>Ga0315274_10000015_pt1 | contig 341477 bp, 329 predicted proteins | sample YL17G02_20_MG_FD_203700 | JGI IMG/M metagenome (GOLD analysis project Ga0315274, IMG submission 203700) | Sediment microbial communities from Yellowstone Lake, YNP, Wyoming, USA - YL17G02_20 | ecosystem: Environmental > Aquatic > Freshwater > Lake > Sediment | place: USA: Wyoming | collected... | reverse complement strand
TTAGTATTCATTTCATCGATAATTTTGTTTAGCCTAATTAACATCGGTTCAGCCCAAGCAGGACATGTTCTTGCACGTGTTTTATATAATGATGGCTGTCCAAGAGCATTTGCACTTGTTGGAATATATGATAACGCACAACAATTTGTCGGTCTTTGTGGAATAAGCGATGAAACTGGTTATTGTGAAAACTCATTTACAGGGTTACTACCAAATAGACTTTATAAAGCGAGTGCTACCTGGAATGGTTCTTTTTTTGAAGATCAGAATTTTGCAACAGATGATTATGGCAATGGAGTTGTTACTATACAAGGTCCTATTTCTCCTACTTATCCCAACGGAAATGAAACTTGTAATGTGCCTGGAGACCCACAAGATTCTGAGTGTGATGGCTTACAATATTGTATAGGAAATCCACAATATATTGAATGTCGCCATTCTGATCAAACTCCAATTTGGAATCAAGATTGTGATGCAAAGAAATGTTGTTCATGCAACGGAGGAACTTTAGCTAATCCAATACAGAATTATAATTCCTCTCAAAACGTAGATTGTCCATTTTGTCAAAAATGTACTGTTTTAGATACATGTGGTTATCAAGCAGAAGGCGAAGATTTAAAAGATCAGTGCTCTTCTGATTCTTGTAAATATGGTTATTGTGATGGTTCAGGAGCATGTAAGATGAAATCTTCATCAACAGACTGTGGAACCTGTGCTTTATGCAACGGACAAGGAAACTGCAATGTTTACGACCCAACACAAAATGAAGACTGTAATCCTTCTGATATAGAAGGAATATCAACATGTGGTTGGAGCCCAGATAGCATACCCTTTACATGGGATTTCAGAAATGCTTTCAATAGCCAATGTGTAGCATTAGATCAATGCAGTCAAGGAAATACGTTTATAAGTCACACTTGCGCTGATAATGATTTGTTTGATACTATTCCTTTAGGTGGTTGTGGTGCAGAATGTGATGAGCACAGTGATTGCCCAGGTCACGCTTGTTTAATTAATTGTTTTTGTGCTGCATCATGTCCGGATGCAGATAATGATGGTTGGGACAATTGCGGTCTAGGCGGACAACCAATTCCTGGTTGCACCGATCCTTGCGATTGCGATGATTCTGATGCAAATATACATCCTGGAGCAGTAGAAAATTGTGCAGATGGAAAAGACAATGACTGTAATACTTGTACTGATACTATTGATTATAGCTGTGGTGGTATAGAGACTAGCTGTTCTGATGCTATAGATAATGATTGTAATGGTTGTTCTGATACTGCGGATTTTAGATGTGGCGGTACTGATATAATTTGTAATAATTATGATGATGATTGTGACGGTGCTATAGATGAGGATTATGTTTCTGCATCATGTGGTAGTGGCGGTTGTATCGGAGCTACAAGTTGTGTTGGTGGTCAAGTAGTATGTTCGTCTTCAGGAAATTCATGTAATGATGGGTTATATTGTAACGGTGCTGATAAATGTAATGTTCAAGGCACTTGTGTAAACATCGGTCCTTCAATAAATTGTTCATCAAGCAACTTGCAAGGCATAGCAACATGTGATTGGAATCCTGACAATTATCATCCAACTTGGGACTTTAGAAATCCGTTCACAAGTATATGCAATGAAAATTTAGATATTTGTACAACAGGTAATACAGCAATAACTCATACTTGTAATAAAACCCAGTGCAGTGCACAGTGTGAAAAAGATAGTGACTGCTCAGTTGGAATATGCAGGGCTGACTGTACTTGCGGGGTTTGGGAGTCAATTTACTCAGGAAGTTATCCGGTCATAGACATAGAAGAGTATAATAGTAAACTTTATTTTGCATCAAATAAAAATGAAATCTATATTTTTGATGGAAGTAACTGGAATACTATTCTAGCTCCGCTAGATATCTTGTCTTTGCAATCTTATGATGGAAAGCTTTATGTTGCAGGTGGTCCAGGCAAGGTTTACACTTATGATGGTTCTGCTTGGAGTTCAGAGCCAGTACTAAGTATAGACGAGCCATACACAACTGAATATCTTAGGATGCTGGGTGTCTATAACGACACCTTGTATGCAGGCTCTTATCTAGACAAACCAGTATTGCTTTATTATTGTAACGGTTCTTGTGATAATTCATCCAATTGGCATTTGGATACAGACTTTAATAGTATTATAACTCCGATTTGTGGAGGACCATTCTGTAATATTGATGCTATGGGAGTGTACAATGGAAAGATGTATCTGAATGTTGCTGGAATATTATTTGTTTATAACGGGAGTTGGAGTATTCTAAATCAAAATGCAGAAACCTATTCTGTTAGCGGCATGAAAGTTTATAATAGTAAATTATACTTAGCAACAAGAGATCAAAATACTAGATGTCCAATGTATGAAGGTTATTCAGGTTTCTGCGGTAGAGTGATAGAATTTGACGGGACTAACTGGAACACTGTATTCGACCATACAGGTTCTAACACTAGGGAAGGTTATTGGATGTTCTCTTTAGAAGTCTACAATGGAAGACTTTATGCAGGAACTGCGAATAGGATTTACATGTGGGATGGAATTCCAGGTCATGACTGGCAATTAACTTTCAATTCTGTTTCAGGAGCAGAATATGTTTTAGCCTTAAAGACATGGAACAATAAAATATATGCTGGGTTTGGTAATGGGGTTGTAGCCAAGGATGACATGCTTGAGCCATTGAACATATCTGTTTTGTCTCCTCAGAATACAACTTACACAAGTTCAGTTCCTCTAACATTTATTACAAATCGACCTCCATCTTGGATAGGCTATAGCTTAGACAACAACCCAAATGTTACAATAACAGGAAATACAACTTTAACTTTAACAGAAGGAGCTCATAATATTATTATTTATGCAAAAGACAGTTTAGGAACAACATACTTCAAAGTTTATTTCACAGTTAAAATACCTAAACCAGATTTAATGATTGGGGACATCTGGACTTCCGGAAACACTGTATATTACAAGATAAGGAATCAAGGCAATGCTAACGCTGGCTACAGCTATTCTGACCTTTACGTAGATGGATATTACAAGACAAACGATTACGTTCCTCTTTTGACTTCTTTAACTTCAAGCAGCGAGTATTTCAGCTATTCATGGGTTTGTTCTGGTACTAGTGATACAATCAAAGTCTGTGCTGACGGGAAATCCAATGTGGCCGAGAGCAATGAGAACAACAACTGCCTGACAAAAACTTTCACATGCCCAATTCAAACCTGTACTTGCACTGCTTGGGAACCTACATTCACCTGTTGTAGTTATAGTAAGGAGAAATATACTAGGACATGCAACCCGAGAGGATGCCAATCTGAGAGCAAGTGTGAAGGACCTTGCTTTGTGTGAATTTTGAGAATCAGATAGATTTTTGTCATAAATTCAACGATTAAAAACTTTATAAAAGTATTTTCATAAAGTGAATGCCATGGTAGAAAGAATTTACACAATCAATATGAGAACATTGATTAAAAAAAACGCAAGATGGGAGAGGAGTAAAAGGAGCATAGCAATAATAAAAAAATTCTTAAAAAGACATATGAAAGCAGAGGGAATAAAACTGGATAAATCCATTACAGAAGAAATTTGGAAGAGAGGTTCTCAAAGACCACCAGGAAAGATTAGGATAAAAGTCACTGAGACAGAAGAAGGAGAAAAGGATGAAAAGAGAAAGGTTGTTAAAGCTTCGTTGTTAGGGGTTGTTCAAGAAGAGACAAAAGAAACAAAGAAAGAAGAGAAAAAAACTGAAACACCGAAAGTTGAAGAAAGCCCAAAAGAAAAAAAGAAATAATTCAAACGCTCAAAATTCTAATGTTTTTTTTACTGATTAATCCTTTAATTATTTCCTTACCGATTCCAGAAGATTTGCTCACTTTGAGATCATCCTTCTTCCCTACCGTAGCCGATAAAAGATAATCATCCTCAACATATATGTCAACATTCCTTCCTTTCAACTTGTGTGGAAATTGAAACACGATTGAATTACCGATTTCAGAAACGACGAAGTCCACTTCATTGCCAGTTGTAGGAACTTTGGGTTCGACATCTATGTGCAACCCTAACTTCTTTTCTATTTCATTGATGTTCGTTCCATCTTTACCGATCAACCTGCCAACGACATCGTTATCAACAATAACCCTAACTTTATCGTCAGAAACAAACTCTATCTCTGCATCAGTGTCGTATTTATCCATGACTTGTTTTACTCTCTGCTTGGCCAGTTGTTTAACACCAGATTCATTCTTCTTTTCTTTTACAGAAATAACAACATTCTCTTCTCCATAAGTGTAAATCTCATAATCCAATTTTCCATTCTCGAAATCTCTCACTTCTACTACTGGGCGAGTCAAATCAGCTTCAGTCATGCCAGTAGGGACTTTGACAGTCAAAGACAACTCATAGACTCTCTTAATTTCTCCGTCTTTTATGAAAATAACCGTATCGACAACATGCGGTATCATGCCTAACTCTATCTTACCTATGAACCTTTGTACGGCATCTATCGCTTCAGAAGCATGTATAACTCCTACCATCCCTATACCAGCTAACCGCATGTCAGAAAACACTCTGAAGTGATCTGCCTGTCTAATCTCATCGAATATGGAATAGTCGGGTCTGACGAGAAGGAGTATATCAGCGGTCTTAGCAAAATCTCCTGCCAATGGACCATATTGAGTAATCTCAGGACCTACTTGCATATCTCTTGGTGATTCTAAAGTCTTAACAATCTTTCCTTGTTTGTAGTAGAATTCGGCTAAAGATGCGGCAAAAGTCGTCTTACCAGAACCTGGCGGTCCTGCAATCAATATGCCTTCAGCCCTTTCTTTCATCCTTTTTATGAGTTTATCAGATAGAACATAATCTTGAAGAGTGAGCTTGACAATAGGTCTTATGATAGTTATCTCAAACCCATCTGAGAAGGGTGGTCTGGCTATAGCAATCCTGTAAACGCCCATTTGTATTACGACCCCACCACCCCTTTCAGCCTCGATGAAGCTGTCTTCAGCTTTTCTAGCAGCCTCTACTATCTCATAAATCATCTTTTGGATTTCTTCTCTTGTCAAGGGTTGTTTATCTATCGTCAGGAGCTTGAATTCTCCAGGTTTACCTCTTTTTGCCATTGGTATAACTTTTTCTTTCAAATGAACGCTCATCGTATCTGGAGTGAAGTATTTCTCGAAAGTTAATCCTTCAGTCTTTACCTCTGCTGGCACGTATTCGACTTTAACGCCTTCTGCCTCTGCGACTAGGCCTTGTACATAATCAGCTGTCAGGAGTGTACCATTTTCTTCTTTTGCCACGTCCCTAATCATAGCATCCAATCTTCCGCCCTTAGCTAGTTTAATATCTTCTAAAGAGGGCCTATCGCCAGTAAACCTCAAGTTAATCTTCTTTTCTTCACACAATTTTCTTATTTTTTTTAACTCGTTTAGACCGACAAAACCCGGTTCTCTGCCCTTAGAAGCCTGAGATTGTAACTCATCAAGGACTGCAGAGGGTATAATTATCTCTTCCAAGCCTTCAAGTTGATGTTTATGAAGCATTTCGGATATTTTTCCATCGATAACGATAGAAGTATCGGCAATCAATTTCTTTATTTTCATTTTTTCACTCTGTTAAGTTTTGCCAACCAACAATAAATAATTATTTAAATTTAATTGTTTTGTTCATTCTTAGAGACTATGATGGGGATATTACCTAAAAAATGTCCAGATTGTGGTAGTAAACACTTAGTCATGAACACTGACGGGATGATTTGTAAAAAGTGTGGCCTAGTTATTTCTGATAATCCTTGCCTTGAAATTTAATATTTATCTTGGGTTGCCGATCCATTCGTCTAATTTCTCTCTTGCTTCTTCATCACCCATCTGAATGGGCGGATGTTTCATGAAGTATGCAGAAGCGTAGGTTAAGTTGCCACCAATACCCTCATCCAAAGCTAATTGAGCACATCTTATAGCATCTATCGCGACACCACCAGAATTTGCCTTATCGTCTACTTCCAGTCTTACTTCCATGTTGAACGGAACGTTAGCAAACATTCTCCCTTCTATTCTAATAAAGGCCAACTTAGTGTTACCAAGGAATGGGATGAAATCGCTCGGTCCTATAAAAATCTTGTCATCAGCCAGTCTCAAACCTTCGGGTATTAGACTCTGCACGGATTCGGTCTTGGATATCTTCTTACTCTTTAACCTCGTCCTCTCTAACATGTTCGCAAAATCTGTATTCCCACCGACGTTTATTTGATAAGTCCTGTCTACGACCGCCCCTCTATCAAAACATAACTTGATCAATGTCCTGTGAGTTATCGTCGCACCAATGACACCTTTTATATCATCCCCAATAATAGGAAGTTTCTTTTCTTTGAATTTTTTCTCCCACTCTTTTTTTGATGCGATAAAAACTGGCATACAATTAACGAAAGCACAATTAGTTTTCAGAGCAATATTGGCCCAGAATTCTGTAGCTTTTTGACTCCCTACTGGCAGATAATTTATCAAAACTTTTGTTTTAGTTTTTTCTATCTCTGCTATAGCTTCTTTCTCTAGTTGTTTCTCAGACTTGGTTTGCTTGATAGGTTTTATCATGCTAGCAACATAAACGCCAACACCGTCTAGTATGGGACTTTCTTTAACTATTACGTCACTACAGCAAGACACGTTATCGACCCATTTTACGTAGTTAGGATCTGCATACATTGCTTCCTTCAAAGGTTTACCTATTTTGTTTTCACCGACGTCAAATGCACTAACGAATTCAATCTCATCAAAATTATATTCGCCTATTTTGTCGTGCATCAGTCCTAACTTTTGGGTTTTGTTTTTTTTGTAATATTCAATCCCCTGAGCAAGACCTGCAAAACAGTTACCGATTCCTATAACACCAACTTTCATTTTTGTCATAGATACTTTTATAATACTGTAAAATATATAAATTTTATGGTGAGAGAACCGATAGGACGATTAGAAGAAAAAGTGCTGAAGGAGAATTTATGGATTTTTATATTCAAAGTTCTGAAGGAAAAGGACGAATACGCTTACGAGTTGAGAAAAATAATTAAAGAAGAATTTGGTTTCTTGGCAGGAAATGTGACTGGATATAAAGTTCTATACTTGCTTGAAAATGGCGGTTATGTGAAATCTTATACAAAAGGGAGAAGAAAATATTATAAACTGACAGAAAAAGGATCAAAACAATTGGAAAAAGCTAAGAGTTTCTTTAAAAGAGTTTATGAATCATTATAATGGATTAATCTGATTTCTTAGAAATATCAAGCATTTTTTGTAGAGCCAACTTAGCTTTTTTCATTATTTCTTCATCTAAATTTATAGGATGAATTTCATCCTGAAGTGATATTAAGACTTTTTTAAGAGTGTTCTTTTTTTGTTGAATACATGTGGCAACAATCATGTAGAACTTTTTATCTGGTATTTCTAACTTCAATCTTTCAACCATACCCTGTTCAGTGACTATAATGAATTCATCTGATGAATCTTTTTTTGCACTTGTTATCATTTGACTAGTACTACACACGTAATCTGCAAGTTTAATAACTTCCATCGTACATTCAGGATGAACAAGTACTTTTGCATCAGGATGGAATTTCTTTGCTTCTTTTACTTGATTTGGAGTAATTTTGGCATGGACGTAACAGAATCCTTTCCATGGAATTATCATTTTATTAGTTTTTGATTGAACATATTTTGCAAGATTCTCATCGGGAACAAATATTATCTGTTCTTTTGATAATGAATTAACAACATCAACAGCGTTTGCAGATGTACAACAAATGTCTGATTCTGCTTTTGTTTCCGCTCTGGTGTTAATGTAAGAAACTACACCCGCATTAGGATATTCTTTTTTTAAATTCAGTAAGTCTTTCTTTGATACCATACCCGCCATAGGACATTCCGCTTCTCTAACTGGTATTAAAACATTTTTATCAGGGTTCAGTATTTTAGCAGATTCTGCCATGAAGTCAACACCACAGAAAACTATTATATCAGCATTAGTTTTGGCTGCTTCTCTACTCAACTCCAGTGAATCTCCGATAAAGTCTGCAACTTTGTAGATTTCTGGTCTTTGATAGTTATGGACAAGAATTATAGCGTTATTCTCTTTTTTTAATTCATTGATTTTTGAAATTAAACTCAAGTTCATGGGTTTAATTGTTTTTTTGTTACAATAAAAATCTATTCATTCAACACTTTCAAACTCATTTCTAAGGGTTTACAAGAGTGAGTTAAGTAACCCAAAGAGACCAAGTGGACACCAGTATCTCCAAATTCTTTTATGTTGTCTGGATTAATGCCACCCGAAGCCTCAAAAATTATCCCAGTATTTTTTAATTTATCGACCACTCTTTTAATCTCAGAAGGATCTTTCCAATTGTCAAACATTATCATTTCTGGTTTCTCTTTTGCTGCTGCTATAGCCTCTTCCTCGGTTTCGACCTCTATTTCGATTGGTATATCTTTTTTGTACTCCCTAGCTCTTTTAATGCACTCTTTGATTGCTTCTACTCTAGAACAGTTCAACTCTCTTTTAATTAAATCGATGTGGTTCCTTTTAATCAAGTATTGATCGAACAACCCTAAACGGTGTGTGTAACCTTTACCTAATTGAACAGCACGCTTATCACTGAAAGGAAAACAAGTTTTTCTTGTAGCAGTAACTTTGGCTTTCGTTTTACTGGTGAGTTTATTTGTGAGTGTAGCGATACCGCTCAACCTTGATAGAAAATTCAAAATAGTTCTTTCTGCTTGCATAATTTTTCTTGCATCACCTTCTATCTCCAAAATTATATCTCCTTTCTTGATTTTTGTTCCTTCTTTGGCTAATTCTTTCACTTTAACCCCTAATTTCTCCAGAAGAGAACTGGCCTCAAAAACACCGGCTAGAATCCCATCGTCTTTAGCTTTTATCACAGCTTTGATGTTCATGAATTTAATGACAGCTTCTGTTGTAATATCACCATTCCTCAAATCATCTTCGTACATCTCATAAATTTTTTTTTTGATTTGCTCTTTGAACGGTTCTAAATTTTTTTGAAAATAATCTTCAGACATCATGTCCCAACCTGTATTGGTTCATTAACCTTCTTTAAGGTAGCGACGGCAGATAAAGCTGCAAGATAACTTGTTTTTACATTATCTGGATAGGGAATATTCTCTGTTTTAGTATGTAACATGCCAAATTTACCTTCTACAATAATTTCATGGACAATCTTATCTATATTTGGGTCAGCGATAATTTGAATGATTGTCCTCTCAGGGCCTATTCCTGCAAGACTGAGAGATGCAGCAACATTTATGTTTTGAGGAAATAATTTTACTGCCTCCTTCGCCGAACCTTCATAAATGACTGTAGGTCTCTTTATATTTTTCAAATCTATTTTGTTTTTTTCAAAAAACGGTGCGCCCTCAAAAGACTTCAACGGTTTTCTCGTCTTGAGAATCACTTTATCTATGTCCAAAACATTCGCTGATTTTATACCATCTAAACCTACTATCGCGCCAGAAGGTACATAGACTCTCAAATTATTTTTTTTGGCAAGGGATTTGATTTCATTTAATAATTTATCATCGACCAATGCACCCGCACTCATTATCATGACATTCTTATTTGATTTCAAGATTCCTGGTACTAATGTTCTGACTGCCTCTTGTGACGCAGCTTCCACTATTAAATCCAAATTTTCATCCAGGATTTCATCTATATTCTTAAATTTTGTTTGGAATTTTTCTGCAAACTCTTTTCCTTTCTCTTCAACCTTGTCGTAAACACAATCCAATTCAACATCTATAGTCTTATCTTTTATCGCCTGAGCAAGGACTGTGCCTATAGTGCCACAACCTATTAGCGCAATTTTCATTTTTAATCAGTAAAAAACAAGGGGTTTTGAATTTAATAAATTTTCTCGATTAAGTTTATTATATTATTTTTCGAAAAAAGTATTATGAAACCCCCTTTGACAAAAGAGGAAGAAGATATTCTAAATTCTATAAAAATTGGTTCAGACAACGACCCTTTACACCCTGAATTTCCTCCAGATAATCCTAGGTTTCCAGCAACACCAATCAGAAGAATAGAAATTCCCGATTTTGAGAATGTTTTCGTCAAGGATGATAGTCTTAATCCCACGGGTACTCACAAAGACAGAATGGCATGGGAAATAGTGTGCCAGTATAGAAATTTCTTGATTGCCAAAAAGATGGGTTTAATAAAAGGGCCTTTACCTCAGTTTTCTATCATAAGTTCTGGCAATGCTGCCATAGCTTTGGCTTATTTTCTCGAAAAGTACAAACTGCCAAAACCCAAAATACTTGTAGACGATGATACTTCCAGCAAGATTCGTAATTATTTAAAAAAAAATTATTGTGAAGTTTACGTGACAGACCTCGCCATGAAACCATTAAACTTCAGGGAAATATTGGAATTAACGGAAAACCCTAGCGGTTTTGATATCACTTCTAACGAGGCACTGGATCCTCATACTATTTTTTACGATTGGATGTCTTTTGAGATAATAAACCAAGCCCCAGATTATATATTCGTTCCCTTTGGGACAGGATCCCTGTATGAGAACATATGTAATATCATTAAAGAAGAACTATGGAAAGTCGGCAAGAACGACCCCAGATTGAAGGTGAACATAAACAAGTTAAGAAGTTGTAACATTATTGGTGCGACCGTAAATAGACCCAACAGTAAAGCTTACATGCTCTATTCACCACATCTTCCTTTCACGCTATTCAACGAGCAGTGGCTTAACTTCTACAAGGAATTTGGATATCTAGGGAAATATTCTAACGTTTATATCGTCGGCGAAGAAGCGATAGAAGAGGCTTTTGAGGTGTTAAACTCTCAAGGTATAAAATGTGAACACTCAAGTGCAGCTGGACTCGCTTATTTGTTAGAGAATAAGAATAAACTCCCTAAAGATAAGAAATACTTGGTTGTCAATACTGGAAGAGGAAAGTGGATGGGCTGATCGTTCCTAAGAATTCGTAGACATTAACCATTTAAATATTTTCGTATTTGTTTAGAATTTATGAGAGTACCCTACACGATACAAATAAATAATATCGTAGCTTCAGTAGACTTGTATAGAAGATTAAATTTAACAGAAATAGTCAAAAGATATTCAACAGCAGAATATAGGCCAGAGCAATTCCCAGGACTTGTATACAGATTATGGGACCCTAAAGTAGCCATGCTAATCTTTTCATCTGGTAAAATGGTATGCACTGGTGCTAAATCAGTTGAAGATGCTAAAAGAGCAGTCAAGAAAGTTACTAAAGATCCGATTGAGAAATGTTTCGGTAAACAACTCGAACCTCCCTATATTGAGGTTCAGAATATAGTTGCTTCTGGGAATTTTGATAAACGTATCATAATCGATCAAATAATCCGTCTACATACTCCAAGATATAGTACGATGTACGAACCTGAACAATTTCCTGGAGCTGAGACTAGAGATTCAAAAAGATTCGAAAAAGTTGGTCCAGATGATAAAAAAATTGTAATAAAAGAAAACCCTGTGTTCCTTTTATTTGATCCTAATAAGTATATTAGTGTTGGATGTACAACTCAAGAAAGTTTAACGACTAGAATCGGTGATTTGTACAAAACTTTATTTGAATTGGAACTTCTTGAAGATTTTTAGATAACGAAATTTTTTAATCGAAATGTAATACTTTTTCTCTTAATTTTCCGTTTCTTATTAGAGCTTCTTTTCCGACGTAAACATTTCCATAAGTGAATAAATTGTCGACATGGACTGGCGCTTCATGAGTCCCTCCAAATACTTTTGAACCGCCATAAGCAATATGAAATCCTACCGTTTTTTCTCGGATAATACGATTATAAACTGCTTCTTTCAATGGGATTTCTGTTGAACCTAAATTTGTACCTCCACCCCATTCAGCAAAATGACTATTTGCTATATCTTGCAAATGTTTATTCAAGTATGCTAGAATTTCTGAATCTTTACCTTGTACATCTTTTACATCCCTTATTTTGCCATGGGAGAAAGTTATATCGATCCTACCTCTTATTGGAATTTCAAGATCATAATAACTACCTTCTTCCATAACCAAATTACCGAAACCTGTTCCAGGCTCCGGTTCAATAAAACCTTCACCAAATGGTATGTTCTTTATGTATTCTTGAGCTTCTGAAAAATCTCCGATGATTGGACCAGAGGTTGGAATGTTGAAAAACAAACAACTAGGAATTACATGCTCACCGTCAGAATAAACGTACATAGTTTCTCCAACATTTTTCTCTAAGTATGATTTGAGGGCTCTTGTCAATCTGTCCGTATTTCTAATTTGTTCAGAATTTGACAAACTCTTTAAAACAGCGGGAGTAGTTCTGGCAGCAACTGTATACAGACGAAGGCTAGAATCTTTCCTAGAAGTTGCAGGTGTTACGAACCCTTGGAAAAGAGTTGGTTTTTCTTTTACAGAAACTTCTGGACCTGGGTTAGAATATGTACCGATGACAACTGGTACGGTGCTCGCAAGTCTTGTAATTTCAGGGTCTAATTGATCAACGCTAGTAAATGGTCTTTTATCGGGTAAAAATTTCACGTGTACTCTGTCAGCATTACCTTGCCAATCTTCTATTGTTTCAGCCAAAGTTTGGGTATAAAGAGGAGTTAAATATCCGTACTTACCAAATGATCCATTATCACCTAATATCAAAACTTCGTCTTCTGGTCTTAAAACATGTTTCTTATTTCCATGAGTTATAAAACCGAGAATATTTTCACAAGCTTGTCTTATGGTTTGTTCTTCAGTCAAGATATCAGCCTTAATAAAAATTTGGAAGTTAAAGTTTTAAGTTTCACTATGGCTTGGTTTAAATCTTTTAAAATTTATTTTATTAACTCAATGACATCTCAACAGGTTCTGGATATTCTCGAAAAAGCAGTACAATCAATGCAAGTTAATGGTGTAGAATATGTTGATGCTCTTTATCAATCTACAGATGGTGTTCAAATCGTAAAAAGAAAAACCAGAGAAGATGTTTTAACTCCGCCATCGCCTTATGGTTTTGTATTAAGAGTTTTCAAAGGTGGGGAATGGAGAGAAGCAAGTACTTACAAATTGGATGAAGCAAGAATAATGGAATTAGCAAGAAAACTTCCAAATTTTACTCCAACTACTAAAAAACCTGTAAAAATGAAAATATATGATCCTTGGCAACTCAATCAGGAACTTGACGTTAAAATAAATCCCGCTGAAGTACCTCTTGAAGAAAAAATGGAACTGGTTCGTCAAAATTATGATGTAGCTAAAAATATGGATGAGAGAGTTATAGATGTACAATCTGGTTATCAGGATAGAAGATTTGAAAAAATTATTGTGACTAGTGAAGGATCTAAATTAAAACAAGTTATACCTATAGTTCATCTGGGTATTTGGCCTTATGTTAGAGAGGCTGGTAGAATGGAAGATTCTTATAACTCAGTAGGTTATACTGGTGGTTATGAACTTGCCAAAAGAATGAATGAAGAAAAAATAAGACAAACAGTGCAAGATGCAATAGAAAATTTACGTTCTACTCAATGTCCCTCTGGAACTTACAGAGTAATAATGGACCCTGGAATGACTGGTTTATTCACACATGAATCTTTTGGTCATGGAACAGAAGCTGACCAGGTTGCAAGAGGTAGATCTTATTTAATTCCATTTATAGGTAAACAAATGGGAAAAGAATTTGTTCATCTTGTAGATAATGGAACTTTATCTAATGGGTGGGGTAGTTTCTTTTTTGATGATGAAGGTGTGAAAACTCAACAAACGTATATAATTGAAAATGGAATTCTTCGAAGATTTTTACATGATAGATTTACTTCTTCGTTATTAGATAAAACCCCAACAGGAAATGCAAGAAGAGAAAGTCCAGCAAAAAAAGAGTATATTAGAATGACAAACACTTATATCGAACCTGGTAATTGGACATTTGAAGAAATGTTAGATAGTTTCAATGGGATATTTGTTAAAAGTGGTAGTTTTGGTATGGAAGATCCAGCTGGTGGGGAAATGCAACTTACTGCTGCAAAGGGATACCTTATAAAAAATGGTAAAATGGTAAAAGTTTTATCAAAAGTAGCTATGAGCGGATACGTACCAGCGGTCATTGAAGCAATTGACGCTATAAGTAAAAGAGAAGATGTTTCTATTAGAGCTGGTATGTGTGGTAAGGGTAATGAAGATTATGTTCTTGTGGGTAGTGGAGGTCCTTTTATTAGAACAGAAGCTGTGGTGGGCCCAGGATGATAATTAACGTTGCAGATGATATTAGAAGAATTATAGAAGCGGAAAAAATACCACATTGGGATGTATATACTCAAAGAACTTTACAGGGTGATTTACATCTGATAGGCTATAACATAGAAACTATAAGAGACGCTGAAAGTTTTGGTTATGCTATAAGGTCATTCGGCAAAAAAGAAGGGAAAATAGGGATTGGAATGTCATCTGGAAGTTTATTGGGTGAAAAACAAATTATGGATAGGGTATTAGTTGCTAAAAGAAATTCTGAAGTTCCTAATGCACCTGCTTATGATATTCCTCAACAAGATACTTTTTCTGAAGTTAAAATTACAGATCCTAAAATTATACAATCTAGTGAAGAAGTTATTAAAGATAAAGCAGAAGAATTAGCTTCTTTGTTAAAAGATCAAAAAGGTGTAGTGCCTACATTTACTAGATTAGATGCTTATGTTGTGGAAACAGGCATACTTAATAGCTCTGGTCTTTCTGCAGAAAAAAATGAAACTTTTCTTTATTTAGAACTTGCACTAAAATCAGAAGAAGGCGGTAAACTTGCTGAATATTGGATTCCATTATATTTTAGAGGGGCAGATGAACTAAACCTTAAAGAAAGAATTCCTTATTGGTCAAAATTAGCTGTAGATAATTTACATGCAAAACCTCCTAAAACAGAAAAAACTACAGTTGTTATGCCACCGCATGTAATTCATGAATTATTAAAATCTGGATTGGCAATAGGTACAGTTGGGTATCATGCGTCGGGAAGAGCAAAATTCGAAAATAAATCAAAGTTTTCTGTAGACAAAAAAGTTGCTGGAGAAAACATAACAATTGAGGATGATGGTTTATTAGATTTTGGTATAGCAACCTCACCATTTGATGATGAAGGTGTTCCTCAGAGAACTAAAACTATAATAGAAAATGGTATTTTCAAAGAAGTATTATATGATACAGTCTACGCTGCTGCTACAGGTCAAAAATCAACAGGAAATGGTATAAAAGTTCCAAGACCACCAAGTATTGACATGAAGTTTGCAGGGAATGTAGTCAACCAAGGAACTAATATAGTAGTCAAAGGTGGGAATTTTCAATCTTTTGATGAATTGATTGAAGATATTAAACATGGCATTTATGTTGTTGGGTTTGCTTGGCTGTATCCAGATGATTTAACATCTTCTTTTGGAACTAAGATTACAAATGGTTACTTAATTGAAAATGGGGAATTGACTACACCTTTAAAAGGAGGCCAAGTAAGCGGTTTCGCATTTGATCATATGGGAGAAACTCTGGAATTAGGATTAATGAATAAAGTATCAGGAATGACAAAAACTCCAATTCTTGCAGGTAAAGTTGCTGCTCCTTATATGAGATTTGAAGATGTTCAGGTATCAGGCCCTTCAACAAGTTAAATCTTTCTTTTTAAAATTGTTAATCCTTTATATACAATTATTGTTTGTTAAGTGTTGATTCAAATGAAAGAAATCAACAGTCTAGAAATTTCATTCTTGGTAAAAAGCCTGAAAAGAGATTTGGTTAGCTCAAAAATTCAAAAGATAAAACAAATTGGTGAAAATACTTTCTTATTTGAATTATACAAACAGAAAAAACGTGAGTTCCTTATAATTTCTGATAGAACTTTGTTCCTGACTGATAAAAATTTTGAGAGTACGCAGATAACCAATTTCTTTCAAGTCTTAAAAAAACACCTGTTGAATCAAATAATTGATGATGTAAGACAGCATGAATTCGATCGTATTGTAGAAATCGAAACCAAAGATTACTTGTTAATAGATGAATTGTTCGGCAAAGGAAATTTAATTCTAATAAACAAAACTGATAGAAAAATCATTTCTGCATCGATGCTGAGATCATGGAAGGACAGGAGTGTATCGCCAAACAGAGAATACGCTTATCCCCCTTCAAGAATCAATCCACTTAAGTTAAATCAGTCCGAATTGAAAAAATACTTCGGAGAAAAAGAGGCAGTCGTAGTATTAGCCGTTGACTTGGGTTTTGGTGGTGAATTAGCAAGAAATATTTGTGAGAAGATTGGCATCGATAAAGAATCGAAAAGAATCAACGTTTCTGAGTTTTACAAATTTTTGAAAAGAATCCATTCAGAGTTTAAAGAATTGGAGAATGTTAATGAAGAATTAAAGGAGGGATTTGAAGAAGATTTGAAAAAAACCAGAGAGGAAAAAACAGTTGATACAAAATCTGAAAGAATCAAGAAAGCACAAGAAGAAGCGTTGAAAAAATGGCAAGAAAAAGAAAATCAGTACAGGAAAATTGGTAAGTTATTCTATGAAAGATATGAGGATGTTAAAGAACAACTCGATTCCTATAAGAAAAAAATAACAATCGATGGTATTGAAATAGAAATCGATCCTAGAAAATCTGTTCAAAAGAACGCTGAAGTTTATTTTGAGAGAGCGAAGATGGCGAAGAAAAAAATAGAAGGTATAATAAAATCCATGCAAGAAATGAAAATTAAGAGAGTTTTAAAGAAGATAGAAATAGAACATGAAGTCCAAATAAAAAGAGATTGGTACGATAACTTTAGATGGATAACTTCTTCAGACGGTTTCCTGTTGGTCGGAGGTAAAGATGCCAAGACAAACGAAAAGTTGATAAGAAAACACATGAAAGAAAATGATTTAGTCTTCCACACCGATATCACTGGTTCTCCTTTTGTACTGATAAAAAACCCAGAGGGTAAAGAAATTCCAGAACAAACGATAAAAGAAACCGCTGAATTCTGTGGCAGCTATTCTAAGGCATGGAAGATTGGCATATCTGCTGTTGATGTGTATTATATTAAGCCTGATCAAGTTAAGAAAGAGGGCGGATTGCCAACTGGCTCTTTCATGATATACGGAAAAAGAGAGTGGATAAGAAGAATTCCTGTCAGAGTTGCTGTTGGCATTAAAGATGATGAATTTTATTTTGGACCTGAAGATTTAGTAAAAAATAAAACCTCAAATTATGTTACGGTCGTTCCTGGGGATACTCCTTCCCATGAGATTGTAAATGAAATTCAAAATAAACTTAAGACAAAAATTGGAAAAGAAAAAATTGCTAGAATTATACCTTATGGGAAAGGTAGATTATCAGAAATTTTTAAATAAGAATGCTACCCAACAAGAAAAGGAAAATGGATCAGAACATGTACACCAAGAGGATGCCAAGCTGAAAACAAGTGTGAAGGATTTTGTTCTGTTTAATCTAAAGAAAATTAATATTTAAAAAATAATTAAAATGTATGAGAATTGTAATATCTCTTGGTGGTTCTTTACTTACAAAAGAGTTAACTCCAGAAAATTTCAAAAAGTATGCTGATATTCTGAAAAGATTAAAAAAAGATGGTCATAAACTTGTAGTAGTCTGCGGCGGGGGAAAAGTTTGCAGAGAATACAGAGATTTAGCAAAAGAGTTAGGTGGAGATAATATCCTATTAGATTGGATTGGCATAGAAGCAAGTCATTTGAATGCTCTCCCTCTAATTGCCGCGCTAGGTAAAGATGCTCATCCTATCAGTTTTAGGACTGTTCAAGATGTTAAGAAGCACTTTGACGATAAAATCGTAGTTTGTGGAGGTAATTTACCAGGTTGTTCCACAGGCTATGATGCCGCATTGTTTGCTGAAGCTGTCAAGGCTGATTTACTGATAAAAGCGAGCGATATAAATGGAGTTTACTCTGCTGATCCTGATAAAGACCCGAATGCTAGGAAGTATAGTAGGTTAACTCATGATGAATTCTTGAAGATAATTGAGCAAAACCCTCAGATACCAGGAGAATACAGGTTGTTTGATTTGAAGGCTACTAGACTGATAAAGAAAAATAAGATTAAGACTATTTTTATAGATGGTAGTAACCCTGAAGAGATTTTAAGAGCTGTGGAAGGAAAACATCATGGGACCGTTGTAGAGTGACGTTACTGATATATTTAAAAACATTTTCTACTAAACTAAATTATAGTAGAATATGTCTGAAATAAAAAGTCAAGAACTTCCAATTCCGTTGGGAAATTATATAGATTTAATAAAAAATAGAAGAAGTCCTTATTATGATGTTGTTTATCATATTCTGAAAGATATGGAAATGCACCACAAAGAACCAGGGAAACCGTTTTCAGAGGTTGTCTATACAATTAATCCTAGGGTTTTACAAGAGGAGATTGAAAAGACAATTAAAGATGAAAAATTGACTACAGTTAACGTTTGTCGTAGTATTCTAGCTTTCTTATACGGAAGTAAACTTACAGGGGGAAAAGATTTCTACGTTACAACGACTAGTGGAGGGAGGAAAAACTATCACATTAGGGTTAATGATGAAACATTTCCAAAACTTCAAAATTTTTTATTTCAAAGCAGAAATTTTTGACTTTTTAGAAAAATATTTACAATGTCTTTTCATAGGACAGATTTCACATTTAGGATTAATCGGTCTGCATATTTCTCTTCCAAACTGAACTAAACCTGTGTTAACAATGCACCAATCTTTTTTTGGGATTAAACTCTCTAAATTTTTTTTAACTTCTTCTACATTTGCTTTTTCATCGACTATACCTATCCTTTTAGGGACTCTGTTACAGTGAGTGTCTATGGCTATGCTAGGGATACCATGACCGTACATGAGAACTATATCAGCAGTCTTGAAACCAACGCCTGGCAATTCCATAAGTTCTACTCTTGTTTTTGGTACTTTCCCATTGTATTCGTTCAGAATTATCTTAGAAACTTGTTTTATTCTTTTTGCCTTCTGTATGAATGGACCTGAAATTCTAATCAATTTTTCTAATTTTCTTATGTTTAATCTAAGGATTTTTTCAGGAGTATCTGCTTTAGAAAAAAGGTTTTCAGCGGCCTTTCCGGAATTTTCATCCCTCGTTCTTTGAGAAAGTATAGTTTCTATCAACAATTTGAAAACTTCATGATTAGCAGATGGTTTTATTTTTATATCTCTTCCGTACCTTTCCTTCAAAAATTTTATTAAATTGCTAACAATCAGTTTATTTTTCATGATAAGATTATTCATTTATAATTAGAAATTAAAATTTTCTAGTTTTTTCTAAGAGATGCTCAGGTGAACTAAAAGCTGTGTTTATATTAGTTTCAGTTTTAAGCAGTTCTTGAATTTCTATATACTTTTGTAAAAAATCTAGACCTTTTCCAGTTGGTTTGTATATTTCCTTTTCATATTTTATATTTTTTTCAAGAAGATTTATTCCTAACATAAAATTCAAATAGTCACTTAACTGTGTATAACTTAGATTAGCTCTATACATCATTTGTGTCTTCAATACACCTTCTTTGGATATTTCGAGCATTTCAGCTATTATATATAGCCTATCTCGTCTTTGTGTGCTATGCGGGTTTGCAGGTGACATAACAAATTAACTCCCCTCGATTATTTCAAGAAATTTGAAGAATAAAACTTAAATATTCAACTGTTTTGACCAAAGAAAGGTTTATTAAGTTCTTCTCCATCATTTCTATTGCCTTTACGTTCATGTCTCAACGACATATGGTATTATTCCTGCCGTGTTTAGAGGTAATTCTATGGTTTTCGAACTTCTGAGCAAAAAACTGCAAGAAGTTGTCAAAAAAAGGGGTTTTAAAGAGCCTACACTAGTGCAAAAATTAGGGATACCACCGATCATTTCTGGCCAGAACGTCCTTTTGATAGCTCCTACTGGGGTTGGAAAGACAGAAAGTGCTATGCTTCCGATATTCGATGAATGGATCAAGAAGAAACCCAAGCCTATCAGTATATTATATATTACACCACTGAAAAGTCTCAACCGTGACATGTTAAAACGTTTGCTCTGGTGGGGCAATGAACTGGATATAGATATTTCTGTCAGACACGGTGACACATCTGCCTATGCTAGAAAGATGCAGGCAGAAGTTCCTCCAGACTGTTTAATCACGACACCAGAGACTTTACAAGCGATACTACCAGCAAAAAAAATGAAAGAACATTTGAAGAACGTTAAGTTCGTTATAGTCGATGAAGTTCATGAATTAGCAGCATCTAAAAGAGGAACACAGCTGACAATAGCCTTAGAAAGATTGAGAGAATTGTGTGGAGATTTTCAGATAATTTCTCTATCAGCAACTATCGGTTCTCCGGAAAAAGTCGTTGATTTTATTTCTGGCGATAGACCCATGAGAATAGTTAAAGCAGTCGAGACAAAACAGATAAAAATTCAAGTTTTAAACCCTAGGCCGATTCTGTCAGATGTCAATCTGGCAGAGACAGTATTCACCAATAGGTTAACGGCGGCCAGGTTGAGAACAGTCCATGACTTAATAAAGGATCATACTTCTACTCTGACGTTCACGAACACAAGGGATTTTGCAGAGATTTTGACTTCGAGGTTGAAACAAGCGTACCCAAACTTCCCAGTCGAGAATCATCATAGCAGTCTGAGCAGAGAAGTTAGGATAAAGGCAGAGAATGATTTCAAAGATCAAAAATTGAAAAGTATAGTCTGTACGTCCTCACTTGAATTGGGTATAGACATCGGCTCGATAGATTTTATCATCCAGTACATGAGCCCGAGACAAACCTCTAAAGTCATTCAACGTGTTGGAAGGTCAGGTCATGAATTGAGTAGAGTTTCTGACGGAGTTATCATCTCGACTGATATTGATGATACTTTCGAATCTGCGGTCATAGCTAGACAGGGCATGTCCGAACATCTGGAACCCATGAAAATTCATGAGAATGCTTTGGATGTTCTGGCGCATCAGGTAATCGGAATAGCCAGGGATAAATTCAGAGTTAGCTTGGACGAAATTTATATAATCGTTAAAAGATCTTATCCTTTCAAGAGTTTGACAAAAGAACAGTTCATGTCTGTCTGCAGACAGTTGAGTAATTTGAGATTAATTTTCTTGAACGAAGACAATACAATTAAAGTATCGAGAAACGGTCTTTTGTATTATTTTGAGAATTTGAGTACTATTCCAGACACCAAGAGTTATTTTGTTATCAACACCATAGCCAATGAGAAAGTTGGTAGTCTGGATGAAGAATTTGTTGCGATGCATGGGCAGGAAGGCGTGACTTTCATCATTAAGGGAGAACCTTGGCAGATAATAGCGATTGATGGAAGAAGAATTTTTGTTGAGCCTTCTGGCGATGTTGATGCTGCGATACCAGGATGGGAAGGTGACTTGATGCCTGTTCCTTTCGAGGTTGCTCAAGAAGTTGGATCGCTAAGAAGGATGATTTCAGACATGTTGTTTGAAAAAGTGAATAAAGAAGAAATTTTGGAAGAGGTTAAGAGAAAATATCCAGTCGATGAAAATTCTGCTAAAAGAATGATCGGTCTGATCGCGAAACAATTGAAATACGGGATTATTCCGAACGATAAGAAAGTTTTGATTGAAACAGAAGATAACGTCATGATCTTACATACCTGTCTCGGGACAAAAGGGAATGAGACTCTTGGTAGGATGCTATCAGCCACACTCGCTGCTAGGATTGGTTCCGTTGGTTTGAAGACTGATCCTTATCGTGTTATATTGCAATTGCAGATAATGGATACTGATTTGATAGAAGATGCTTTGTTCAAGACCAAACCTGAGGATGTTGAACCCTTGCTTGAATTGAATCTATCCAATTCTCGTCTGTTCCAGTGGAGGTTTATACATGTTGCTAAAAGGTTTGGCGTCATAAGAAAAGAAGCCGATTATGGAGACAGATGGTTGAGCAGGATAATTGACTTGTATCAAGGAACACCTGTCTGGGAGGAGACGCTGAGGGAGATAAGAACGGATAAACTGGATATCGATGCTGTTAAACATTTTCTTGAGAAGATTCAGAAGAAAGAGATTAACGTAATTTTCAAAAAGGGATTGTCTCCTATAGGAAAATTAGGGATAAAGAAAAGGGTGGAATTGATCGGACCCGAGAAGCCCGAGTTGCAAGTGTTGGATATTTTTGAGAACAGGTTGAACGAGAAGAAAGTAATTTTAGTTTGCATGAATTGTGGGGATTGGAAAAGAACTTTCAAAGTAAAAGACTTGCTAGAAGAGATAAGATGCGGAAATTGTAAAGCAAAATTGATTGCATCAATTAGATCAAGTTGGATAGAAGCTCAACATATAATAAAAAAGAAAATTAAGGGAAGTCCGTTGACGACTGAAGAGATGAGAAGATTCGATGGACTTGAAAAGATTTCTGATTTAGTTATAGTTTATGGACCAAGAGCCGTCAAGGCTTTAGCTGTTCGTGGTATAGGACCTAAAACTGCTGCTAGGATTTTAAGAGGGATGTACGATACAGAAAAAGATTTTGTCAAGGCTTTGTTGAATGCTGAAAGACAGTTCATTAGAACGAAGAGGTTCTGGGGATAAAATACCTATTAATTCAATAAAAACCATATTTTTAATATGGAAATCCCAAAAAAATTTGAAGTAAACAATGAGGATTTTAAGATTTATTTCGATAACGACAAAAAAACACACGTCTGTGAAAATCTAGAGACTGGAGAGAAGACTAACATTGGTGTTTTGGGCATATTCTTGCAAATGGGCATAATAAAACCGATGGAAGAAAAGACAGATGATAAAATAAAAATTATTACAGAAAAGTTGAGCAGTCTAGAGATGAAGTTAGACCAAATGGCAAAAAACGTCAACAACGTATCTGTTAAACCTGAAGAAGAACCAGAAGAGGCTGTTGAAGAAGAACCCGTTGTTGAAGAAAAAGAAGTACAAGAAAAACCAAAATCAGAGATAAGAGATAGGATAATGAAAAAAGTTTTGAAACAAGCAGAAGAAGAGGCTGAAGAGCCAGAAGAGGCTGTTGAAGAAGAACCTGAAGACCCAGCTGTTGTATCGGAAAGTGATGAAGAGATAGAAAACTGGAATGAAATATAATACCTGATTTCAAATATGCTCTATTCATCTAGTCTTGTTTTTATTTATTTAAAAAAAATTAACATTTTAGTATGGCAGAAAGCAGTGTGGTTGAAAAAACTTACTTAGTAATTCATCCTACAAGGCTAGCCTATTTAAAATGGTACTTAATAGCTCTATTTTTCATTTTATTTGGGGTTTTTGTTATTTCTTCTGTATTTGGAACAATAAAATTTAACTTACCCATTCCAAAAAATTATAACATTTACACAATTTCCATTCCATCAGTAGGAATAATTTTTATAGTAATAGCTAGTTTGATGAGGAGTGTTGAAACCTATTATATAACGAATTATAGAATGATTGAGAAAAAAGGTATAATTAACATAAAGGAAGATTCTATATACTGGGAAAAAATATCTAATTATAGCCTGAGTCAAAGTGCGATTGAGAGAATTTTCAATATCGGAACAATACATTTGCATGCAATGGCGGGAGGAATGGAAGATAAAGAAGCTGAAATAGTAATTAAAAGAGTTTCTAATGTGCATAAGATAGAAACCTTGTTAGACACGCTAATCAAAAGAAAAGAGTTGGTGGGTAAATATTCAAATGCCTGAATTAATGTTAGAATAAAAGATCTATATGAAATCTAAGTTAATGATTTTTGGATAACATCCCATATTTCAGCCTGAACTTGTTCTACGGGTTTTGTTCCATCTATTACATACCATGTTCCTTCATATGGTGGCTGTTCAGCCATTTCTAAAAATTCTCTTGAGACTTTTTCTCTTAGAGTTTCTTTTGGTTTTTCTTCTTTCATGTCGAGGAATTTTTGAAGACTTTCCTGAACTGTGCCCCTATGGGTTGCAGTTACCGCTTGGATTTTCAACAGTATAACAATATCAGGTTTAATTATCGGTTTTTCTATATCAATCAACCATTGCCTTGACAGTCCTAAAGCAGATTGATAAGCTATGTTTGAGTAGCAGTATCTGTCCGTGATAACGATCCAGTTCTTCCTCAACCACTCCTTTATTCTTTCCTGATATTGCATCCTGTCCGCTGCGTAAAGCATTGAAGCAGTCTCTGGGTTAAGAGTTATAGTTCTCGACATCCAGCTTTTAATCAAATTTCCTATTTCAGTGTCATAAGAAGGGAAACTTATAGTAACGACTTCTCTTTCCATATTCCTGAGCGTGTTTGCTAATAACTGTATCTGAGTCTTCTTCCCTGCTGAATCTATCCCTTCGAAGGCAATGAACAATCCTAGCATAATGGGCCCGCTGAGATTTGAACTCAGGACCTTTCGGTTATCAGCCGAACGCTCTTACCAGACTAAGCTACGAGCCCTTCTGAGGTATTATTTCTAAATATCTATTTAAATTTAGAATTAATTAAGAAAAATCTATCTGATTCTTTTTATTAATTTCTTCTTAGAAGGTTTTTTTCTCAACAAAAATTTATATAATCCGAATTATTTTCCTTCAGTATCCTTTGCCCTATCCTTAAAATTATGAGTCTTTACTACTCTCCCACAAAATTGACAAATCGTTTCAGAGAACCACACATTATCTTTCTGTTCTGTAGACTGAGTAAAACGACTTTTTCCACAGAATCTACATTTTTCTTTTTCTTCAACCATTATCAATTCAAATCCATTGTCGAATAAAATACCTTTATTTTTTTGTTTACCACAATGTTAATAATTTCCTGAGGATTTAAAGCAACAATCCAGTCGTATGTTCTGCATTGCCCACGGATTTACCCAAATCTTCTAAACTAATTCTTTCCCCAGTTTTCTTGATTGTAAGTTTTAAATCAGAGATAACTGCAGGGTATTCGTTGTAGACTAATTTATTTGGAATTACACCGAAAGTTTTTTCCTTGAACGTCCATGACGAATGCGAATAACAATTCACAGTTAAGTTTATTTTTTTTTCATGATTTTCACTCGATATAGTAAAAATCGGTATTTTTTCTCTAGATCTGCTTATATCTATATCCGTAAACTTATGCAGTTTTTTGCCATCGAAGAATGATATATTTTTCGTAAGAGATTTTCCAAGGAAATGAGGGTTAAAATATGTCAGAATACCTCCGTTTTCGAAGTGAAATATTCCCCAGTACCAGGGTACAGCAGGTGCGGTTATAAAAACACGCTGGAAATACGCACTCCCATGAATTGGTTTATTTTTAATTCTACCACTTAAATCAAGACGATTTATTTTCAACATGGAATAACCTTTTCCAGCGATGTAATTGTTTGAATTGTACTTAGGTCTAGTAAAATAATTTTTACTTATTATTTTTGTGACGAATTTAAAATCATTCCCTATTCTCACTGTATTCTTATTTTTGTTTATAGAGAAAGATGTAGGCATAGAAGAATCAGAAGAAAGCCCTTTATCTGATATATCTATTTTACACTGCTCAAGAAGAAATTTGTGGTGCATCTTCTCTCCATCAAAGTACCAAGCAGCGACAGCACCATCAATATTTCTCCTGTCTTGATCATGATTTAATTTAATATTTAGATGGTTACATTGAATCTCTTTCACATTTTTCGTGGACCAGAGTATCATTAATTGTCGTGATTTTTCCGTATTCTTTGGATTGTTAAAGAAGAATAGCCAAAACCACCACCACCAAGCCCCGTGAGGCATAGGCTCATTTTTTATGTCAAAAACTTTTTGTTTAAAATTGATTAAATTCGGTTTATTTTTAGGTTTCATCAATATCCTATTGTAATTATCTACTGGCCAAGAACAAAAACCTATCTGATTCTGAATTGGGCCGTTTTGAATAGTAGATATTTGTATATACTTAAATTCCTTTTTCGATAAATTTATAAGATTATAAATCCCATAATTTTAAATTCAATTAGGAGGATGACAAATGCCATTCGAAAAAAGAGACTTTGGGTTTAAGAGAGAGATGCATAAGGCAACTTGTGCTGATTGTGGCCAAGAATGTGAAGTGCCGTTTAAACCTGATGGAAGTAAACCAGTCTACTGCAGAGAATGTTATCAAAAGCATAGACCAAAGAGATTCTAATCCTAGGTTAAGTCTTTGATTAGTACTCTGAGATTTAAATTTGGTTAGAGGATTTTATATAAATCTCTCCAAGGAGAAATGGATAATAAAATGTACTTCTGCTAAATGCCATATTGAGAGCAAATTTGAAGGAATTACTTTGTTTAACATCAATGAAAAAAATTCAAAAAAATTGCGTAACATTTAATAACTAAAATTGATAATTATTATAAGACTTAATTATGAAGAGTTAGGTGAACACTGAATTGGGTTGTCCAAGCTTTTTTAGATACCATCCAAATGCTACACTACAAGAATACAGTCAAAGGTTTGGCTTTGATGAAGAAATTTTAAAACAGACATTAATGCAGGCTGAATTCTACAAAAATAATGGACAACGTAGAGAAACAAACGAAGATAATGTTTTTAGGCAAATTCTTTTAGAACTGGATAAACGAGACTTAACTGATGTGTTATACGGTCAACAGAAAGCAAATGCCGAAAGTTCCTATCTTCAACACAGTAACTTTTTGAACGTAAATAAAAACATTTTTGCCGATTTTAGAATAGTCTTCGAGAGATACACGTCAAAAGACGATGAACCTGATGATGATCAAGGATATGATTTGTATCCCCAAGAAGACCCGTACAAGATGTTCTCAGAGATAGTGGGTTTGTTAGACAGTGGCTACAGCATATACGAAATCGTGAAAAAGATTGAGGAAAACATGCCAGAGAAAGAGCTCACACCAAAAATTGTCGAACTAGTTAATTTGTTGAACATCCTCAGAAACAAGAAAATATGTCCGATGTGCGGAAGTGAGATTTGCAATGGCGAGGATAGTGGAATCGACTTCTGTATGTTATGTGGCAATGTACTTGACGATAATTCATTAGAGCTAATTAAATCTTTACCAAAAGAAGAACTCATGGGACCATCGATTAAGATCGAACCGAGTACAATAAAATAATTTATATGTATAATTATTCTTGTTAAGAGTATTCAATTACGGGCCGGTAGATCAATGGTAGATCGCCTGCTCCGCAAGTAGGAGGCTGAGGGTTCAAATCCCTCTCGGTCCACTGCAACCTCTTCAAAAACGATGTTGTTAAGTATACTTAATGGCTAAATTTAACGACTTTAAAAATATATGAAATTAGGTCCATTGGACCTTGGAGAATATTTGCTTGAGAGCTAATTCCCTTCCAGCCCATAGAATCAAATAAATTTATATTTGGGGCTCAAATTAATAGTAATGAAACATTCCACAAAAATAGGTTTATGCTTCGGTTTCACATCAGCAATAATTACAACACTGGGGTTAATCATAGGCCTAGATTCAGGCACTCATTCAAAATTTGTTGTTCTTGGTGGAATATTAACGATAGCAATAGCGGATGCATTTTCTGACGCCTTAGGCATTCATGTTTCCGAGGAGTCTGAAAACGTACACACAAAAAAAGAAATATGGACATCGACAATTTCAACATTCTCTGCTAAGTTCCTTTTTGCATTAACATTCGCTGTTCCAGTGTTATTGTTTGACCTATCAACAGCAATAATTATAAGTGTAATTTGGGGCTTATTAGTTCTAAGCATCCTCAGTTTAACAATATCTAAAGAAAAGAAAGAAAACCCTCTTGAGTCAATATTAGAACACTTGCTTATTGCTTTAGTAGTTATAATTATAAGTCATTACGTTGGCCATTTTATATCTGCTGTGTTTGCTTAATAATAACCCAAATAATATATTTTTTTCTAAGAAAAGGATTAAAAGTTTAAACATTGGACGAATTTTTAATGGTTGAAATAGAAGAATGTAAACATTGTGGGAATTGTTGCTATTATCGTTTAGATAATGATGGATGTCTGTTCCTTGATTTTGATCAAAAGAATTCACAATTTTCATGTCTAATCTATAAAAATAGAGCAAGATCCCGAATAGATATTTCATCTATTGAGGGTTTGTTAGATCAAAATCCTGAAAACTATGAAAAGAGTCTGGAAAAATTATACCGAGGATTGAGATGGAGTATCATTAATGATTATAAGGGTTGCTGCTATACTTATGATTGTCCTAACCAAATTCTTCATGGTACAAAATCATTTGATATTAGAACTTCCGAAGAACATCGTTTAAGTGCGATATCATTCCAAAAAAAGGCTGAAGAATTTAGGAAAATTATTCCTGACTTTGCTGTATTAGTTGAAATGCTGAATGAATACGTTCCTAACTTCGTTGATTTAGTTGAAATTGAATGAATAATTAAAATAAACATGACCAAAAAATAACCCTAGAATAAGATAGATTTTTCTTCTCAAAATTAGAAAAATTAGTTATGGGTTGGAGACAAGTTTTAGAATCAATAGTTTTAGGAATATCGGGTTTAATCGCATTCACGATAATTGGATTTATTGTTTATTTAATTGGTTTTTCTCTTGGTTTTCATTCTCTTCGTTCTGGCTTTGTTTCGGAAATGAATCTAATTGTACAATTTCCTTTGTTTTTCGTTATTGTGGGTCTAATAAAAATCTTGATTGGGGGCGAAATCATAGATTGGATTACTCGATTTATTTCAAAAATCCTTGGAATAGAAATTCTTGTGAACAAAACGAAAAAAAGGAAAGAGTGAATGCCGATATTCGAAAAATTAAAGGTCTTATTAAGTTTTGATGTAGCTATCTGGCTAATTTTAGCGGCGACTTTAATAATTATCCATCTCAAAGTGATCCCATACATCTTAACTGAGATATTGATAGTTATTGCTTGCAGTTCAACTCTTCCAGTTTTTTTTAGTGCCATACAAAGTTTAAAAAATAAAAAAATTTCGATTGATTTGTTGGCAAGTATCGCACTTGTCGTTTCTTTAATTGAAAGAGAATGGTCATCGGTTATATTTATTAATTTAATGATTACTTCAGCTAGAATCATATCTAATTACTCTGAAAGTCGATCACATAAGGCAATCGAAAGTTTACTTAAGCTAAAACCCCAAAAAGCCAAAATTAAAAACGATGGTGGGTTTACCGAGGTTTCACTTGAAGAAGTTGAAAAAGGTGATTTAATCGTCGTTCAACTGGGTGAAAGAATTCCTGTCGACGGCATAATTGAAGAAGGTGAGGCAGAAGTCGATCAATCGTCATTGACTGGTGAATCGCTACTGATATACAAGAAGAAGGGAGATGAGGTTTTTAGTTCAACCATTGTAAATTCTGGAAATTTAATCATTAGAGCAGAAAAAGTTGGTGAAGAAACAACTTTTGCAAAAATCATTGATTTAGTTAAAAATTCTCAAAAAAATAAAGCACCTATTAGTAGATTAAGTGAAAAATTTGGCACTTGGTATATAATTTTCACCTTTATTGGCTCTTTGTTTTTATACGGTTTGTTCAGGGATGTTAATTTGGTCTTATCAGTACTGCTTGTCAGCTGCGCTGATGATGTTGCCATTGCTATTCCAATGGGATTTATCACTTCGATTGCTCACTGTGCCCATCATGGTGCTATTATCAAAGGTGGCGATTTTCTTGAAGCTTTAACGAAATTAAAAGTAGTAATCTTTGATAAGACAGGTACTCTGACTCACGGTAAGCTGAAAGTGGAGAATGTCATCGTTTTTGATAAAAGAAAACCAGAAGAAGTTTTAGAATTAGCTGGTTCTGTTTCTTTAAATTGTAAACATCCCATCAATCAAGCAATCGTCAGATATGTTGAAGGAAAAAAAATTCCAATTATTGAACTCAAAAAATTTGTTGAACACAGTGGAAAGGGAGCAACAGGAATATATAAAAATAAAAAAATTATTATTGGCAGAGCTTCTTTTTTTGAAGAATTAAATATTAAAATAACAGATCGACAGATGAAAATCATTGATGAAGAAAGGCAAGAGGGGTTCAGTACAACTTTAGTTGGATTCAACAATAAAATAATTGGACTCATAATTTTATCTGATGAAGTACGACCCCAAGTTAAAGAAACTATTTCAGAACTAAGAAAATTAGGTGTAGAAAAAATTGTGATGCTCACTGGTGATAATGAAAAAATTGCCAAAAAAGTAGCCGATATGACTGGTATCGATGAGTTTCATGCTAACCTTTTACCAGAAGATAAACTGACACATCTTAAAAAGTATCTGAGCAAAGATTACAAAACAGCTATGATAGGTGACGGTATTAATGATGCAGCCGCTCTAAGTCTGGCTGACGTCGGCATTGCTATGGGAACTATTGGTGCAGACGCAGCGATTGAATCAGCAGATATAGCACTTATGAAAGACGATTTAACTCAGTTGCCAGAATTAATAAAAATAAGTAAATCGACCTTAAGAGTTGTTTATCAAAATTTATTACTATGGGCAATTCTCAATATTATGGGTCTTGTTTTAGTTTTCGGCAGGATTTTGGACCCTGATGGTGCGGCGGCTTATAATTTCATTGCAGACTTTGTCCCATTATTGAATTCTTTAAGATTATTTAGATAGTTTTTCTTGGTCTAACTGAAATAGCAAAATATAATTAAGAAACAAATAAATATAGGGGGTGTAAATGGGATTTTTTAAGGAATTCATGGACCTCATGGCAGAACAGAAGATAATTGCGGTGGCTCTAGCATTCATCGTCGGTACTGCAACAGCTGCACTAGTTCAAGCCTTAGTTAAGGACATAATAACTCCATTGTATGGACCCTATCTAGACTTTTTGAACCCGGAATCTTCGATAGACATAGGGAAATCAAAGTTCCTAGTCGGCGATTTCATAAGACAAATAGTAAACTGGATGGTGATTCTGCTAGTGGTGTTCATAATAGGTAAAAAAATGATGCCAAAAGTCAGTAAAAAGTAGATGAAGTTTTTTCTTTTTTATTTTTTAAATAACTATAGCTAAAGTGAAGCATACATATTCTGGATTTATAAGTTGGGTTTTGTAAATTAGGTGTATGAAGAAATCAAAAAGTTATGAAAAATTTCCATTATGGATAGTTCTTTTGTCCAACCTTCTTTCCATAGCAATCTATTTGATAGGGTTATATATCTTCTTACAAATCGGAATTTTATTTGCTATTTTATTCGTCATTTATATTTTTTGGGTTGAAATTCGCTTACTTAAAAAATCTTGTAGGTACTGTTATTATTATAACAAAATTTGTGCATTTGGCAGAGGTAAGTGTTGTACTTTATTTTTCAAAAGAGGTGACCCTAAAAAATTTGTTAAAACAAAAATAACTATGAAAGATATACTGCCAGATTTTCTAGTATTTATCCTTCCTTTAATTGGTGGAATTATACTTCTGTTCTATAAATTCTCTTGGTTAATTGTTACATTATTAGCGATTTTGGTCATTCTCGGATTCGGTGGAAATGCAGTAATCAGAGGTTCATTTGCTTGTAAACATTGTAAACAAAGAGAAATTGGATGTCCTGCAGAAAAACTATTTGGTAAGAAACATTAGTAAATTCATATAAAATATATATGCTTATAACTGACTGCATTTTTTAAATCAATTTCAACCTCTTGCCGACTTTCTCGAATATTCTCAAAGCTTCGTCTAAATCTTCTTTTGTGTGTATAGCAGTAACAATTGTTCTAACTCTTGCTTTATCCTTAGCTACTAACGGATACAGAATAGGTTTTACGAACAATCCTTCTTTGAAAGCCTCTTCACTCAACCTTATCGCGTTCTTGTTCTCACCGACTATGATAGGAGTTATAGGAGTCTGACTTCTTCCGGTATCAAAACCTAAAGCCATAACTTCTTCTTTGAAATATTTTGCATTCTTCCAAAGGTTCTTCAAGTATTGAGGTTCGTCTTGAACCATCTTTATAGCTTCCATGCATGCAGCAACGACAGCGGGTGGATGAGCTGTCGTGAATATGAAACTCCTCGCTCTCTGTATCAGGTAATCTTTCAATTCTGCTGCCCCTGCTATATAGCCACCTAAGCAACCGAATGCTTTAGACAGAGTTCCCATATCAATATCTACTCTTCCGTGTAAGTTGAAATGATCAATTATACCTCTACCATCCTTACCTAGAACACCATCACCATGTGCATCATCAACCATCGTTATAGCATCGTATTTTTCCGCTAATTCTGCAATTTCTTTTAATGGTGCGATGTCACCATCCATGCTGAAAACACCGTCTGTAACGACCAATCTTCTTCTGAATTTTTGTGATTCTTTTAACGCTTTTTCCAAACCTTTCATATCGCCGTGTGGATAAACCTTCCTTTCACATTTAACGAGTCTTACTCCATCAATAATGCTCCCATGGTTCAATTCGTCACTTATAATCACGTCCTCTTCGCCCATTATTGATTGAATCGTTCCACGGTTTGCTGCTATACCAGCGACAAAAACTAATGCAGATTGAGTCTTCTTGTATTTTGCAAGTTGTTCTTCGAACTCCAGATGAATAAGCATCGTTCCACAAATCTGTCTCACTGCCCCAGTACCAAAACCCCATTTATCTATCGCTTCCTTAGCTGCTTTTCTTAATCTAGGATGATTAGCAAAACCGAGATAATTATTAGATGAAAGGTTAACAACCTCTTTTCCGTTTATTATCGTCCTCGCTTTCTGTTCACCGCCCAGTATAGGTAACGGAGTATAAAGGTTCTGCGCCTTTAAATTCTCTACTTCATTCTTTAGAAATTCCAGATGATTGACCAAAATATCCACCCCCGACAAATATTATACTCTTTTGACATGAATTTATTTAAAACTTAGAATGTATAAGGTTTAAATCTAAGGTGACTTTTTGACTGACGAAATGATAGCCGTCAGAAAACTGAAACCGGCTCCTGGCCTCGATTTAACTACTGCAAAAATTCCAAAGATAGGGAAAAATGATGTTTTGGTTAAAGTTCGAGCATGTTCTATATGCGGTTCTGACATTCACATCTACAGTTGGGATTCTGCATTATCACAAAGAATAAAACCTCCTAGAACTATTGGCCATGAAGTAGCTGGAGATGTTGTCGAAATCGGAAAAGAAGTAACTTCTGTCCAAGTAGGGGATTACATCTCAGCTGAATCGCATATAGCATGTGGGTGTTGTTATCAATGCAAAAACGGCAAGCCGCACATATGCAAGACCATGAAAATTTTGGGCTTTGATGTGGATGGTGGCTTTGCTGAGTATGTATCAATACCTGCAGTAAATGCATGGAAGAATCCTAAAGACATGCCGCCTGAGATAGCAACGATAGAAGAACCCATGGGTAATTCTGTTTATACGGTTGAGATGGGTGATGTTAAAGGAAAAGTTGTCACGATATTTGGTTGTGGTCCTACAGGCCTTTTTGCAGTTGGTTTAGCAAGGTATGAAGGCGCAGAAAAAATAATTGCAATAGACGGCAAAGAATTTCGATTAAACATAGCAAAGAAAATGGGTGCTGATTTAGTTATTAACAGTGCTGAAGTTGATGTAGTCAAAGAGATAATGGATGCTACTGATGGTCTGGGGGCAGATGTTTTCTTAGAGATGTCCGGTAGTCCAATTGCAATAGAAAATGGTTTTAAAACTCTTAAGCCGGGCGGGAAGGTTGTAGCTTTAGGTTTGCCAAAGGATCCAATAAAATTTGATTGGTCTAATTATGTTGTAACAAAGTTGGCTACAGTACAGGGAATATTCGGCAGAGAAATGTTTCATACATGGGAAAGAATGTCAAAAATTTTGTCCTCCAAAAAACTGGATTTGACTCCTATTATAACTCACAGATTCAAACTCACAGAGTTTGATAAAGCAATCGAAGCTGCAAAATCTGGAGATGCAGGAAAGGTTGTTATGTTTCCGAAGAAAAATTGAGATTTTTTAATTTTTTTGTTTTCCCTTTCCTAAAATATCTTCTACAACTTTCGCCATATTAAAATTCTGAAAAGAACCTTCGCTAGGAATCAAGAATGATTCTGCCGCATCCTTTATGCCCTTGCACCATAACCTAAAATCACCCATAAATTTCACGTGTTCTGAAAAATCTTTGTGTAGAGAAACAATCATACAGCTTTTTCCCATCCCTTCACCATCACTCGCGAATATTATTCTCGGGTTTTTCTCTGCTAGTTTTTCCATGCATTCAATGTGGTCTTTTTTTGATCTGTCACATTTCCCAAAAGTAACAGAACACAGGTTGATGTTTAACTTTGATAAATCAGGTAGAGCAGTGTATGATTTGATGATTTTTTTCTCCAATCTCTTTCTGACTCTGGTTATGGTTGATTGGGATGTATTCATTTTTTGAGCCAACTGCCTGTCGCTTATCTTACAGTTCCTTAATAACTCGATTAAGACTTCTTTTTCCCTTTTTTTCATAATTAACTATAGTTGAATAATAAATATATGCCTAATTCTCAAAGATTTAGATAAAGTGTTAATATGATAATTGCAGGCACGAGTGATGTTCATTCACCCAGATACTTCGATATATTAGTCAAAGCAGTAGAAAACCTTCAGGCAAAGCCAGATTTACTATTATTGGCAGGAGATATTACGCATAGAGGCAGTGCGGATGAATACCAAAAGGTATACAACACATTTTTTGGAAAGATTAATTGCCCTATAGTAGCATGTTTTGGAAATGATGAGTATGGCCCAGAAGCAAGATTGATGATTGAAAACAGGGTTACAGATGTAAAGTTTGTGAATGATGAAAGTTTGATTCTGGAGATAAACGGTAAAAAAGTTGGCATCGTTGGCAGTCTGGGGAGCTTAGACAGGCCGACTTTCTGGCAAAGGACTCATTTACCTGGAATATATGAAATTTACAAAGAAAGAATTGTAACGATAGAAAAAATATTGACAGAACTCAAAGCAGATATAAAAATTTTACTCATACATTATTGCCCAACTTATAAGATACTTGAAGGGGAAAACCCCAGAATTTATGCAGAATTAGGTTGTAAAGATTATGAAAGAATTATAACAGAACAAAAACCTGATATAGTCGTGACGGGACATTCACATAAAGGCAGTAAAAAAGCTTGGGTTGATACTGTCCCTGTAATAAACATGGCTTTACCTTTACACAGAGAAATCGTTGTGATTGATACTGACAAAGATTTGAAACCTGGGTTAGAGAAGTTTCTTGAATGAATTGAGAGAGAAAACCCAATTTCAGCTGTATTAAAAAAAGCATTTATTAATTGAACTGTATTAAATTTTTATGGTAATAAGAATATTCGTCACTGGCGGTACATTCGACAAAGAATATGATGAAATAAAGGAACAATTGATTTTTGTAGAAACGCATGTACCCCAAATGTTAAAGTTAGGTAGATGTAAGGTTGACGTTAGTATACGAACGATAATGCTTATTGATAGTTTAAACATGACTGACGAAGACAGAAAAATCATATTAGAAAACTGTAAAAAGGCAGAGGAAGACAATATAGTAATCACCCACGGTACAAGCACGATGGCGAAGACCGCAATTTTCTTAGGGGGCCACATCAAAAACAAAACAATAGTATTAACTGGTGCTATGTCGCCATATGCTTTTGGTAGTTCCGACGGTTTGTTTAATTTAGGATGTGCTTTGGCATTTGCACAGGTCCTTCCGCATGGTGTCTATGTTGCCATGGATGGAAGATACTTTACTTATGACAATGTTGTAAAAAATGAAAAAACAGGGTTTTTCGAAGAAATAAAGCCTTAAATTTCCTATTCTTTCTTAAACTATTTAAATATTAAAATATTAATTAATAGTATGGTAAAAACAATAACAGTTAAAGATGGGACTTGGGAAAAATTGACAATCAAAAAAATTAAAGAAAAGTTCAAAAATTTAGACGAATTAATTAATGACCTTCTTGAAAAGAGTAAGTAAACATGGGTAGAATCAAATGGGACACCTTACTTTAAAAATTGAAGACATTCCTGACAAGATAAGATTAGTTTTAGAAAAAGGTGCACAGAAACAGCTCATCTTAAAATCCAAAAAAATATTTAAAAGGAAAGAACTTGCCAAAAAGCTAAATGTTGATGAGTCGACTATCTTCCATTGGAAAAGAGAAGATTGTCACATGAAATTAAAGCACCTCAAAAAGCTGTTGAGGTTGTTAGGGTTAGAACCAAGAGATATACAAAATAAAGTAATTGGTGTAAAAGGCGAAAGTTCGGTAATAGTTTTATTTAAGAAAGGTTTACCATTCGAGATACCCATCGAAATCATAGCACACCTTCAAGCTGATGGTAGCGTAACAACAAGAGATTGTAGATGCAAATATAACAATATGGAACCAACCCTTATCGATTCTTTTATAAATGTTGTTTTAACAGTTTTTGATACGAAAATTCATACTTATGAAGCAAAAGGAAACTTTACAGTAGAATTACCTTCTGTCATCGGCAAGATTTTAGTAGCTAAATTCGGAACTTTCAAAAGCAAAAGATTTTCGGTGCCCAGAATGCAAAAAGAAGAAACTATAATTAGATATCTTAAATCATTCTTTGATGATGAAGGTGGTGTAACTAACAATAAAGGGAACTATAACGTGTATTTAAAATTACGCAACGAAAAAGCACTTAAAAATATACAAAAATTTCTCAATATAGTAGGAATCAATCCCCATAAATACGGTGAAGAAATTAGAATTACAAGAATTTTTAATTTAGAACCTTTTGCTAAAAAGATAGGATTTAGATATCCTTTACAACAAAATAAATTAACAAATTTACTAAAAAAATTTAAAAAAGTTGATACTTATGAGATTGGAACCTAAAATAAAGGAAAAGAGATGGGATGTTAAATTCGAGAAAGAAATACAAGAAAAATGGTATAAGGAAAAATTAGGAAAGTTCGATATAAATTCAAAGAGAAAAATATTTGTAATCGATACTCCGCCCCCATATCCATCAGGAGCCATTTGGCACATTGGCGCTGCCGCCCATTACTCGCAAATAGACATGATAGCAAGAACAGCAAGGATGATGGGTTTTGAAGTCTTCTTTCCGATCGGCATCGACAGGAATGGATTGCCAGTTGAAATCTACACAGAGAAAAAGTATGGCATCAGTATACATGAAACTCCTAGAGAAAAATTCATCGAATTATGCACTCATGCTCTAGATGACCTAGAAGCTGAGATGATTGGAATAATGAAAATGATGGGTTTAAGTGGTGATTTCGACAATTATTATCGTACAGATTCAGAAGAATACAGAACTTTAACTCAAGCGACTTTTATAGAGCTTTGGAATAAAGGCTTAATCTACGAAGCCACAAGACCGAACAATTACTGTATCGCATGCGGAACCACTATAGCAGATGCAGAGATAGAATACGATGAATTACCGAGTGAATTGACCTACATCAAGTTTAAACTGAAAGAAAACGGTAACGTAGTAATCGCAACGACCAGGCCTGAACTGCTCTGTTCATGTGTTTGTATCCTATTCAACCCAAACGATAAGAGGTATAAAAATCTGGAAGGTAAGCATGCCATCGTTCCTATATATAACAGAGAAGTTCCTATCCTTGCCAATCCTTACGCAAAAGAAGAGTTTGGCACAGGCTTAGTCATGATATGCTCCTATGGGGATTATTCTGACGTGAGGATGTTCAGAGAATTGAAGTTGAAAGAGATTATTGCTATAACATCCGAAGGTAAGATGGGAAAGAATACTGGAAAGTATGCTGGTTTGTCGATCAAAGAAGCAAGAGATAGTATCATCGAAGATTTACAAAAACTTGAATTAATAGAAAAACGAGAGAAGACTTTGCATAGAACTCCAATTTGCTACAGGAGTAAAACACCCATAGAAATCATTCCGATGAAAGAATACTATCTAAAACAACTTGATTTTGTTCCTGAATTGTTAAAAATAGCAGAGGGTATGAGGTTCTTCCCCGAGAGACACAAACAGATTTTAGTCGATTGGATTAATTCTCTTAGTATTGATTGGCCCGTATCAAGAAGAAGATACTATGGAACTGAAATACCGATCTGGTATTGCAAGAATTGTGGTAAAGCTTGTCTATCAAACCCAGGAAAATATTATCAACCGTGGAGAGAAAACCCGCCATTCAAACAATGTCCTCATTGTAAATCCGACAAAGGATTTCAGGGAGAAACTAGGACATTCGATACTTGGATGGACTCTAGCGTATCCCCGTTATTCATTTCTAAGTATCAAAAAGATGAGAATTTTTTCAAGAAAACTTTCCCTTCTACGATCAGACCGCAAGCTAAAGATATAATCAGAACTTGGTTGCATTACACTATACTTCGATGTTATCAGTTAACTAAAAAAACAGCTTTCAAATACGCATGGATAATGGGTTATGGTGTTGATGAGAAAGGGGAAAGAATGAGTAAATCTAAAGGAAACGTCGTTGATCCTATTCCTGTTCTTGAAAAGTACGGTGCAGATATATTCAGGTTTTGGAATGCAGCTGAATCTGGTTTAGGATCGGATTTCAGATACTCAGAAGACAGGATAGAAGGTTCATCGAAATTCTTGACTAAGTTATGGAATATATCCAGGTTTATTTCCATGTTCCCTCAACCTACTAAAGCAGAGTTAACTCATACGGATAAATGGATACTATCAGAATTGAATGAATTGGTAAAGAACTGTAAGAAAGGGTACGATGATTTTGACTTCTTTATTCCTGCCAATGCTATAAGAGAGTTTACTTGGAATCTGTTCGCTTCTCATTACATAGAGATGGTTAAGACAAGGGCTTATGGCGAAGGATTCAATAAGAAAGAACAAGAAGCTGCATGGCATACATTGCATAGTGTTCTGAAAACTTTGTTGAAGTTGTTTGCACCTATTGCTCCTTATATTACCGACTATGTTTGGAGAGAATTGTACGAAAAGGAAAGTATACATTTAGAATACTTACCTGAGAGTGAATGGAAATTTGGTCTTGAAAAATTGACTGAAAAAATCGTCGATTTTGATAACAAAATTTGGAAAGAGAAGAAAGATAAAGGTTTGAGCTTAAAGACTGAAATAGAAACTGAAATACCTAAAGATTTGAAATTTTTTGAAAAGGACCTAAAAAGGATGCATAATCTGAAATATTGAATGATTTGGATTATTAAATCAAAATTGATTTTCTATTTGATGGTAAGTTTTAAATTCTTTTCTGTCGAATATCTTGGGATATGGCAACTTATAAAACGAACGGAAGTAATTTAGAATTATTGAAGGCTCATGGAGATAATTATACAGAGTTTTGTAAACTTGGAAAAATATTGGAGAACGTTCCTGATAAAGGTGATCCTAAAAATCCTTATCCACCGACAAGGTTATTGCAAGCTGTAAGAGGGCTAAATAATAAAACGAGTTATAGATATCTTACTCGTTTAATAAAATCGGGTTTTGTAATAAAAAACGGCTGTGGGCTTGAAAAAACTAAAAAAGGAAAGGATTTACTCAGACGCCTTTATGAATTGTCAGAATATTTTGCAGCATCCTGATTTAACTAAAAAGCGAGAGGAAAAACTTCATTATTGCATTAGCTATGCCCATCGGCGTATAGAGTGGGTTTTGAATCCTTTCCAAGTCTGATCCAATCTCTTTGGCATTTTTGTTGATATTGGCCGATAATTGCATAATAAACAGTAAGAGCATGATGATTACGAACGTTAACATCAATGCACCAAGAAAAATCTTGTACATGTTCTCTCAATAATAGATATCGATGCATAAAATTAAATATAATTTTTAATAATGCCAATCACAAAAGTTTAGAATGGATGAAGGAATAAAAGTTGGGGTTAAAGACGGTTTTAATTTCTGTCTTCACCTCGCCAAGATTATAGTTCCTGTTACTTTTACGTTTTCAATTCTTAAAGAAACGGTTATATTCAAACAAGCGACTTATTTGTTGACTCCTGCCATGGGGGTGGTAGGGCTGCCAGGCTCAGCTACATTCACGTTGCTTTTAGGTTTTTTCAGTTTATATGCTGCAGTTGGTTCGATAATTCCATTAGGTCTGACCGTAAAAGAGACTACTATTATAGCTATGATGATACTCACAGCACACACGTTGATAATAGAAGGCGGGGCATTGAAGAGGATGAAATTGAATTACGTTAAACTAACTGTATTCAGGATTATTATGGCATTTTTTATTGGTTTCATAGTCAATCTTTTGATGTGATAACATGAATTTCTTGAGCGTTTTAACTGGAGCAACTCTTCAAACAGCGAGGACTATGGCTCTAGTGTTTTTAATCGTCATACCTTTAACGATTGTTTTTGAAGTATTGAACAGGAGAAAATTTTTAGATAAAATTTCAGTTCGTTTTTCTCGTGTCATGAAATGGTTTAATCTACCTGGAAAGGCTGCATTTCCATTATTGGCCGGGATGGTAATGGGTATAGTTTACGGATCGGGCGTTCTGTACAAGTGTAAGAATGAAAAAATGTTGAGCAATAGAGATTTTATGATTGTTTGTACGATACTCTTACTCTTTCATGCCGTAATTGAAGATACATTATTATTTGCAGCAGTAGGCGCAAGTGTATTTTGGATTTTTGTGTTTAGGATGTTATTCGTTATCGTGTTCGTTAAAATTCTATTAATCACAGGGAAAGTAAATCCAAAACTTGATTTTTTCGGTAAATCTTCACAGTTAAAGTATAAGAGATAAAGTTCAAACACTACGAAATTACTCGTAACGCAACGCTTCCACTGGTTGTAAACTAGCTGCTCTTCTTGCAGGAAGTAAACCAGATAAAGCACCTATAACAACAGAGAATCCTATGGAAAATAAAATTAGTTCAGGTGTGATGACTGCCATACTTTCTCCCATTCCACGCATCCCAGTTCCTATCATTCTAATTCCAAGTTCAGAAATCGTACCAGCAGCGATAAAACCTAGAAAAATACCTATCAACCCACCCATAAAACCGATCATCGCAGATTCAAATACAAACAATTTCATAACCTCAAAGTTCGTAGCTCCCAGAGCCTTCAGAGTTCCAATTTGTCTTGTTCTTTCCATTACAGACATGAACATTGTGTTCGCTATACCTATAGCACCTACTAGCAATGATATAGCAGCTATACCAGTAAGGAATAAGTTCATTGTGCTCATCACACTCGAAATAGTTTCCTGCATCGCTTGAGAGGACGTAATTGTGAAATCTTTTGTACTCGCTGTTTGATGTCTCGAAAGCATTAATTTTTCTTCTATGCTCGTCATAGTTTCGTTTACTAATTCCGCATCTGCTACTTTAGCCTGTATAGATGAAAACTGATTAGTACCCATATCTTCAACGATTGTTCTCGCTGCACTTATTGGCATAAAAATTGTGTTATCACTACCGCCTCCACCACCGAAACTTCCTGATGCCTTTAATATACCAACAACACTAAACGTTTTTCCTTCGATGCTTATTTGCGTATTTAACACAAGTGGTTTTTTGAACATGTCTTCTGCGACCCTATTTCCAATCACTATAGCATTTTCATCGCTCGGCGTCAGATACCTGCCTGACTCTAATTCAGAAGTTGTTATTTCTCTCCAAGCCAGTGGATCAACTCCTTGAACTGATACAGAAGCGCTTTGTCCCAAGTAGCTAACATCAAGCCTATCAGAGATTATACCATTTACGAATTGAACCCCAGAAACGGATTTTATAATTTGAACATCTTTGGTTGTCAGATTTTGAGTTGTAGTTGTAGCCTGTTCCCTCTCTCTTCCAGGTCCTCCAGGTCCTCCGAAACCACCACCGAAAGCTCTCTCAAATCCAGAAGAAATGGTGATAATATCTGCACCCAAACCGCCTAGTTGAGATGAAATGATTTGCTGCGTGCCTAATCCTATAGATATTATAGAGACAACCGCTGCCACACCTATGACTATACCTAGAATGGTCAGCCAACTCCTCAACCCTCTATGCGACAGACTATTCATAGAGAGTTTTATTATATCGTTTAATCTCATTTCTTCTTCCTTCTTTTGATTTTGAAGAATGCCACTATTATGATTATTCCGGCTATGCCGATTCCTATGTACATAAGACCACCGCTAGGTATCTGTAATTGACTTCCTTGAGTTTGTTGTGTCCTTGTACCTGTTCCAGTTATTCCACTTGCATCTAATCTAAGTTCCTTTTGAACTGTTCTTCTTATTCCGAGCGTGTCTGTGTAAGCGATTTCAACAGCAAGATTTCCACCCCTGACCATAGATATGTTGGTTGCTGTTCTGTTGAATGATCTAATTGGTGGTATATTTCCACCTGTACTAGAAATATTAGAAATGCCTGTATTCGATGTTATCTGAAAACTTACGAGTGTGTAGTCTCCGGCGTCTAGATTCCCAATAACGCTAGCGGAAGTACCTGTTACTCTGAAATTCATTTGTTCAGGGATTCTCACAATCACAGAATACGCATCGTTTGCTCCTATATTAGCTATCGCTAACGTTGTAGAAGTTGTCGTCGAATCCTGTATAACTACATCGAAATATGTTCTGGGATTAGATATTGTTACGTTGAACGTTCTTGTAGAAGCAATCGTACCACTAACAGCACCAGTATCGTATGTACACTTTACCTTTATTTCATACTCATCATCTATCGCATCCTCGTCAACTCTTACTTTGTATTTCACAAAATAGGCCTTTTCATCTGTTTCTAATCCCCCTATTGTACCCAGTTCTTTGGTAGCACTCACTCCAGGATCTAGAGAGAATGGGTACTCAGGTAGTAATTCAAAAACCACATTTTCTGCTTTTTTAGTTCCCCAATTCTCAACTTTAAACAACAAGTCTACATAACTACCAGTATCAGCTGGATAAGGATCTTGGTTCACAAAGGTGGTTTTTAGGGAAACTACATCGATAGCAATATAATTTGCATCTGCACTTTCTGCTAATTTCATTGATAAAATACTTACCAAGATAATTGCGATCAATAGTTTTTTCATTTTTTCAACCTCCATCTACGATTTTTCCATCTTTTAAACGAATGATTCGTTCAGCATATTTCGCAATCTGTTCTTCATGCGTAACCATAACAATCGTTACTTTTTCCTCCTCTTGGAGTTTATCTAAAAATTTTATTATTTCCTCACCGGTTTTTGAATCCAGGTTACCAGTTGGTTCATCCGCTAACAGCAAGGGTGGGTTATTGGCTAAAGCTCTGGATATTGCCACACGCTGACGTTCTCCTCCAGATAATTGAGAAGGAAGGTGGTTAGCTCTCTTTTCCAAACCAACTGTTTTAAGTAATTTTGATGATTTTATTTCCCTCTCTTTCCTATCACGTTCAAGAATGAGCATTGGCAATTCAATGTTTTCCCGGGCAGATAACGTCGGATATAAGTTAAAAAACTGAAATACAAAACCAATTTTATTTCCCCTAAGTCTTGCTAATTGAGAATCATTCAAGTTTGAAACATCGACTCTATCCAGATATATTTTTCCTTTGGTTGGCCTGTCTAAAAGTCCTATCATTTGTAATAGTGTTGATTTACCAGATCCGCTTGGACCCATGACTGCGACAAATTCTTCTTTTTTTATTTTCAGGTCTACACCCCTCAAAGCCTGGACTTCAACTTCATCCATTTGATAAGTCTTCCATATATTCTTTAATTCAATAATTGTATTACTCATAGTATCATCCTCTGGAAGGCCTCGTAAAATTTGTAAAATTTCCATATCGTGCAAATTCTCTAAAATCACTAGGACCAAAAGGTCGGATAATCCTGAATGTCATCAATAGATAAAACATTGTCATTCCAATTATAATTCCAGTAACGATTCCTATCAAGATGCATTTTATCCTGTCTTCCATAAACCCATACCTCTAGTTACCAAAGCGTATAATATTTATAAAATCCTCTTATTTGTATAGTTTCATATGTATGAAACCATATATAAAGGGTCACTGAAACCATCAAATACGATTTCATATTTTTGAAACCAAGCAAAACTTATAAACTTACGTGTTTTAACATTAGTCATGGGTGAAAAGTATAGAACATGGTTACTATTAATTTCAATACTAGCAATAATCAGTTTTATGATTGTTTTTTTCTTAAATATTTATGAAACGCCAGGACAAGTAGTTCCTCCTAATTCCCCGTCGATGTTGTTTAGAAATGAATATCGCCAAATTCCAATTCACAGAATATTCTTATCGCCAATATTATTAATAATTGCAATTGTTCCAATTTCGTATTATTTTATATCGCAAAGATTAGAAAAGAAACTTGAAAAAAACTTGGAGGTAATCTCAAAACTTATCAACAAAAAGGATGTAGTTTCAAGAACAAATCTCAAAAATGATACAGAAAGAAATGTTATTTTAAAATTTTTAAATCCGAGCGAAAGAAAAGTTGTGGAAAGGTTGGTTCATGAAAAGGGGAAAATATTACAATCAGAAATAAGTCAAATGGAAGGTATGACTAAGTTAAGGACTCATAGAGCTGTAAAAGATTTAGAGAGAAAAGGCATAATCAAAACAGAAAGTTATGGTAAAACTAATCGTATCATTCTGTCAAATGACATTAAAGAACTTATGTTTAAATAAAGTGTATATTTAATTAACAAAGGTGGATCGTATTTAACACTGAATCTTTGGTCAAACTTAGGAAACTTTTGAAGACTCTAGAAGGTTTCAGGGGGAGACACACAGAATTAATTTCTCTCTATATTCCGTCTGGTCACAACATTCAAGAAATTATGAACATGCTTAAACAAGAGTATGCTTTAACACAAAACGTGAAATCTAGGATAACTAGACATAACGTTCTGGATGCTTTGGAAAAGACGATGAATCACCTAAGGTTGTTCAAAAAAACGCCTCCCAATGGTCTAGTAGTATTCTGCGGTAATATTTCAAAAACTGAAGGTCAACCAGAAATAAAACTATGGTCTATCGAACCACCTCAACCTTTTGGTCAAAAAATATACTGGTGTGATCAAACATTCGTTCTCGATCCATTAAAGGATATAGTCAGGGAAAGGGAAGTTTATGGGCTCATCGTGATAGATTCTGGAGGAGCTGATATAGGATTATTGAGGGGGAAGAAGATTCTATTAGAAAAGCGTGTGGATTCTCTAGTACCAGGAAAGACGAGTAAAGGTGGTTGGAGCCAACAACGTTACCAGAGAATAAGAGAAGAGGCACTGCACGAACACTTAAAGAAGACTGGTGAGATAGCAAATCAGATTTTTGGCCAAGAAAAAGATTTGAAAGGCATAATCGTAGGGGGACCTGGGCCTTTAAAAGAAAAGTTCAAAGGAGGGGAATTTTTAGATTACAGATTTAAAGGAAAAGTGTTAGGTTTGGTGGATACCAGTTACACTGAAACTCAAGGATTACAAGAGTTGATTCAAAGAGGAGAATCTTTGATTCAAGAAGCTTCAGCTGTAAGAGAGAGAAAAATAATGGAAGAGTTCTTTGAACATCTGAAGAAGGATGATGGACTGTCTGTTTATGGTTTGGCAGAAGTTAAGAACGCCTTAGATATGGGTGCTATCAAGACCCTTCTTATATCCGAAGAATTCAACTGGGTGAGGACTAAGTATACCTGTCAATGTGGTAATGAGACAGAGGAAGATACCAAACCAGGAACATTAAAAAAATGCCCTAAGTGTGGCAGTGAAATGAAGATTGAAAGCGAAATGGAATTGATTGACATACTCTCAGATCAAGCAAGGAACATGGGCTCTAACGTCGAGATGATATCGGTTGATTCAAGAGAAGGGGCACAGTTCAAGGAATTGGGCGGTATTGGGGCTGTTTTAAGGTATAAATTGGGTTAAAAACTATTTTCTATTTGATAGAAAAACTTATATACCACTTATGAGTAATACTTCCGAGAGCAATATGTCAGTTTACATAGAAAACCCAAAAGATGGTTATAAAAGACAGTTAGTAGAGGAAACAATTAGAATATTGAAGAGGGATTATGGTTTTCAAGATCCTACAAAAATCTCTGGTAAGGGCCAAGAAGTATATCTGTTACCAGTTCCCAACCAATTGAGCCCCGAAAAGAGAGGAGCTTTAAACACTATGACAGTTCAATTGAGAAAGGATCATGATGTCAAAGCAGGCGTTGTTGACTTTGCAACAGAATCCTTGATTAAATTATTTCGACATGGGAGATTATAGTTCCTCCTAAAAGAAACTCTTAAATTTTTAATTTTCCTTTTCTTATTAGTGATTAATTGAAAGTAAGAGAAGTTCTCGTTCATCGTCCCGGTACAGAATTAAGAGTTGTTGACAAGCCACATAGATGGATGTTTAATGATTATGTCGATTTTCTGGAAATGCAGAAAGAACACGATAAACTCGTTAAAGCGCTCCAAGACGAGGGTGTAAAGATACATTATCTCATGAAACCCAGTGAGAACAAGCCAAAATTATACATGGTCAGAGATAGTGCTGTTGTTCTGGATGGAAAGGCGGTAACATGTCATTTCATACATTCTGTGAGAAGAGGGGAAGAACAGCTAGTAAAACAAAGATTGAAGGAACTGGGGATAAAGATTACCGGCCATATTTATGTCCCGGGGTTTTTACAGGGAAGTGATGTATTCTTAACGGATAAAAACCATGCCTTTGCGATAGCAGGGTACGAATCGAACATGGAAGGAATTGAACATTTGAGGGATTTACTCAAAATAAAAATAACTCCGATTAAGATGGAAAATATATCTAGCACACAATTGAATTTCATCGATAAGACTGTAGTGATAAGTGAAGAATTAACGCATCAACCCGTGTACCACATATTGAAAGAACAAGATTTTGATCTTGTTATTGCATCCAAAGAACAAACAGAAACAATGGGTGTAAATTTCATTCAGATAGATGATTACAAGTTAGTAAATGTTAAATCGAACTTGAACGGAAAACTGAGAATGATTGGATATGATGTCATTGAATTGGAAATGAAAGAATTGGTCAAAGGCAATTGTGGTATCAGAGGCTTAGTTTTGCCTTTCTACTGATTTCAAAAAAGTTTTATTCTTATCTTTTGAATTAAAATTTATGTGCACTCAATATGTTCATTATTGGGAAGAAGGTTATGATGCTCTCAATATGGTCATGGGGGTTATAGACTTCATAGTTGGCATAGTGATATTGTTAAGCTCTAAATTTGTTTTTACTTCTAATGTTTTCATAATTTCCATTTCATTCTTGTATCTCCTTTTAGGTATAAAATCATTGGGTAGAAGTTTTATGAGGAGTTATTTTTTTGATTGGAGAGGTTATGTGGATATGATTTCTGCAATCTCATTGATTTTAATATATTATGGTATTGTACTCGGGGCATTCAAGATCCTAGGGATTATAATAATCTTAAGGGGGATTGTATCTGCAGTTTCTATAACGATGAAAGAATGAAAATTTAGTCCAAAAATTTAAACTCAAATCGACTAATATTTTGTATGGAAGAAGAAAAGAAAGAATCGGAACCTTTTTTTAAGAAATACACGATAGAACAGGGGACTCAAGAATACGAAAAACTGGAGGGAAAATTCGAAGAAGCTTTTTCTGAAATAGAAAAAATCCAACCTATAGATTTCAAGAAAATTTACTTAATTTTACCGGAGGGCTCAAAATTGAAGAAAAAGTTGATGCTCTGGGGTTTCAACTTGGCAAAACAATGCAATTCTAAAGTTCATTTGATAGCGAAAAGGACTAAGTTTGTAGAAGAAGAGATAAGCAATTTATCAAAAGCTATGAACGTGGAGTTTGAATTCGTAGCAGGAAGGATAGACAGTATAATGAGTGAAATCGAAAAGGAAAGAAACATAGTCGTTATTCCGAGGGGGATGGCCGAGGGGATCGAGAAGGAAGAATCAGATATACCGATTCTGATCGTTTGAGTGGTTCAATGGAACCGATGATTGTAGGCACGTTGATATTTTCTTTGACGTTTCTTCTGATCTTTATTGAAATAATTCACAAGACTCTCTCAGCCTTGCTAGGAGTTTTCTTAATGATATTCTTTGGTATAGTCACATTCACTGACATCGGAAAATTCATCAACTTTGAAGTTTTAGCCCTGGTTTTCGGTGTGATGGTGATAATCGAAGTTATAAAGGAGTCTGGTATATTTCAGTTCCTGGGTATAAAAGCTGTAAAGATAGCAAAGGGTAATAAAAAAACTTTGTTTATCTTGCTGATGATTCTTACAACCTTAATTTCTGTGTTCTTGAACAGCGTTACAAGCATGTTGATTATGGGCGCTTTGACCTTCACACTCTGTCGTCATATGAAATTGAACCCAATACCGTTCATAATAGGTGAATCTATCTTTGTTGATATCGGTGATACTGTTCTATTGACAAGTTCAATACCAAACATGCTCGTTGCAGAGGCAGCTAAATTTACTTTCATGGATTATGTTTATGTCACAACCCCGTTCTCGATAATACTCGTTCTTGTTTCTATCCCTATTTTATTGTTCTTTTACAAGAAAGAATTTCAAAAAAAGGACATTATGAAAGTGAATGAGTTGGACGAGTGGTCCGTTGTCCCGAATAAGAGTTTCTTCTGGAAGTCATTAATCATCCTGTTATTCACCAGTATTTTCTTCATGATATCCGACTACATTGGTGTTGCCAGGAGTTTTGTTGCAATTTCTTCTGCAATCATCATCCTATTGTTGAGTGGTGCTGACATAGATAATACACTCAAATCCATAGACTGGGGTGCCCTTTTCTTCTTTGGTGGTCTGTTCATAATCGTTGGTGGTGTGGAGAAAGTAGGTTTTTTAAAATTAGTCGCGAATCAACTCATAACCATCATAGGTACGAACAAGGTGATGAGCGTACCCTTGCTGACTTGGGTATCTACTGCTGCTTCTGGAGTAATTGACAATGTTCCTGTTACAGTGACATTAGTGCCTATAGCAAAGACCATGGTAGCAGCATTAGGAATAAACATGCTCTGGTGGTCTCTGGTCTTAGGAGCGAACTTGGGCGGTAACATTACACCCATATCATCACCCTCAAACGTGATTGCTATGAGCATCGCAAAGAACGAAGGTCATCCATTACCTTTTAGGGAATTCATGAAAATCGGTATAATTATTACAATCGTGCACATTTCACTTGCGACTGTTTACCTAACGTTTCTTTTCCTTCTTAGTGCTTGAAAACTTACCGTTCAACTTTTCAATTTTCGAGCTCAAGATTTCGTAAGTGGTTCTACCCAAATCGAAAAGAAGTAGGAAAATGACGATTAAACCGATGAAATTGAAAACATTGTTTATGCCTTGTATCATGTAAGACAAGGGAATCGGCACGGATGTGACTATGAGGATAACGATGATGATGTAAGCAACGTCGTAAAGAATTCTTCTGATAGAACTTTTTTCAACTTTTTTTGATCCTGGGAGCATAGAATAGAATCTTTCTACAAAGAAGTTTAGGACTGGAGAGAGTTGGACCCAAATCTCGAATATTAGAAAGAAGATTGCCGCGATGAAGAAAATATTTATCGCTTGGTAGAGTGTTATATTCCCGAAAATCATAGTCTCATCAAGAAATGATATTAAGGGTAAGACAAAGTTTGACACCAATGCGAATATGATAATGAGTAAGAAATAAGTGATTAGTCTTGGGGTTTTTTCCCGAAGTTGATCGAGGGTTTTCAATAACATATTTAATATTTAATTGGTTGTATATTAAAGCTTAGCATAAATTTTTATCAATAATTGTTAATATTATTGTTTAATTTTAGGTCAATATTTTTGATATTTCAATCAGAAAGATTCTTCTTTTTTAGAATGAGGACCCTTAGTACTGTACTTATTCCAAACAAAAAATATCAAAGCTGAAACAAGATACCAGAAGATGAAATCGAGCAATAAATTATGATAAAGGAAATATGACACTCCATTTGGACCTTTATAGTCCCATGTACTTTTGCTGTATTCCCAATAAGGCAGAGGCCACCCTCTCTGTAATATGTATGCATCCATCACCAAAGGTTCGTAATAGTACAAGAAAGATAATGCTAAAAAAATAAATGTCAATGAAATTAGTTTCCAGAAATAGGACGATATGAATTTCCCAAACTTTGTCCCACCGAAGGTGTAAACTATTTGACTGGATATTATGTATGAGATGACCAAAAAGATCACGGCTAAAGTATCGATATAAATCTCACAATTTCTCCTGAAATCTTTATTACGCTGTTCACAGAGACTTTCAGGCTCAACGTCGATTCTGCATGCTATACCTCCAACTTTACAGGATGAAAAGAAAGATAAGATAAAATAAAACATGAGTAAAAATACGACAAGAAATAAAGTGATTATACCTTTACTCGGCTTAAAGATTTTTTTAAAGTCCATATTTCAATTTTGATTTTAATTATACTTAAATAATCCGCAGAATATTTAGGGCACTTCAGACTGTAGAATTAAAAGAGAAAGAAATAAAAAGAGTAAAGAGATAAAAATAAAGTAGTATGTTCAACTCAAAAAAATGTAGGTATTGTGGAAAAGATTTGAAGAACGACTGGGTTGCTTGTCCTTATTGCGGAGAGGGCACGAAAAAAGAAGCAGAATTCTTTGGACCTTTCAATATAATTTCAGACATAGAGAAGGAATTTGAAAGAATTGACAAAATGTCAGATATCTTCAAAATGCCTAGAATATACATAAAAAGTCCTTCTAAAAGCAGTGGAATAAGTATCACAATCAGGAGTGGTACAGGGATGAGACCTCAAGTAGATGTTAAAACATCTGGGGGTTACAAGAAGGTTGAACCTGAACTAAAAAGAAAGCTTGGAGTTAGAGAAGGTATATCATCAGAAATCGAAGAAAAAATGCCTGAAAGGAAAGCAATAATACCAAAGATAACGGAAGAACCTGAAACAAAGATCGAAAGAAAAGGGAATTATGGGACTATAAACATAAAACTTCCAGACGTTAAGAATGAGAAAGACATTGAAATCAGACAACTCGAACAATCAATCGAGATAAAAGCCTTTGCTGGGGATAAAGCATACTTTAAACTCATACCAATCAAGCCTAATTCTCAAATCTTGAACAGAAGTTTCAAAGATGGCATTTTGAGAGTTGAGATAGCGGGTTAAGAGTGAAATCGAAAAACAGTTCCTAATTTAAAATTGGAAAATAAAAGAATTATGAGGGTTTTATGCCGAGGCATGACAAGAAAAAAACTTTGAGAGCACGTGCGAGGAGACTCAGAAGAAGATTAAGAAGAGAGGATAGAAAGAAGTAATAGTAGTTAATCCTGGTAAAGGACTTACCTAGATATATAAATACCTTATCCTGATAAAAAAAGCTATTTAAAGATAGTGTCGGTAGGGGAAAGTTTAAATATTTTTGAGGGAATTTTAGAGACAGTGGTCTAGATGAGAAGGCCTAGAAAAAAACTGATATTCTCCTTGAAGTTGAAGAAAGTGAAAAACCTGACAATAGGCAGAAATTGGATATCCTTTGAATATGATGATGAAAAAATAAAGAACAAAATCGTTATTAAAAAACACGTAGATGAAGTGGGTGATTGGTATAGTAAAAACAAGAACGAGGTCTATGTCAATAGGGATTTAGGAGGCAAAAATAGTGTTCGTGCTGTTGCCTTACATGAATCAATAGAAAAATTCGTGACAAAAAAATATGGTTTGGATATAGAGGAAGAATCTCACATGATAGCAGATGTGGTGGAAAAAAGATTTTTGGAATGCAGAGGATTCAGCTGGAGGAGACATCAAGAAAGGGTTTGTAAAGTTTGGGAGAACGAACAAAGATATAGAAATACTAAAATGAGATTTTCGTTCCTATCATCTTGATAAGCAACGCCTTTTGTACGTGTAATCTATTTTCCGCTTGATCCCAGACTATTGATCTCGTTCCGTCTATGACGTCTTGGGTTACTTCTTCGTCACGATTTGCAGGTAAACAATGCATGTAAAGTACGTCAGAAGCAGCGTAATTCAGGAGTTTTTGGTTTACTTGATACTTCGGTAAGAAAACACTCAACCTCCTTTCTTTTTCTTTCTCATCGTTCATACCGATAAGAGTATCATTGTATATTATATTTGCATCTTTCACAGCTTTGACAGGATCTTCCATGATATTTATATCGCACTTCGAAATCTTCGAGTAGTCGATAGCTCTCTGAATAAAAATACTATTTGGTTCAAAACCATTAGGACATGCCACGTCGATGTTCATTCCAACTTTTGCACAACCGAGTAGCAGAGAATTACATATGTTATTTCCATCACCGACGTAAGCCAGTTTTAACTCTTTGAAATCGCCAAATTTTTCTTTGATAGTAAACAAGTCAGAGAGTACTTGACACGGATGAGATAGATTGGATAGAGCATTGATGACATGAATATCAGTGATTTTCGACATTGTTTCCAGAGTATCGTGAGAACGGACAACTCCAATTATCGCATCAACATATCTGTTAAGGGTTTTCGTTGTATCTTCTGCATTCTGAACCGATTTGCTTCCGTCTAAGTAGACCGAATCACCACTTAATTGTTTTATTCCTGTCTCAAAAGACATCCTCGCCCAAATAGAAGGTATCTCAAAATAAAACGCTATAATTTTGTTTTTAAGTTGATTCCCACGAGGTTTCTTCTTCAAACCCGCGGCTAAATCGAATATCTTGAGTATTTCTGTCCTTTGAATATCATCGATGGTTAGAAAATCTTTTTTCATATTTCCTATTTTGTGATTTAGTTATTTTATTAATGTTAGCAAGGCTGCTTTCTGTGAATGTAACCTGTTTTCAGCCTGATCGAATATGATTGATTTAGGACATGTAATTGCATAATCATCTATCTCATATCCCCTGTGTGCAGGTAGGTCATGCATTACCAGAGCATCAGAACCTTCGAGTAGTTTTTTGTTGATCTGATATGGCATCAATAGTTTAATTCTTCTCTTTTTTTCTTCTTCGAATTTAGGGTCTAAGAAAACTTCCATGTTAACCCACGTATCTGTGTAAACTATATCCGCTCTTTTAATTGCCTTTTTGGGGTCTTTCTCTTCGTCGTAAAGTCCACTCACCTTCAGTTCATCGAGAAGTTCGTTATCTATTGATAAAGGATCCATTTCTGGGACGCAAAGAGTGAAACGCATTCCTGTCCTGATGCAACCCAAGCTAAGCGTATTACTTACATTATTACCGATTCCGAAATAAGCGAGTTTTAAACCATTTAATTTACCCTTATGTTCCTTAATTGTCATCAGGTCTGCAAGAGTTTGACATGGATGGTATTTTTCGCACAAACCGTTGATAACAGGAACCTCAGATCCTTTAGCCATTTCCAGTAAATCGGCATGTTTTAATACCCTAGCCATGATACAGTCTGTGTATCTTGAAACAACTTTAGCTTCGTCTTTTATGTCAGCCATCACGAACTGTGTCGTTCTCCAATCCAGATAGACTGCATGACCACCAAGTTGAGTCATGCCAACCTCGAATGAAATCCTTGTTCGAGTAGAAGTTTTTTGAAAAATCATAGCCAAACTTTTGTCTTTCAAGCTAGTAGAATATTTTTCAGGGTTTTTTTTAATTTTAATACCAAAATCTATTATGTCATTAATTTCTTTTCCGCTCAGTTCTTTTAACGTTAACAAATCTCTGCTCATCATCCCCTCCACCTAAACCATTTTTAAATTCTTTATATTAATTCTTTTAATAGGATTTCAGTTCCAACATCATATACAATAAGTTATATTTTTTAACAAATTTGTCGGATCGCCTTTTTCAATAAGAAATTTAAGTTTAACTAAAAAAATTAGCGTTATGTATGATTCAACTTCCCTAAAGAGAATGGGTATTGAGCCGGTGTATACCAATAGTGAAGAATTGATAAATCAACTCTTTCAATGTCTAAAAGGAGATTGTCCGTCTCTTTTTCATTGTTGTATTAGTGCTGGTTTTGGAGAAATGCCTGAAGCCTTCCAAAAGAAAGGTATAGAAGGCACGTTAACAAGACAAGGGAATATGATAGGATCTAGCAGAGGAGTTGCTCCGGTTAGAGTTTGGGGTTTAACCCGTTCCGACATGAGAAATTTATCAAGTTCAGGTTACAGTAATTTTTTTGTACCGCAGTTTGTCGTTGTAAAAGATGATGAGTTTTATGGTTTCGGTACACAAATCAGATACGTAAAAAATGGGAATTTGTATTCTTGCTATTTCATGAAGGAGCTTTTATGTGGTGTTCAAGAAAATAAACCTGTTGGTTGTAGAATATATCCGTACGAATTTTTACCTTTTGTAGATAGTAAAGCTAGAAAAGCTTATTTTTTAGACGTTTTTCCAGATAGAGAAAGGTGTCCTGGGGTTGGTAAGGGAGAAGTTATGCCTGAGGAAAAAAGAAGAGAAGTTTTAAAAATAAGCGTTGAACAAGCCAAAGTAAATGAAGAATTATATAAAATGATGGGAGAATTCGAAGGTAGAATATTTTTCCTTGATCCACGATTGGAAATGAGTGATATTGAATTCAGTAAATTAATAACGATTTAATATGCACAATCAAGTGATGTTTTACTCTTCAGAACTGGGTTTTCCTTTTTTCAAATTTATGTAAAGCCTTGCCTGTGTTCCTACCACAAATATAGTCTGGAATGATAAACCGATACAAGCGATAATGAAATACGGGACAAAATATGGAGAATAGATAACCTCAATCACTCTAGGCATTACCCTTGTCCTGAAAATTTCTCCTGTCATTGGCGTACTGGCTAGAGTTTCTCTCAGGCCTTGGAATGATCCCATCAAACCGCCAATCATGTAGAACAACATAGGCAATAAAAATACACCGACTATTATAACACTTATTATTCCAGCCAAGAACCAAGTAGCAAAAGTTTCTAGTGGGTATTTCCTGAAAACAAACCAACTGCGTCTGAAAGCGTCAATTACGCCCGTTCCATCGATTATTATTGCTGAATAAATGTAGAAGAACGCCAAGCTGTACAAGAAAGCTAAAATTCCACCAATTATAGGTATTGAGGAAATTATCATGGCGAGGATTACATAGAGTATGATTGCAGCCAACATCGTCAAAAACCTTGAGGCAGAATATTCTAGACTTTTCATTATAGGTTTTTTCGTAGGATACTTAGCTTGATCCAATATAGCTCCATTAACCCAAAGTGCAACCAGAGTGAGAATTATGAATATAATCACATAGATACCCATCGAAGCGAAGAACAGGAATAAACCAATCCTACCCATCATTATGTCGATGGCCTTAAAAAGGAAATTGGTCAACAAAGAAAAAATTACGAGATAGAGTATAAAGTATGGTGCCATCCTCTTTAATGAAAGCGCGAACCTAAACCCTTCAGTTAAACTTTTGATGACTGCCATAATTTTACTTTGGAGGTTAAAATATAAATATAAAACAAATAGATGAAACACTTTTCTTCAAAAAATTGACGCATAATTTTATAAAGTAACCGAGTTATAATGTAAATAAACACTAACTAGAGTGAATTTATGAATTTCGCTAAAGAATTGAATGGATGTCAGGATTTTGCCTGTATTTTTGATCTGGTTAAGGGGGCCATAGAGGCTACGTTGAACAAAAGAAGAACTGGGTTGATACTAGGTCTATCGAACTTACCTATATACATCGGGGCTTATCACGGCATAGGCTCGAATTTTATCGTTATGAACAAAAAATTGTTGAAAGAAGTAATTAGAACATCAAGGGATAAAAGACTCGTGAATTCGTACATTTTTCATGTTTTGCTCCATGAGTACATTCACTCGTTGGGTTTCATAAATGAAAGGGAAACACAATACCTGACTTATTCCGTATCGGCCAAAATCCTTGGTGAAAATCATCCAGCAACTCAAATGGCGAAGTATGGTATAAATTCTATCTTCCCTGACATCACGACAAGCCACTTTGAACCAAGGGATGATATTTCCGAAATAATAGAGATTATAGAGGATTTTGAAAGAGAAAATATGAATTATTTTGGCTAAAAGGTGCCATAAAATAGGGAAAACTTTAAATATAGGGAAAACCATATTTTGGAAATCCTTCTATCATTTGTCTGTAAAGGGTAGGGGTGAAAAGTATGATAACTAGACAAAGAAGGGAACAAATGAAGATGATTGAGAAGTTGAGGAAAGAGAAAGATTTGAAGGAAGTAAGGTTTAAAGGTAAGAAGATACCTTTGGCTGTTAAGATAGGTTTAATGAAGATGGGTTTCGACGTAAAGGAAAATTAAGCTCTAAATCCTATGCCTTCGACTGAAATCTCTTTTTTATTCTCGTCGATATGGAATTCAACCGGTAATATTTCCTCTATAACGCGGATATTGGTCCTGCAATGATCGGTTATTTCTTCAACTTTTACTTGAGACTTTCCTTTAGCGATAGCTAGAAATATGAGGATTTGATCGGCCATATACCTGTCCAAAGCCGCTCTAGTATTTAATGAGCTAATCAGTTCTTCCACAGCCATTTCACCTACAGTTTCCGCTCTTACACCTAATTCGCCCAAAGAACTGCCTCCTAATACCGAATTCTGGCATAAAGCATAGCAAGTAACACTGCTCCCAGGGCTTAAGGAAGGAACAGATTTGTAGCTCATAGAAACTTTGATCTTGGAAGCATAATACTGAATCGTTCTGAGAGCAGACTGACCCTGTCTTTCTGCTACATCAGGCGGTAAACTACCACAAACAGAATCCACATGAATCCCCTTAATTTCTCCTCTGTTCAAGCAGATTAAATGGTTCAATTCTTTTACAGGCTTTGACTTAACTGATACTGTACCTCCGCCCTTAGGGTAATAACCGTGTTTTATTATTTCTAATTTCAATTCTGCCCCCATCATCTTGAGGATAGGATAAGTTACGTATTTTATGTATTGTATAGTAGGCGACCATTTGGTTTCTGTGCCTCCTTTTATCTCAAGGTTGACAGGTTTACTGCCAAACAAAAGAATGGGTGATAAATTCTGGAGTAAAAGGCTTATACTACCTGCAGTCCCTATATCTATATCTTGACTAGAAACGTTCAATTTTTTGGGGTTAAACTCTACTTCTAGAGAGTTTTCTTTCAGGCCTTTAACTTCAGCTTGGCAAAAATTACCTGCAACCTTTATTCCCATCATATGCTGAGGTTTTAAACCAGGTTTTCCCTCTTCTTTTCCCTTCCTTATGTTGATGATTCTAACAGGTTTTAATGTTAGAGCAGAGAGTCCTATCGCCGTTCTGAGTAATTGACCTCCACCTATAGAACCATCAATCTCAATCATGTAAAGATATTAGGTGTATTATGGTTTATTTTTTACTCTTAAAGAAGTATTTAAAAAAATAAGAAAAGGGGAAGGGGATGAACATTAACTATCTTTAAGATCATTCAAGACATCAGAAGCATAATCGGTAATTTTTTTGTTTAGGTTGATTTGAGCCTTTTCAACCTTGTCTTTTACACTAGGATCATTACCCATCGTGCTTTCAATCGTCCAGAGTATCAAAAGATTATTCTGTAATTCAAGCCAGAAAAAGGCTTTCTTCATGAATTTATCCATTTCTTCCTTGTTTTCAGCTTTTAAAGCCTCATTTTTCCAAGTTTGGTAGTGCGTTGAGCATGTATCTATAATTTCTCTGGGTTGCATTTTCATGTGTTACTATTGATTGGTACTAATATATAAGTATTACTATTGTGTAGTGGTTAAATTAACATCTAGTAGAAAATAGATCAAAAACAACAAAATTTTTAGAATTTTGATGCCAATCGCTACTAAGCTTTGTTTTCTTTAAGTTCTGAAATCTTTTTTTTGAGTTTTACCATTTTTAATTCTCTGTCTACTGCAACTCTGGTGAATCTCTCGAGATTGTTTATTTCCCTCATAAGAACCTTTCTCTCCACTGTCTCGGATAGGCACCATTTTTTATCTTTCTTATAAAGGACTAGCATATGGGATTGGAGAACATCAACAAGATCCGGTATTGAAAGTTTCCTTACGGGATAAGCACAGAGTATCAAAACTTCCATTTTACTATATTTTTCGGTGATACCTTTCTCATAAACTAAGACTTTTTTAAATAAATCATCTTCAACCCATGACATATCACCCGCTCCTCTTATCCCATCTACTCCACCAAATTCAACAATGTTAAGTTTTTTTTCGATTATCTCGAATACTTTTTCATGACAAAAAATGTTATTTTTAAAATAGAAGTCCTTGTAATACACAAATTCAATTTTTTTCTCATTGATGTAACGTTCCAGTTCCACGAGTCTTTCAAGTCTTTCAATGATTTTTTGTTTAAGTCCTAAAGTAGGGTAAATAACAAGACAAAACTCATTATTTTTAAGACCCGCTGCGAAGAAAGGAGGAAAAATCTTTAAAAGGTCTATCTCATTCTCATAAAGAAAGATTATGTGACTGCCCTTTGGGACATTTTCTTTCATGAACCCTAGCGGAGTGTATTTTTCATCCACAATTATATAATATATTGCATTATATTTATTAATTTATACAAAAAAAAGATTCAATTATTGCATTTAATGTGAATTTTTTTATAATTTTTCCAATAAAATCGATTCTTTAAAATTTCTTATAATAAAATACCGAAAGAATAATTATGATAAAAAATCAGGTACAAAGCCCAATAGAGATTCTCATACAAATAATGATCTTTATATTCATCGGTACTGTTCAATTGTTACTTGTACTTGGTAAATTATCGTATGACCTGTACATCTCCCTCAGATTAATGGCTCAAACAAACATTACAGGTTTATTCATCGCAATATTTATTGGAGGACTGATACTCTTCGTTACGACTAAGTTTATTTTTCATGAAGTTACTCACGGAATAAAAGTAATGGTGATTTACATCGTTATCGTGGCTATATTGCTCTCACTGACTTCTCCCGGTTCAACCTAATGTGAAAGTTTTTTCATTTGCAGGAGCTACAGCATCAAAACCATAATCTTCCTTTAGCTCTTGAGCAAAACCTTCAGTATTATCTCCGTGAACACAGAATATTTTCTCAGGGTTAACGAGCTTGGCAAACTTAAACAACTCAGAACGAGAGGCATGCGAACTAAAGTCAAATTTTCTAACGTTCATTTTCACAGTCAAATCTGTGTCTCCATGAATGTAATGTCCCGTCTCTAGGAGAATGGCTCCCTCTGTACCTGGGACTTGAAAACCTGTCAAAATTAAAGAACAGTTTTCTTTGTCGTAGAGTTTCTCCAGATAATGCGCGACGGGACCACCAGTCAACATACCAGAAGTCGTTACAATTATACAAGGTTTTTTCATGATTTTTTTTCTTTTCTGAGGGTTGCTGATTGTCTGGACTTCTAATCTCTGCAACGCCTTATCGAGCTGATTATACTCCCTCTGTAATTCTGGATATTCGTTTATTATTCTTGTCGCCTTCGATGCCATTCCATCGATGTATATTTTTGTTTTCGGTTCATACTCATCCAAGACGAGAAGGACTTCTTGAGTTCTCGCTATAGCAAAACAAGATATCAATGCAATGCCATCATTCACTAAAGTTTCTTCAACAGCATCCATCATATTTTTTTCTTCTCTTTGTCGATCAGGATGTTCTCTTTGTGCATAAGTCGATTCTGTTATCAGATAATTGATTTCTGGTAAATCCAAGTCAGCTCCCTTTATTAGTCTTGTATCAGATAAGTTGAAATCGCATGCATAAAGAATTCTTTTTCCTTGAGTTTCTATCAAGTACATAGCACTTCCAGAAACATGACCTGCGTCAAACGGAGTTATCTTTGCGTTGCCGATACGGAATGTCTTACGGTATTTGACTGGTTTATAGGCTTTCATAGTCTTTTTTATATCCCTTTTCGAGTACCTTTCCTCTTCCCCTTCATATCTCGCTATTTTATGTGAATCTATCAATAACATCTTTGTCAAAGGTTTTGTAACTTCTGAACCGTAAACAGGACAATTCCTGCCTCGACTGAATAGAATTGGAAGGGCGCCAGAATGATCCAAATGCGCATGGGAAAGTAACAAGCCATTTATTTTAGTGTTTATTGGAATCGGATAATCAGTCGGTTTAACGTTTATCTTAATCCCATGATCCAAAACTATTTTTTCTCCCCCAGTATCGACCAGAGCGGCAGATTTTCCAACCTCTCGGCAACCACCTAAAAAAGATAATTTAATCACTCGTTGCACATCCTGAATTATTATTTGATTTATGAGGATAAGTTTTCTTGTTTTTAGAATTTATATCCTTGTCTCAACTTTTTTAAATTACATCTCAAAGAATTAATCATGGACTTAATGAAAGGAGCACGAATTGCTGTAAACCATTGTATGAGTATCAGACCGTATGAAGAAGTTCTAATAATCACTGATAATAAAATGCCAAAAGGTCTATCAGAAGCGTTAAAAAAAGCTGTAGATGAGACTGGGGCAAAATGTACTATAAAATACATGGAACCGATAAAAGAAAACGGGCAAGAACCTTCTCATGAAATAGCAGAGTTGATGAAAATACCAGATGTTCTGTTTGTTGTTACATCAAAATCATTATCCCACACAAGAGCGAGAAGAGATGCATCTGAAGCGGGGGTTAGAATTGCTTCAATGCCAAAGGTAACCGAATTCTCATTCTCAGAAGGTGGTTTAACTACTGATTATATGATAGTTAGAGAATTGATTGAAAAAATACACGAGCAATTGAAAAATGCTAAGAGAATCAAAGTCACTTCTCCCAACGGGACTGAATTCACTACTAGTGTTGAAAACAGAGAATGGGAGGAAGACGATGGTCTTATAAATAATAAAGGGAAATTTTGCAACCTTCCTGCAGGTGAAATTGCTACAGCCCCTGTTGAAGGGATGACACAGGGAACGATAGTTTTTGATAAGATGGGCGAGTTAGGCGAAAACATTAAATTAACGGTAAAAGATGGCTATGCAATAAAAATAGAAGGATCGCTACTAGAAGAGGCTGTGAATAAAGTCGGAAAAGATGCAAGAAACATCGCAGAAATCGGAATTGGTGCAAACCCCAAATCTAAAATAATAGGAAATGTCCTTGAAGATGAGAAAGTTTTTGGGACCATTCATGTTGCTTTAGGCAACAGCTTATCACTCGGCGGAAAAGTAGACGTTCCTTTACATGTTGATGGAATAATATTGAAGCCGACTCTAGAAGTGGACGGAAGAATTATTATCAAAGATGGTAGATGGACTTTTTTGGATTCAACTGAACATATTTCAGCAATCCGACTGGCTGAGGAAAAATTAAAAACTCCAACAAAAAGTTTTTCTAAAATCGAGGAAGAAAATATTGAAATTAAGCGAGAAACTAACAACGATTTCAACCCTTACAAAAATCAGACAAAACCTTACAACCCTTACATAATCAGAGAACCCTTAGAACCACATTATTTTGATCCTTGGGTGGGTGGTTGGACTCGATTGAACAATAGATTTGTAATCAACCCCCAATTGTACGGTTATTGGATAAAGATCGTTGAGATACACGAAAAAATACATAATATATATCAGACCGGAAACGAGGGGTTTGTTGAAAGGATGACTCAACATATTTTCAGAAACGGTTATTTTAGCTTAAGTGGGGGTTATTCTTAGAACAATTTTAATTTTAAATCAATCTAAAGACATATGAATATTACAAAATCATTGAAATTAGTGGTATGATATGGACGTTGAAACAAGACTCGAATTGATAAAAAGAGTTGGCGAAGAAATAATCACAGAACAAGAATTGAGAGAATTGCTAGAGACTAAAGATCATCCTATCGCTTATGATGGGTTTGAACCTTCTGGATTGGCACACATAGCCTTCGGTGTTTTCAGAGCAATCAACATAGAAGATTTAATCAAAGCCGGAATACATTTCAAGTTATGGATTGCAGACTGGTTCGGCTGGATAAACAACAAGATGGGTGGCGACCTAGAGAAGATAAAAAAAGTTGGAGAATATTTCGTCGAAGTATGGAAAGCTGCTGGCGTCCCAACGAATAAAGTTGAATTTCTTTGGACGAGTGATGCCATTTCTGATCCTGAATACTGGAAAAGAGTTGTGCTAATAGCGAAGAACACGACATTGAACAGAACCATCAGATGCCTCTCAATAATGGGAAGAAAGGAGACTGAATTGAAAGAAACGGCCTTGCTATTCTATCCTATGATGCAATGCGCAGATATCTTTCATTTGAAAGCAGACATTTGCCAACTTGGCGTAGATCAACGAAGAGTCAACATGCTCGCTAGAGAAGTTGGTCCTAAATTAGGTTGGTGGAAGCCTGTTATCGTCAGCCATCACATGCTCATGGGTTTGCAGGGAATAAAACAGCCTGAAGGCTTTGATGAGAACAAACAGATAGATGCTGAGATAAGTTCAAAGATGAGTAAGAGTAAACCTGAAACTTGCATTCTGGTTCATGACACGAAAGAAGATATAAAACGTAAAATGGGAAACGCCTTCTGTCCCGAGAAAGTTGTTGAAAATAACCCTGTACTTGAATACGCAAAGTATATGATTTTCAGAAAATTGGAAAAAATGGAGATAAAAAGACCTACAAAATACGGGGGAGACATAGAAGTCGACAGTTATGAAGAATTGGAAAAAATGTATAGAGAAGGAAAAATTCATCCTTTGGATTTGAAGAACGGTGTTGCCGAAGCTTTAGATGAACTGGTTAAGCCTATCAGAGAACATTTTGAAAAGAACAAGAAAGCGAAGGAATTATTGCAAATAATTAAGTCTGCTGATGTAACAAGATAATTTCTTATGTTTTATTCTTTAGTAACTCAATAGATGTCACTCAAACAAACATGGTATTACGGGCTATCATTACCGAAGGGTTATGTAGATAATAACGGTAAGTTTACTTATCAGATTCCTGATGAATTTCGCATTCTTCTACCCAGTGATTTTTTAATGGGGTGGTCGATTTATAAGGGGGGATTAAATACATTCGTAAAAGAGGGTTATTTGTGTCCGGAGAGTGCTAAAAAGTTTGCAAAAATTCAGAGAAAGCACAAGATAGAAGATGATGTCAAAATAGTTGAATACAATTTTGATGAAAAAACTGTGATTGGCGAAAGATGGGCCGTAGTAATTGTAAAATCCACCAGTGGTTGGAAAGGAGATAGTTACACGATCACATACTCACGTTTGCCAAAAAAAGATGACGATCCAAAAAAAATAATAAAATCACTCTCGAGAATGAAAGTCATGCATCAATGCGATAAAGTTGCCCGAAGGAATTTGACCTCGGTTCCCTATGAAGCTTTTAGAAAATGGTTTCCAGACATATCATATAATCAATTTATTGAAAGAATTCAGAAATCGGGAAACGTAGAGTTTGACTTGATGGATTCGCATGAAATAGCTGGATGGATTTATCTCGCTAATAAATCCACTTTCATGCCAGATCTTGGGGTTTTGAATGAAGAGAATCTAGAAAAGATGAACCCAGAATTTAGACACATGAACAGGGGTGTTCACAAGTTATCTGAGTTAGATAGTTGCTGTCAAGACCTTTTTCAAACAATTGGTTTCACAGAGTTATTAAATAAGTTCAGAGATATTTGGATAGAAGAAACATCGACTCGATTTTAATTAAATATTTCCATCGTGATCATCCAACCAGTTTTTTATCCCTGATTTTATATCCACGATGATAATTTCTCCATTGGGTAAAGTCCTCTTAATCGTCATGGGTATTTTGATTGCTTTGAACTCTTCTTCTGCTAATTCTATAGCATCGAATTTCTCTTGTTTAGATTTAATCAAAACTGGAGCGCCTAAAGATATTTGAAGAGCTCTAGCACCTATTACCCTCGCAACCTCGAACCTTGTAAGTTTGTCTTTGGGCCAGATCACGTTTACACCTTAGGAATACCAAAATATACAAAGAAATATTGACATCAAAGTTTAAAAGCTTTTAATTTTTTATCTTCATGGACTTGGAACCATTAAATATTTTTAATTGTAATAAAATATGTAAGTGGATTGAATGGTTTTTGGTGGATTCATTAACTGGCTCCGAAATCTGTTCGGGAGCAAACGAAATATAAGCTTAGGCATTTACGGATGCACTAACGTCGGGAAAACTACTCTGGCAAATAAAATAGCACTAGATTTCACCGGAGAGACTGTGGGCAAGGCTTCTCCTATTCCGCATGAAACTAGGTTCGTTCAAAAAAAAGAAAAAGTGGATATTAAAAATGACGGTAAAAAACTCTCTATCAACATCTTAGACATGCCTGGTCTTGAGACGAAGATTGATTACAGAAAATTCCTTAAGTACGGCATGAGCAGGGCAACTGCAAAAGAAAGGGCAAAAGAAGCGACACAAGGCGTTGTTGAGGCCATAAAATGGCTAAGTAATGTTGATACTGTCTTAGCCGTGATGGATTCCACAAGAGATCCTTTAACTCAAGTTAACATAACTTTGCTCGGTAATTTGGAGGCAAGAAAGATTCCTGTGATACTCGTTGCCAACAAGACTGATTTGAAGAATTCAAGACCAAACCAGATAAAGGAAGCATTCCCGCAATACCCATTCGTGAGTGTATCAGCATTGAAAGGAGAAAATATGGACCAATTGTATGACGCCATAATCAAACATGCGAGGAAGTCGAAATGAGACTGAAATTGGATTTTATTTCATCAGACAATTTGGACGGTAAATCAGAGGATAAGAAGATTAATTTTATTCTGAAGAAAGTTAGGGATGGTTCTATCCTTGTCATGGATGGTGTTATGAAGCCGGAAGAGGAGATGAACCTTATAAAAGAAACGATGAGAAGGGTTGATAATGGCTTTCCAGGAATTGAAATCTGCAGCTTGAAAAAGGAATTGAAAGGCATGAAACTTTTCTTTGATAGAGTTTCTGAGAGGAGAGAAAGACTCTGGAGTTGGCTGACCAATGCTCCCACAGAAACTAGTTTGAAAGGTGGAATAACACTGATAGGCCCAGCCAAAATTATCAAAAAGATCAAAAAGAACCCTGATTCTTTTTCTGTCATAACGGAAGTGTAATTTCTTTTTAAACAAAAAACAATATTTTAAACAGAAACAAATTAAATAATGATGGTTTTATATGGGGTTAAGAGGGCTTCTCTGGAAGAAACTACATGAAAAAGAGGATAAGAAGGAAAACTCTTTACCAGAAATGCATAAAGATAACAAGAAGGTTGAATTGACTGAAGAAGAAAGGCAGGTTAAAGAGGAAGAAGAATTGATTAGGGAAGAAGAAGAGAAGATAAAGGAAGAAAAAATAAAGATGTACAGGTTCTTTGATGAAATCAACAAGATGAAGTTGAAAGAGATGGGTATTGACATAGTTGATGGTAAAATCCGTTGTGTCATATGTAAAAAATGGAAGGGTTATACAGACGAAGGATTGTTGGATTTAATCAAAAGAAATGGTATTGACATCATCTGGAAGTACATGTGCGACCAATGCAGGAAGAGTATGATCAGAGAAAAAATTCCCGAAGAATACGTACCTGAACGGGTTTATTAAAGGTTTTAAATTCTCCTTCATAATATTTATCTCACTGAATATTATGCCTCACAAATGTTTAAGATGCGGAAAGATTTACGAAGACAATGATAGTTCTATTTTGAAGGGTTGTAAGTGTGGTTCTGTATTTTTCATGTATTATAAGACAGTTGAGGACACTCGATACTTGACAGAAATGGAAGCAGAGTTGAAAGACAAGGAAACCACACTAGAAAAAGAGTTGGACAAAGGCATTAAAAAACAGAAATTTGAGATTGAAACAATCAAATCTCCGGCAGAAGGCATATATGAAATAAATATAGAGGCTTTGATGAAAAAGAGACCGTTGATAATCCTAGAAAAGGGTAGAGTTTACATAATTCACTTACCCTCTGTTTTTGAAAGGTTTGAAAAAAAATAGTAGAAACTACGTTTCTACAACTTCCTTAGTAGTTATCGCTGAGGGTGATTTATGTTATTTACATTGTTGTCTTGTCATGATTATTCTTCCTTCATAACCCAAGACAATATCCAGAAGAATAAAATAATAAATGGGATAAAACCATAGAGAGAAAAGGGTTTTGAAACAAACACAAAATGAATACCAAAAATAATTAAACCAACAAAAATTATCACTTTTATCATAGTATAATTGTATTCTTCCTGTGGTTCACCGCCAGGTGTTTTATTTTCAGGAGGTCCTATAGGTGGAACTGGTCTTCCTATATCAATACCGAATTTCTCTAAAAGTTGTCTTTGTATGACAAAATCTACTATGTACAATTGGTTTGGCCATATGTAAATACACTTAATATTGTTATTTTGTAAACTCTCATTTTTTCTCTGTATCTTCTTCTTTCTTTATTCTTGTTCCAGAGTCCAAGGAATTCTATGTAAACATCATAATCAGGTAGATAAAAATCAGCTATGCGTTTTCTCTTTCTGTCATCTCTGAGACCGAATATTGGTTTGTACTGTTCAAATCTAATTCCAAGATGTTCCAATCTTCCTCTGATTTCTCCCTCTCCAATTGATTCCTCATTTTCCATTAACTCTTCCCAAAAAAACTATGAATCGTAGTGTTTTATAATTATCAATTATCTTAAAATCCATTCTTCTTATTTCTTTTTAATCTTCTCTTACCACTTCTTTTGAATTTTCTATAAGTGATTTCGTATCACGTCTCATATTATGTTTTAACCTTCTTCCTTTGAATAAATTTAAAACTACATCGTGGTAAGTCTTTTAATTCCATTGGATTATGAGGAAATTGTTTGCAGAACCAATCTGGTCGATTAGGATATATTTTACAAGAAGTCGTGCCATCTGGATTTTCTATCAGATTCTTGCACTTTAATTTAATCGTAATTTTTTTAATGGGGTTTCCATCTGAATCAGTATCCATTACTGCTTCTGTTTTTTCATGGTAGTTAAACCATCTCATCTCGTCTTCTGTAAATTTTGGGTTTTCATCGGGATTTATGAGCAGACTTATAAAAAAATCCCTGCAACAATCCCCGCATCTGTTGCATTCTCCTATTCTTTTCCACTTTTTATTCATCTATTTCCCTTCTTTTGAATTTTATCCATATTACAATATTTTTATCAAAAATATTAAAATCCATTCTTTTCTAATCCTTTACCGTATGATAAGGATTATTTGATAGAAAAGTGTCGTTTTTTACTAAGAAATTAAAAACGATGTTGGAAGATTATAGTGTTATTGTATTGTCATTTTACTGATTTACTCAAATCCTTAAAAAACCTGTCTAATTTATAATTTTTTTTACTCTTTCTGTGCAACAAAAAACATCTTTAAAGAATTTGTTATTTCATCTGGTATGAACCCAATACTCTTTCTTAAGAATTTGAATCCTTTTTCTTCCATTAATTTCGAATATCTTTTAATCTGTCTCATATATGATGTCCAATAAAGAGCGATTTTATGAGGTCTCAATAATCTATTAGGAGATAGTGGGGGAAAAAGAGTAACATCACCTATTAAGCGTCCATCCTCTTTCATAACTCTGTCTATCTCATCCAATATTTTTGAGAGTTCGCCATAATCTTTTCTGAAATAGTTGAATATTTTTCCTGCTGCTACTATGTTGAACCTTTGGCCCTGAAGAGGTAAAGATTTTGCATCACCTCTTATAGAAGTACCATCTAGAAAACTGCCAAATGAAGGATCATACTCTAAATCAACTGCAACAACATTATTCTTATATCCATCAACTTTATCCTTTCCTAATTTAGTTCCAAGAAAATCAAGGTATGTTAATCCATAAAGACAAAAAGCACCTGAACCTAAATCCAAAACTGTTTTATTTTCTAAGTCTGGTATCTGCTCAAATAATTCCCTGCGGGTATATGGTTCTAATTTCATAGACAGAAAATTAAAAGTAAAGCATTTAAACCCTTTCCCAAGAACAAAAATCTATCTGATTCGATTCATATCCTAGATTCATAAACATCTCAAATTTTTATAGATTAAAATCCATTAAAATATTGATAAGAATGAAATCTTTGGGCTATGCCTCATTAGGTATGACATTTGCGAATTCGCTTAATATGCTTATTAACACAGGTCAGTATGCCAGTAGCGTCTCTGCAGGAAGAGCAGATACAACATATTTTATTTTTGTGATTTCGATAGTCGTCGTTTTAGGAGTAATTTACTATTTTACGACATCAAAAGCTGGAAAAATATAGATTCAATAAATCGAATGAAGTCTGAAAGTTACTTGCTTAGTAAAACTTTTCAACTGCTTTTTTTATCTGATCTTCTGATAGAATTTTAAGTTTAACACGCTTAGGAATTTTTAATTTTTTATAGATGCTCTCTCTTAATTGAGTTTCAGTTGGTGAAGTATCCCATAATTTCCCATAACCAAAAATCCTCATGTTGTTCAATTGTAATTTTTTAATAGATTCTTTCATGCTAGAATGACTTATCCATCCTTCTACACCAGCCTCTACTACAAGACCGTCTTTCTTTCCAATACCCAAAATTAAAGTTTTAGCAAAATGTGCATAATCTGTTGCAATAACGTAAATAGAACTATTTCCATAGGATGAAGAATCATCGAAAATAATAGAATAAGTAAATGAAAGGGGTGTTTGGACCTGCTGAAAACTGTTTATGTGTCTGTAATTTAGGTTATCATAACATAAATTCTGAAAATTTTTAATTAGATCTCCCAATGATGTTACTCCACGAAATAAATTTGAGATTAAATATTTTGCAGGTATCATAAAGTCATTAAAAAGAACTAAAGGATTTAAATTCAATATATTCAAAAGTCATTTATTCTAGGTGCAAGGAATGAAATTAGGTTTCATGAACTTGATGACGACAGAAAATATTATCGACGATATAGACTTTACGATCGAAAACAATTTTAACGCTTTTGAAATCGACCTTGACTGGGAGCAGAATTGGAACTTAAGACTAGAAACTTTAAAAGAAATTAGAGAAAAATCTGAATCAAATAACATTCATTTAAACGTTCATACACCTTGGTTTCTTCCTACAGCTGCTATCTTCCCGAAAATACGAAATACAGTTATTAAAGCGCTCAAAAGAGGGGTTATTCTCGCAAAAAAAGTGCATTCTCATCAAATTACGGTTCATCCTGGTTATTCCGAATCACCCATCAAAGAAAAAAATTATCAAGCATTGATAAAAACCATGAGAGAAGTAGTAAAATTTGGAAAAAGTAATGATGTGATGATTGGGTTAGAAAACAATGCAATCCCTGATTATCCGTGTTTTTATGTAGATGACCTGTTAAGAGTCGTGAATTCAATCGAAGGTTTGAGAATCACATTAGACCTTGGCCACGTAAACATAACCCGCACACCTTTCAAAGAATATTATAAAAAAATAAAGGATTTTGTTATAGACGTTCACGTTCACGATAACGACAGTACTTCAGACCAACATAGATGTGTAGGTGATGGAAGTGTTAATTTTAATTCTGTGTTGAAAGAATTCAAGAAAAACAATTACAGAGGACCATTCATACTAGAGATTTTTCCTTATGAAAACGTTATAAGAGGTAAGAAAAGATTCCTGAAAATATGGAATTCTGTTTAGACCTTAAACTCGGATATTTTCTTTATCAGGTCGACATGACCCAAGAACAAGGCTCTACAACAATATCTTTCTAATCCTAAAGAATCCATGACTTTTCCTGCTTGTTCTCCTGCTTCAACACGTTTTCTAAATTCTTCCCATAAGTGTCCTACTATTTTCCCACATGACATGCAACGAACTGGAATTATCATTTACCTCTTACTCCTCTGTTTGTGTCTTCTCGCTCCCTTCCTACTCCTCGAGGGTTTATGCGGTTCAGTCCTACGAGGATCGTATACCAACAAACTCCTGTCGTAATTAAGATACAAATTCTTTAGTTTTTCATCTTTAAAAAACTCGACCATCGCTTTCGCTATGGCCTGCCTTGCAGCATCTGCTTGGGATGATACACCACCATGTCTAACATTGACTTTTATATCAACACCTCGACTTAATTCGTCTGCGAGCATTAAAGGTTCTCTTATTTTTATCCTTGCGTATTCTGGTTGCCAAAGGTCTATAGGGACTTGGTTTATCTCCACTCTTCCTGTACCGAGTCTTATTCTTGCTCTTGCTACTGCAGTCTTCCTTTTTCCAGTTGCAAACACGATCTTTTGACTCTCACTTTTTTCTGCCATATCACCATCTCTTCTTACTACCCAAAGCAAACGCCAAATCCCCTATACTCACATGTTTACATCTGAGTTTATTTACGTCTGCATCTTTTAATTGTATTGATTCTTTAATAACGAAATCTTCTGGGACGCCGACGTAGACTCTCAATCTACTCAACGCATCTCTACCTCTCGGTTTGTGGGAAGACAACATGCCCTCAACACTTTTCTTGAATATACCTTGAGGTGTTCTTGGAAAGAATGGACCATGATGCGGATCTCCTCTCCAAACCCTTTCTAGGTAATGTTTTTCTACGTTCCTTGGTTCTCCTGATATTACGGCCTTCTCGCAGTTAATAACTATGACACTCTCACCTTTAAGTAAATCTCTGGCTATCGCTGTTGAAACCCTTCCCATTATCTGGTTTGAAGCGTCGTATATTTTCATGTTAACACAGTATTTTTACGTTTGTTCCGGTTGGGTTTTTTTTGACCAACTCTTCTATTGAAATTGCTTTACCTTTAATCTTTTCAATCTTTTGTTTTGCGGGTTTAGAAAATTTCCACGCACTCACTGTTAAAGGTTTTGTTAATTCTCCATATCCCAAAACGATTCCAGGGACCACTACAGTCTCGTCTTTTTTTGCGTATCTTTCTATGTGTGCTATGTTCACTTCAACCCTTTGTCGTCTAGGTTTATTGAGTTTCTCTACTAAATCCTTTAAGAATTCACTATTGGTCTCGATGGACTTCTTTTTCAAATCTTCTATAAATTGTTTTAAAATCGGATTTGTTGGTCCGGTGCGCTTTACCATATCGCTACACCTCGAATAACACTAATAATCTGAGTATAGATTTATAAAGGTTTTGAACTGTTGGAATTTGCCTCTATTCCCGAATAAAAATCCATTTTTCTCTGAGAAAACGATTTTAAATTTTCTTTTACTTCAACAAACCTTTCTAGTTTTTTTTGGCAACAGGAACAAAAATGAGCAGAATTAAATAACATTAAACATAAGTTCTCATGCCATGGGGCTGCTGTGGGGAGATCTATTGGTGGAGCTGAAATCTTAGCCTGCTTAAGAACTTCGTGTGGATGCCTTAAACCAAATGAATGCCCAAGTTCGTCAGCTAATGTAGTAGTTCTTGCCAAGTACAAAGAATCCATTTGCATGTAAGATAGTCCATCTCTCAGTGATGCTACTACAATCTTCCCTGGAGCATAGCCACCAATGAGCAAACCATCAATAATCAGGCTTCCTTCAACAAGACCAGCAATCCTATAGCATCGTCCATTGTCATATCTCCTCAAAATCTTCATTAAAGGTTCTACGTCAACAAAATCAGCTTCGTGTATTTCGTTATCGTAACCAATTCCATATAATTTTACAATATGTCTGGCATCATATTTTTCTTTTCCGATGAGTTCGCAACCGTCTAACAAACCTTCCGGAAAATAAGCAATCGTTTTTTTGCCAATTTTTATTAAATATTTGTCACTAAAATTTGATTTTTCTCCTGATGGAGTAAATTTTACCAGACCTAATATCGTTTCAACCATAAAAAAGGATTCTTAGATTAAACTTAAGAATTCATATAGTTTCTTTTTTTCTATTAAACAATCTTTTCAACTTTCTAGAAATCCTATGAATTTTTGATGGTTTTTCGTATTTGACTCCGATTAAATTGGCAGCAATTTTCATGTAACTGTCATTAATAACAGAATCAGGTCTATAGATTAGAAATGGTATCCCTAGTGAAGTACTATCCATAACGGTTTCGTCGAAGGGTATCGTTCCAAGTATGGGTGTTCTGAACAGATTGCCTGCATCCAATGCCCTGAGCTCGTAATTCTTATTCCTTACCATGTTCAGGGCTATGTTGAACCTTTTATGCCCCATTTGGCCAGCAACTTCAGCACATCTCGTCACATCTGTTAGTGTTGGTATCGTAGGGGTTGTAACGAATATTACCTCTTCACATGCTTGGAATACTGATATAGCTTCTCTCCCTAATCCAGGTGCAGAATCTAGTATTACATAATCATAAAAATTATCTTCGGATAGCTTTTGTATGTGTGTTTTCAGGGTCATTATATCTATCTTGGCCAAATCCTTAACATCTTCAGAAGCTGGGATGAACATGACGCCTTCACGTTCTAAAGGAGCAAATTTTACGTCTACTTCTCCTCTGAAGACATTGTTCAAAGTGATGCAGTACTTATCTGCGCCTATATAATAAGCCAGATGTGGTGTAGTGACGTTGCAATCAACGACAACTACTCTTTTACCAAAACGAGTTAGAGCGATGCTTAAATTGATTGCAAAGGTAGTTTTTCCAACACCACCTTTTCCAGAGACTATTCCTATGACTCTAGTCAGTCAAATCACCGATAAACAACTATTAACAATACAAATAAATAATTTTGCTTATGAGTTTTTAACCCAAATTAGATAGATTTTTGTTTTCATAAAAGAAAGTTTAGTTGTGGGATTCTTATCAAGGTTTATTCACAAAGAGGGCAAAATTTCTGAAACGTGCAAACACGTGCGAGTAACTGTTCTGACCGATGATAAAAAAATATACGAAGTTTTAGTCGAAGCTTCAGATTTCACTTACGTGTTTAAAACTGAACGAGAAAAAAATGGAATGAATCAGACATCTGGGAAATTTCTCAGACACCCTCCTCATGCTAAAAATGTGGCTACTTTTAGGGAACCTTACAGTTTAATCACGGCTGTTAAAAGTATGGTTCTTCAGAAAATAGGCGATAACAAAAAAGTGGTATTCGATTTTGATTGGGAAAAAAATAAAGTCATTAACATGCATTAATGTTTTCTAGATAGATTTTTGTTCTTGGGAAAGCTTAAATCATTTACTGTTTTATTCTTACCAAGATAATATGACTGAAAACTACTTAGGTTATACATTCGGAGATCTGAGAATTCCCTGTATTGTTTTTCAATCAGACAAGTACGATTTTGAAGACGTAATTATAGATTACAGATTTGATCCTAAATCAATGAAATGGGATGAAGACAAAAAAGAATGGATGTATAAACCAGAATTTGGCTTGCCAGAAGATATTTCTGTTAACTTGAAGGCATTGGTTAAAAAAAGGAAGGATGAAGCGGATGAGAAGGGTCGTGTATTCTTTGATGGTCAATTGGTAAAGTTAGCTGGTTATTCAATGTTAGTAAGGAAAGAAGATACTTTAAGTGAAGATGAAAAACCTGTATTAAAAATAACCCCTTCATCATGGTTTGCATATCAGGCAACCAATCGTTCTTTAGATGAAAAAATGCTAATTGGTCACGATGGTAAACCTACTACTATTAGAGAAAAATATGGAATTGATCCATTAATCTTGGATGATGTACTTGCAAATGTCATCGGTGTTAGTGCCGTTGTTATTAGCGAACCGGATCATGCCATGTATTTTGTTCGAAGAAGCGGTACCAACGATCAATACCCATATCTTTATGGTGTTGGAGTAGCAGGTTTCATGAACAGATTAAGAGATTCAGTGGCAGGTGTTCCAAATCCATCTAAGACAATACAGAATGAAGCTGAACAGGAAGCAGGAATCAAATGTTCTTTGAATGACTTTACTTTATCTTCTATTGCAAGAGCTAGAGATGATTTACATGGTGAATTGTTTGGCATGATTAGAACTCCAATGACTATTCAAGAGATATTGAGTGCACCAAAAACAAGAAAATATGAAGCATTGGAACCTATAACTGTTCCTTTTGAACCAAAACCTGTATTAAAATACGTAACCAAAACTATTGAAAAAATACCAGATAGAATACCGGCAGGAAGAGACGCATGGATTATAGGAAGGTCACCTGAATGGGTTCCAGCACATGTTGTTGCAACAATCCAAGCATTAGAAGACGAATACGGCCATGAAAAAATCATGAGAGAAATGGAGAATCTGTAGTTAATTCTAATTTAAAAAAATAGGAATAGCAGAAGTCAATGCGCCAACCGGGATTTGAACCCGGGTCGCAAGCTTGGGAAGCTCGTATCTTACCAGTCTGGACCATTGGCGCTTTTAGATTTCCATCAACTTAAGATTTATTTATTGAATTGTTTTTAATTTAAATGTGGACTTTAAGCATTTTCTTAAGCCAGATCATTTACCGATACTCATAAGTATTGTTTTGTTAATTCTGAATTTGTATTTGAACGAGAAGATTATAACCCTGCTTATCTTGATATTAGTTCTTTTTGCAACAATTTATGACATTTATGAGGAAATTTAAGACAAATCGATTTCACACATTGTATTATAGATGTAATCATAGAAGACCAGTTTTTTTGGTTCGGTTGAATCTAAAACAGAGAACGCCATGCAACCGCTTACTCTGTCTCCTGGTTTAACAATTTCCATCTTGAACCTATTCGGGTAATCGCAATAACGATAGGCTTCCTGAGAGTTGTAATACCTTCCACTATCGTCTAATATCTTAAACTTATAAGAGCCAACATAATAGTTTTCCTCTCTAACACCTATGTATTGAGCATTAAAATCAACGGTTAAAATCCTGTAATCTCCTACTAGGTCTAGCATGTCCATATCCTTAACATTCCATGTAAAGTTACTGCATGTTTGAGCCATCAAAACAGTAGTTGTAACAACAGATGTCGTTGGCATCGTCGTTACGATTGTAGAAGTGGTTGTCGTTTCTTTGGGTTTAAATGTATTTGATGAATAAAATATCGCAAAAATTACAATAATTACTAGAAGTATAGCAAAACCGATGCCATAAATCGGGTATTCTGGCTTTTTAGTTCTTTTTTTCTTCATATTTTTAATTTTCTTTGTTGGCATTTAAAAACCTTTCATTGACGCCGGGAGTGAGATTTGAACTCACAAGCCCTTACGGGCGCCAGATATCTCTGATCTCCGTTGTATCATCATTAGTCAGATACCTCTTGGGTTCATCATTGAATACTCGAGTCTGGTGCATTGCCGTTCTGCCATCCCGGCACATATAAAATAATCAATCCTGAGTAGAAATTTATACTCTTTTTCCCAAATTTATTCTTGAAATCATGGTTTTAGAAAGATTAATAAGTGTTAAGGAAGCGTTAAAAAACCCGTTGAAAACCTTTATCCTCGGTGTAATAATATCCTTGATCTCTCTATTCATAGCCTACACAGTTTTTTCAGATTCAACTGGTCTATTCACTGTCATTATTATAACCATGGCAACTATGCCCCTCATGAATAAAGTCATGAATTATGAAGAAAAAGAAGACGAGGAAATGATGGAGAAGTCCACATTCACTCAGAGATATGGTGATATCATAATCTCATACGTAGCTTTGTTCTCAGGGATGATTCTTGCCATGTCCATAAGTTTTATTTTGTTACCAGATACAGTAGCGGAAAGAGTTTTTGACAAACAGATAAATGAAATCAACATAATTAGAGGGAAGTTCGATTTTGAAAATAAATTTTTAGAAATATTCTTAAACAACGTGAGTGTGTTGATGCTATCTTTCTTGTTCTCTTTCTTGTTCGGTTCTGGCGCAATATTCATACTTGGATGGAATGCCTCTGTCCTTGCAGCGGCTATAGGCTTAATATCAAAAGCTTCTGGTGGTATGAAAGCTATGCCCGCGGCAGTAATGATGTTCCTTCCTCACGGTTCTTTTGAAATAGGTGCTTACTTCATTGGAGCGATTGCAGGTGGTTTGGTATCAGCTGCCATAATGAGAAAAAAATCCTTAAGATTCTGGCCGGTAATTAGAGATGCGATAAAATTATTGATTCTATCTTTCATTTTCCTAATTATAGGCGGGATTATTGAAACTTTTATTATTTTAATATGATTCAGTTATCATTATTCAATAAGATTTAATGAAATTGCAATTCGGGTCGACTTCTACAAAATGATGAGCCATTCCTTGTCTAAATGCTGAACATTGATTATCTGAGGTGTCATCTACTGATTGTCTAGGATCATGAGCCACATCACAAACCCAGTCTGTATTTTCTGGAATAGGATTTAATAGACAAGGTCCATCGTTTAAATTTCTCCCTTCGTTCAAAGCATTTTGACAAGCCTGGATGCATGTATTTTTTATCCCATCTACGTTCGTACCTTGATTAACACAACCGCTGAAGGAAATAACTCCAACCAATATAACAAGCAAAAGTTTGGCTTTCATACAATCAAATATGTCGTATATCTCTTTAATATTTTTATCATTTTAATCGATTAAACCTCAAAAGTAGGGTTTTTAGTCTCTAAAGACAATTTATAAATATGGGAAAAAAACTCATTGCTTTTTCAATAATCCTAGCATTCATTATTTTTGAAATTTATTTCAAGATCTTTTCTGCTATAATCACTGGTCTCATTTCGCTTTCTTCTGGCACTTCACTTTCTTTGGGTATACAATCAGGAAAAGAATGTTGTGTATTTCTTTTAAACACACCTTCGATAATGTTACAGAACGATTATTTCAATATGACATCTGAACTCTGGAATTGCGGGAATTTAGAATTGCAAAACACGACGATTGAATTAAAAGTGGAGAATCAGGTTGGAAATCAAGTATTTCTGGTGAATGAATCTACTCCCATAACCATGGGTGAAAATACAAGAAGAACTTTCGAGGACAATTACACCGCAAACCAGTCACATGGCAAGTATTATTTTGTTACAAAAGGTTACTGTGATGGTCAAGTTGTTGAAAATCGTCGTGCGTTCGAAATCGTTTTAGGATACTGGGTAGATCTAGAAATATTACTGAATGGGAGTACTCTCCCAACAATCCCAGCTTATTGTCCTAAGGAATTTGTGAATATAACAAATATTCTAGAAAATATTGGAGTAAAGAATGTCAACGGTAATCTCTCTACAAGAATTTTAGATCAAACAAGTACAGAAATTCATAACAAAACTTGGTCTAATATCAATTTGCTCGTTAACGAAACAGAAAGTTACGAAACGAACTATACTGTTAAAGATAGCGATAACGCAGGGTTGTATACCATACATAGTAATTTTACCTATGAAACAAATTCAACTCATTCAACCCGCCAATTCAGAATCAATAAAGGGATTGGAAATTTCTATTTGAGTCCAAGCAGGATAGAAAAATGGATTCAACCTGGTAGCTTTGATGACACGGGTGAAATAACTCTATGGCTAGAGGATAACTGTGAGAGTGCTACTGTTACAGTGAACAAATCCACGGGTATACCTGGAGATTGGGTTAACTTCACAGACGAAGAGGTTTTTCTACCACTTATGTTACCAATAAATCAGATTACAGTTAACATAACCGTTCCGAGTGACGTAAGTGAAGGTGATTATACGGGAACTATTTATGCTAACACGGATGGTATACGAGTACCCATTGATTTAATAGTTCATGTTAGTGGGATTGCTTTTACCTTAAATGTCACAGTTCCACCAGAGTATAAAACAGTCTGCGTAGAAGATTCAGTTTATGCTGATGTAAGCGTAGAAAAGAGCACATCAGGACCTTTAGACGTGAACATGACCTATAGAATCCAAAACTCGACCACTGTTATAGCAGAATCTAATAAAACCTTGCATATCGAAAACATAGTCGCGCAGGATAACCCGAGTTTTACTGTACCGTCTTCTGTAGAAGAAGGCATTTATACTTTCTTAGGAACTCTCAGATATGACAGAACGCAAACAGAGTCTTCTGATGTTTTCTCTGTAATTAAATGCATACCTACAACTACCATCAGTCCTTCAGGTGCTGGAGTTCCGGGTCCAGCTCCGGGTCCATTAGTAACACCAACTCCCATCTATTCATTAAGCCTGAGTTTATCAACTGATGTACTGACCGTTATCATAGGGAATAAGACGAAATTCATAGCCTTTGTCAACAACACTGGAACTGAAACTGTGAATTCAGTAAAAATATCAGTGGAAGGAATTCCTTTGAGTTGGATAAGTATTCTGCCTCCGATGAACAACATTATACCTGGGCAGACAAAGGAGTACTTTGTTACGATAAATGTTCCGAGCGATGCTGAACCTGGAGTATATACATTGAGTATCAGAGCAACTGACGGTGTAATGAGTGAAATTGAGAATTTAACCTTAGTAATAGGTAGTAGCCCAAAGGAAATATCATATTTGTTATTATCTGAATTGGAAAAATTGAGATTATTAGCTAACAGATCATTAGTCGTGAGTGAATGTATCAACGTATCTATTATGAAATTCTTGTATGATGACGCTGAAATAGTATATAAGAAGGGATTGAAAGAATACGGGAATGAAAATTATGTTGACGCAATAAAATGGTTCGAAGTCGCTGTTACTAGTTATAAGCAAGTTATTTTCAGAGTTGATATTGAAGTAAGGTCAGAGATCAGAAGGGTTAGAGAATCTAAATTATTTACCCAAAATGCTGAAAATAAATTAAATCTGATTGAAAAATATTTGGATGAAAAGAATTATGAAAAAATATGTGAAAACATCGTCCTTAGTAAAAAATTAGTTATGTATGGTTTTATTTTCTGGCCATTACTAATAATATCTTTAGTTCTGATAGTCATTCTTGTTATTCTATTCATAAGACAGAGGGGACAAAGAAGAGAAAATATATTAGAAAAAATTAAGGGCAGGATTTGGGAGAAAAAAGATAATGAGAAATTGATCAACACTCAAGCCCAAAAAAGTTGAGAGTATTGTTCTATCGTTAAAATCTATTATAATGCGTAAACTAGTAAAATAAATTTTTCTGGTCCGTTGATTCAAAGTCTTTTATACTTTCTTTTGAACCCTTTTTTAAAACTCTCATAATGTTTCTTTTGTCTCTGAAAAAATTCTTGCTTAGAAATGAATTCAGTTGCATGTCTTTTTTTAGTTTTCATGTTTTCTATAAACTTATGCAGAACCAACAATAAAAATCATACCGATGGTACCTAGGGCCTTAATGAAAAGAAACAAATCATAGAAAAACGATATAATTTCAGAAACACATGAAAGGATTAACCACATCTGTAACGATTATACTTCTAGTAGCAATCGTAATCTCTTTGGCAGGTTCCGCATACTTCTTTATGCGTAGTGCCATGCAAACAAGGACTGCGGAAACATTTGAAATAATAGATGTCGCTAATGATAAGGTAATCGTGAGAAACATCGGGACGGAATCGATAGAGAGTTTTAAGAGTATTGTAGATGAGAGTGAGACACAGAATGATATCGAAGGGGTTTCAATACCACCTAACAGTTTGGGCTCAGTCATCCTGTTAAATATATCTAAAGGTTACCATGATCTTTTGCTAATTTCTAGAAGTATATCGCAAAGATGGAAATGGAATTACTTATCAGACCCAACTGTCGACTTTGTAGATTTTAGTCAAGCAAAAATAGAAAGTTGGTATGAGAGCTCTGAGAACTGGAAGATTGAAAACGGAGTTTATGTTCAAGAAAGTGAAACAGGCGAAGAATATTCGTACAAAGATGTTTCTGTCTCGCAGGGAACTTACGAGATGAAATTCATGTTCTCGGGTAGTGAGGAAACTCTGTTCACAGTAGCAAGTGATGGTCAATTTGGTTCTGGTGTTTCTACAGTTTTCGACAAAAAGAACAATTTAATCTTGGTAAAAGATGGGGAGAAAGTGTATAAATCAGCACCATACGATTTCAAGGAAAACGCTTGGTACTCTGTTAAAGTTGAAATTGATCAGAACAATAATTACAAATTATACATAAATGGAGAACATATTTCCTCAGTCGATTTTACAATACCTGACGAGTCTATAAAAGGAACCAAAGTACAACTAGGCACTAAAAATGCTAAAGCAAATTTTGATAACGTCAAAGTAGGTGGAGTCATAAAAAAAATAGAAGGAAAACCTGAGATTACGACATCTGTTCCAAAGGTCACAACATCAATCCCAGAAACTCCTGTTTGGCAAGTTTTTGATTTCGAAGAAAAGAGAACAGAAAACGAATTGTTGCCAAAGGGTATTTTTTTAAGAGGCCTGTATTCATGTCGTCCATCATGTTATTCAGACCAAAAAGAATGGAAGACTTCAATGTATAAATTGAGCAATGATGCGTATTCCGGTAATAGTTCTTTTATGATTGCTGACTTTCCTTCTGCTTTAGATTACGGAGTATACCCAGTCACATCTTTTATACCGATTAAATCAAAAATTATTTCAATTTCATTTTATACGAAAATGAATTTTGTTTTTGAACCAACGGACAACGTTCAAATTACTCTAGGATTTTATGGCGACAGCCTTGAGCAGCCAGTACAAACCTTTGATATATTTTTTGACCATGAAAAAGTTTATGTTCCTGCTGAAGCTACTGGAATTACTGTAAATGCCGTTTATCTGGATGTAGAAAAGGATTGGAAAGCCATTAGAGTTGATGTTTCTATCGATGAAATGTCTTTACCGAACGTATCGAACATGACAATTTCTATAATTCCCAATTCAGATGGAATTCCCCCCGAGCCAACTGGGTATGTATTGATCGATAAAATTACGGTGTCATAGAAATGAAAACTAAGTTTTATTTGTTCGTCAGTTTTTCATTAGTTTTCTTGTTAACGCCTTATTTAGCCAAGGCGGCTGTGGATGGAGCACTTGCTTATGGTGTTGGCACTGAGACTACACCTAAAGTTAGGTATTGGGATAGCACGGCAGGTTCATGGTCTGCACAGGTGAATGCCGCAAATCTTGGATTAGGTGCGACAATAAATTGGATTGTAGTTAAGGCAGCTCCAACAAGGAATGAATTTATCATGGTTACAAGAGATGCAAACGATGACATAATCGCACAAGTAAACAAAAGTGGTTGTTGGGGAGATGGTACTACATGTGGAGCAGTAAAAGTCATTACAACCAACACAAACCCCACACCAGAATCCAGAAGTTTTGGCGTGGAATATGAAGGCATAACTGGGAAAGCCATAATTGTTTTTTCTGATAACACAGCTGACCCAAAGTACATTACTTGGAATGGTGCTACTTGGTCAACTGCTGCAGGCATTGGCGAAACACTACTCAGTGGAATTATTGAATGGGTGGAATTAACAAACAGGCCGAATACCGATGAAATTGTTGCTGTATTTTCTGATGCGAACGATGATTTGAACGCGATAATTTGGAGTGGTAGCTGGGGATGTCAACCCGGTTCTGCTCTAGTCACTAATTTACCAACAACAGATTATAAAAAATTTGATGCAGCTTATGAAGGAAGTTCTGGAGATTTGTTTATTGTTAGCGGTATTTCAGGAACCGCAGACCTGAGACGTCATACCAAACCGACTGGTTCATGCACTTATACAACAACAACAATTACTGGATTTGCTGAGATAGGATACTTGCTCGATGTCTCTGAATCAATTCCTGGAATTGACACAATAATAATTTCTGAAGCAGATGTGGCTGCGGCAGATCATCACACGGGCGCTTGGAGCGGAACTGCTGACAGAGCAAACGGCTGTGCTGATGCATCGATGGAAGCATTTGCCATTGCCAGAAAAGAAACTGCAGCTGGTTATTTAGGTGTATCAGGGAGAGAAGGGATAGCTGTTTACGCAGACTCAAATAGCAGAAATATAGATTGGTGTACTTACAACCTTGGTACTAACACATGGACTACGCAAACTGACGTAACCCCTAATCCAGCCTTACAAGGAGATAAAGCTAACTTGGAACTTTACAAATTCCCAGAAGAAAATAAAATCATGCTTATATTTTCAGATCAAGCTTCAGACCTTTGGGCCAAGACTTATGATGGAACTTCTTGGGTGAATACTGAAAGCGGGGTCGCATTGAATGCCACACTCAGCACAGTCAATTATCAGAATTTCGATTTTGCTTTCAGACGTTACCTGAACAGATGGCTAGAAGTTGATTGGACTACTGGTTCACAAATAAACTCTACTACGTGCACAGTATCTCAACCCTGTGGATTTCCTCAATATTCGATTTTTAGTGCAAACGCAACTGTTATTTGTAAGAGTGATCCACCTGGCTCTAGTTGTGGTTCTGTAAATGGAGTCATAAGATACAATGAAACAAGTAATTTACCTAACAAACCAATAGGTACAAAAGAAGGAGTGACACCGTTTTATGTTTTCGAACCAAGGGGTACATTACTTTCTTGGGAAAACGTTACTGATTATAGCACTGGTGAAGATGCAGCTAGACGTTTCGCTGCAGATTCTCAGGGTAATATTATAGCAGTTGGCTGGGATTACATCAGCTTAGCTTTCAATTGGAGAGTTGTAAAATATAGCCCAATGGGTTCAGAATTATGGGTAAATACTAGTGCTAATGCCAGAGCTAACGGAATTGCAGTCGATTCACAAGATAATATCATAGTTGTTGGTTATACAAGCGGCGCACCTACTATGTGGAAAGTTGTGAAGTTCAATCCTTCCGGTTCAGTACTTTGGGATAAAATCATAAATTACAATGGCGGTGGTGCTTGGGCTGTTGCAACTGATTTACAAGATAATATCATAGTGGGCGGGTTGGACAATGCCCCTGGAAATTACGAATGGCATATAGTGAAATACAACTCAGCTGGTGTGATGCTATGGGAAAACGTTACAAACTATGGATCGACGACTGGTGATGAAATATTCGGAGTTGCAACTGACTCTCAAAACAATATCATAATAGGTGGTTTCACTTCAGACACTGTAGGAAATAGCGATCAATGGAGAACTATGAAATACAACTCAGCTGGTGTGATGCTATGGACGAATGCCACAGATTATAGCAGTGGAAATGATATAATTCGTGATGTTGAAGTCGATTCACAAGATAACATAATAGTAGTTGGCAATGATGTCATTCCTGGCAACAATGAATGGAGAATAGTGAAATTTAACTCTGCTGGTTCTGTTCTATGGGAGAATGTGACAGATTATACAAGTAATGGTGATATTGCTTGGGGTGTTGGGGTTGACATAAAGGATAATATCATAGTGGCTGGCATAGAAAACTCCATCGTAAGCGGAGATTCCAGGATGAGAGTCATGAAGTATAATTCAGCAGGTTCGGAATTATGGTCAAATGTTGTCAACCCAACTGCAGGCGATGATCAGTTTTATGACGCGACATCAGACTTAGAAGATAGTATGATTCTCGGGGGTTATGATTCGTTATCCGGAAAAGAGTGGAGAATAATGAAGTATGGTTCAGCAGGTGCTAACCCACAATCTTGTGGTTCGATGTCTCATGAAAATATTTGTCGACTTAACTGGAGAATAAATGTCACTGGGAATCCAGGAGAGGCATACAGGGTTGATGTCAATTTCAGTTCTAATCTTAATATGTGGAACGATACGAATGATGCTCACATTAGAATTTCTTCCTTATCTACAGACACGAGCTTTAGGATAACCATACCAAAAGGTGGTATAGCCACAGTAATAATTAGCACGGATATATTAAGCCCGACTCAAACTTCTGCCAATATATGTTTTAACGCTTCATCAAACCTGCCATTCCCACAATCGAACATAAATGCAAGCAACTGTCAAGGCACATACCAAGATGAAACCACTCCTATAATAGAATTCACTAACATCGGGAATGTCTACGTTAACTTTACCTTCCATCTGAACCAAAGCCTCATTCCTGGAGTTTATATAAGATGCAAGAATGGGACTTACAATCCATTAACGGCTTTAGAAATAGGGACAACACCATGGCTTGTGGATTATAATATACCCTATTCTTCACCAAACAACGTGAAAAATGTCTATTGTTGGCTGAATATTACATCAGCTGCTTCGCCCCAGGAATTGGTAAGAGAGTTCAGGTACAGAACTTTACAAGCTTGAAGCCCATGGGAAAAATTTAATATATGAAGAAAACAAATAAAATATGAGGAGAAATATGAAGAAAACACAAACAACGTTTGTTTTTGTTGTTTTAACCCTATCAATCATAGCGACGTCAGTAAAGGCAGATAACTATGGGAAATCGACCGTTTATGTAAACATTCCTTCTGACACAAGTTTCACGTTAACAGTCTTGGGCTGCTCAGGATCAAACATAATAGGAACAACTGAGGGAGGTGCGACATCGACGACAGGAGACATAAGTTTTAACGCAACAACAACACCAGAAAATAACATCAACGCACAATCTGTGGGAGCTTGCACCCAACTACAGAGCGGAGCAACGAACCCGATTTATCAGTATGACCCTACAGGAAATGTACCTTTAAACTTTTCGTTAAGGTTTGAAAATGCTCTACCAGCTTGGATAACTGTAAGGGCAGGTGGAGTTACCTATGGAGCAAGTTGCTCAGGAGCAGGCGTGAATACAGTACAAATAATTAATACATATACAACCGTTGCTTATAACATCGCCCAAGCCAATTGTATTGCCAATGTTACCTTAACTGCAGATGTCACAGCAGGAGCATCAGCAGGAATAACTAGCTTAGGTTCTCTGTACTCGAGAAGTCAAAAGGCTTAAAGCAACTAATCTTGAACCAGTAATTAGGATAAGGGAAAAGATTAGTACTTTTATTTTTAATTATATGTTATTGATGGGGTGAAAATAGAAGTGAAAAAATCCAGTGGGAAACCTTTAACAAAAATCTTGCTCATAATAATCGCGATATTGCTTGTGGGTGCACTTGGAACGTTAGCTGTACCCAAAATTTTTACTCCTATTTCAGAGCTAGAAAATAATAGGCCTAAACATTGCATCGATGATAAATGTGTTCCAGATATAGTTTTCAGTAAGCTTCCGTCCTATCCAAAAAATTTTGATGAAATCGATTTAGGAGTTGAGTATGGTAAATATTATTGGAATGAACATTTCTCAGCAGTCGCCCCAGACGAAAATTATTATAAACAACCTGAATTCTATCCGAACTTTGAGAACGAAGAGAACCTAGAGTATTATTTACAGGTTAAGGAATTGGATGAAGGCAGAGTAGAGTACCCGACCGAAAGGGTTGGTGTTTCTGGTTATGGTACGTATCCTGCTGATACTGTTGTTAAGGGTATACTCCCAGGAGAGGATTTGAAGGTTGTCACTTATCTCCATACAGGTTGGTTCATAGAAAAGTATCAAGGTATGGAATTAAAACCTGTCTTCCCGAGTCATGGTGACACACAACAAGGAATGATATCTGTTGTTCAGGAACCAGATGTTGTTAAGGATTATTTTGAAGTGAACATAGAACCAGCCGTTATTTTATTAGAACCGAGCTATCCTGTATTTTACCCAAATTGGGCACAGAAGGTAACGATTAAGGTTAACGTAAAAGAAAACACACCAAAAGGCACATATCTAGTTGGGGTAACTCCTTTCGAACCACCAGCTGATAAGAGCGAGGGATGGAAATATAAATATGGAATATACGCTTATACAGATGCAGGAATGGCTGGCATAGGAAGACCTCATCTACAAATCTTCGTGAAAGTTGAATGAGATATGATAAATTTGTCTTTTTACTCCTTTTCTATTTCCTCTTTTTACAGTTAGCGAAAGCAGATGTTTTCGGTAAATCCAATATCTATGCGAATAGCGTAGAACTTTTTTCCGTGGATATAAAATATCCTCTTTTTACGGATCCTATAACTAATGTTAATGAGGGTGATTTAATCTATGCTTTTGTTGATGTTGATTTCAGTGGAAATAATGTAAGCACTTTAACTGCGAACAACTTCACTGTAAACATCGGGACAAAAGGTGTTACAATAAATGAAGTGACATACAACGATACAACTTCTTATTACAAAATTAACGTCACTGCTCCTTCCAATGAAGCAGGATCTAAGCAAGATTTTTGGGTCAATGTCACTTACGACAGTATTTGGAATACAGATATTGAGATGGAATCTGTTTGGTATTTTGCACCACCGACTACAACAACTATTGGCGGAGGCGGTGGTGGAGGAGGAGGAAGTACAATACCCATTACAAAAATAAAGGTTTCAAACTTCACCATCGACAAAGATGTAATACAAATTCTTCTTGTTCCTGGCGATAGTAAAAAACTATCGCTAAAAATTTCGAACACGGGCGACACATCACTGAAAATTAACATGACTCAACAAAATTTAAACGATTTCCTATCATTTCCCAACGGCAAAGTTGAGTACTCTTTTAATCTCAACATTAACGAGACAAAAGATATTCAACTCAAATTTTCAGCATCAGAAGGACAGAAACCAGGAGTTTATATGGGGAGAATAGTCATCGTAGGGGATGGCATAGAAAGGGTTGTAAATGTCATAATCGAGGTTGAATCTTTAAAACCTCTGTTCGATGTTAAAGTATCAATACCACCTGAATACAGAGAAGTCTTTCCAGGAAAAGATGTGATGAGTCAACTGACAATATACAATATTGGAAGATTAAGCAGTACTGATGTTGATGTTGAGTATGGTGTTAAAGATTTTGATGGAAATATAATAGCCAGCAATCATGAACTAATGTTCGTACAGACAGAACTGTCAATTGCCAAAAAAATAAACATACCAATTTCAACAAAATCCGGTAACTATGTTTTTTACGCAATAGTTAATCATGATAATATCATTGGAACTGGTAGTACTACATTCAAAGTGATTGAAAAGAAAGGATTTGATACAATCATGTTTCTCAGTATAATAGTTCTAGTTGTCATAATCATTTTTATAAGCATTTTATTGAGAAGATATTTAAGGGAATCTAGACATCTTTTTAATAAACGGGTATGAAAAAACTGATAATTTTTATAATGCTGTTAGTAGTACTTTCAATTTTGTTAGGGTTTTTAATATCGAGTCAAATATCAGTGTCTCCTAGAGATCAAACAGAAAAGGCTGCGTTTTTTTCGACTGAAACTAGAGGGGTATGCGAAGAATTGAGAGAGTCAAAATGTTATTACAAATGTCATGATGAAGTTTTCCTAGTTTTTAACAATAAAGAAATAAATATATACAGATCAGGCGAGTATGTCTGCCACGAAGAAGGTTGGGTTGACCCAAGAATAAAATCGAAATAATTTAATTCTAGAAGTATCAAATTATTATTTTTTTGTGCTTTCTGAAAAAATACTTGAGGCTATCGAATTATAGAAATGTGGATTTTTCTTTTCCTTTTTAATTTTATCTATGGATATCGAGACTATTTTGTTCATTCCAAGAATTTAGAACACACAAGTTTATTAAGTTTTCGGAGAGGAAATTCAGAATTAAGTTTGAATTATTCAAGATGTAGATTTTAATGACTTATTGATTTAGGGGAAATTTTCATCCCATAGGGTTATTATTAATTTGATATTATCAAGAATCAAAATCATATATATTCTAAAGATAAAAAAAGTAAAAAAGTGATGAAATGATGAAGAGAAATATCACCCTTTTTTCATTAGTTTTCATAATTTGCTTTTCATGCATTTTTTTAACTCTTATTTTGTCAGATGTGATGATGAAAATAGAGTTACTTTTCTATATAGATAGTGTTTCAGTTTCCCCAGGTGGTTCAAACTCAACTTATTTTAGGATAATAAATGAATACGGTAACGATCTATACTTCGTTACTCCAAAATATCTTAGTCCGAGTGGTATTCATGTATCATTCAGTGTGACACAAATTCAAGAATTAAACTTGAATTCAAGACCTGTCATTTCTGCAACAATCTTTGCTGACGAGGACATTTTGAAAGGGACCCATGCAGTCAATTTTTGGGTAGAATCTTTAGATGCAAATGGAACTAAAATTAAAAGTCAAACTTACACTGTAGACGTGAATGTAACCACAAACTCTACTTTTACAGAAAAAACGACTTCTACAACTACTAGTACATTTACATCGATTGCCACTTCAATTATATCAGAATTTACCACAACTTCAGAACCTTTCTTTTCAAATGGTAATGAAATACGTCCAGAGAATGAAGGGAAAATCTCGAAAAAAAATGTTTTAATTGTCTTGGTTATAGTTATAATAGTCCTCGTAGTTATGCCGATATTTTCTCTAAAAGAAAAATCTTCACAGTTAAAATCAACATTAAATCATGGAGATGAATCTGGGTCAAAAAATATTAAATCTGAAAAATTATTTTTTTCTGAAACCAAAAAATACTGAAAGTATTATGCTGAAAATCGTTATGTAATCGATTATCTCTGTATAATCAGTTTGAGTTTCTGGTGGAGTAAAGTAATCTATCGTTATGCTCGAGATTAGCGTAACAATGGCAATAATTATGAAAAGTAAAAAAAGTTTATTTCCTTTCAATTGCATTCTTCGATTCACTTTTTCTTTTTCTTTTTTATTCTGGGTTGTTGTGGTACAATCAACCATGCAATTATGTAAGCGATTATTCCAGACCCACCAGCAAATATGAATAAAATCCACAAAAGTCTTATTATAGTTGGGTCGATATCGAAATACTCGCCTATACCTCCACAAACCCCAGCTAGAATTTTATTAATTCTAGACCTGTATAATTTCTTCATTTTTACACCTTAGAATTATTATTTTGAATTTTTGTGATTTTAAATAGTGTATATGTTCAGTCGGCCGACAGTTTTCCTATATTAATTCTGTAATTGATTAAATATTCTAAAACAAAAAATGTTAAACCGACGACAATCGCTAGAACAAAAGCATACCCATAACTCAATTCTCTGCTCATCAAAACATCCATGAACAAAGATAAAGGAAAAATTATTATACCAACTATGACTGGTCTTATCCATAAGTTTCTTTTACTTATCATAATCTCAACTCCAAAATGTTCTTTTTTATAAAAACCGAAAACATATTGCGCCCAATGCGTAATCTATGCCTTAGGTTTCAAGTAGGTAATCTACAAATACCGACACAACTAATTCAATTTTTAATTTTATCTCATTTAATAGATTTCTCTATTTTTATAATATGTTTAGGATTTCTAAAAGATGTAAAATTGATTAATTGCATCACTTAAAAATATATAAATCATAAAATTTTGTATTAATAGGTGAACAATATCAGAAAAATTTTTGAGCCTGAAGATAAAGGGGAACCTGGATTTACCTTGAGGGCTTGTATTATCGCTTTGTTTCTGACCATTTTTCTTATGATAACATCAAGTTACATCGCATTAAAAATCGGTGCACTACCATGGCCAATAATTTTTAGTGTTGTTATTGCTGCTGCATCTTTGCAACTTATTTCAAAATTTTCAAGAAAAACAAATGTTCATGAAATTAACGTTGCACAAGCAGGAGGAACTATAGGTGGGTTGCTTGCTTCGGGTGTTGTTTTTACAATTCCCGGTATTTTATATCTCCAAGCCAAAGGTGTTACAGTCTTCTTACCTTCAGTAATATCTCTTGCTTCTGTTTGTATTACTGCTGGTGTTCTTGGTATACTGCTTTCAGTTCCATTGAGAAGAGTGTTTGTTGAAAAAGAGAAACTCCCTTATCCAAGCGGCACTGCAGGTGCTGAAGTTATAAAAGCTAGCGCACAACTAACCAAAAATACTTTCTATATTACAATTGCTTTGTCCATTACAGGTATCTTCGTAATGTTGAGAGAGTGGTATTTTCCTGCTGGCTGGATCTTCAACATTTCTCCAGAGATAGGATTAGCTCTTACGCTTTATCCAATGCCTCTCGCAGTTGGTATTGGGTATCTTCTAGGTCACAAGGCATCCCTAAATTCGTGGTTTCTTGGATCAGCAATAGGTTGGATTGTATTGATACCACTCTTGGCAGCTTATCAGATATTAGAACCGTCCATTGGAGCAGGTGTAATGCAGAATGCAGGGATGGGTATGGTTATTGGAGGTGGAATAGGTTTCTTTGTTTCTTTTGTTATCCCAAGAGCAAAGGAAATTTTTTCTCCATTATTTAGATGGAAGGGTACTCCATGGTACATGAGGTTTACTCCTCTCTTCTCAGTCATAGCATTCTTCATTCTCTGGTTTGCAGGAGTTAATCCTCTAGCTTCACTAATTGCAGTATTTGGAGTTTGGATCATGGTAAGTGTGGCGGCTAAAATGACAGGGGAAACAGATATTGATCCACTTGAACAGTTCGGAATCATGATCGGCCTCCTCACCACTGGTATTTTTGCTGTAATAGGTTTGAACTTTGATTACCTCTCTGTGTTTTTGGTCGTATGTTTTGTTTCAATAGCGAGCGCAATTGCTGGTGACATTGGACATGACTATAAATCTGCGCAGATTCTTGGAACGAGAGTAAAAGACATAATCAAAATTGATATGATTGCTGTTATTGCGGCCGGTCTTCTCGCTCCGCTAGTGCTTAACTTTATTATAGCTTCGTATCAGAAAGAATTCTTCACTCCATCTATGCCAGCACCTCAAGCCCAAATGGTTGCGGGTTCTATTTTTGGCTTTTCACAACCTCTTGCATTTTTTTTAGGTTTTCTTATTGCCTTTGTTTGGATAGTTCTAGAAAATGTTTTGAAAAAAAAGGCGCCTATACTCCCGATGGTTTTTGGTATCGGTCTTTTCCTCGGCCCAACATTTGGTATTCTTTTAGCGATCGGAGGTTTGATAAGATTATTCACTGACAAGAAAAAACCTAAAGTATATCAAACTGGGGTTATTCTTGCCGCAGGGATTATGGGGGGTGAAGGTGTTGCCGGTCTTACAAATAAAGCAATGCTTATTACCGGGATTCCTGCTATAATATCAACCTCTTTGCTTTTAGGATCTTTCAGTATTATTATAATTGTTGTACTAATTATCATGCAAAAGACTAAGTTGGTAAAATGAAAGTTATATCAATAGATATCGGCGGTACCAATACTCATGCTGTTATAGCCGAGAATGGAAAAATTGAATTTGAAACTGTTGAAAATGGAAACAATTCTGAGCATATTTTAAAATGCTTTAACACATTGAAAGAGAAAGTTGGTTCAACTTATTTCAAACTCATTCTAACTGGTGGTGGTGCAAGAAAAGTGGAAAGGGGTTTCTTTTCTTTTCCTTTTAAAGTAATCGATGAAATTTTAGCAATTGGCAAAGGCGGGGTTTATCTTTCTGGAAATAAGGACGTGTTCGTTGTCAGCATCGGGACTGGTACAGCATTCGTTTCTGTTAAAACTGGAGAAATTAGGCATGTCGGTGGAACTGGACTTGGAGGAGGCACTATATCTGGACTTTCTAAACTACTTCTTAAAATGGATCCTGATAATGTAGAAAAAATTGCTAAAGTTTCTCATACTGATCTTGATATTACAGTAAAGGATATAGTAGGCGGAGACTTGGGTAAGATACCAGGCGATGCAACTGCATCCAATTTTGGGAAAGCCCAAGAAAAGGAAGATAAGGCTGCTATTGCTGCAAGCCTTCTAAACATGATGGGTGAAACAATAGGAGTTATGGCATATTTCGCTGCAAAGAGTGTCGGCCAGGAAGAAAAAATACTTCTTTGTGGCCGTGTTGCAATGAATATAAGAGTCAAGAAGAGAGCCGTAGAAACAATCAAAATGTTTGGCGGTGAAGCTGAAATTCCTGAGAAAGGAGAGTATTGCGCAGCAATAGGAGCTGCGGTTTAAATAGATTCAAACACGTTTGGGCTCGGAACCATTATATTTGATATAGGATAGGTTTTTGTTCTTAGATTCTAAGAAATTAAATATGTGGGATTTAATTGCCCAAATTGGGTTAACATTTTTTGGAGTTACTGCTATCATATTAGTTGCCAAAAAGAACAAATGGGGTTTCGTTTTTGGTTTAATTTCTCAACCTTTCTGGTTTATAACTTCGTTCATCAATAAACAGTGGGGCGTATTTTTTGTCAGCATAGTATATACGTGTAGTTGGTTATATGGAGTGTACGAATAGTTCTTTGAAGAAAATAAAAATAGAAAGATGAAAAAATAACTTCTCTAATCAAACCGATTGGATAAATTTAGTTTCGAATTTTTTAAGAATCTCTAATAATTTCTTAGTTTCAGGTAAGAATTTCTCCTTCTTCAACTTCTCCTCCAATTCTCTCATCATCATAAATTTACCTTGTTTTATCTCAAAACGATCTAACTTGAGTTTTTTATCGGCAATGAAACCATAGACATTCGAATTCTCACTTTCATCAGGTAGCCTTATCTTAATTTTGCCCATAAAAAAAGGTTTTACTTCAATTCCGGTTTCTTCTTTGCATTCCCTTACAACAGCATCATCATAACTCTCTCCGGAATGAACATGCCCTCCAAAGGCAATGCTCCAATATTCAGGAAAAAACTTCTTATTTGCAGTTCTTTGATTAACGAATACTCTACCTTTTTTATCAAAGATAAAAAATATAACACTTCTATGGATTATTTTGTTGTTCTTATGCGCTTCTTCTCTATTTGTTTTTCCGATGACTTTATCGTCTTCATCAACTAGGTCGTAAATCTCCATACAAAAACCTCTTCAATATTAAAACCATTATAATTTTATATCAATATGAAAACGGCACTAGTATATCACGAAAAATATCTTGAGCATAACCTTGGACCAGGACATCCTGAGACCCCTGAAAGGTTGAGCAGAACTATGATAGTTCTGAGTAAAATTCTTAAAAAACCTGAAATAGTTCAGATGAGACCGGAACCGGCAACAGAAGACGATATATTAAGAGTTCATACAAAAAATCACTTCTTCAGCATAAAGTCAAAGAGTTATGCCGGTGGCATTTTGACTGCTGATACACCAGTCCCAAGAGGAACTTATGATTTAGCATGCCTATCAGCCGGTGGAGCAATACTTGCTGGAAAAGCAGTTTGCGAAAAACAAGTAGATAATGCTTTTGCATTAATTAGACCTCCCGGACATCATGCAGGAAGAAACTTTGGAGGTGGATTTTGTTTCTTTAACAATATGGCAATGATGATAGAACATTTACGGGCAAATTATGGTTTAAAAAAATTTGCAATTCTCGATTGGGATGTACATCATGGGAACGGAACTCAAGACATTTATTATCAAGACCCTTCTGTTCTATATTTTTCAACACACCAAAGTCCTCTTTATCCTGGGACTGGAACTTTTGAAGAAATTGGTGATGGTCCTGGAAAAGGATACAAAATAAATTTTCCTTTGATGTCAGAAACTTCTGGTACAAGTTTCGAATATATTTTAGAAGAAATATTCGCTCCAGTAACAGAAGCTTTCAAACCAGATATAATTTGTATTTCTGCCGGGTACGATGCATATTTCAGGGATCCAATTGCCAACTTAAGTTTCACGATAAAGACTTATGCGAACGCAACTGAACTCGTAAAAAAACTCGCAGAAAAAGTTTGTAATAGGAGGGTTGTTGTTGTCCTAGAGGGTGGTTATGATTTAGATGCACTCCCACAAGGAATTCTGGCGACAATATCAAAGTTAGCTGGATTGAATAAGATCAAAGAACCGTACCCACCACCTAAACAAGAATTGAGTGATTATGTTAGAGAAAAAGTTTCTTTAGTTAAAAGGAATTTATCCCCATATTGGAATGTTTTCTAGTGTTTTACCTCTCTTAAGGCTTTTTCCATCCTATTCAATGCTTCCTCAATTTTTTCATAGGCAGTTGCATAACTCAAACGAATGTAACCTTCCCCATATTTTCCAAATTCGGTTCCAGGAACTACTAGAACCTTCGCTTTCTTCAATAGAAAATGTGCAACTTCACTCGATGTCATTCCTAACTTTTTGATGTTTGGAAAAGCGTAAAAAGCACCTTCTGGGTTTAAACAATGAATGTTAGGCATTTCACCCAATCTTTTTACGATAAGTTTTCTTCTTATATCATATTCTTTTCTCATTTTTTCGACGCAAGATTGATCCCCTCTTAGGGCCTCTAACGCAGCAAATTGAGATATGGTAGGAGAACATAATCCACAATAGAGATGTATCCTCGTCATTGTCTCTATTACTTCTTTGGAACCTGCAGCGTATCCAACTCTAAAACCACCCATTGCATAGGTTTTGGAGAATGATTGAAATGTTATCACATATTTTTCCATCCCATTAAGGCTGGCAATACTTACGTGTTTATTGTTGTCGTAAACTAACTTTTCATAAGCTTCGTCAGAAAATACTTTCAAATCATTTTCAATGACTATATCAGCTAGTTCCTCTAAATTTTTTTTCTTCAATATTCTTCCAGTAGGGTTCCCAGGGGTATTTAACAAAAGAACTTGAGTCCTGTTGTCTATCAGTTCTTTCACTTTATTTGGGTTAAATTCAAAACCATCTTCTTCCAAAAGAGGGACTGACAATTGTGTTCCAGTCACTGATTCTACCATTGGTATGTATGCTAAAAAGCCTGGGTTGGGTACGATTATTTTTTCTCCAGGATCAACCAAAGCTAGTGTTGCCAGGAACAAAGCTTCCTGAGAACCACAAGTGACTATTATCTCATCTGGAGTAACATCTATCTTGTTATCTTTTTTTAATTTTTTTGCAATTTCTTCTCTAAGGTCTGTCCTTCCTTGCGGTGGGGAGTAATGCGTATAACCTTCATCAAGTTTCTTTTTTGCAAATTCGATTATGTGTTTTGGTGTAGTGAAATCAGGTTCTCCTGGCCCGAGAGAAATGACATTCTTTTCTTCTTGAGCTAACCTCATTATTTCTGTAAATTCCGAGGTGGGCAACTCAAAGAACCTTTCAGAAATACCGTGTTCGATTGTCATGAAAATAATATGGTTAAGTTATGATAAAAATCTTCAGTAAGGCTATTATTTCTCAAAAAAATCTATCTGGTTCTAAGTTGATTTAATGAATTTTTAAAATCTTCATAACTGATTGGTTTATCTCCTGCACTTATACATGGACCTCCAGGTATTAGGATTATTGTCGTATTATCTGGAAGTTTCATTCTTGGATCATTCCTTACATTCAGAAAAGGATTTGATTTTGTGTAGGCATGTATAGCTGTCTGTTCGTAAAATCTTTCTTCAACGGGATTGTATACCCAGTGTAATAAACTACCGTAATCTTTAGATGGGAATTTATTCTTAGCAAGTATAATCTTGTCTATTTCACTGATAACATCTATGATATTAGCTTTGTCTTCAAGGTATAATTCAAGTTCTTCACCTATGATTTGATTAATCTCACGCCCATGAACCTTAAATCTTACTTTTATCATGTTTCTTTGTTGAAACTTTAAACTTAAATCTGTCCTTTCTCCAAGAACAAAAATCTATATGATTCTGTTGGGATTGAAAGTATTTTTAGTGATCTATTTCTATTTTTCCTTTTAATTAATAATCTTACTATAAGTAGAATTCAAATAGAAAAAAATTTTCTATAGGAAAGTTAAAAATAAGATTAGAAAAATAGAATAAATAATAGATGAAAGGCGACAATTTAAGCAAGATTCTTTCTATTGTAAATGGGAAGAAAGTAATTCTGATGGGCAATGAAGCCATAGTCAGAGGGGCTTTAGAATCTGGTATAGGTTTTGCATCAACTTATCCTGGAACGCCAGCATCTGAGATAGGAGATACCTTTGCAGAAGTCGCTAAAGAAGCTGGGATGTATTTCGAATACAGCACGAATGAAAAAGTTGCTTTAGAAGCTGCAATGGGCGCATGTTTCTCTGGAGTAAGGTCTTTGGTATCGATGAAGCAGTTTGGTGTGAACGTTGCCGCAGATTCCTTATTTCCTCTAGCTTATGTTGGAACGAATGCTGGAATGATTATCGCTGTTGCAGATGATCCCGGTTGTTGGAGTAGCGCACAGAGTGAACAAGATACGAGGTATTATGCTAGAATGGCTCATATACCCATGTTAGAACCATCAGACTCTCAAGAATGTAAGGATTTTGTAAAAATTGCTTTTGATTTATCAGAGAGATTTAAAATACCATTCTTTCTTAGAACTACAACTAGAGTAAGCCATGGGAAAGGGATCGTTAAATTAGGTGATATAGTTAAAAAAAATACTGTCGGAGTCTTCAAAAAAGATATGGGAAAGTTTAACATGATGCCGCCTAGAACCATGCAACTCCACGATGAAATATTAAAAAAAATTGAAAAAATTAGAGAAATCTCAGAGAGGACAAAAATAAATTTTGTAGTTAATCCAGAAATTAAGAGCAATTTAGGGATAGTTGCATCGGGTGTCTCTTTCAATTATGTGATGGATGCTTTAGTTGACCTAAACATCAAACTGCCGGTTTTAAAGTTGAGTTTAACTTATCCTTTACCCGAGAAGAAGATAAAGAACTTCATAAAAAAATACAAATCGATACTCGTCGTTGAAGAGTTGGAACCCCTTCTAGAAGAGGCGGTTCGTGGATTAGCAAAAGATGTTAATCCGAAGTTGAAGATAATCGGAAAGAATGGTTATTTACCAAAGTCGGGAGAATACGACGAAGAAATAGTAATAGCAGTTATAAGCAAAATTACTGGAAGGAAACTTAACATAAACTTGAAAGATCATCTAAAAAAATACAAGGAACTTAAGTTACCGAGAAGGTTCGCTGTGATGTGTCCTGGCTGTCCTCATAGGGCAACATTCTGGGCAGTTAAAATTGCAGCTGGTTTAAATACTGTATTTGGAGGCGACATAGGTTGTTACATCCTTGGTATTTACCCGCCCTATAACACACAAGATTTCGTTTTTTCTATGGGAGCGAGTGAAGGTATAATTCATGGAATTAAAAAAACTACGGATCAAAAAGTTATTGCCTTCATTGGTGATTCGACCTTCTTTCATGCAGGCATCCCAGGTTTAATAAATATAGTTTTTAACAAAACGAACCCGTTAATCGTAGTTTTAGACAACAGAATTACTGCCATGACAGGACATCAAACCAATCCTGGAGTTGGAATAACAGGAATGGGAGATAGGTCAAGAGAAATCAAGATAGAAGATATAGTTAAAGCGTGCGGAGTGAAGTATGTAAAAGTTATCGACCCCTTCAACGTCAAAAAAATGATCAAGACTGTTAGAAAATTTTTGAATAAAAAAGAAGTTTCTGTAATTATAGCGAAGAGAGAATGTAGACTTTTGACGATGAGAAGAAAGTTAAAACCTGGGGGAAAATTTCTTAAGTTTAAGATAAATCAAGAGTCCTGTAGAAAATGTGGACTGTGTTTGTACCAATTTGCTTGTCCTGCGATTTACAAGACCAATGACGAATTCAAAATAGATTTGGATCTTTGTACTGGTTGTGGTGTTTGTTCACAAGTATGTCCTTACAAAGCAATTGGAACGGTGATGAAATGAAAGAATTCAACATAGTAATCGCAGGTGTCGGAGGACAGGGCGTATTAACCCTAAATAACATTATAGCCGAAGCTGCGCTAAAACAGGGCTATGATGTCAAAACTGCTGAATTGCATGGATTAGCTCAACGAGGTGGTTCTGTACCATGCCATCTAAGATTTGGAGATAAGATTTTCTCGCCGCTAGTAATGGAGGGAGAAGCTCATCTAATAATAGCTTTAGAGCCTTTGGAGGCTTTGAAAAGTAGTTATTTTGGCTCGAAGGAAAATAAAACAACATTCCTAGTTAATAATTCCAGAATAATTCCACTTTCAGTCCCAATCTGTAAAGAAATTTATCCTTCGCACGAAGAGATCACAGAGCACTTGAAAGATTTTTCTGGGAGAGTGATAATTTTGAGTGCATCTGAAATTGTTAAGAAAGAAGTGAAAAGTGTAATTCCAACCAACATTTACATGCTTGGTTATGCGAGTTATAGAGATTTAATTCCTTTGAACAGAGAATTTCTATTAGAAGCTTTAGAAGAAAATACACCTAAAAAATACGTTGATATGAATAGAAAGGTTTTTGAGTTAGGTGGAAAAGAAATCAAAATAATAGAAGATACAGAACTTTTTAAATGATTGCAATTTATGAGCATAAAATTTCTTTGAACTTGTCGTTGAGTTTAATCTTGTTAGTTTTTCCATAAGATTCCTTAAAAATAATTCCTCTTCGTTTTAAACTCTCTATTATCCTAAATGTCTTAACTTTGCCCAATTCTAATGAGAGTTTGCTTTGAACGATCTCACCTTTATTTTCTATGATTTTCTTTATTATAGTTTTTTCACTTGGATGTAACATATCGAGTATAACTTTTGCATTTTCAGTAGTTTTTTTATCGCTTTCTCTCAATTTAGGAAACATAACATAGTATACAATTGAACCGATGAGAATCCCCAGAGAGGAAAAAGTCGGAATCAAGATAGGTATCGGCAATGTACAGGAACAAGCTGTTCCTTCTTCGATGTGTGTTTGGGCATATAGAGTACTGAATGAAACGGCAAATATAAAGCCAGTTATTAGCATTATTACGATAATAATATCCCTTCCTATATTCATAGTTTCACTTTTCGTAACCAATATTTAAATATGGTTTCAATTATATTAAAATCCATGTTAAACTCTAATTAGAGGTATAAGATGTCAGGTAGAACTAAAAAATTGCTTGAAAAGGCTGAAAAACCTGGTAAACTTGCTTTAAAGTACCACCCATACTATAGAGGGAAGATTGAAATTATCCCTAAATGCGTGGTAAGGAGTTTTGATGATTTTGGAATATGGTATACACCAGGAGTCGCAAAGGCATGCAAAGAAATAGAAAAAAACAAAGAATTGGTTTATGATTACACTAACAAATGGAATACAGTTGCAATAGTAAGTGACTGCACAAGAGTATTAGGTCTAGGTGATATAGGACCTTACGCGGGAATGCCAGTGATGGAAGGTAAGGCTTTACTCTTCAAGTATCTAGGTGGTATTGATGCCTTCCCCATTTGTTTAGACACAAAAAAACCAGACGAAATAATAAATGTTGTGAAGTGGCTTCAACCGTCTTTCGGTGGAATTAACCTAGAAGATATAGAAAAACCGAAATGTTTCTACATTCTTGAAAATTTAAGGAAGGAGTTAGAAATTCCAGTTTGGCATGATGATCAACAAGGAACAGCAACCATCGCCTTATCAGGATTAATAAACGCACTAAAAATAATTGGAAAGAAGATTAACCAAGTTTCAATAGCAATGATTGGTGCTGGTGCTGCTAACATCAAGACAGCTGAAATAATTATCGCTGCAGGTGTAAAACCAAAAAATATACTTATGGTAGATAGTAAGGGTATACTCAACACAAGCAGGTCTGACATCGAAAAAGAGAAGGACCAGAACCCGTATAAATGGAAAATGTGTTTAGAGACAAATGGCGAGGGTAGGATTGGAGGTATACAGGAAGCGATGAAGAATGCGGATGTATGTATAGCTATGTCAACACCGGGACCAGATATTATAAAGAAAGAATGGGTATCTAAGATGGCGAATAATTCCATAATATTTGCATGCGCTAACCCAACTCCAGAGATATGGCCATGGGATGCTAAAGAAGCAGGCGCAAGAATAATCGCAACCGGAAGATCAGATTTTCCGAACCAGATAAATAACTCTCTTGGTTTTCCCGGAATATTTAGGGGAACATTGGATGTAAGAGCTAAGACTATTACAGATGAAATGTGCATCGCTGCGGCATACGAATTGGCAAAGTGTGCAGAAGAAAAGGGAATTCATGAAAATTACATAACACCGACGATGGAAGAATGGGAAGTATTTCCGAGAGAAGCAGTTGCAGTTGGTATGAAGGCCATAGAACAGGGTATTGCCAGAAAAAAGATGAGTAAGTCGGAATTATACGATACGGCTTCGTCAATTATAAAAAGATCTAGAGAAATAACGAAAAACATGATGAAAAAAGGTTATATTAAACAACCACCTAAATGAGTGATATTATGGATTTGGAAAAGGTCTTAAAATCAGAAAGAACGAAATCAGCAAAAATGATGATGGAAGAGGCTGCTACAAATTACATGAATAACAGGGATGAAGCTCTCAAAAGAATTGATCAAAAAGAGATGAAAGAAAAGATTAGAAAAATAAAAGAGTATTCTATAGAAAATTTGGGTGAGTTAAAGAAGAAAACGATTGAAAACCTTGAAAAACAAAGAATAAAAGTTTTCGAAGCTAAAGATGCGAAAGAGGCTTGTGAAGTAGCCTTGAAATTGATCCCTAAAGGAGATTTAATAGTTAAATCAAAATCGAACACAATCAAAGAGATTGGGTTGTTAGAAAATCTCAAAGAAAGAAATGAATTATGGGAAACTGATTGTGGTGATTTTATAGTTCAAATAACAGATGAAAAAGCTTCTCATACTCTCTCTCCTGCTTTACACATTCCTATTGAAAAAATAACTCAAAAAATAAAAGAAAAATTTAATGTAAAACTCAAAGATGATCCTGAAGCAATAACAGCTTGGATCAGAGAATTCTTGAGAAAGAAAATGATAGAAGCTAAAGTTGGTCTAACTGGGGCGAATTTTATTTCTGCTGATGGTGCTATCTTCATAATCGAGAACGAAGGTAATATATCTTTAGTTTCCAGACTCCCAGAGAAACATATAATCTTTGCGGGTATCGATAGAATAGTTCCGTCAATTCAAGATGCTATGACACTATCTTATGCAGCGGGAATGTGGGGGAGCGGAGTTTTCATGCCAAGTTACATCAACGTCATCGGTTCGCCCAGCAAAACAGCTGATATCAAAAAGCAATTAATCTTTGGTATGCATGGTGCAAAAGAAGTTTATTTAATATTGATAGATAACGGGAGAACAAAAATGATACAAGACGGCTTCAAAGAATTGTTGTATTGCATCAACTGTGGAGGTTGTCTCTATTTTTGTCCTGTTTATAGGCAAGTATTCGATGGTTATGGTTTCCATTATATTGGCGGTAGGGGTATCGGTATGACAATGTTACAGGAGGGGGAACAGAAAGCGTTCGATAATGGGTTATACTTTTGCACGACTTGTCAAGCATGCAAAGAAAACTGTCCGTTTGAGATAGATACTCCGGAATTAATGAAAAAATTGAGAAATAGAGCAGTTAAAAATAATATAGAAACAAAAGTTAATGAAAAAATGATGGAAAATATAAGATCGATGGGTAATCCATTCGGAGAGGAAGTGAAAGAAGGTAAAATACCAAAAGAATTGTTTTGTTGTTAGTGATAATATGAACAAGATTTATTTCATGGTTTCGTTTTTGTTCGCATTTATTGTAATTTTTTCTTTAGCTAATGCTGAGTGTACGTATTGTAAAATGAACAAGGATGAAACATGTGTTTTCTTTTTCTACGGAAAGGATTGTTTTGCGTGTCAAGAAGTAGAACCTCTAATCTCTGAACTGGAAGGCAAATACCCGCAATTGAATGTCCATAAATTGGAGATATGGCATAATGAAACTAACAGACAACTGTTTTTCAAATTCTGTGATGTCTATTGTGTAAATGAAAAATTAGTTCCCATAGTGTTCATAGGGGATAAGTTTTTAGTTGGAGTGGAGCCAATCAAAAATAATCTTGAGAATGAAATAGTCAAATGCGTTGATTTTGGCTGTCCTTGCCCTGAAGAAAAAGTTAGAAACGCGACTGTAGTACCGAAATTAAAATTAACGATTCCAATAATAATCTCAGCAGCAGCAATAGATTCCATCAATCCTTGTGCTTTCGCAGTATTGATATTTCTGTTAACTTACTTAATCGCACTTGGTTCAAAAAGAAAAATACTTCCAATAGGTTTGAGCTACATTTTTATGGTATTCTTAACCTACTTTTTAGCAGGTTTAGGTTTATTCGCAACCGTAGAAACAACTGGAGTAAGCATGATTCTCTACAGAGTCGCAGCTGTGATAGCAATAGTCGCTGGTGCTATAAATGTCAAAGATTTCTTTTTCTATGGAAAAGGATTCAGTCTTGAAATTCCACAATCAAGAAAACCCTTAATAGAAAAGTACATCCATAGAGCTTCATTGCCTGCTGCGCTAGTGCTTGGCGTACTAGTTGCGATGTTTGAGTTGCCATGCACTGGTGGAGTTTATCTAGCGATACTAAGCATGTTGGCAAACACGATGACGAGAACATCAGCAATACCTTACCTATTTTTGTATAACTTGATCTTTGTGATGCCACTCTTTGTAATCCTCGTAATTATGTATAAAGGGGTTAGTGCAGAAAAAATGGAGAGTTGGAGACAGAAAAAAAGAAAATACATGAAATTGTTTGCTGGTCTGTTCATGATTGTTCTTGGGATAACGATGCTATTGGAGCTGGTCTGATGGGCGTTTTTGATAAATTACTCGGCGGGAATGTATTGTTTTACCCTGGGTGTATGGAGAAATTTGTACTGAAGAATATTCAAGAGAATTACGAAAAGATACTGAGAAAATGTGGAATTGACTTCATCAAGTTAAAAGATTTGGAAGCATGCTGTGGTTCTCCTGTTTTGAATGCTGGTTACCTAATTGATTTCGAAACTATAGCTAAGAAGAATTTCAAGATTTTCAAGGAGCATGGTGTAAAGAAAATAATAACGCCTTGTCCTGCATGTTTCAAGACTTTCAAATTAGAGTATTCAAAAGTTATAAACAATTTTGATATCGAAATTGAACACATAACACAGACTATAGCTAAAGCCATAAAAAATGGTAAATTAAGATTGAACAAAGTCAGCAACCCTGTAAAAGTTACTTATCATGATCCTTGCCACTTAGGAAGGTATTGTGGAATTTACGAGGAACCTAGAATTATTTTGAAAACCTTAGGGTATGATTTAGTTGAGATGAGGTTCAGTAGAGAGGATGCATTCTGTTGTGGTGGCGGGGGAGGCCTAAGATCTAACTACCCTGAACTTTCGAATGAAATCACGAAAGAAAGAGTAAAACAAGCATTAGAAACTAAGGCAGATTTGATAATTACTTCTTGTCCGATGTGCTATAGTTGTTTGGATGAAGCTGGTAAGAACTCAAAAATAAAAACTGTCGAGTTGTCATCTGTAATATTAGAAGCGATTAGATAGAATTAGTTTAGCTCTTTTTCTTCCATTCTGTAAACTTGCAACTACCACAATAATATCTGTCCTTATGCTCAGCCATGTAAGTACCAGAACCGCATCTTGGACAAGTTTCCTTCTGTCTATTCAACTTATCCCCCTCTGGCTTCAATATGTCCCATTGTTTTGTGTTTTTATGCTTCACTCTTTTTCACCCTTTTCTTTCTTTTCAGTTTTTTCTTCTTTTTCAGGTTTCTTCTCCTCTTTCTTTTCGGGCTTCTCTTCCTTTTCAGCAGGTTTTTCTTCTTTCTCCTCGACTTTTCCTTCTTTCTTCTTGGCTTTCTTCTCTGGTGGTTTCTCTTTCCAGACTTTGGCCTTTACTTTCGATCTCCCCAGACCAGATTCTGTGAAAATATAAATGATTTCCACGTTTTCAGGAGCAGAACTAAATTTTCCTGCAATTTCCTTAATTATTTCATCTTTCTTCGGGGTCGCTTGTCCCATATGATCGACAGTTAAGATTAAGTCAGTCCTCTTCAGTAACGGGTTTTCCGTTTTTTCTATGATATCCATCTTCATGTTCATCCCACAAATAAAGCATATTTTCCAGGAGATTCAACGTTTAAATCTTTAGCTATCTCACAATCTTGAGGGTCTAAGATTATAACAAGTCCTTTCCAACTCGCAGATAAATCAGTAGATTTACAGATAGGACATTCTCTTTCAGTCGTAAACCTTCTACAATTCCTACAAACATATTGTCTTTTGACCATACTATCACGAATACTATTGGTTATTCATATTGAAATTTAAATCTTTTGGTTTATCCTTTTAGGACGAAGCGCATAAAAATTGTTGTGCGCCTCCCAATCTAAGAACAAATAGAATATGGACGGAACGAAGTGAAGGTTTGGGGTGCGAGCAGGAAAAATTTTAAGATTTAGATCGAATAATACTTTCATGAAGCTCAATTTTCCGTTTTCTTTCGTGTTCATTAGAAAAGGCTTCAGCAATTAATTTTTCGGCTTCTTCTGGTGTCAGTTCTTCAAAATAAATAGGTTTGCACAAACCAGTTTTAAAAGGTGCATCAGAAGGAATATGAGTAACTGGTGCTCCTGCATATACTTTACCTTTTTTATCTCTCCATAAGGTTGCATAGTCTTTAGATCCAAAAGACCATTTATATCTAACAAAATAACCATTGGCTAATTCTTCCAATTTACGATAGATTGTTTGCCAAGGCATTAGTCCAAATTTTCCATCAAGAGTTCTAACTATGGTGGCATTCTTTTGATAAAGATCTCCACATTCTGTTCTTAATGCATCCATGATATCTGGCATGATTTTTATAAGAATATTAAAACATTTAACCTTTTTGCGAGCATTTTTCAATTTTGCCCAACTACCTGTTAGATGAAACCTATATAAATGGCCATTACTAAGCCTTAATAATATGAAATCCGATCCTGTAGAAAATTTATACAGGGGGATAAAAATTAAAATATAATTTATTTCTTACCAACAACTTTTTTAGCTCTTCTCTTTTCTTCATCTATCCAAGCTATAGCTCCAAGGTTTGGTTGTCTCATCGTCAACCCAATCTTATTCTCCTTACCAGGAGCCATGCTTATCGATATCACTCTAACTCTTGCAGGATCTCCTTCTTTCAGAGTCTTTTTCGTCTCTTTACCCGTGAATGCCGCATTCTTCTCATCATAACTTACATAGTCATTCAACAATTGAGACACATGCACCAATCCATCCATCGGTCCTAATCTTACAAATGCACCAAATTCAGTATTGTCGATAACATCACCAACAAGAATCTCATGCAACTCAGGTTTGAAAACTAATAAATCAAAAGTTACCGGGTAGTGAACGCTTGGGTCTCCAGCAAATATTTTACCTTCACCTATTTCATCGACTTTAACAACACATAAACCCATTCCAAAATTCTTATCTAGAACGTTCTCATATTGTTCGGCTATGCTTTCCTTTATTGCCTGTTTTAAAGGCATACCAAACTTTGTCGGTGGAACTTTTATCTTAGTTTTAATAGTCAATATCCTGTACATATTCATCAACAATACTATTGGTTATTTGAATTTAAACCTTAAATTAGTTCATCTCCATTTCAAGAATTTCTTACCCATGAAAAGTTCTGGTAACACAAAGAAACCCCAGCTTGATATTATTAAAACATAAGCAAAATCTGCTAAAGTTAATGGAACTATGTGGAACATCTGTTGAGTCACAGGTATGTAACATATCAACAATGTCGCACTTATAGATATTATTTCTGCAATTACAAAGTACTTATTCTTGAAACTCTTGCGACCCATTTTCCACACGCTGTGTTTTTCTGAACGACAGTTCCACACTACAAATAACTCAAATAATGCAGCTTGGACGAAAGCAACAGTTCTGGCTTCTTCCAATGCTCTCAACCGTGATTCTTCTCTATTTGGATCATTCACTGGAAGTGAAAGCCAATCATACTTAGCATCTGACATCCAAGTTCCTGGAAATACATAATATTCTAAAGCGAATACCATAATCGTTCCAGTGGATTGCAATAGGAACGAAACAAAAATGAATGCCACCATTCCATGTAAGATACCTTCATTTGGTTTACGAGGAGGTCTCTTCATAACATCCTCATCTGGCGGGTCTATGGATAGAGATACTGCTGGTGCACCATCTGTGACCAAGTTTATCCACAGAAGCATAGCTGGAATTAACGGTAATGGGAATAGTTTGTCTCCAAATATACCAGCAAGAAGAGCAAAACTTCCTATAACAAGGACTTCATCGAAATTGCAAGCCATGAGGAATCGTGCATACTTACGAATATTATCATATATAACTCTACCTTGTTCTACTGCATTAACTATCGTGGCAAAATTATCATCTGCTAATACTATATCCGACGCTTCTCTAGTAACGTCGGTTCCTGATATACCCATTGATATTCCAACATCGGCGTTTTTTACAGCTGGGGCATCATTTACACCATCTCCAGTCATTGCCACGATCTCGCCTTTTTTCTTCCATGCCTTAATAATTTTCAATTTATGCTCTGGCGAAGCTCTTGCATAGACTGCTATTTTTTCTACTATCTTCTCGAATTTTTCGTCACTCATCTTGTCTAACTCTTCACCAGTTAAGGCCATGCTATCCTTTTTCATGATTCCGATTTCTTTTGCTACAGCAATAGCTGTAAGTTTGTGGTCTCCAGTAATCATGACTGTTTTTATTCCAGCCTGTTCACATTTTTTATTGGCCTCTATGGCTTCTATTCTTGCTGGGTCTATCATCCCTTGTAAACCTACAAAAACAAGATTTTCCTCCAGTTCTTCATCGTTAAACTTGATTAAATTTCTAGGCAATTCCTTATAAGCCATTCCAAGAACTCTCAGAGCCTCGCTAGCTAATTTTTCATTAATCTCCAATATTTTTTTTCTTTTATCATCAGTCAACTTTTCAACGTTGCTATTCTCTAGAATATATGTACATCTTTCCAATATGATTTCAGGAGCACCTTTCACGTATGCAAACAGTTCTTTTCCTGGAGTGGAATGTACAGTTGTCATACGCTTTCTTTCAGAAGTGAAGGGGACTTCATGTTTACGAAGATACTTCTTCTCTAATTCTTCTAGCTTAAACCCTGCCTTAGCTGCAGATACGATTAAAGCTCCTTCAGTAGGGTCACCAGCGATATACCAAGATTTCTCTTTCTGTAGACGAGCATTGTTACACAATAAACCTATCCTCAATAACAATGGTAAATCAGTAATAGCTCCTGGATCGATAGACTTACCATCCTGAGCAAATTCACCCTTTGGTTCATAACCAACTCCAGTGACTTCTGTTATTTTATCATTTATGTAAACCTTACGAACTGTCATCTCACCTCTTGTTAGAGTCCCAGTCTTATCAGAACAAATGACTGTAGTAGAACCTAAGCTCTCTGCTGATGACAATCTTCTAATTATTGCATGACGTTTTGCAAACTCACGTGCACCAAGAGCAAGACCAACAGTTACTATAGCAGGTAAACCTTCTGGAACGACAGATATGGCTAATGCTATTGAAGTCATGAATGAATCAAGAATTGCTTTAATCTTCAATCCTTCAGCAAATACATTAAGAGCAAATATTATAGCTGAGAGTATTATGACAAACTTTGCAATTTTTTTAGCAAACTTATCCAGTTTTTTCTGGAGGGGGGTTTCCTCTTTTTCTGTTGTTTGAACCATTTCAGCAATCTTACCAAATTCCGTATTCATACCTGTTGACACAACAACTGCTCTTCCTCTACCGTAAGTGATATGAGTTGCAGTAAAAACCATATTTTGTCTTTCAGCTAGGGGCATATTAGCTCCTATAGTATCCAATTCTTTATTTACGGGAATGGATTCTCCAGTTAATACAGCTTCATCTGTTTTCATATCTACTACTTCTAGTAACCTCGCATCTGCTGGCAAACGATCCCCCGATTCTAGGAGTAAAATATCCCCTGGAACCACTTCCCTTGCAGGTATTAATTCTTCTTTACCGTTTCGTAAAACTCTTGCCTTGGGTGCAGTTAATTTTTTCAGGGCATCTAATGCCTTTTCTGCTCGATATTCTTGAACGAAACCAGCAACAGCACAAAGAAGAACAATTACTCCGATGGTTATTGTATCAGTATAATTTTCAAGAAAACCTTTTCCAGGTTGGTCCAGGGATTCATAATAACCTATTATAGAAGAAAGCACTGTCGCCACAAGCAATAGAATTATAAAAACATCTTTGAATTCTTCTAAGAACATTTGCAGAGCAGTTCTTCTTTTTGTCTCTTTCAGTTCATTGTATCCATATTCACTCAATCTTCTCTTAGCTTCTTCATCGGTCAAACCTTTTGGTTGAGTTTTTAATGTCTTTAGAACAACATCGGTATCCATTGCATGCCATTTTAATTTATTCTCTTCTGTTTCAATTATCCCTTCATTTTTCTTTTTTGAGACCATTAACCCACCTAAAAATAACTATTTTTTTGATTTTTGTGTTTTATATAGATTCAGTGCATGTTCAATAATCTTTTTCGCCTCTTCAGCGTTCTTCCAAGATTTGAATTTAGTCCATTTATGCGGTTCAAGTCTTTTATATATCTCAAAAAACTCTTGAATCTCTTTTAGCTTGTGTGGATGAACATCTTTAATGTCACGATAACCATCGAAACGTGGATCATTCACTGGAACTGATAATATTTTTGGGTCTTCTCCTTTTTCGTCCTCCATTATTATTACGCCAATCACTCTGACTTTAACCACACAGCCAACTTCAAGTGGTTCGTAACTCAGAACTGTTATGTCTAAAGGATCATTGTCATCGTACCAAGTTTGAGGAATAAAACCATATTCAACTGGAAACACAACAGAAGAATGTAGAACTCGGTCCAAAACAAATGCTTCCCATTTCAAGTTGTATTCATACTTGTCTCTTGAACCACTAATGACTTCTATAACAACATTAACTTCATCAGGTATTTTATCCCCTGGAGGAATGTCTTTCCATAAATTCATAATTTTTCATCATCCGAATAAAGCATACATAGCGATGAGTTGAGCAAAAATCGAGGCCGTTAAAGACATAACCACTAACAAAGTGTTAATGGACGGACCTGCAGTGTCCTTGAATGGATCTCCCACAGTATCACCAACTACTGCGGCTTTATGAGCATCTGATCCTTTTCCACCCAGATGTCCATCTTCTATGAATTTTTTAGCGTTATCCCATAGACCACCTGCATTAGCCATGAAAAGAGCAAACACCAATCCTGAAAGTATACTTCCTACCAAGAAACCGCCTAGTGCAGATTTACCAAGTATGAATCCAACTATCAACGGAACAATTATCGATAGAACACTTGGTAGTATAAGCTCTTTCAATGCCCCTTTTGTTGCTATGTCCACACATCTCTCATAATCTGGTTTTGCTTTTCCTTCCTTCAATCCTTTTATTTCTTTAAATTGTCTTCTGATTTCTTGCACCATCCTAAATGCATTCTTACCAACACCTAATATCAACAAAGCTGAGAATAGTGGTGGCATGAAAACTCCTATTAACGCACCTGTCATAACAAAAGGATTCATAAAATCGATTTTATCAATACCTACTATTTCTGTGTAGCCAGCAAGCATAGCTATTACAGTCAAACCAGCCGCACCGATTGCAAAACCTTTAGTTATAGCTTTGGCAGTATTGCCAGCTTCATCAAGTCTGTCAGCAACTTTTATCACTTTTTCTCCAAGACCAGATTGTTCTGCTATTCCTTTGGCATTGTCTACTATTGGACCGTACGCATCGGAAGAAACTACCATCGCGGTTATAGATAACATTCCGACAGCTGCCATTGCAACACCATACAACCCAGCTAACTGATAAGATACTAACGATGCTATAGCTATACCTATCATTGGTGGCACGATGCTGATACAACCATAAGAAAATCCAGTTAATATGTTAATAGCAGCTCCTGTTTTAGATGCTTCTGCTGTATTTGATGCAGGACCTCTGTCTACGGATGTGTAATAATCTGATGTTATTCCTAAGATTACTCCAGCTATTAATCCAGATAAAGTTGCGTAGAAAATATTCATGTTGATTTTTAGGAAATAGACCGTTAGGAAAGCTAATACAGCAAAAATTATACAAGTCATGTACGTTCCTCTGTTCAATGCTGCTCCAGGGTTATTGCCCTTAACTTTAACAAAATAAGTACCGATGATAGATGCAAATGTACCAACTGCAGCGAAGAGAAGTGGCAGTATGATACCAGTAACACTCAAAGTCGCAGCACCTAATATCATCGCAGCTACTATACTGGCGACGTATGAGTCGAATAAATCAGCACCCATTCCTGCAACATCCCCAACGTTGTCACCGACATTGTCAGCTATCACAGCAGGGTTTCTAGGATCATCTTCAGGAAAGTCCATCTCAACTTTACCTACAAGGTCAGCCCCTATATCCGCAGTCTTTGTATATATTCCACCACCGGCCTTGGCAAAGAGCGCAATCGATGATGCACCAAAACTAAAACCGAGCACTATTTTTGGATCTTGAAAGACATAATAAATTATACTTATTCCTATTAATGCTAAACCGACGACCGCCAAACCCATCACTGCCCCGCCGTAGAAACCAACAGGAAAAGCCTTATTTATACCTTTTTTGGCAGCTTGAGCAGTTCTAACATTGGCTTTTAGAGCTACACTCATTCCCAAATATCCAGCTAATGCAGAGCAGATGGAACCTGTTACATAAGCAATTGTCATGCTGAGACCTAGGAATACACCTAAAAGTATGGATAATACAATGACGAATACTGATAGTGTTTTATATTGTCTTCTCAAAAAAGTTTTTGCCCCAACTTCTATCGCATCAGAAATCTCTTTCATCTTTGGGGTTCCATAATCTTGTCTTTTTACGTAAAAATAAAAGTAGATTGCAAAAATAATAGATATTACGCCTGAAATAGGAGCCAATATCAAAACATCCATCAATCTCTACCCCCTCATCCCATATCTAAATGTTTTTTACCTCTCAAATAAATGACTTTAACATTTTTATTCTTTATTTTTTTCTTTAAAGCCTTGTCATTGGTTGCGATAATCGTGTTTTTATCTGCTATTGCAACGATTGCATTGTCAACATTTTTGTTGTTTGTGTTTATAACCTTAACATTTTTCTTTTCCACCAATTCTAGAGCGATTTTAGCTGCGACAGCATCATTACCCCTAGATTCAGAAATTTTTTTTAATTCCCCTATCACGGAACTCAGTGTAATTAACTCGTATTCTTCTTCCATGATTCGATTTATTTCTTCAAAAATGTCAACGTTGAACTGATGTGGTAACGTTAGAAAATTAGTATCTAAAATTATTTTTTTCATATCAACCTACTATTTCACCATAACCTATGAGTCTCCATCTTCCCAGAATCTGTCTCGAAAGAACAACTCTATCATTCTTATCTGCACAAATAGGAATCTTCAAGTCCATTTCAACTCCATCCTTACTAATACTTTTCACGATTCCAACCGATCTTGCAGTCGCAACGTTTATCATCAAGGTTTCACCGATTTTTATAGGTATAACTGTGGTCATTTCTTTAGTGCCCACGACTCTTTCCATAAGTTTTGTTTTCAAAAACAATTTAGACCATACTGGAGGTAATTTACTCGGCAGCCCGACCAAATTACCAACAAGTCCATCTGCTCTCGTAAAGTAAGGATCTAGTTTAGTTAAAACACCCAACAATCCTCCTGGTCCAGCTTCTTCAATTCCCATCCCGGCCTTTTGCATGGAAACTACGTTAGTTGTTACTGGCTGCCATTTGTCCCCGATTCTTATGCCCGGTTTGATTTCAATCTCGTCTCCTTCTTTGAATTTGCCCTGTAGAATCGACCCGCCTATTACTCCACCTACGAGTTTGTCTGGAGTTATACCAGGTTTGTTGACGTCAAAACTTCTGGCAATTATCATCCTCGGTTCTTTTTCAATTTCTCTAGCAGGAGTAGGAATTACATCCTCGATAGCTTCTATTATATATTCTATGTTTATTTTCTGTTGTGCTGAAGCTGGAATTATAGGAGCGTTTTCTGCTACAGTCCCTTTTACGAAATTCTTGATTTCCTCATAATTTTTTTCTGCTCTTTCCTTTGGTACTATGTCGATTTTATTCTGGACTATAACGATTTTTTTTATCCCAACGATCTCTAGAGTTGTCAAGTGTTCTCTTGTTTGTGGTAATGGGCATTTTTCGTCAGCGGCTATGACTAATAAAGCTCCATCCATTAACGCCGATCCTGTGAGTACAGTCGCCATCAGACTTTCGTGCCCAGGTGCATCGACGAATGAAACCGTTCTAAGTATTTCAGCTTCGACAAAACATTTTGGACATTTATTCGATATAAGATAAGTTCCACATTTAGGACATTTGTAGAATGTTGCATCCGCGTAACCTAAACGTATTGTAATTCCACGCTTGAGTTCTTCAGAATGAACAGAAGGCCATTTCCCAGTTAAAGTTTCTACTAATGTTGACTTACCATGATCAACGTTTTCGGTCGAAGTCGCTAGAGCGGCAGTCGAAGTCCGACGACACCAATGTTTGCCTCAGGTATGAGTTTAGGGTTTAATTTTTTCGGGAACTTCCTCACCTTCCTTTTTAGTTTTTTCTTCTTTTGGTTTTTCTTCCTTCTCAGGTTTTTTTTCTTCCTTCTTTTCGTGTTTTTCTTCTTTCTTCTCGACTTTCTCTTCTTTTGTCTCTTCTTTCTTTTCTTTTGCAAATAATTCATGTAATGGTTTAGTCCCTGCCTTTGTAACTTTACAGTTGATTTGAACTATATCCAATGAAATGGTATTTCCCCTTATCATCTTTCTTCTTCTTTGTCCCTTAATTTTTGGATGAAAACCTGGTGGATAAGCAAGAACTAGGCTTTTTCTACCTGGACCATGAACGCTTGGATGTATGGGAAAACCATCCTTATCAGTCCCACCAGTTATCTGAAGTTCATAACCAGATAAGCCTAGTATATCACCATTAAATTTTTCCCCTACAATCTTTCCAACTAAACCAGTTGCTTTATTTTGATCTATTTCAATCTTGTATGCTTTTCTGGTTGCCGGATCGGAAACTATAAATTGAAAATTTGCCATTTAATCACCTCACCTTCGAAGCTTGTTCTCCTTTAAGTCCCCAGTTAGTTTTAGGAACGTCGTTAATTATTATTGTAATGTGCTCTTTTGGTATTTCAAGGGTTTTAGCGATTGAATCGGTCACTGACTTAATCAATCTCTCTTTCTGCTCTGCATTTCGACCTTCCCACATATCTATCTTCACAACGGGTATATTAATCACCTTAACTTCTTACAAAAATATTGAACTGTATTGAAATAGTTTTGTTGAGTTAATCTTAAAATCTTTGCTATATTCTTTTCTTTGCTCGCAAACCTTAAATTTAACATCTCATTTAAAATAGGTTTACAATTTCTCCTAATAATTTGAGGGACTTGTATGCTCGCCATATATTGCAACTCTTTGTACCACATGTTATGAAACATCTTAAACGTAATCCAACCCACGTTTAGTCCCAAGTAAGTTAGGAATGCGTCATCTAAAACATGTTTTTCATCCTTTTTAAGAGCAGCTATTATATCACTTTCTTTGTATTTAATCCAGTTTTTTACATCAGTTAAAGTGGCTTTATAGTTTTCATAAATCTCCCTGTCAAACCCAAAACTCATGGCTCTGCTGTTGACTAGGACATCCTTTGTTAGGAGTGATGCGGTTGTTGTAACTCTCACTAGAGATACGAAAAGACGTTCTTTTGTGAAAGGTTTGACTTCTTTGTGTTTTTCAAGATAGATCAATATGTTCTTTGTCGCCTTTGCTATTTGTTCGTCCAATGCTTCATCCAACCCATCAACTTTAGCTAACAGATGCATGAGTTCGTGAGCAAACAACCCTTTTATTGCGTTATAATTCTTCTTTTTGAATATGTCTTGGTTTGCACTTAACATTATCGTTGATACATCATCCATACCCCAATAGGAAAAACTTGGTGCATTATTACATATCCATTCTCTCATTTCACCATGAACTTTTAATTTGGTTTTTGGTGTTATTATTCGCTCACAGACTTTCACAGGATCTTTCGTGACAAACACTTGAATTTTCTTCAATTTTCTGATATGGTCCCTAACTTCAAACTCTTTTGCAACCTCGGATAAAATCTTGGATATTTTATGGCCTTCTTTACCTTTAATCTCAATATGTTTTTGTATCTGTAAATGCATAGAGGAATTATCGTTTTCCATCAATAAATTATTAATAAATGGTCAATTTTTTTGACCAAAAAACATTTAATATTGATTCATCATACTATTGTGTGATTGGAATGAGAAGTGGTCGCGTTTGGCATCTTTAAAGAAGAACTTAGGGCTTTCTTAGAGCGATCACTAAGAACGAGAGAAAAAGAGCTGTTTTTGAATTTGTACCAATTACAGGGACTTACATTCTCTGCTGCTGTGAAGAGAATTGTTGAAGAAGATCATCCAGAAAGTACGACCAAGTACATTCTCAAAAGGTTAAAAAAATTCAATCTAATAGATTTTGGGGATATGAATTGCAGAGGTAAACCATTATTTTTTACTGATTTAGGTAGAACTTTCTTCGAAGCTTTGAGGAGTGAGTCAGAATGACTGGTGAAGTAGTTTGGTTATCTGAAAGATTTGAGTAGGTATTTAGTCAAGTGTATTCCGAATGCTAGTTTATGCGCAAATATAATCGATGTTCCGTATTCAGTCATAAAAAGAAGAGGTGCAATAGAAGAAAACATGAAAAGTTATTACACGTCACGTACCGTTTTAAGTTTTTTGAGGTTTTTAGTCGAATTGCCTTTTTTAAACCCAAATATAATAAGATTTAACAACCCGAATTATTTTCCATATTTTACCACTGGAGAAACTTTATTTGAGGGTTTTATGGAACAATATTGTAAGCACGAAGGTAGGGAAAAAAAACAGATTAAAGAAGAAACTTAAGAATAAAAAACTAAATGAAAATAGTGAGAGTATGACAAAAGTAACTATAGACCCATGGGGATCTTTTTTAGTAAAGAACTACGAAGAAATCGTGGGTCAGTATGGTTTAGAGCCTTTCACAGATGAATTGCTAGCCAAAATCCCAGAGTCCAATAAACTTATGAGAAGAAAAATCGTTTTTGCTCATACAGATTTTGGTAGAGTGCTAGATGCTATCGTAAATAAAAAAGATTTCTATGTCTTGACTGGGATAATGCCGACTATGGATAAAATCCATTTAGGGACAAAACTGGTTATTGAAAACGTAAAATATTTTCAAGAGCGTGGCGCTAAGACTTACGTCCTTGTTGCAGATTTAGAAGCTGCTGCCACAAGGAGTGTTTCATTGGAAGAAGGTAGAAAAAGGGCTTTAGACTTCCATATTCCAGCATACATCGCTCTAGGTCTTGATCCCAAAAAAACTGTGTTTTATTTTCAATCAACGAACGAAAAAGTAAAGAATCTTGCATTCATATTTTCCAATAAAATAACACTCAATGAGTATAGAGCTATTTATGGTAATACAGAACCTGCAAGGATGATGTCCTCGATTCTACAAGCTGGAGATATTCTTTTCCCACAACTCGAACGTAAAATGCCGGGTGTTATTCCTGTTGGACCAGATCAATCCGTTCACGTACTCTTGAGCAGGGACATTGTTAATCGAACTAAAACCACTTTCAATTTTGTTCCACCTTCAGGTATTTACAACAAGTTTACGCCTTCACTCGATGGGGAGATGAAAATGAGTAAATCAAAGCCACAATCCTGTATAAGCATTCCTGATAACGTGGATGAAGCATGTAAAAAAATCAGAAGAGCTCTTTCCGGGGCAAGAAAGACCTTAGAAGATCATAGAAAATATGGCGCGATACCAGAGAATGACATGTCCTTCCAATTATTGAAGCAACATTTCATCGAGGATGATAAAGAATTGAAAAGAATCTATGATGAGTATAAGGCTGGGAGGATGATGACAGGAGAGATTAAAGATATAACATGCGAGAAATTGACTGAATTCATGAAAGATTTTGAGAAGAAATTGGAGAAAGCAAAGAAGATAGTACCGAAACTAAATTTTATTCAATAATCTTAACATAGTAGATCCTGGTTGAATCGGGGGCATGGACAATTTACCTTCTGGTCGACATAGACCATTTTTAATCATTTTTATAACATCGTCGTTCGGCTCAAAAACCGTGAATGCAGTGCCAATATCTTTCTTTGTATGAGCATCACTCCCGGCAGTCATGGGTAATTTCATTTCCCTTGCTTTAATGAAGGCCAATATATTAAAAATGCTAAGGATACATCCGGCATTAATAACTTCAATTCCATCAATCCCTTTTACGATGTTCTTGTGGAGACGATTCCTAAATAAATCATACGGATGAGGAGTTACTGCTATGCCACCCTGTTCATGAATCTGATCGATTGTTTCCTCGATTAGTAGGTTTGGTCTTATCTCTTCTTGTATGCCGTAAGCGAGTATTTCGCCAGATATAGTGTTTATTTCTGATCCTTCTATTATTAAAAAATCGTTTGAAATTTTCTTGGCTTCAATTGAACCTTTTAAAGAATCATGATCAGTTATCGCTATTCCGTCTAAGTTTCTTTTTTTTGCTATCTCTATTATCGTTTTTGGTTCGAGATGGGAATCGAAAGAGTACTTTGAATGTATATGCAGATCAATCTTAATCATACAATCAAATCATTGTCTTATTTATTTAAAACATAGACTTTAAAATAGATTTTCGCATACTTTTAAGTGTCAATATTAAAAATATTTTATAGTGATATTTAAAATGACTTGGACTCTATCTTTCCTTTTTACCTTCATAGTTTTCTTCTTCTCTTTAATTTTTTTTATCATTGGAATAAACGCAAGGAGACCAAAACATAAACCAGACTTTTTTCCCGATGTCTCTGTAATATCATGGTTTTGGAAAGATGGAAACATAATCGAAAGAAAAATAAAGAATTTTTTGTCATTAAAATACCCTGGAAAATATGAAATAATTATCGTGGATAACGCTTCCGATGATGAAACTAAGGTAATCTGTGAAAAATATGCTAAAAGAGGTTTGATAAAGTATTACAGGACTAAAGTATCATACGATAGGAAAGCTTACGGTCTGGACGAAGCAATAAAGAAGGTTGCAAAATATGATGTTCTGGCAATGACAGACCCTGACGGTTTTTGCGATAAAAATTGGCTTATAAAATTAGTCCAACCATTTAAAGATAAAAAAGTTGGCGCTGTCATCGGCTTGACTCATTGTGGTAATTTTTACAAGAATTTTTTTACCAAGCTTAGAGCGGTAGAAGATGAATGGATTTATGTCATGTCCCCCTTAGGTAGATCGTTCGGAAAGGACGTACAATTCATATGCGGGGCAAATTATGCTGTGAGAAGAAAGGCACTAAAAAGTGTTGGTTATCATGGCAAAAAGACTTTATGCGAAGATATTGAGTTGAGCGTCGAACTCCACAAAAAGGGTTGGAAAATTAAGGTAACAGATGGGGAAGTTTGGCAAGAAGAGGTCGGAAATGTAAGGGAATATATAAGACAAAGGCTTAGATGGCAGAATTCCACTATGGAATTTTTTAAATTTTATTCAAAAGATATGATTAAAACATTCAAAAACAGACCTATCGGTTTATTCCTACTTTTAACGGCCACAACAATGCAAATATTCTCTTTTTTATCATTGATTCCTATTATCTGGGGTTACTTTTTTTCACTGAATGTTTTTTTACTAGGTTTATTTTCATTCATAATATTCAATATAACATTTATCCCAGGACTGATCAGGTTTAAAAAAACTTATTTGCTGCCCTATGTTCCATTTTTCTTAACAATAGATTCAATCTTATTGATTTATTGTCAAATAGTGTTGCGATATTTGAAATTTATGAACAAAAAAATAGTTTGGAGAAGTTTACACGATGGGTATTATCATAACGGAGAAAAGATGGTCCTGAAGTGATTTTTGTAAACCCCATAGTATTTTAATATTTTACTAATTAATAGAGTAAATGATTTAACAGGGCAAAATATGATATCGATAATAATTCCTACTTTGAACGAAGAGAAATACATTGAGGCAACGCTCGAATCAATCAAAAATCAAAATTTTAAGGATTTTGAAGTAATAGTTTGCGATTGTCATAGTAATGACAAAACAATAGAAATAGCCAAAAAATATACGGATAAGATTGTATTTACTGAAACTAGATCAACTGCATCAGCAAGAAACACAGGTGCAAAATATGCCAATGGTGAGTACCTAATTTTCCTTGATGCTGATACGATGTTATCTTGCAATTACTTAGAAAAGGCTCATGATATTTTCAAAAAAGCTAAATATGTTGGATTTAGTGGTGCTTTCAAATTTTCAAATAAATCCTTGAAATATAAAATAACTGAAAATGCCGTTAATTTGGCTTTTATTATATTCGATTTTTTTAGAAAGACTGCTATCCCAGGTTTTAATTTTTGTATTCCGAAACCTATTTTCGAGAAAGTTGGTGGATTTGAAAATGTATTCGTCGAAGATATTAATCTTTTTAAGAAACTTGGTAAATTGGGTAAAACAAAATACTTTACACACTTATATGTTATTACTTCCTCGAGGAGATTAGAAAGACAAGGAATTTTAAAAGCATTGGATTATTATTACGATATTGGTAGAAAATATGGTAGTGCAATGGATTTTTCAAAGAGGTATATTAAAGTTGATTAAATTTTAAAGAGTTGTTCCTTAATCCATTAGACGCCTAACCGAAAGAATACATATGTTGCAAATGCCATACCACCAAATAAATAAACAAGTATGACTTCTATTGGTACTCTGTTTTTTATCAAGTATAGAGATGCACGCGGATATTCAAAAATTTTATTTTTTGTTCCACGAAGTTCATAGATCAAACCACCTAATGCACATAATATTCCAGGTTCGATTATTATAGTATTCTTATATGTAACAAGGCCAGCTATTGCAATTGGTACCATTATAACCAGCATTATAGGATTATAAGGGCCTTTTTTTAATCTATCCATATTTCTCATCTATATCATTAACCTAAAAGTCACATAGGAAGCAGCAATCATGCCAAGAAAAAAATAAGATAAAGCTATTTCTATTGGTAACCTATTTGCTATGGTGAAAATGGGTGATGGACTGTTCTTCCATAAACCTTTTTTTGTTCCGTATAGTTCCCAGATCAAACCTGAAAAAAATGCGATTGAACCGGCTTCGATAATAAGTGTTTTTTTAAACAGAATAAAGCCTGAAATACCTATTATTGCAAGTCCAAACATAGAAAAAATAGCCAATTGATTTTTCATGAAAAATTCTTGGTAAATTCTAAATATAAAGTTTTATTTAAAATATAATAATTTAATGATAAAAACAGCATAGATTATTTGATGATATCTATAATAATTCCTACTTTGAACGAAGAGAAATACATATCAGATACTTTAAGATCAATTAAAAGCCAATGTTTCGAGGATAAGTGTGAGATTATAGTAGTTGACGGGATGAGCAAAGATAACACTGTAAGGATAGCGAAAAAATATGCCGACAAAGTAATCGTTATAAAAAAACGCGGTATAGCTGTCGGAAGGAATGCTGGAGCAAGAATCGCTAAAGGAGATATATTATTGTTTTGTGATGCTGATACGATTCCTATTCCAAATGCTTTAACTGAGATAACTAAAGAATTTAAGAAAAAGAATGTAGTTGCCGTGACAGTTCCAATAATTCCCTTAAGTCATCAATTAAAAGATTCCATGATTTTTTGGATGTACAATATTTTCGTGAAGATTTCAATAAATTTTGGTAACGCTCAAATTCCTGGGGTGTTTGTTGCTTATAGAAAAGAAACTTTTGATAAAGTCAATGGGTTTAACGAGAGCATCGAGACATGGGAAGATTACGATTTATCTTCGAGAATTGATAAACATGGAAAAATTGTCTATTCAGATAAAACTCTGGTATTGAGTTCTCTTCGCAGAATCGAGAAATGGGGTAGAACCAAATCTATAGTTAAATACCTAGGGTTTCAAATAAAATATCTCCTAACCGGCAAGGGACCGAGTGTAAAATATTATGAACCCATTAGATGAGAAGATTTTAGTATTTCCAATCCAATTCTTAAAAAGGTAAGAAGATGCCCGAAGATAAGATTATTCAACAATTGCATGAATACGAGAAAAGGATTCTGAAGGCTTTAGAGAACAGAAGAAATGCTACTGTTCAAGAACTAGAAGAATTGACAGGACTTGTTAAGGATTCTATAGAAAAAGCGACTTCATGGGCAAAAGTGAAAGGCGTTCTCGACATAAAAGAAGAAATCACTGAATTTATTGAGTTGACGAAAGAAGGATTGGAATACGTCGAGCAAGGCTTACCAGAGAGAAATCTTCTGAAGCTAGTCAGCCAGAACGAAAAAAACATAGAAGATTTAAGAAGGAAAATGAAGAAATTTTCCATCGGTTTGGTCTGGGTCAAGAAAAACGGTTGGGTTACTATAGAAAATGGGATATTGGAATTGACGGAGATAGGCAAAAACATCCTTGAAAAAGAAATATTAGAAGAGGATATTCTTCTTGCTTTGGCTACAAACAAAAAACTCGCTAAGGAATTCGACAAGAACAAATTAAGAGAAATGGAAAAGAGGGGGTTGGTTAGAAAAAGAATCGAGACTAAAAAGGAATTTTTCCTGACAGATTTTGGAAGGAAAGTTTTGCCAAAAATAAAGATTAAAGAAGAGATTGGACAACTGACGCCACAGATAATAATATCAAGGAGATGGAAGGAAGGGCTTAGGCCTTACGACATCTCTCTTCCCGTTACGAAAACCTATCCTGGAAAGAAACATTACATGACTCAAATCATTGAATACATCAGACAAACCTGGTTAGAGATGGGTTTCAAAGAAATGACCGGTCCTATCCTAGAAGTTTCTTTCTGGAATTTCGATGCTTTATATCAACCGCAAGACCATCCAGCTAGAGATTTAGCAGATTCATTCTACATAAAGAATCCTGAGAAAGGAAAATTACCGAGCAAAGAAATAGTCGAAGCAGTAAAAGCCACGCATGAGAACGGATGGACTTGTAATTCTACAGGTTGGCAGTACAAATGGGATGAAGAATTCGCAAGAAGATGTATCTTGAGAACTCACACTACTTCTTTGTCAGCTAGGACTTTGGCAAAATTAAGAGAGGATATGAATAAGGGGGCATTACCTGCAAAGTATTTCTCTGTTGGCAGATGCTTCAGGAACGAGACTTTAGACTGGAATCACTTGGCTGAGTTCTATCAAACTGATGGGATTGTTATTGGAGAGGAAGTGACATTCAGACATTTGTTAGGGTATTTGAAAAGGTTCTTCACGAAATTAGGCTTCCCAAAAGCAAGATTCAGACCTTCCTACTTTCCTTACACCGAGATGTCGACTGAGATAGAAGTAATGCATCCGACTCAAAAGAAATGGCTGGAGTTGGGCGGGGCTGGCATATTCAGACCAGAAGTTGTCAAGCCTCTACTTGGAAAGGATATTCCTGTGTTAGCGTGGGGTCCTGGTTTCGAAAGATTGGTCATGGTTAATTACAACATAGAAGATATACGTGAACTTTATTGGAATGATCTAAAACAATTGAGAGAAGCTAGGATTTGGATCGAGTAAAGAACATTATTTAAATTAATTATCCGTATTGAATACAATGCCTGATATATGGATTTATGGTCTAATCAGTGTTTTGATTGTAGGACTAATATCATTCATAGGCATATTCACTTTATCTATCAAGAAAGATAGACTTAAAAAAATTCTGCTTTATCTTGTTAGTTTCTCTGTCGGTGGTCTTTTGGGAGATGCTTTCATACATTTATTGCCTGAAGCTGCAGAAATGGGGTTTAAACTGAACACGTCTATATCTATTCTGTTGGGAATTGTGGTTTCGTTCATAGTTGAAAAATTCGTTCAATGGAGACACTGTCATATAATAACTTCAAAAGAACATCCACACCCATTCGCAATCATGAATCTAATTGGAGATAGTGTGCATAATTTTATTGATGGTTTAGTCATAGGCGCAAGCTATATATCTGGTGTTCAATTAGGGATTACCACTACATTAGCAGTAGCATTCCACGAAATTCCGCAAGAGATAGGTGATTTTGCTGTTTTACTATACGGAGGGTTTAGCAATAAAAAGGCCTTACTGATCAACTTTGCTTCAGCACTCACGTCAATTTTTGGCCTAATCATTGTTTTCATGCTAACTCCTGTATTCAAAAATTTGTCATCTTTTCTTATTCCGTTTGCCGCAGGGGAGTTTATTTACATAGCATCTTCAGACTTAATACCGGAGTTGCATAAAGAAACTAAACCGAAAAAGTCTGCAATACAATTAATCGCGGTGATATTGGGTATTGGTTTAATGTTGCTTTTGGTATTTTTGGAATGATTTGAAACGATTGAGAGAAGTTAGGGTTTGACTGGGTTAAATCTATAAACCATTTTCCTCGATTAGATCTGTAGTTTCTTTATAATATCTTCTATAATCTTTTTGTTCTTTAACGATTCTGTTCAGTCTTTTTTGACTAAGAATTCCGGCCCCAGAAGTAAGTCCAAAAAGAAAAATAAAACCGAAGAAAGCGATTTGAGATATAAGATTTGAATTGTCTGAATAAAGTGAAGGGACCGTGATGGCAGCTCCTCCAGCCATGCCTAAAGATGTAGCATACGCAGTAATCATCGATAGAAGATTTCCTCTAATACCATCCCTATTGTCGTTTATTTGTTTAGCTAGTCTATCTACTCTACCCAATAAAACTGCCGTTTTGAGATACTCATCAGCAATATGCTTTTTTTGATTATATTGTCTTTGGTCAACGTCTACAAGATGTTCGGATGCACTCTTCATTTTTTCTTCATACAGTCTGATATTCTTTTCATAATTTTTATTAATGGCTTCATGGTCTATATAGGGAGCATTTCTTTCATGCCAAGCGTACCTAATGTTATCAAAGAGTTCACTTACTACTTGTGTAAAACTTACCATGTTATCCTATCCAGTTTTTTTATATAGAGAACAGTTACTTATTTAAGCGTAATTTTTGGATAGGAGAGAAAGATTATTTTTCCTTATATGTAGAAAAGAATTCGTTTTCTATTATCCTCAATACATAATCAGGAACAAAGGTATTCCAATAATTAGACACAGAGTATTCTTCTCAAAGTAAAGATGTATCTTATGGTTGGACGTAGGCTTCTTATTCAATTATTTGTAAATTTTATCAAGATTGATAATAATTATCTAAAAATAAATCCAAGAACCAGATAGGTTTTTGTTCTGAAATTCCATAAACCTTAAATTGTTAATCATTCCTATCCTTCTGGATAAAATGTCTGGTGAACAATACAAACGCGAACAAGAGGAAATTAAAGTTCCTAAACTAAAATCTCCGTATAACATAGATTTAAATTCAATCGGAGGTAGCGGGGAATTTCCCTGCCCAAGTTGTGGGACAAAAATATCTCCTGATGATAAAACTGAAGATACTTATAAAATAATTGAAACTGGAGTTAAAGGTGATGAATTGAATTACATAACCCTCCAATGCAATAAATGTGGGGGTATGATAAAGGTAGGAGGTTTCTTATCTCATTCTCTAGATAAACCTGAACAAGAACAAGTTATATAAAGATTCTAAACAGGTCTAAACTTCAGCCCGTAATTTATTATCCCTTCTTTTCCGTCCGTATAAATCCTTCTGAAACAAGCCTCGACTTTTCTTCCAATCTTCAAATCCTCTTCCTTCCAGTCGACAATCTGTGATGTCAGCTTAGGACCGTCATCCAGTTCAATTATTGCGACGGGATAAGGCGCTTCCTTCTCAAACCCAGATGGAGCTGAACGAACGATAGAAAACGTCAATATCTTTCCAGTCTTCTTAAACTTTATCTCTTCCAGTTTTCCCTCCTTCCTGCAGACAGGACACAAATACTTCGGAGGATAGAAGACATTATTACAAGTCTTACATTTCACTCCAACCAACTGATACCTTGATTTAATCAAACGCCAGAACAATGGAACGCTAGATTCATGACCCATACAATCACCTTGAAAATATGTGTACTACGGCTGTTGCGCCGGAACCTCCAACGTTGTGTGTCAACCCAATCTTTGCATCTTTAACCTGTCTCTTACCAGCCTCTCCTTTCAACTGCATCACAATCTCCGCAGCCTGTTTTATTCCAGTAGCACCGACAGGGTGCCCTACAGCCTTCAAACCACCAGAAGTGTTGACAGGAATCTTCCCGCCGATCTCAGTAACACCTTCATCCAATAATTTACCGCCATCACCCTTCTTGCAGAAGCCTAAATCCTCTGTCGCGACTATCTCAGCGATAGTAAAACAGTCATGTACTTCAGCCAGACTGACATCCTTAACAGTAATGCCAGCTTGTTTGTAAGCCATTTGAGCAGCCTTGACTGTCGCATCAAGAGTCGTCAAAGACCTTCTGTCATGCAAAGCCAAGGTATCAGAAGCCTGACCAGTGCCTATTATATATACAGGGGTATCAGTATACTTCTTCGCCAACTCAGCTTTACAGAGAATGACAGCAGCAGCACCGTCAGTTATCGGAGAACAGTCTAAAAGCGTCAAAGGATCAGCAACCATCGTCGAATTAATTACATCCTTGATAGTTATCTCGTTCTGGAACTGGGCGATAGGGTTCATACAACCGTTATGATGATTCTTCACAGCGACCTTAGCCATCTGTTCTCTTGTCGTCCCGAACTCAAACATGTGTCTTCTTGCAATCATCGCATACAGACTTGGAAATGTTAAACCATAATAAGCCTCCCATTCTTGGTCAGCCGCACCCATCAGAGTAGTGGTAACGTAATCAGGCATGATATCAGTCATCTTCTCCGCTCCACCGACAAGGACAATGTCATTCTGACCGGATAGTATCGAAAAAACACCTTCTCTCAACGCAAGACCACCAGATGCACAAGCTCCTTCAACCCTTACAGCAGGGATCGATAATCCCAACTCGCCAGAAACTAATGCAGCAACGTGTTCTTGACCGATAAACCTTCCAGCAGACATGTTCCCAATATACATCGCGTTCAAATCCCTTCCTCTGATCCCTGCATCCTCTATCGCTTTCGTCCCTGCCTCTATAGCCAACTCTCTAAGATTCTTGTCCCAATGTTCATCGAACTTCGTCAAACCAATTCCGATTATAGCAACTTTCATATTGTTCTCCTCAACCTCGTATATTCACCATAACTCACGTATTTTTTATTCTTGACATAATCTTGGATTTTTTTAGTATTCCTTTTTTTCTCTATCAGGTCTGTGACTTTAATGCTGAAAGAATCAGAACCAGCGCCAGAACCATACGATGTGACTAAAATTCTTTGTCCTGGCTTTGCAACATCGAGTGTCGCTGCCAACCCGAGCAATGAAGAACCAGAATAAGTATTGCCAATCTTCGGAATTATAAAACCAGGGTTGACTTTCTCCATGTCAAAGCCCAACATCTTCGCAACTCTTACTGGAAATTTTCCGTTGGGCATATGAAATACAACAAAATCAAAGTCCGATTGTTTTAATTTGAGTTTGTGCATCAATCCTCCTGTCGCAGTTATGACATGTCTGAAGTATGCAGGTATTCCCGTAAACCTGCCGCCATGACTCGGATATTCTGCAGTATCTCTTCTCCAGAAGTCTGGTGTGTCCGTAGAACAAGAATAAGTCCCTTCTATTTCAGCGATGATATCCTTGCTGCCAATTATATATGCCGCTCCACCAGCAGCCGCAGTATACTCTAGAGCATCACCGGGCTTTCCTTGAGCAGTATCAGACCCTATCGCTAAACCGTATTTAATGTAACCTCCTTTTATCAAACCCATGACCATCTGTATCCCTGCTGTCCCAGCTTTACATGCGAACTCTATATCAGCAGCAGTAAATTCTATACCAGCTCCTATCGCTTCTCCGACTATCGTTGCTGTTGGTTTAACAGCATAAGGATGAGATTCTGAACCGACATAAATAGCACCGATTTCTTTTGGATTGATGCCAGCCATCTTCAAGGCGTTCAAAGCGGCTTCTACTGATATTGTCGCAGTATCCTCGTCTATCGAAGGTACAGATTTCTCTTCTATGTTCAACCCTTTCTTGATCGAATCAGCATCCGCACCCCAGACAGCTGCTATATCCTCTACTCTAATCCTGAATCTAGGTATGTAACCGCCATATCCTACGATTCCAATCATATCTTTTCACTATAATATTATGTTTTTAAATGTTTTTGTATTTCATTTCATTTCGAAAAATCAAAAGAAAGTTTTTAAACCTTCAAAATATCCAAACAAACCAAATAAAAAGTAAGAGTTAAAAGTTTAACAGTAGTAATTTATAGTTATGACATTGATGGATTCAGAACTCGCAGGGTTAGCAACTGCGGCCGTTATAGCTGTCGACATACCACATGGTTCTGATATTTATGCAGAAAGCGGCTTGCGCAGGTTTATCGGAGATTGTTTATTTACAGGCATACCAGGAAAACCAGCATTATACAGTCATCCTCTTGCACAAGAAATACTCCGGTTAGCAGAATCAGGTAAAGATTATAATCTGCAGGCTGAGCAATGGATGTTAGAAGATGGGCCTGCATATGAGGCTTTAACGAAGTTCAAAGACGCTGCATATCAAGAGAATGAGTATAGAGGGAAATTTGTACAGAACCTTGCCAACGCATTAGAAGTTCTATGGCAAATGAAAGAAGTAGAATTAGGCTTAAGGACAATTCCTCTTGATTATAGACATGTCGTTAAAACTTGTGTTGGCAGCGAATTAAGGAATTTAGACATAAAACTAGACAGAGAAGAACTAATTAAAAACCTTATGGAAGCTGGTTTCGATCCTGATAAATATCAGGGCAATGTTCGTAATGCTGTTCAAGTATGGGAAGAAAGTCAAGGGGTTTTAACCGGGGAAGCAATGAAGAATGAAATTCTGAGATTTATTCCTTTGTTAGCTGAAACAACAAGAAAAAATGTTTTATCAAATCTTCCGTATTACGTTCGTAAATTACCATTAGATAACTTTAAGGTTTCTTATCTGCCTGATGCTTGGTTTATGGCTTCAAATAATTATACGGGCGATAGAAAACCGTATGAAAGTGGTTATGAATTTACTGCTAAATTAAAACTTCCGTCACCAAGAATAGAAACCTTAACTAGACACGAAGCAATTCCCGGACATCATTTTTCAGCAGTTTTGAAGCATGATCAAATACGAAAAGGATTACTGAGTCGCGTGGCAGGTGTACATACTATGTGTACTCCCGACTGTTCTCTTAATGAGGGTATAGCTAATTCTGGTGCCCTTATCCTATACGGAGAGAATCCAAATAAATTTTTGAACTTAGATCAAAGAATTGCATTGAATCTGGAAAAATTAGATTACATGGGCAGAGTGAATGCAGTTGTCATGAGATTCCAAGATTGCAAGACTCATGAAGAAATAAAAAACCATCTTGTTGTAGATTGTTGTTCAACACCCGAAATGGCAGATACTATCATCAGAAGATTGGGTATGTCCCCTATACATCAAGCATACTTACCTGGATATGGTTTAGGGGCTGAACTTGTACAAGATGTTCTAAAAAAGTTTGATAGAGGGGAAGCTTTGAAAACTTTATACGGTTTTAATGGGCCTGTAGATGCAATAACTTTACCTGAGATGGCAGAGGAATTCTGTACGCCAATTTAAAGGAAGGACTTAACATTCTCAATAATCAGATATATTTTTGTTCTGAAAATAAAAAGTTAAATCATGGGTATTTTGGAATACATAGAAAAATCTTCTTTACTATACATATTAGGTATTTTGGTTGCTTGTGCCGGTTTTTTCTTATTAGTAACTGGTGGCCTCCCTATACCAGGGTTGGATTACGATATATTTCCATTGGTAATTAGTGCGACCATATTGATTTACGGAATTGTATTGGCCTTTATAGGTTATTACTATACAGGGAAAAAATGAATTAAAAACTCGATAATAAGATAGATTTTGTTCTGAAAAAAATAAAATTAAGATTATGAAGTTAGTATATCTTCTAATTATTTTGAGTCTCTCGGTTTTTATCTTCATTTCTGGCTGTATTCAGGAGTCTGACGATAATTTGATTTCAGATTATTGCGCGCCAAAATGGGAGTGTGTTGATACAACATGTAGTGGGGATTTACCTAATGGATTCTGTGAATGGTTTAGACACGTAGGAGGTTGTGAAAGATATTGTATGGAACAAAGAATGGCGGAAGGTTGGAAAGAAGAAGGTAAGAATTGTTGTTGCAATGTTAATCCTGTGAAGTGTTGAACCTAGAAAAAAATTTTTGAATTAATTTTTTAAATGATTTCGTATCAAGTCGATTCTTCTTAGAAACTTTTTACTTCCAATTTTTGTCTTTCCATCCACCGAATTATATAAGTTAAACAAATAATCTTGATAAACTGCTGAAAGAGACCTGACATCAACCGGAACTCCGCTTATAAGGCATTCAAATTTATCATCGAGTCTATCTAGCCCACACCATTCTGGTAGTATAAGCGAATAGTTCACTCCTTTGATGTTAACATCAATAACAGGGGTGTTAGGTACATATTCAGATCTAGTTCCATCAATTTTTAACATTTCATGTAACTCATATATCGCAGATTTATCTGGATTCACTAATGCTATTTCAACGTCATCTGTTCTATTTTCGATACCCATCAGTACTAAAGCACCACCAGCAAACACAACGCCTTCTAAGCCACATGCTTTCATCATGGGCACTAAATATTCTAATCCTTTTGCAATCTGCGAGTACGTAGCCATGATTTGAATAAGCAAATAAAAATTATTTAAACTTGATTGTTAAAAGTGGTGTTCATTGATTTAATAAGAAGATTCACTTTTTAAGAGAATTAAATAATCCAAAAGCTTTCATCGCTATGTTTCTAACATCATCTGGCACATTTCTCTGTTTTAATTCCTCGAGAGAAAACCATGCATAGTTTTTCAGTTCAGATTTATTCATCATCAACTTTTCTGGATTTTTCGGTCTACACAAATAAAAGAAACAGCAATGATCATGGTCTCCGACACGATGTACGTTCACATAAAAAGGAACTGCCAATTGCTTCATTATATTGCCTCCCATTGGTACGTCATTCCTGTTCAAGATTTCAATCTCTAGATTTAATTCTTCTTTGAATTCTCTTTCCAATGCTTCATCTGGAGTCTCGTCCTTATCGATATGTCCGCCGGGAGGAATCCATAAACCCAGTTTTTTGTGATGAATTAAGAGGACTTTATTTTTATGAATTAAAAAACCCACCCACAACTAAGTCTGTTTTCATGATGAATAGATTGTAAAAATAACTATAAAATTGTTCTCAGGTTAACTCCACTCTTTTCCAGTTTATCCAATTCTTTCCAAGTCTGACTAATGTGTTCCTGAATAACTTTTATATCATTCTCTTTCAGGTGTTCAAACCTTTTCTGAGTCTTCAAATAATTCTCAACAGGTTTTAATTCTGTTATGTCAAGAGTCTTTTTGAGATTTCCATCCTCAATCTCGTACAACATCCACATCCCAGTCTGCACAGCCAACCTAGCAATCTCTATGGTCTTAGAAGAATCGAACGCCCAACCAACAGGACAAGGTGTATGAATGTGAATATATTTCGTCCCTTTTATTCCCATTGCCTTCTTTATCTTCATCTCTAAATCTTTCGGATAAGCTATGCTTGTTGAAGCCGCATACTTACAACCATGAGCGACAGCAATCATCAACATATTCTTCTTCCATGTTTTTTTACCGGCTGATTCAAAGCCAGAAGGTGTCGTGGATGTGCTTGCGCCAAAAGGGGTTGCTCCAGATCTTTGCATTCCAGTGTTAGAATAAGCCTCATTATCGTAAGTAATTATTATGATATCGTCATTCCTCTCTAAAGCGCCCGAAACTGCCCCAAAACCAATATCAACCATTCCTCCATCCCCGCCGAATGCAATAACTTGCGTATGATTATTTCCTTGTGCTTCTAAAGCTGCTTTAACTCCAGCGGCAACGGAAGCGGCATTCTCAAACAGGACGTGAATCCAAGGTACTCTCCATGCAGTCGTAGGGTATTGGGTTGAAGTAACCTCTAAACATCCGGTCGGTTCACATATTATTACATCGCTACCAGTTGCTCTCAACACCATCCTTGCCGCTAGTATCGAACCGCAACCGGAACAAGTTCTATGTCCAGATGCAATCAATTCTTCGCCTATGTCAACCATTTAACTTCACCGTCTTTCATCTTCTTTGAGTCATCTATCAACCTGTGAATATCACTACTCTTTATGTCACTTCCTCCAAGACCAGCGATACAACCAACAACTTTTGGTCTATTCTTAAGAGGATACAAGGCATCACGAATTTCTGAGAAAAGACTGCCTGAACCAAGACCTAGAGAAATGTTTTTTTCTAGAACAATGACAGTTTTCTTTGATTTCAGAGTTTGGATTATTTCATTCTTCGGGAATGGCCTATAGCATCTGACTTTAACGATTCCAACATCCTTTCTTTTATCGACAACTTCCCTGATTGTCCCGACTACAGAACCCATGGAAACAATCGCAATTTTTTTATCGTTCTTGTATCCCTCTACCAAACCGTTACCATATTTTCTTTTGAATTTCTCTCCGAATTCTTTATGGACCTCTGATATAACTTCCTTTGAATTGTTGATAGCGGTAGAAATTTCCTTCCTCAATTTAAAATACGGTTCAGGGTAAGCGAACGGCCCAATAGTCATCGGTCTCTGTGGATCGAGAATAGTATGCGTGGGTTTATATTTAGGCAAGAATTTCTGAACTTTTTCCTCGTCTAGTATATCAACAGGCTCGATAACGTGAGTCAGAATAAAACCATCCATGCAAACCATGACAGGCAATAAAACTCTATCATCTTCAGCTATCCTATAAGCTTGGATTAAAGTATCAACAGCCTCTTGGACTGTTTCGACGTAGAGTTGGATCCAACCAGAATCTCTCTCTGAAATTGAATCTTGTTGATCATTCCAAATATTTATTGGAGCAGATAAAGCCCTGTTAGCATTGACCATAACGAGTGGTAATCTCAATCCAGCAGCTGCAAACAAAACTTCATGCATCAAGGCCAAACCTTGAGAGCAGGTTGCAGTAAACGTTCTAGAACCTGCAGCGCAAGCCCCCAATACACTCGATAAAGCTGAAAACTCTGACTCAACTTCTAAGAACTTGGATTTTATTTTTCCGTCTGCGACGAGTCTCGCTAAACTTTCCACGATGTGAGTCTGCGGAGTGATAGGATAAGCACTGATCACATCTGGTCTACACAATCTGACAGTTTCTGAAATAGCTTCACTGCCTTCTAAAAACTTCATCACCATTTATTTTTCCTCCTGTTTACTCTCGATTGCCTTTACAGGACATTCATTGAAACAAATCAAACAACCCTTGCAGTAATCATAATTTATCACTGCTTTTTTGTTCTTAATTTTTATACAAGCCTCGGGACAAAATTGAGCACATATTCCACAGCCAATACATTTATCAGTAACAACAGGTTTGAACGTTCTCCATGCTCCAGTCTTAACCTCTACAGAGCTACCAGGTTTTTTAACAGCAACATTTGGTTCTGTTTTTTCACCCTTTAATTTTTTCATAAGTTTCTTTCACCGCCTGTATATTTTTTTCAGCAACTTGTTGAGGAAATCTTTCTTTTATCGCTTCAAAAACTGAATTTAAACTAACTACTTCAGTGGCGCCAACGAAAGCCCCTATCATAGGCATGTTTACGAATGGTTTACCCATGATTCTCAATGAAATTCCAGTCGCATCTACAGTTTCGATTTTCGCCTTCGTTTTCAAGTTAATTTTTTTGTTAGTGTTTATTATTAGCATCCCATTATCTTTCAGTCCTTCAGTCACATCCACCACATCCAATAGGGTTGGGTCTAAGACAACAACATAATCCGGATTGTAAATCTGTTCTCTTGTCCTGACAAATTTATCATCTATTCTTGTGAATGCCGTAACTGGAGCACCCCTTCTCTCCGTTCCAAAGAAAGGGAATGCTTGACAATATTTTCCGTCTTTAAAGGCTGCTGTGGCAAGTATGTAGGCACTCGTAACTACCCCTTGACCGCCTCTTCCGTGAAACCTGACCTCTATCATAATACAACAACTTGTTAAGTATCTTTTTATAAATTTTTGTATTTAGAGCAAAAATAGTTAATTTAAAATGATGAACTATACACAATGAATCAGTGATTTTTATGAAATTTTTAGTCATAGGTAACATTACAAAAGATACGATAAGAACAAAAGGAAAAGAAACGACTGCATTCGGTGGTACCGCTAGTTATTCCTCTATTACTGCTAAGAAACTGGGTTGCGATACTTACGTTTTAAGCAGAGGAAATGATGAGTTAAAAGACTGGATAAAAAATCTAGAGAGTCAAGATATAAAAGTTGAGTTGGAATTGAGTGAAAATATTTCTAATTTTGTCAATGATTACACGGGAAGGGAAAGAAAACAATACTGGATGAGTGATGCTGGAAAAATAAATTTCAAAGACTTGGGAAAAATGGATATTATCCACATAGGCCCAATTTTCGGTGAAGTAACATTAGACTGTGTAAAGAAAGCTAAAAAGAATGCAAAATTAATTTCACTAGATGTTCAAGGGTTTCTCAGGTCGTCAGATGGGAAAAAAGTTACCATGAAATTCTGGGATGAGAGAGCTGAATTCCTAAAATATGTAGATTTAGTTAAAATCAACAAATTGGAGAGTTATTTCGTCTCCAAAAAAACAAACTATGAAGAAATTTGTAAAGAACTTGTTGAGTTTGGACCTAAAGTAGTTATGATAACGCTTAGAGATGAAGGATCGATTATTTTTAGCGATAAGTTCCACAAAATTCCAGTTTATCAAACAAACGTAGTCGACAAGACCGGCGCTGGGGATGTATATGCAGCTGCTTTTGCAATAAGGTATTTTGAAACAAAGGATATTTTAGAATCAGGTTTGTTTGCATCTGCTGCTGCTTCTTTTGTTGTCGAAGAATTCGGAACCATTAACATTGCAGAAAGAAATAAAGTTGAGAGAAGAGTTGAGAAATTAAGGGGAAGAAAATGAAAATAAAAACAATAATTTTTGACGTTGATGGTGTACTCATAGACAGTAATAAGATTGTTGTAGATTATTACATAAGAACTGCAAAAGTTTTGGGTTTAAGGATTCCTTCATTCAAGGAAGTATTCAGACTTTTGGGTAAATCATTACCAGAAATAGTGAAAGTACTCTGGCCTGAAAACAACAAAGATACAATAGTATCGACTTATAGAAAATTTTTCGAGAAAGAAGTCCCTGTAATACCTGCTACAAAAGGTGCAGTCGAAACTGTGAAAAAATTGAAAGAAATGTATAAGCTTGGTGTAGTATCGAGTAAATTCGGGTTCTTTGTCAACAAACATTTAACAGAAGCTGGTTTTGACTTAAAATTTTTTGATCTAATCGTTTCATGTGAAGATACCGAGAAACATAAACCTAACCCCGATCCGATAATATACGCATGTAAAATTCTGAAAGTAAAACCTGAAGAAACTTTGTATGTTGGCGATGCTCAATATGATTATGAAAGTGCTACTGGCGCTGGTGTTAATTTCGTTGCTGTCTTAACTGGTGGCTTAAAGAAGGAAGAATTAAAAAAAATAGGAGCTAAAAACATTATAAATTCTGTATCTGATTTACCAGAATTCCTAGGATTAAAATGAAAATAAAAACCATAATTTTTGATATAGATGGTGTTCTTTTGGATAGCAACATATATTTAGCTAAAGTTCATCAAAAGACAGCAAAAGAAATGGGTTTAAGAATTCCGACTATACATGAAATTTTAAGATTATTCGGTAAAGATTGGGATAGTGTAATTCAAACTTTATGGCCTGGCATAGATATTGAAAATTTTAAAAAAACTTATTTGAGAGTTGGAAATATCGAAAATTTTATAATTCCACCAATCAAAAACGCAGTAGAAACAATAAAGAAATTAAAAAATTTAGGTTTTAAACTAGCAATTGTTTCAGCTAGACCAGGATTCTATACAATCGAACCATTAAAAAAATCTGGATTTGACTTAGAATTATTTGATGTAGTTATATCCGCCGATGATACAAAGAATCATAAACCTCATCCCGAACCCCTCACACATACCTGTAAAAGATTGAATGTTGACCCAAAGGAAGCTGTTTATATCGGAGATGCCTTGATAGATTATGAGTCCGCAAGCAGTGCAAAATTGAATTTTATAGCTGTTCTAACTGGAGATGTAAAAGAAGAAGAATTTAGAAAGAATGGTGTTAAGAATATAATACCCTCAATCGCAGAATTACCTAAATTTTTAAAATTATAATTGAATTTAGTTAATAGTGATTTAATGATAATTACCCTATGTGGAAGTACAAATTTTGTCGGGGAAATCAAGAGAATAAGGGATGAATTGGAAAAACGAGGGTATACAGTTTATTCTCTTGCTTGGACTGATTTAAGTTTTCAGGAAATCGAAGCAAAAAAAAATAACAGAAAAAAATTCATAAATGAACTCAAGCCAAAACTAATAGTAGAACATTTCGATAAGATTATGAAGAGTGATGCTATACTTGTCGTCAATTCAGTGAAGAATGGAATAAAGAATTATATTGGCGGTAATACATTTGCAGAAGTTATGTTTGCTTATTATTACAAGAAAAAAATATTCTTCTTAAACCCAATACCTAGAGATAAGATGTTTTCTTATTTAATTGATGAGATTGAAACTGTTAACCCAATTATTTTAAATGGTAATTTGAATTTAATTAAATAGAAATTTTATGAAAATTATGGCTAAGCAAATGAAAGAGACTATAACTAAACACGGTATAGGAGTCCTAATAGAAAGAAACGGAAGGATTTTACTCGGTAAAAGATGTGAAGGTTGGGCTAATGGAACATGGACTCTTATAGGTGGAAAACTAGGACCAGATGAAAATTACATCGATGGAGCGAAAAGAGAAGCAAAAGAAGAAACAGGATTAGAAATAGATGATTTAGAATTAATCACAAAGAATGAGGATGACATTAACGGTGTTACATACACCACTTTCGGATTAAAACCGAGAATAATCAAGGGTGAGCCTAAAGCAATGGAACCTGACGAGATAGAAAGATGGAAATGGTTTGACCCAAAAAAACTTCCTGAACCCATGTACATACCATCTAAGAAGATGATAGAACAATACTACTTTAAGAAAAGGTGAATGAATGCCTGTAATAACAGTAAATAGAGAAGATTTTTGCAACCTGATGGGAAGAGATATCTCGATGTATGAGATAGAAAGAAGACTGCCAATGTTAGGGGTTGGTTGGGATGGGGAAGAAAAGGACGAATTCTCGGTTGAAGTGAACCCAAACAGACCTGACATGCTATCCGTCGAGGGTTTGGCAAGGGCTTTCTCATCTTTTATGAACATCAAGACTAGTCTGAGACAATACAAAGCTGAAAAATCCATTTATATGGTTACAGTAGATTCTTCAACAAAACCTGTAAGACCTTACATAGTTTGTGCCGCTGTTACTGGAATGGCTTTTACTGATGATTCGATAAAATCCTTGATGGATATTCAAGAAAAATTACACATCACGCATGCAAGAAAAAGAAGGAAGGCCGCTATAGGGGTGCATGACCTAGACAAGGTTAAATTTCCTCTGCTTTACACGACTGAAGATCCCTCGTTCAAATTTATTCCATTGGGCGAAGAAAAAGAAATGACTCTAGATAATATTCTGAAGCATACACCTAAAGGAAAAGATTATGGTTGGGTTTTGAAAGGAAAAGAAAGATATCCATTACTGATGGATTCCAGCGATAAAGTCATGGCCATGCCTCCGATAATAAATTCTATTCATACGATGGTTGATGAGAACACAAAGAATCTCTTCATCGATGTTACTGGAACAGATGAAAAAACTATAAACGAAATTCTAAACATCGTCGTGACTGCTTTAGCAGAGAGAATAGGCAGAATACATCTTGTTAAAATAAAATATCCGCAAGGGGAAACAGAAACACCAAAACTCCAAACGAAAACAATGGATCTAGAACCTGCTTACGTCAACAAACTGTTAGGGTTGAACTTGAAGAATAATGAGATGATAGAATACTTGAAAAGGATGGGATTCGATGCGACTGAAATCGCTAAGGGCAATTTACAAGTCATAATACCTTGTTATAGAACGGATATAATGCATGCAATCGACTTGGTTGAGGATATTGCTATCGGTTATGGCTATGATCGCTTTGAACCAGAGATTCCAAACATATCGACGATAGGGGAAGAGGATCCTTTAGAAAATTTTTCAAAGAAACTGAAGAATCTTTTGGTCGGTTATGGTCTGCAGGAAGTAGTAACTTTCATGTTGACTAACAGGAACAATTCTTACAAAAAAATGAAGGTGGAAGAAAAGGATGTTATAGAAACTATTAACGCAAAGACAGAGGATTATTCGGTCATGAGGAGCTGGTTGTTACCAAGTTTGATGGAAGTTTTATGGAGGAACAGACACAGAGAATATCCACAGAATATTTTTGAAGTTGGAGACGTACTCGAATTAAGTCTTTCATCTGAGACTGGTGCTAAGACCATGAGAAAGCTAGGTGTTGTGTTATGTCACTCGAAAGCAAACTTCTCTGAAATGAAATCGATGGTTGAAAGTATCTTGAGCAACCTGAAAATTAAAGATTATAGAATAGAAGAATCAACTCTACCTTGCTTTATTCCAGGCAGAGCTGCTAAGATTGTAATCAATGAAAAAAATCTTGGAAGGTTTGGAGAAATAAACCCAGAAGTGATATCTAACTGGGAAATTGAAATGCCCGTTACTGCTTGTGAGATTTGTGTTGATTTTCTGTTTAATCTAATGAGCAAGAAATTTAACCAATAACGATTTAATATTTAATTTCTACAATATAACAACATGAGAAACGCACAAATTAATCTATTACCAGAAGAAATTCCGACGAAATGGTATAATATAATTCCTGACTTACCTGAAAAATTACCGCCACCTATAGATCCTAAAGATGGGGAATCTAGGCTGAAACTCTTGCCCAAAATCCTTAATCCTGAATGCTTAAAACAAGAGATGTCAACCGAAAATTGGATAACGATTCCTGAAGAAGTGATAGAACTTTTTTTGAGAGCAGGTAGACCTAGACCGCTGTTCAGGGCCGTTGGCCTTGAAAAAGCCTTGAAATTACCAAAGAATGTCAAACTATACTATAAATCAGAATTTTATTCACCGACCGGTTCGCATAAAGTCAACACGGCTCTAGCACAACTTTTTTACGTAAAACAACAAGGTTATGAAAGAGTTGTCACCGAGACCGGCGCCGGTCAATGGGGTTCTGCCTTAGCGTACGCAGCTAGTCTCATGGACTTAAAGTGTACAGTTTATTGGGTAAGAGCAGCACACGATTTGAAACCCGAAAGAAAAGTTCTAATGCAATCTTTTGGAGCAGAGATATTCGCATCGCCTAGCAACAGGACCAAATGCGGAAGAGAACTGTTGAAGAAAGACCCTAAGCATCCTGGCTCTTTAGGTATAGCAATATCTGAAGCGATAGAGGACGTATTGAATAGCGAGAAGTCTGTTTATTGTTTAGGCAGTGTTCTAAATCATGTCTTGATGCATCAGACCATCATAGGACTCGAGACGATGAAGCAGTTTGAAAAGATAGATGAGGAACCTGATGTAATGACGGGTTGCTTAGGTGGTGGTTCAAATTTCGGTGGTTTTTTGCTTCCATTCGCAGGTGAAGTGATAAAAGGAAAAAGAAATACCAGGTTCATAGCCGCCCAATCAGAATCGGCACCAAATCTTGTCAAAGGAGAATACAGGTATGATTTTGCAGATCATGCAGAACAAACGCCGCTCCTGAAAATGTTTACACTAGGGCATAAGCATTTAGGGAAGCCGATATTTGCAGAGGGTTTGAGGTATCATGGAGCTGCGCCTTTAATCAGTTTACTCAGAAAACACAACATAATAGAAGCTGTTGCCTACTCGAACGATGAAAAAACTATATTCGAGGCAGCTAAGCTGTTCGTGAGGAATGAAGGCTTCCTGCCTGCACCAGAATCTTGTTATGCTGTTAGAGCGGCAATAGATGAAGCGTTGAAAGCAAAGAAAGAGAACAGAGATTGTATAATAGCGATGAACATATCTGGACACGGATTCTTAGACATGCAATTCTACACGAAAGTCAATGAAATGGTAAAATAATAGTAATATATTCGTCCTTGAGAAAATTTTAGACTGAAAGTAAATGATTTACAAAGACAGAATTTATGGAACTATACAGATAGAAAATCCTATATTATTGGAATTAATAGCTACCCCATCTTTACAAAGGTTGAAAGGCATTGATCAGAGTGGATATTTTGAGCCATATTTTCCAGGGACATCTCATTCTAGGTTTGAACATTCTCTAGGTGTATGTATCTTACTCATAAAGTTTGGTGCTCCACTTGAAGAACAAATCGCTGGTTTAATTCATGACGTTTCACACCCAGTATTTTCTCATTGTATCGACTATGCGTTGGATGAAGGTTCAGAAACTGAGCATAACTTCCAAGACAAAATGTTCGAGGATTTTATCAAAAAATCTGAAATCCCTAAAATTTTAGAGAAACATAAAATAAACCTAGATTATATATTAGATGAAAACAATTTCCCATTAAAAGAAAGACCACTTCCAGATCTTTGTGCTGATAGGATAGATTATTCTTTGAGAACAGCAGTAGTATTCAAGGAAATAACACAATTAGATGCAATTAAATTCATAGATAATTTAGTAATAATTAAAAAGAATTGGGTCTTTAAAGATAAAAAAATAGCAAAGAGTTATGCTGAATTATTCAAAAAAATCAATACTCTTTATTATTCTGGCCCTCCGACAGCTGCTATGTTTCGAACAGTAGGAGATGTTATCAAGTATGCTATGGAAAAAAGTTATATAAACAAGAATGACATTTTTTCTACTGACAAAGAAATTATAAAAAAAATCAGAAAATTTCAGGAAAAGGACAACAAATTAAGATTACTTTTTAGGAGAATGAACGGGAAGATAAAATTCAAGTTAGATGAAAACAATTACGATGCTATTGTATTTTGTAAATCTAGAATAGTTGATCCTTTATTCAAACATGATTCATCAATTAAAAGGTTGTCAGAAGTCGATAATAATTGGGCTGAAATAGTTAAAAAAGAGTCTTTACCAAAAAAATATTTCTTAAAATTTGGAATTTAAGTTCTTTAATTTGAATAAACAGGTTCACACCAATGTTGATATTTTTCACAGTTCGGAAATAAATTAGGATCATTTAGAACAGTACCAAAAAACATATCTTGAAATTTTTTAACATAAGGTCCTATAGATCCATCGCCTATTAGATGTCCGTCTACTTCCCTTGCATGAGTTACTTCTGCAGCGTTTCCAGTCATCATTATTTCATCAGAACAATAGAATTGTTTTGGGGAAAAATCGATTTGCCTGACTTTCATTTTTAATTCTTTCCTAGCTAATTCAGCCATAGATTTTCTGACGATTCCATTAAGTGAAGAATGCCCTCTTGGAAAATATAAAGTACCATCCTTTATCATGCAAGGACTACCACCAGAACCATCTGCAACATATCCAAACATATCAAGCAAAATTGATTCATTCGCGCCAGCATCTCTGGCTGCCTTGCAAGCTTTATATCCAACTGCATAATGTGCAGATAATTTAGCTGTGGAGGACAAAGAACGAGGATCAATTCTTCTTTGTTCAACTATTTTTAATTTTAAGCCATTTTTAAAAGCATCATCACCATGATATCTGCCGAAGGGTTCTACATAAATAATTACTCCGGTCTCTGGGGGTGTATAAACCCCTAAGCAACGTGCACTATGTGTTACAATTGGTCTAACATACCATCTTTGAGGGGGTTCTTTAACTTCCTGTATTTGTCCTTTGGATAATGTTTTTACGACTTCACCACGTTTAAGTTTAGCCTCATTTCTCCTTATTAGCTCTTTTGTTATTTCTGTAAGTTCTTCAGGGGTCTGTTTGACATCTAAGAATAGTTCCTTGGCTGTTTGTTCTCGAAATCTAATAAAACGATCTTTCGGTCTAAAAACTATAACATTGTCTTCTCCATTTCTTCTATACGTACATCCGCCCTCAAAGCCAGTTGTTCCATAATTAAAACCATGCTGATTGGCATATATCTGAGGTTTATCTAAGGAGTCCCAACGACCATCGATCCAAAGATCAAGGTTGGATTCAAAATCAACCATACATTCTTTTTATGAGGTTAAATTCAAATCCTTTATTTGAAAACGTATTTAAAAGCTATTGTCAATTATTAAAAAAATTTAAATAATCCTGACTAAATAAGATGTTTATGCAACCCAGTTCTCGCTCTAAAAATCTTCAGTCGCCAATAAGGGACATGGTCGTCATCGCAAAGAAATTGGAGGCCAAAGGGAAGAAAATTTATTATTTTAACACAGGTGATCCTAACAAGTTTGATTTTGATACGCCTGCGTATCTTAAAGAGGAATTAATTAAAGCTGTTAGAGGTAGGGCAGGCTTCTACTCAGACTCGCAGGGAAATTTAACGCTGATAGAATCTATAGTAAAAAGAGAGAACAAAAAAAACAACATTAACTTGAATAATACAGACGTTTTGATAACCCAAGGTATTAGCGAAGCTTTAATGTTCATTTTTGGAGCGATAATCGAACAAGGCAAAGAGGATGAAATACTCGTCCCAGGTCCTAGTTATCCACCATATCTTCAATGGATAAAATTCTTTAGTGGCAAACCGATTGCATACAGATTAATTGAGGAAGAGAACTGGAAGCCAGATGTAGATGACTTGAGAAAAAAAATAACTAAAAAAACTACAACAGTTGTCATTATAAACCCGAATAATCCGACTGGGTCTGTTGCCGATAAGTCGGTTTTGAAAGAAATGATAAACTTAGCCGGAGAATACAACCTAACAGTTATGGCAGATGAAATATACGACCAGTTGATATTTGGGAAGACTCAACATTATGGTGTATGTTCCATCGCAGAAGATATTCCTGTAATCGGAGTGAATGGTTTTTCAAAGGCTTACTTAATCCCAGGATGGAGACTAGGTTACATATACTTCCGTGACAAATCAAACGAATTGAATGAATTAAAAGAAGCCGTTTTTTCTGAGGCTAGACAAAGACTTTCAGCATGCACACCAATAATGAAGGCATGTGCTGTTGCATACTCTGGTCCTCAAGATCATATAAAGGAGACAAATGAAAAGCTGAGAAAAAGAGCCGAATTCGCTTTCAATAGGCTAAACGAGATCGATGGTATAACCACACAAAAACCTGAAGGCGCATTCTATATATTTCCAAAGGTTGACATTGATGGGAAATGGAAAGATGATAGAGAGTTCTGCTTAGACGTCTTGGAAAATACGGGTATAATTTTCCCTTATGGTTCCGGGTTTCATGAAATTTATGGTAAAGACCATTTCCGTTCTGTTATCTTACCACCAATTGAATTGATGGAAGAGGCTTTCAGCAAACTAGAAGACTTCATGAAAAAAATGTTGAGAAAATTATAAACCATAGCAAAGTTAAGTTACTATTTATGAAAAAATCCATGAAAAGATATTTAATCGGTTTTATTATCGGTCTTGTTCTATTGATAATTTTATACAAATCTATGATGACTTATGTAAAAAACCCAGAAATGGAAAAACTGCCTTACTATACTTTCAGGAGTTTGTTAAGGATAACATTGGCTTATCTTCTATCTCTTGGTATAGGTTTATCTTTCGGTATTCTGGCCGCAGTAAATAAAAGATTTTCGTCGATAGTAACACCTACATTTGATATACTCCAATCCATTCCTATATTGGGCTTTTTCCCCGCAGCAATAATGATATTCATCACGATATTTCCAGGAACAATAGGACTAGAATTAGCTTCTATCTTTCTCTTGTTCACTTCAATGGTTTGGGCAATATTTTTCGGAGTTTTAGATGCAGCGAAATGTATTCCAGTGAACATAGTAGATGCAGCAAAATCATTCAACATAAAAGGTTTTGAATTTGTCAGACACGTGATGATACCTGCAATAATTCCAGCTATTATTACTGGGAGTTTCTTAGCATGGTGTGATGGATGGTTCTTCATGATAGCAGCTGAATACATAACGTACGGTGGAGAGGTTAGGTCGTTACCTGGTTTAGGTTCGTTTTTAGCGAAGTCCGCTTATGTCTACAATGATGTTAGTCTATCAGCAATCATTCTCATCTTAGTTACATTTCTTGTAATTTTCATAAATTTTTTTACTTGGCACAGATTGACAGAAAGGGCTAGCAGCCGCATGCACTTAATGAAATTAGGATTCTTCGCTATACCACACAGTAACAAAATTAAGAAAAGGCGTTTTACACTTCAATTCAAATTCAGGCATAAAATATTATCAAAATCAAGGTTTAGGGTTTATACTCCTCATCAGAGAATAATATCGATTATCATCGTGATCTTTGTCTTCCTCCTAGTAATTTTCTCTATAATGCATAGGATCCCTACAATCGAGGCAATCAAAAAAGCCATTTTAATTCCAGAAATCACTAAATTACCAGCATATACATTCTTCACTATGTCAAGGTTGACTATCGCTTACCTCATTGCCTTATCAATAGCAATCGTCATGGGAATATTGGCAGCCGAGAGAAAGAAGTTCGCGATGATATTTTATCCGTTATATGACATAGGCCAAGCTATCCCAATTCTTGCGTTGTTCCCTATAATGTTTTTATATATTAGTAGAACTTTTGGTGGAAGGCTAGGACTTGAGATAACTTCAATCACTATGCTTGTTTTGGACATGATATGGTACATGTTCCTGAACATAGTCGTTGCAGTGAAGACGCTTCCTGAAGAAACAAGAGAAGTTTCAAAAATTTTTGGGTTTAATGGAATGAAAAAAATTAGACACATAATTCTTCCTGCCATACTACCTGCTATAGTCACTGGTAGTCTTCTCGCATGGGGTACTGGTTGGAACACAGTAATATTCTCAGAGTACATGCCACACGGAAAAGAAGTTCTTTCTATCCCAGGTTTAGGTTCTTTCCTCAGCAAGGAGGGTTATGAAGAAGGGAATACTATACTTCTTATTTTAATTCTTTTCATTATATCGAGTATTGTCATAATAATGGAAAGGTTTGTTTGGAGAAAATTACTTTCAAGAACTGAAAAATATGAATTGGAGGCATGAATATGGCTCTGTTAGAAATAAAAAATATAACAAAGAGTTTCACTACAGATAAGAATATTCTTGTTTTAGAAAACATTAGTTTTGATATAGAAAAAGATGAATTTTTATCTATAGTAGGCCCTTCTGGTTGCGGGAAGTCTACTTTACTTAGAATAATAGCAGCCCTTGAAACTCCAGATTCTGGCTGTGTTTCTTTCCATGGTAAACCAGTACTTGCACCTACTCCAGAAATAACTATGGTATTTCAACAGTTTGGCTTGTTACCATGGAAGACTGTTTTAGAGAACATAGAACTTCCTTTGGAAATGCATGGTTTCAATCGTGAAGAAAGAAAGAAAAGATCAATGCGTTTCGTGAAAGATGTCGGATTGGAAGATTTTAAAGATTGTTATCCACATGATCTTTCAGGGGGTATGAAACAGAGAGTGGGAATTGCTAGGGCATTAGCGTTAGAACCTGAAATCCTATTAATGGATGAGCCATTTTCATCCTTGGATGCTTTAACTGCTGAAACGTTAAGAAAAGAAGTACTCGATATATGGAATGATAAAACAAACGTTACAGACAATTTTATAATGGTTACCCATTCTATCGAAGAAGCCGTTTTCATGGCAGATAGAATAATAGTACTCTCTTCAAGACCTGGTAGAATACTGAGTGATATGAAAATTAAAATTCCTAGACCAAGAGAAAAATACCAGAGAACTAAAAAAATGTTCAATTACATTGATGAGATAAAGAGTTTAATTATGAATAAAAATCACATCATTTAATAGAAATTCAGATCTTTAGAAAAGTTATCTCATTAACCAAACTACAAATTTCTGAACAAGGTTTCTAGTTATATTCAACTTCGGTTCTTGATATTTTTTTCCTGATAAAATTGAAGCTAATTTTTTTATTTCTATTGCTGCAGGGGAATTGGGTGCGTATTGAATGAGTGGTTTTTTTGCGGCAATGCTCTTGCTGATATTTCTGTCTTCTGGTATCTCAGCGATAATGGGTACACCTAAAATTGCAATTATCTCTTCTGTAGATAATTCATGCTCCAATCCTTTTATACGATTAACAACTGTACCTATAATTTTTATATCAGACTCTTGAGCTATTTTGAGCATTTTTAATGCATCTGTAACTGAAGGTAAATCTGGGTTGGTCACTATAATGACTTCATCGGAAGCAGATAATGCAGAAATGGCTTCCCTTCCCAAGCCAGCGGCAGAGTCCATGATGATGTAATCTGCTTTGCCGAGCAAACTGAAACTTATTTCGGGCAGACGACCTACGTCCACTCCTTTCAAATCATTCAAACTCATACTGGCAGGAATTATCTTAAAACCATAAGGGTGAGGATATATTGCATCTTTAAGTCTACTCTCCCCTTTAAGCACATCATGCAATGTGCGTGGAACTAAATGCATGCCTAGATGCAAACCTAGGTTCGGTGTCGTCAAGTTAGCATCCATTGCTATAACGTTTTCGCCTAAGTCAGAAAGAGCAGCAGCAAGGTTCGAAGTCAATGTAGTTTTTCCTACTCCACCTTTTCCCGACGTTAAAACAATAAGTCTTGTCATTTAACCAATTTAATTTTCTTATCTATTTTATTAAACTTAACGATTGCGTCTGTTATTTAAATTTTTCAAAGAAGTTAGTAAGCTTTAAATATTTGGAAGGAATCTATTAATGAGTCAATAAAAATTAGGAGGCGTATATCGATGGAATACGATGATGAAGATCTTGAGGGAGGAGATGACGAGGAAGGAGGGGGAGAAGACTGGGACGAAGAAGAAGGAGGATTTTGATTGGATAATCTCTCTTCTTACCAAACTTCATAAAGCAAGTTATAGTTTTATGTCCATGGAGGTGGAATTAAAGAAATTAATTTTTTAATATGTTCAAATCTTGTCAGCCTCAAAATTATTTTTTTGTTATTTATATAAACATTTAATTTCTGCAATTTTTCTTGTTATTTGTGATTCTTTCTGTATTTAATATTAGTTTAAATGTTCCTTAGAAAACATTAAATGGGCCTGGTGGAATATGACTCTCAAAGTCAATCGAATTACATAAGAATTCATATCAGCTAGATTTTTTGTTCTTTAGGGAAAGAATTATAAAGTCTAAAACTGAATCGATAAAAATGAAAACAAAACTATTGATGCTTTTATTGATAGGAATAATGTTACTCAGCGGATGTGTAAATCAACAACCAATGACAACAACTACCTCTAGCACTTCTACTTCCACGTCTATGGGTACAACGACTTCAACACGTAAAACAACTACTACAACAATCTCTAACGAAACAGCGAAAGGAGAATACAACCCAATCATAAATCCTGCTAATTTCGTTGCAAAAATTGATAATCAATATTATAGCTTGGTGCCAGGTACTACCTTTATTTATCAAGGTGAAGCAGATGGTGAAACCGAAAAAAATGAGGTCTACGTCACTCACCAAACTAAGAATGTTCTTGGTGTAATCACTACAGTCATTAGGGACAGAGTTTTTGATGCGGATAATGAGTTGACTGAAGAAACATTCGACTGGTATGCTCAAGACAGGAATGGGGATGTTTGGTACTTTGGCGAGGATTCAAAGGAATACGAAGGAGGTGTGGTTGTAAGCACCGAAGGCTCTTGGGAAGCTAGTGTGGACGGTGCAAAACCTGGAATCATAATGAAAGCAAATCCAAAAGTAGGCGATTCTTGGAAACAGGAATATTACAAAGATGTTGCTGAAGATCAGGCTGAAGTACTCGGTCTTAATGAATCTATTTCAGTTCCATATGGTTCTTTTAAAGATTGCATAAAAACCAGAGATTGGACACCCCTTCAACCAGATATCGAGGAAAATAAATATTATTGCCCCAATACAGGTGTAGTTTTGACAGTTATGGTTAAAGGTGGCTCAGAACAGATGGAACTTATAGACATTACAACCGAGTGAATGAAGGTCGGAATAATTGGATGCTATTTTTAATGGGCCTGGTGGGATTTGAACCCACGACCATCAGCTTAGAAGGCTGCTGCTCTGTCCAAGCTGAGCTACAGGCCCGTGATACATACTAAAAGATAGCATTTTTATAAATTATTAATATCAACTTTGCAGGTAGATATTTATGAAGTTACTCGTTATATGCGGTAGTCCAAGAAAAGAATCTTATACTAGAATCTTAACTAAACTAGCCTTTGATTATGCAAAAAATAAAAGTTATGACACAACTTGTTTGGATCTAGGTAAGGTTGATATAGAGAAGTTTCGTGGATTAGAAGAAGAATACAACAAAGCTACTAATGATGCAATAAAATTGATAGAAAATTCTGATGTGTTCATAATTAGTTCTCCGGTATACAATGGAGTCTTTAGTTCGGCTATAAAGAACTTATTTGAACTCGTCAATTACAAGGCTTTGGAAGGAAGGTTTGCAGGTTTTATCATAATGTCTGGAGGGACAATAAGTTATCTACAGGTTCAAGGCCAATTACAGGCCTTAATGAACTATTTTAGAGTAATCTCTAACCCAAGGTCTGTTTTTGTCTCAACTGATGATTTTGATGAAAACATGGAACTGAAGAATGAAAAAATAAAGGAGAGAATTGAAAAATTAGTAGATGATACGATAAGACTGAAAGGGTATAGTTAAGATAAAAATATACTATAAAAACGAATTATATATTGTATGGTAGAAAAGTATACAATAGGATACGTGTATCCTGAATCCGATAGGAGTCTTGATGATAAAATTTTAATCAAACTGTTAAAAAGAAAATTTAATCTATTACTTTTTCCGATAGAAGAACAGATTGAAGAAAGGATAATTGAAGAACGAGCGAAATTTTGCAGACTGATTTTGAATAACGCTGTCTATGAACCATTCACTTGGGAAGCGATAGAATTATCAAAAACATTCGAAGAATTCGGACTAAGAGTCATTAATTCTAGTCATTCATTTTATTACCAAGAAGACAAGTGGATGTTTTATCTTGAATGCCTAGAACATAAAATACCGACCCCATTAACCCATCTCATCTCAAAAAAATTGAATTATAACACAGAGAATATAAAGAAACTTCTTTTAGAAGGCCCAATAGTCATAAAGGCAGTTTTTTCAGACAAGGGACTCTGTGTAGAAAGAATAAAAACTTTCAAAGAATTTAAAAATAAAATCAAGAAAATAATAAACAAAAACCCGATTTCTCCTGTCATTGCACAAAAGTATATAGAACATGGGGCTGTTGGTCATAAAGTTTTTTTGATAGGGCATAAACCTATCCGAGGTGTTATTATTAAAGGGAAAAGTTGGGAACAAACAGGTGGAAAAGAAGGAGAACATTATAAAATCTTCAAACCGGATAAAAGATTGAAAGAATTATGCAAAAAAGCACCAAGAGCTTTTGGAATGAAATGGTGTAGTTTAGATTTTGTTAAACAAGATAATAAGTGGTATATGATCGAAGTAAATGGTTGCCCTTCGATTAGTCTTGTTAGTAAAAACATGAAAGATACAGAAAGAATTTCAAAAATGTTGGTAAATTATCTACATCAAGAAGTTGAGAAGTTATCAAAATAAGTGTTTTTTATAATCCCTTTTATACCTATGTCTAATTTTATGTAATTCGGGAATGCTAAGATTGGCAACTATCATTCCTTCTTTATTAAATATTTCCTTTATTATTTTGTGGGGATCTGCTATAGCTGAATAAGAAACAAGTTTTTTTTCTTTTTTGTTAAAGGGGCTGCAAAAAATTACATAAACTAAGTTTTCGTAAGCCCTTGCAAGTATTAGGGATTCCAATATAGTTTTCTCTCTTAATAAGTGATCCTTTCTATGAGCCCATGTATCATAACACCAATACATCGGACAAAAAATAATATCTGCTCTTTTTCTAACCATTGAGTATAATACATGTGGATAAGCAACATCCCAGCAAGTAGCTATTCCTAAATTACCTAATTCTGTCTTAAAAACCTTAAAGCTAGATCCTGTTTTCACGTATGGGTTATCTTCACATACATAGACTTTTCTATGCTTTCCAACCAATTTACCGTTTCTGTTTATTAACAACATTGTATTAAAAATGTGTTTTTTCTCTTTGATGAAATCCCCAATAATACACCAAATAGAATTCTTTTTGCATTCATCAAAAATTTCCTTTATTTTAGGACTTTTAATGTCTATTTTTTCACTCTGCAGAGAAGTCTCAGGAAAACAAACAATTTCAGCATTTTTACTCTTGGCTAATCTGATATAATGTTTAATTTTTATTACATTCTTTCTGAGACTAGGACTTAAGCCCAGTTGAGCCACAGCCACTGTTACAGTCTTCATAATCATAGAATAAAGATAACTGTTGTATTTAAAAAATTAACCATTAGTTTTTTATTTACTTTTGTTTATTGATAGTTAAAGGTGTTCAGTATAACTAACCCAGATTTTAAAATGATAGAGGAAAAGTGGAGACAGAAATGGGCAGACGGAAGAATATTTGAGGCCAATCCAAACGAGAGAAAAAAATTCTTCGTTAACTTTCCATTCCCTTATGTTGACGGACCGTTGCATTTAGGCCACAGTTTCACTCTAACCAGATTGGATGTCATAGCAAGGTTTAAAAGAATGCAGGGGTTTAACGTCCTATTTTCGTTTGCATTTCACGCTACAGGCGAACCGATAGTAGGAGCAACCGAGAGATTGAAAAAAGGAGATCCCGTACAGAAAAAAATCCTAATCAATTCTGGTGTTCCAGAAAAAGAAATAAACGAATTCAAAGACCCAAAGTTTATCGTTAGATTTTGGCAAAAAAGAATAAAAAAAGATGTTGATTCTTTAGGCGTTGGAATTGACTGGAGGAGAAGTTTTACTACCATCGACTCTAATTTTAATCGTTTCATAGAATGGCAATACAGATTTCTTAAAAATCGAGGTTATGTTGTTCAGGGGACTCACCCTGTAGTATGGTGTCCTAATTGTAAAAGCCCCACTGGAGATCATGATAGGCTTCATGGGGAAGGTGAAAGTCCTGTCAATTACATTTTATTTAAGTTTAAACTGAAATCTGGGGAAATATTGCCGATGGGTACTTTGAGACCAGAAACAATCTATGGTGTAACTAATGCATGGGCAAACCCAGATGTAGAATATGTTAAAGCAGAAGTTGATAATGAAACTTGGATAATTAGCAAGCCTTGTGCTGAAAAATTAAAAGATCAATTACATTCTGTTAAAATCATCGGAAAGATAACGGGGAAAGAACTTGTTGGCAAATTTTGTGTCAACCCTGTAACAAAGAATGAAATTTTAATACTGCCAGCAAACTTTGTTAGCGAAGAAAATGCAACTGGTTTAGTAATGTCGGTACCATCTCATGCGCCTTATGATTGGATAGGATTAAAAGATTTGATGATGAACTTAACTTATTTGAAAAATTTCGGGATAAACCCAAAAGATGTAGAAGGTATAAAACCTATATCGATAGTTGAAACAATAGGTTTAGGCGAACACCCTGCAATAGATTTGTGCAATGAAAAAGAAATCAAAAATCAAAATGAAACTGAAAAACTCGATGAGATTACAAATTTTCTATACAAGAAAGAATTCCATCAAGGTGTATTGAAAGAAAATTGTGGCGAATACAGAGGCATGAGAGTTTCTCAGGTAAAAGAGAAATTATCCAGTGATTTTCAAGAAATTGGAGTGGCATCAAACATGTGGGAAGCATCTGGAGAAATAATTTGTAGATGCGGAACTAAATGCCATGTGAAAATCTTGGAGAATCAATGGTTCTTGAAATTTTCAGATGAAGAATGGAAAAAAAAAGCTAGATTATGCTTAAGAAATATGAAAATCTATCCTGAAGAGGCGAGAAAAAACTTTGAATCAATAATCGAATGGTTGGAAGATAAGGCATGCGCAAGAAAGTCCGGTCTGGGTACTAGATTACCATGGGATCAAGAATGGATTGTTGAAACCTTGAGTGATTCTGTAATTTATATGGCTTATTATACAATCTCAAAGTACATTAATTCTGAAAAAATAGAACCTCATCAGTTGAATGATGATGTATTTGAGTATGTATTCCATAACAACGGGGATGAAAGTAAAATTTCTAAAGAAACTGGAATAAGTAAAAATGTACTGCAAGAGATGAAAAAAGAATTTGAATACTGGTACGGTTTTGATCTTAGAGGATCTGCAAAGGAATTAATTCCAAATCACTTGACTTTTTCAATTTTCCATCATACTGCTGTATGGTCTGATGAGAAGAAATGGCCTAAAGCTTTTACGACCAATGGGATGCTGAATGTGGAAGGAGTGAAAATGAGCAAGTCTAAGGGTAATTTTATAATCCTGAAAGATGCTATTGAAAGATATGGTACAGATGCTACTAGAATTGCTTTGATGGACTCTGCGGAAGGATTGAACGATGCTAATTGGTCAGAAAAAGACGTTATATCTTGGTCAAATAAACTAACTTCATTCTACAATTTAACTGAGAAATATTACAACAAAGGAAAAGTTATATTAAACAGACCGATAGATATTTGGTTAATATCAAGATTTCAAAACCATTTGAAAGAAATCACAGAACATCTTGAAAAAATTGAGAATAGATCAGCACTTACATACTTCCATTTGATGGTAAACGATTTGCAGTGGTACCTCAAAAGAGAAGAAGAAAAAAACAAAAATGTTATTGGCTATGCCCTAGAGACACTAACAAAAATTTTGAGTATATATTCACCTTTCATTTCTGAACAAACATGGAATATGATGAACAAGAAAACTTTTCTTTTGTTTGAGAAATGGCCTGAGTTTGATTCAAAAAAAATTGACGAAAAAATTTTAAAACAGGAAGATGTTTTCAAGAATATATTTGAGGATATTAAACAGGTAATAAAACTTTCAGGTAAAAACAAGAATCTGTATGTTTATGTTGTAAACGAAGAAGAGTTTAGGTATTTACAACAAACGACGAGTTTTATCAAAAAAGAACTGAATTTTGATAATATTAAAATTTTCAAAGTGAGCGACCAGAAAAAGTATGATCCAGAAAACAAATCTAAAAGAGCTAAGTTTGGTAAACCAGGTATTTATATAGAATAAATTTTTCTGATTGATGTTTAGTTTAATTCTTCTTTCATTATAGAAGCTATGTCGTAATAATACTTTTTAGGACATGTTAACGATCCATGCACTCCCATGTATTCTTTATGTAATTCATCTTCCCTTTCTGTAGCTTCATCTAAAAATGTTGTTTTGAATAAATCGATGAGGTCCCCTTTCTCTCCTTTCTGATAAGCCATGTAGAAAGCTAGTAATTGTTCGTCCCTGTTTAAACCAGTGGCGTCATAAGCAGTAGCGTTTTCCCCACCGAATAAGGAATAAAATCCTCTGAATTTCTTATCAAATAAGTTTTCAGTGAAGCCGAGGTTTTTTACATCAATTCCGTTTGCTTTTAGAAAGACGAAAGTTCTAGCACATTTTGAACAATTCATGCACCATTTCTTTCCATCGTTTAAATCTATATCAGTAAAACAAGAAATTTGATATCTGGCGATTTCAGGATATCTTTTATGAAGAATTTTTATGATTGCTAATTCGTGTATTGGTTCTATAATACTACAAACCGTGGTTTGATTATTTGTAGCTAGTTTAGTGATTTTTGTCAATTCTCTCAACCAAGAGCTAGACTGATCGAAGACTGGGTATGATTTGTAACCTTCGGAATTAATGTAATAGTCATTACAACTTCTTTCATTTCCAAAAATGAGATACTTACACTTTAAATTATGAATGAACGGTAAAGATAGGAGGGTATTGTTCGTTATAAAATCTCCATTGCCCCATTCAGTTTGTCTCACTTTCCAATAATTATAATCCGATAACGAACCAGTTTCGTTTTTGACTCTATGAATATTTACGTTAAATTTATTAGATAGCATTTCCCCGGATGCATTCAAACATTGATTCATCATGGGCACATTACTTTCTTCTATTCTCAATAAATCGACATTTAACCCAATCTCTCTTGCGAGAGCAAATGAAAGTAAACTATCTTTACCAAAAGAAAAATTTATGATAGCTTTTTCTTCGAAATTTGATTCGGGTAAAGGCGGCATTTCTGTGACATCATTCCTGCATATTATCATCGATTCTAAATATGTTTTAATCCATTCTGTAGAGGATTCTCCTAGTAAATCTGCAGCAAAAGGTATGAAATTGATATGATTTAAAATGAAGAAAGGTTTCAAAAGAGGTTCAGGGCAGTTAAGTTTTATGTGAGGTATTTTAAAATCTCCCAGTTTAAGGAAAAGTGGCACTTGAAGCGCATTCAAATACAAAAAATTATCCATTAAAAATTCTTTTTGATTATAAGGCCCCCATACGTCTGTAGGGTACTTTACAGTAAAGATATCTCCATTTAATTCTAAGGAAAACCCGTCATTAGAATATTTGGATGCTGAAATTATCATTCTTCTTACGTTGTTGACAAACTATGTGATTAATAATAATTTTGTTTTCCTAGCTTATAAAATTTCTTCAATTTTTTCGAAATTTTTGTTCAAATTTGATAAAAAAATCAATCAAGTTCCTCTTTGTAAATTGAAAGTGTTTTTTGTTTAATTTTCTTAGGAATTGTAAATGAATCATGAATCTTTAGAAATTCTTTAATTAAATCATCTTCTCTTTCTTTGATTTCGTTCAGAAAAATTTTTTTAAACTCTTCTATTAGATCACCTTTAACGCCATTCTTATAAGCCAAATAGAAAGCTAGTAATTGCTCGTCTCGGCCAAGACCAGAAGTATCGTACATGAAACGCCGATCACTTGTTTTAAAGATTGAAAAGTAATTGGTATAATTTTTTGATAGCATATCTTCTTTGAAACCGAGTTTACTGACATCTATATTGAAAGCTTTAAAAAATATGTACATTCTTGCACACTTTGTGCAATTACAACACCATCTTTCATTTTTTATCGAAGTTGACTCATCGGGAAAGCAAGAATACTGGTATTTTGCGAATTCAGGATATCTTTTATGAAGAATTTTTATGATTGCTAATTCGTGTATTGGCTCAAGAAGACTACATAAATGGAATTTATCTCCAAAAATTATTTTTATCATGTTGTTTAATTCTTTAGTCCACTCTATTGTTTGATCAAAAGCAGGATAACATTTGTATCCATACTCATTGATGTAAGGCACGCTACAGCTCTTTTCATTGCCTAAAAGTAGGTATTTGGCATTATAATTGTACAAAAAAGGGATGAGAAGCAACATATATTCTGTCAAAAGGTGTGAAAGTGAATATTTGATTTTACTAGAAATATCCAAGAAATCAAATTTATGGAGAAGCATCGTTTCATTCAATATGTGTTCAATTACTATCCCAATTTCTTTATTGAATTTTTTCGATAATTGCTCTTTAAATTTATTTTCAACTGGTGCACCTTTCTCTTCAATCCAAACTGGATGGGGATCTAGACCAATTTCTTTCGATACGGCAGTGCCTAAAAGACTCTCTTTGCCAAAACTAAAACTTAAAACAGAAGAATTTTCATCTGCATTTAGGTTCAACCAAGGGTGTTTTACTTCTTGATCCGCAAATTCAAAGCTAGAATTGAAAAATCGTTTAAAATATTTCTCGGGCTTAATTCCTTCAGAATCGCTGATATTTGGTATATCCATGAATTGCATGGATAAGAAAAATGTTTTTAACAGAGGCGAACTAGTGTTTAGTATGACTTTATCAGTACCCTGTATGATAGGTAAGTGTACCGACTTTAGAAAAAGATAATTATCCAAGAAAAAATCCTTCATTTCATCAGAAAAATTATTCCACACCTTCTCTGGGTATTTTAAAGAAAATTTCTCATTCATTAGAAGAATATCAACGCCTTTCTGTGTTTTATTTATAGATATGTTCATTTAGCTCTTACAGGTAACGGTTTTATTGTTAAAATATTAATTTTATATCTTGCTATTGCATGATTAAGAATTGACAATATTATTTCATTATAAGTCATTCCTGCAGTATAGCATGCTTTAGGGAATCTTGAATTTTCTTTTGGATTTGGTATAAGACCTGGCAATGCATTAAGTTCTAGAACATTAGGCATACCATTTTTATCAAGGCGCATGTCTATCCTACAGAAATCCACACAATCGAGTGCTTTAAAAGTTGCTAATGCAATTCTTTTGATTTCATTTTCAAGATTTTTATCTATTCTAGCAGGGCATACGACTGTTTCTATATTACTGCTTGGTGAATCCCAAAACCATTTAACTTCATAACAGTCAAATTTAGGAACATTATCAGGTAGATTATCGAACAATACTTCAACAATTGGCAGTACTTTTGGTGGATTATTTCCTATTATTGAGACCGTAAATTCTTTTCCATTTAAAAATTCCTCAACTAATGCTGGTTGATGATAACGATTGATAACAAAATTGACGAGTTTTCTCAACTCCTGTTCTGTATTTATGAGTGATTTTTTTGTTATGCCTTTACTCGATCCTTCTGCGTTGGGTTTTATGAAAAGTGGAAAATGAAGTTTTGGATCAAGTGGCTCGTTCGTCGAAGTAAAAAGTTGAAATTTGGGTGTAGGTATACCATAGTAAATCAATGTTTCTTTAGTCCTTCTTTTATCAAGAGTAATAGCTTGTGTTAACACACCTGAACCTGTATAAGGTATTTTCAACATTTCTAACATTGCAGGAATTTGAGATTCACGACTTTCTCCATATAAACCTTCAGCGATGTTGAACACAAAATCTAATTTAGATTTTTTTAATTTTTCATAGGCATTCTCATCGGCTTCTATCAAAACAGTTTCATAACCTCCTGAATCAATCGCTTCTTTTATTGCCATGATTACTGAAATGTCATCGAATTCAGCAAATTCATCAGTTTTTAGTCTGCTATTCTTTTCTGGAAGCGAATTGTATGTAATTCCAACTCTCATGAAAAAGTATTACCCCCTGGGGTTTGGATATTCGTATTTTTCTCCTTTGTAATTCATTAGAACAATTTTCTCTTTCGTAATCTTCTTAATGTACTTAGGAAGTATTGGGATTTTACCTCCTCCACCAGGACTGTCGATGACAAAATGTGGCACGCACAGACCAGAAGTATAACCCTGAATCGCCTTAATTATTTTCATACCAGTTTCAATGTCAGTTCTGAAGTGTTCTATGCCCTTTACTAAATCGCATAGGTAGAGATAATAAGGTCTAACTCTAATCTGAATCAGCTTTTGCATCAACTCTTTCATTATTTCAGGGGAATCATTAACACCCCTAAGCAGAACTGTCTGACTTCCGAGAGGTATGCCAGCATTTGCAAGCAATTCACAAGCTCTTTCAACTTCGGGAGTAATTTCTCTAGGATGGTTGAAATGAATGTTAACGTAGATAGGATGATATTTTTTTAGCATGTTACACAATCTCTTAGTTATTCTCATCGGTAAAGTGCACGGTACTCTTGTCCCAATCCTAATTATGTCTAAATGTGGTATTTTTCTTAATTCCTTCAGAATTATCTCTATATCCTTGTCACTTCTCATGAAAGGATCACCACCAGATAGAATCACATCTCTCACTTCTTTGTGTTCTCTTATGTAATCTATGCCTCTCATGATTTGGTTCATCGGGATTTGTTGTATTCTACCCACCTTTCTTTTTCTTGTACAGAACCTACAATAAGTTGGACATTTGGAACTCACAAGCAATAAAACTCTATCTGGATATCTGTGCACAAGACCTGGAACTTTAGTATCTCTTTCTTCGCAGAGAGGATCATCGATGTTAAATTTGTCTTGAAGCTCTCTAATATCTGGTATGCATTGCTTCCATATAGGGTCATCTTTCTTCCTAATGAGACTTAAGAAGTAAGAACTTACTTTCATCGGGTAAACTCTCTTTACCCTCTCGATTTCTTTTAAGTTTGCATCGAACTTTCTCAAAACTTCGGAAACCATAAGTCCTGATCTGGAGGGAAAAGTCTCCCCTATATCAGTATTTTGATTAAGTTCTTTTAATTGTGGTAACAATGGGCCCCTCTGCAGCGGATATTTTAGGACTTGTCTTTGTTTGGGATCCACAAACATTAAATTTTGTTGCCACCCCTATTGAGAAGGAACCGTACTATAAAAATCTTCACACCAACGGAAGAATTAGACATTGTTCTTTAATCCCTCTCCCTTTCAAATAATATTTTATGTTACATTAGTATTTAAGTTTTTACGAATTTTTTTCAATATTTTCAGAATTTGTAATTAAAGCTAATGTAAGGATAATAATATTTAAACGAATACCTTATTTGAATATATGACAACTAGGAAAATTCCTCGATCAGATTTAGTAATCCACACTATGAAAGAAATTCTCAAGAGAAGAAAAATAGTCCAATCGCAAGAGGATTTGTGTTTTTTTGTTTTAGATAAATTAAAAAATTATGATCCTAATTTTGTGTTATCTCCTCATAGGGTTAAGAGTCTAGTAATAAAGGTCCCTGAAGTGGAAATAAAAGCTAAAACAAAAAAAATTCCAGCAATGACTAAGTTAGAAACATGTCCTGTATGTAAAAAGAAGATAGACAAGATATATGGAAAGAATTTGCTCAATAAAAGAATTCAAATCGGTTATGTATGCAAAAGATGTGGATATACAACTGATCTAGAAGCATTCATGCCCATGAAATACATTTTCTTATGGAAAAAGTGAATTAATGGAGTAGAAACATTCATTCCAGTATTTTTAACTGATACTTCGTATTACCCATACCTAGTTTGGATGCATATTCAATATGAGTCTTAGGTTCAACCTTATGAATCTCGTAAAAAACATTTTTTCCAGTTTTTTTGTTTATTAAATCAATAGAAGCGATGTCTATAGCCACTGGATCAACTGAGAACAAAATACCTATATTTCCACAAATGGGAAATCCCGTATCAACACTACCAAGTGGAAGGCAATCGCATTTAGGTGATATGTCCAAGAGAACGTTCACAAAAAATTTTTTATTGTTATCAAAACTCTTTAACGCCGCATAAGCAGCATCAGAAAGAGAATCAGGAAAATGTCGCATATGAACCATTGCCTTTCCTTTTCTTGTGACTCCACCCATCCCGAGATTCTTGATTGCACCACCAAACCCTGACATTTCATGACCCTTCACATGCGAAATGACAACGATAGCATCTGCATCATGTAAGTATTTTGCAACATCAACTGACTTTAATAGTTTGTCTATTTTTATGTTCACCCCTCTGTCTGAGATCAAAATCGGACAACCAACAGTTTCTTTAGTGAAACCATTCGACCTTGCAGTTTTTGAATAGCCACCAACAGTAAACCTAGAGCCACGATATAATGTAGGAGTGTCGAACAAGAATGGCTTTCCACCAATCTTTTTTATCACATCGACTATCTTCCCAACTACCGGTGGCCTCACATAATTCAAATTACCGTATTCGCCCATATGCAATTTTATAACGACTCTATCTCCCTTATCGATATTTTCAATTCCGGTTATTTTCAGAGTATTTTCAATCTTCTTGATCAGGTTTTGTTGAATTAAATATACGTATGACATAGTTCTACCTTAATATAAAGTGAAATTCATAAAAATGAAATAATTGTTTAAATATTTGAACAGTTGGGTTTAAAGTAGTAATTGAGCCGAGATCGCATAATCAGGTAGTGCGCAGGATTCTTAAAAAGAAGGCGAATCTGGAAAACCTGTGTCCGCAAGGACTTGAGGGTTCAAATCCCTCTCTCGGCGCACCTTGAATAAATATTTTCATTATATTAGTAGAATTTATAATCAGATAGATTTTTGTTCTCAAAAATAAGAAAGATGACTATGAAAAAATTGAAAGATTTTTGGAGGATAGTGGATAAAGTCATCTATGAATCTGATATTCTTTTGGAAATCATAGATGCCCGTATGCCAAATCTTACCCGCAATGAAAAGTTAGAGAATAAGGTTCTACGAAAAAGAAGGTTTCTCATATTGGTGATGAATAAATCGGATTTGATAACGAGAAGGATGAAGATAGATTTTTTACGAAAGTTTAAATCAAAGGAAGTAGTTTTTGTCTCATGTAAAGATAGAAAAGGAATCTCGACTTTGAAAGAAATTATCCTTGATTTTGCCAAAAAGAGAAGATATTGGAAGTATGTAAAAGTCGGTGTTATCGGTTACCCTAATACAGGTAAATCATCAGTCATAAACATTTTAGCTGGCAGATCGGCTGCTAAAACCTCCCCAATCGCCGGATTAACTAGGGGAGTTCAATGGATAAGAGGCGAAGGTAATATCATGTTTTTGGACACTCCGGGGGTGATACCTTTGGATGATAGGGATGAGACAGAACAAGCATTGATGTCTATCATAGATCCTAATAAAATTGTAAACTCAGACCTTGCGGCTATGAAAATAATACAATTATTCTTAGATTATAATAAAGGGGGTTTGGAAAAATTCTACGATGTGAAGATAGAGACTGATGATACCTTTGAAATATTGTTGCTAATAGGAAAAAGAAAAAATTTTCTAAAGAAAGAAGGTAAAGTGGACGAAATCAGGACTACTTTAACTATAATAAGGGATTGGCAGAGAGGAAATTTACTATTGAACTTTTGATGACTTTAACGACTCAAGTCAAAATTATATTTGCATTTACTACGAGTCAATAATTAATGCTTGAAGGTCTAAAAACTTTTATATGCCCCATTTTCCAAAGTTATTATTGATAACATGGTAGGTATGGATAGTTTAATCATCTTTAGCGAAACAGTAATAAGACTTGTTTCATACGTCCCAAACATAATAGCTGCAGTGATACTTCTTTTAGTCGGTTGGCTAATAGGGAAAGTAATAGGAATAGTGACTAAAGAAATACTAAAAAAAATGAAGGCAGATAGTTACTTCAAATTTGGGAGAGGGTTTGAAGTTAGTAAAATCTTCTCTCTGATTGTATCTTGGATAATCTATCTAGCATTTATACAGGCAGCCGTGAGTCAAGAAGTTCTAGGGATACCGACATTAGGAATATTCGTGGGTCAGATATTGGCATTTATACCAGGAATTCTAGAAGGAATGGTCATTATTCTAGTAGGTTACGTCCTAGCAAAGTACGTGCAAGGACAGATAATAGCAAGTAAAGCAGAATATTCAGATTTCATAGGACAAGTAGTATTTTTCTTCACAATAATCATAACGATTGCTTTGGCACTTCCGTTCGTAGGGATAAACCCAGAATTGATAAACAACATAATCTTAGTACTAGTAGCCTCGGTCGGTATAGGAATTGCAATAGCTCTAGGTTTGGGGTTAAAAGAAAGTGTAGGAAACATAGCAAAAAAATACGCAAAGAAGGTATAAACCTTTTAAGTAAGGGGTTAAATTTTTTTATTTTTAATTTTTTAATAAACTTTATTCTTTATTCGTTAAAGTCTTTTTTTCATCCTTAATTTCTAATCTCTTCTTAACTTCTTTTATAATCCTTCCTTTCTCACGCTCTCTTTTCTTTTTGTAAAAAATACCACAGAGTATCATTAGAACAATCAATAGTATTATAAGTCCAGGCCAGAACACAAAACCCATCATGATTAAATTCCTGATTTTAACTATGGGGTCGCATATTTTATCGTATTCCTTTCCGCTGAAGTATATTTCTGCTTGATTTAACTGATCTTCCGGATGAACCCCGGGCGGAACTATGAATTTAGATTTGTTGTTTGTTTCAATCTCTACTCTCAATATAACATCTACTCTACTGACGACTTGTTCATATACTGGTAAGGCATATTCAAACCAGCTTATCGCGCTTATATAATTTCCAATGTTATACTCCCTCATACCATTCTCGTAAGCAACTTCAGCGTCGTTGTAAGAAGTCTGGATTGTTGGTATATCTATACAGTCCTTAACCACCAATGAATCTTTTGCAGGTATCTTCACTTTGTTCAATTCTGTTAACAACAAGTCAGCTATCTCTTTGGGGTTTTGACCTATTATCAAAGTTAAATTTTTAGCTTCACTCTCAACTTCATCCTTTGCTTTAACACTCAACCTGTAAATTCCTGTTTCAGTTTTGATCGGGACGTTTATCGTAACTAAGTATTCTTTCATTCTTCCTGGTTCAATATCACTTATCAAAGGTAGGATATTTATCCAGTTCAAAGGAATTCCTTCTATCGATATTTTTACTGAGTTCGCAGCTTTATTTCCTGTGTTGTTGACAAAAGCTATGAAGCTCGTCTTGTTTCCTGTTATCACAGATAGCACAGTAGTTGATAGCCTCAAGTTCAAAACAGGTGCAGAGATTGGAGCTGGTTGTGTTGGACTAGGTCCTTTAGGAGCTGCAGTTGTGGTGATACAATCCTTTATAACACGAAAAGTATCAGATGTCCACGTTTCTGTGTTATCGTATCTTAGAGTGGCTAGAAAAGTGTAATAACCATCTGGAGTTGAAAGAGGAACAGTCAGAGTCGGTATGTCTATCAAACTCGTGTTTATAGATAAAGTTCTATTCAACTCTGTTAAGACTGTACCAACAGAATCCAAAATCTGATAAGTCATGTTGATGTCAACGAACCCAGGTTGACTTTTACTTATATTCACTATTGCGGGAACAGAATTCCCAGCACAAACTGTTTTATATTCTGGTGGGATTGTGACGTTTAAAGAAAATCCACGAACATGGACGATCAAGTCTATCGTTTGTTGATTTCCGTTTGTGGTTGCATATATGTACCCGAAATAATCACCGGTGATTTCTGAAACTGAGACGCTTATATTCGCAACAGTCTGGTTTGACGGTGACGTGCGTGGTAAGAAAACTTCATCTGCCGTGAAATTAACCCAATTTCCTGGTATGCCTGTAGATTTATTCATGAGAATAGTAGTGTTTTGACAATTGTTCTCTAGCCATAGAGTTATTGCACCAGTATCATCGAAGCCACCAGGCTGAATCCATTTCTCTATCCTCGTAGGACTAAAGCAAAAGCTTTCTGGGGTTCCTGCGCAGTCTCCAATTCCTTTATTGATTCGAAAATGACGGGTTGAATAAGTGGAATTTTCTCTGTAAGTGAAATTACTACCAACATTTGCTATTCCTGTGTTATCACTATTTTTGATGGTGTAATACGTACTAAAATCTTTCCTATCACCCACTGGTAGGAATATGCCTGACCGAGTATAGTTATGAATTTCAATACTGATAGGATTAAAAATCCTCGTTGTAAGATTCCCAGTGACGTTCCTGTTCCCAACATTTGTTATAATGTTGGTTACGTTGACGATTTCTCCAGGGCAGTAAACTGGAATTGCCGGATCAGCGGTTTCATTTAATAAAATTTCTAGATTTACACTGAATATTTCTGTTATAACTCTAAAAACACCGTGCACGACCATCGAATGAACAGGAATGAATCCAAAAGTTTCAAGAAATAGGACTAGGGTTAGAATTAGAAGTATCAATTCCCTTAATTTCACCATTTTTACTGTAGCGATAATAGACACCAATTACCAAAACTATTACAACTATAATTATGGTTATTATTGCTAAATAAGGTATTCCTTGTTGTTTTACTTCTGTTACTTCTCGGATGGATTTTTCTTCCTCTAGTTCAACGACTTTAACGTTGAACGTTGGCCCGCTTATTGATTGATATACGGCTGAACCATGCAACTCTTCTTCATAAGCTCCACATCTTGCAGTCAAGCTACCAGTATACTGTCCTATTGGTGCGTCTGAAGGAATGGTGACAGTACCGTAAACATCCACGACTCCACCAGCACCAACGATTGTTTTTTCATCGTCAAATTTAACTTCCAATGATTCCAAGCCATTTATGGAGTAAGTACAAGCTATTTTATTAGTTGAAGTAGTGGCTTGAAGTTGAAAACTGAAACGTGCAGAATCCCCCCTCATCAGAGCCAAATCATATGGTATCGGTCTAGTGATTCCTATAGATTGAACTACTTGAATGCTGAGTAAAACTGTTAAGAGTAATATAAAACTGTTTTTGACGAAAATTTTCCAATTCATATTATTCATTATCATGTGTGCCACGTGCCGTTTATCTCAATCGTGTTACGATATTCGTCATACAACAAACCAAGCGGTAGTTCAAGGTGCCAGTATGCGTTGAAAGTTGCGTTTACGTTGCTACAAGCTGGAATACTACATCTTAGCAAACCAGTTTCAGAATTAAACTCTACTCGTGTGTTATCATTTACAGGGATGTTTGCTTCTGGTACGCTACCCGTATCACTTGGGCTTAAAGTATCATCATCTATTCTATAATTATTGCCACTTTTATTGAATGTTTCACCTTGGTTCAACCCAGTGAAGTTGGTTGCATTCCATAAAAGATCTAGTACTATATTCCCTGAATTCTGCATCAACTGTCCACCTGTTCCATTATTCCATTGACCCACGTTTAAAGTTCCCATATCTATATAGGTGTTATCGTCAGCTGGGTAAGTGAAAGCCCAGATTTCTCCGTAGGTCCATCTACTTGTATTGCTACTTCTGTTGAGACCGTCAGTTACTGTGATGTTCACTCTCCATGTTCCATTTACTTCATAAAACCATACTGGTGTTGATCCAGTCATATTACAATATATACCGCCAGGTCCCCATTGTTCTCCAGGAACAAAATTCATTGAAATAGTATGGTCTGCGTTAGTTGGAGTACAAGTAGTAACTGTTCCGTTGCACAAGTAAGCGGTTCCGTTGTTAGAATTAAATGTGTTACAATTTCCGTTAGGGTCTGTTATTTTTGCTTTTATACGAAATGTTATGGATCTGTTATTAATACCCTGGACAAAACAATTTAAAGGGTCTGCCTCGCTGCAGACTGCGTAAGTATAAGGAGCACTGCCCGTGCGGTTTATAAATATAATATCAACGCTCGGTGGAGCATTGGCCAGACTAAAACGGCCAATCTTTGAAGTAGATAAAGGAATCAATTGTCTAAATTTATCATTTGTTAAATAAAGTGAAATAAGTAAAATTGCTACAATTAGCATAGCAAAAATAAAGATTGTAGTTCTCACTCCCATCTGCTTTCCCTTTATTATAATACTTGGGAAAACTGACTTATAAATCCTGTCTAAAGTGCAATATGAATATAAACTTTTCGTTTCTTATGAAATAAACTTTTAAGAACTAAAAATGGTTTTTAGAAGATTTAATGACGTAAAATTACTTAGGTTTTATTTTTCTTATTTTTATTGAACCAATAGACAGCAAAAATCACTATTATTATAATAACTACCATAACGGCTATCAACGAGTAAGATGTCCCAGGCACTTTTTCAGGAATAGTTGTGGGTGTTTCAACCCTTTCTACAACTTTTACCGTGGGGAAGAATAACGTTGCACTCTGTACAACTTTAGATCCTCCCTCCGATTCCAAGGGTTCACATTGTACGCTGAACATTCCATCATAAGCTTTTAATTGAGCATCTGCAGGAATTGACACGGTCCCAAAAATAACTTTTGACTCGCCTGCATTTACTTCAGCTTTTTGTTCATCAAAAGTTATCACTAGTTGTTCTAGCCCCGAATAAGAATAACTGCAAGACATTGCGTTCGGTGAGCCTGTACCATCTATCATGAAGTGAAAACGTGTACTTTCGCCCCTTAACAAAAATTCTTTATCCAGAATGGGTTTAGTCACGCTTAAAGCCTCAACTGAGTAAAAACTCATCAGCATAGCTAAGATTACGAAAAATCCAACTTTATGAAAATTTAATTTATTCATATTAAGCACCACATAAAGTTTGTGTAGAATTAACTTGGATTGTGTTATTATATTGACCTGCACTTTTACCGGATTCTATATACAGATGCCACCAAACATAGAATTGAGCCCAGTTGTTGCCACCAACCACTTCATCATCACTGCATAGATAATTTCCACATCTCGTTACATTGATAACTGGGAAATTTATTTGTGTTTGATTATTGGGGCTTATATAACCAGCACCAGTACTAACACCAGCTGGCCTATTCGTATCATTGTCAACTGCGAAAGTCGTGAGGCCGGGTTCTCCGATATACCCAGCATCAGTAATGCCGATTACATCGGGCGGGTTCCCACCAGTGAAGTTTGAAGCATTCCAAAACAACATGAATTTAGTATTTGCACCATTCTTAGTGTAGTTTTGAGCCAATGAAGGATTCCACTGACCTACGGATACACCACCTAAGTTTATTACATTCCCTACTGTATCAGGTGTAGTACCGTCATACGGATAAAGCATATCAAGACGTTCATTAAACTTCCAGTATCCTTGCGATGAATTTTGCCTGCCAGTCACATCTGTTGCAGAACCATTAACACGCGATAAACCACACCATCTGTAATATTCCAATTGGATTGTCGTAGTATAGTTGCAACAACAACCATTACAACCCGAACAAGTATACTGAGTGTATGGAGTAGGGGAAGAATTAGTGTAGGTTTTAACGTTACTATTACATGTCGATCCTGTATCATTAGTGCAAATATACCATACGAAACCGTTTTGACAATCCCCGTTTGGGTCATAAACTGTAGCATTCAGTCGTAAAGTTTTATTCCTATCACCATAACCATCGAATGAAGGTATTGATCCCGTGACTGTGTATGGGAGTGAACCCCATAAAGTAGGTGTATTTACGTCTTGTATAAGCATGTATATGACTTGCGGTGAAAGACCAGTCACATCCATCGTTCCCCGCATGACCCCCAACCTAACAAACTGCTCTCTTACTCCAGGAATTAGAAAAGAAGAACCTATTGCAAGTAACACGATAACCAAAAAAACAGCAAGTATTCTGTTCATAATAATATATTTAGTTTCTCATATTTTTAAAAGTATCTTCCTTTCCAATATCTCTTTATAATTAACGTTAAACAAATATTACTGAGTCGGAGTGACATTTAACTCTGGTTTGAAAGATGCTACTTTTTCTCTTTTAGACCAATAAATTACGATTGCAGTCACGATTAAAATCAACACGACAACTCCCAGTGAATAGGGTGTTATCATCATCTTTTTCTCTTCAAGTTCTCCTGTTTTTTCTTCTCTTTCCACAACTTCTATCTTGACACCCAAACCCATTGTATGAGTTAATAGAGACCCTGATACATCTTCAATTTTGGGTGTACAGTGCACAGCCAGACTCCCTGTATAGATTTTTATCGGCGCGTTCTTTGGAACAGAAACATTACCGTAAACATTCTTAATTTCGTTTGCCTCTAATATAACCTCCTTTTCGTCCAAAGCTATAACCAGAGGGTCCATACCACTTATAAAAATTGAACAGGATTGTTTACCGTTTGAATTTAAGGCCTGTATCTGAAAATAAAATCTTGCATAATCCTCTTGCTTCAATTTTAAATCTGCGTTTTCCCCCGTCAGTCTTGAATCAACTGGCGATATCTGTGTGATTCCCATAGACTTTACAATTTGAATGTTTAAAAGCATAAAAAATATGATTAAACTAATTTCTTTTTTCTTTAAAGACCTATCGAATTTCATGTGCTCTCCGTGTGATTTACTCTTATAAAATTAGTATAATTTTGACCAATAAAACCTAAAGGCAAATAAGCCCTGAAGTATAGATACTTGACTTGTGCTGGAAAAACACTCTTAAAAACTAATCCAGGATTATATGTTAAATTAATGAAAGTTCCAGTTGTAGATTCGTTATAGCTTGCATTTCCTACACCAATCACATAACCTGAGTTGGGCGTGCCGATGAAATCAGTGCCGTTGAGAAAAACATCCACTTTCAAATTTCCTGTATTATTTATTGACAAAGGATATGCATTATATGAGTTGACTGTTTGACCAGGAGCACCAGTGTAGTTGATAGTCGATACATTAACAACTATGTCCGCTAATCCTTTGTACGTAAAGTTCTGTGATGTAAAATTGTTTATGCCTGCTGTCAGATTCATCTTAACACTTACATTCCATTTTAATTGTTCAGGGTTTCTCCAATATTCCATGTACCATTCTTGGAAACATTGCACTTTCGAACCTGTTGTCTGAATCAACCCACTTAAAGGTCCTTTGGAAGGATTAGAATAAGTATCGGTTGAATTGAGAATCCTGACTTCACAAACGCTTATAGGTGTCGTGTTAGTCGTCACATTAACTGTCACGTTCATCCTTACGTTTCCGCCTGAAATTGGTTGTATGTCCCCTTGTGGCTGAATCTGTATCGATTCTATAACTAAGTATCTCCATTCGGTAACATTGACATAGTAAGAATCAAAAGATGGAGTGTAATTAGCACGTGTGAAATTGGCAGTGAAATTCCATATTCCCAACTGATTTATTTGTGTTATATTCTCTAAGGGCGAATTGCCAAAGCTCCAATTGTACCAGCCACCAGAGTAATTGGTCCATATTTGAACAAAACCTGAGGAAGGTTGTACTAAGACAGCTGTCGTGTTCAAGAATCCGGTTACGTTCATCTTAAAATTCCCTCTAGTTTCGTTCAAGTAGAGTGTGACGTTTGAGAACCCTGGGGTGATGTTCAGGAATCTTGTAGTGATACTGGACGAATAATTACTGTTACCAGTATAATATCCAGTGTAATTGTAATTTCCCACACCCAATAATACTTCATCGATATATGATGGAAGGTTAACTCTATTCCTATCCAGTTCCACGTTAATCTGTAAGCTACTGATGTTGATAGTCGCGTTAACTATCGTAGCATTCGGGTATGTTTTATTTGCAATTCCTATCCATCCAGTTTCATTTAAGTAGAGTGTAATGTTGGTTGGGGCTATACTTACTTGATAATTGATTGGATTGGTTGAATTCCAGTTGTTGAATGTATCGTTGGCATACCACCTATAGTAATAATTGCCTACAGGTAAGTCTTTGAAACTTAAATTATATTCATTGCCATATTTCGAGATATTACCCCATTTGAAAGATGACTTATTAACACCGTTCCATTCAAAAATAACATTGTCTATACCAGTATTATCTATCCAAGTAATGTTGAATTGATACTTTTGATTGGGTTGATATATCACTGGAGATGCAGGAGATGTCTTGTTGTTTGACCATTGAGGTGGAAACTTCTCTGTTATCCTGATAACCGCATCATCAGTGTCATTAAAAGCGTTGTTAGGCGGGTTTCCATATTCTTTAGATGAGAAGTTAACATCTAACTTATAACCCGTACCAGGATTTCCGCTAGTATTAATTTCCCATTGAATTGTACAGCTCTGTCCTATCGTTAAATTTCCGCAGGTAGCTGGGTTTGATGAATTATAGTTTACTGTGAGGTTTACGTAGTTTGCATAAACAGTTACCGAGCTGCTTGCGTTTGACTTTCCTGTCGCACTAAAATAAAATAAACCATTTTGATCTATTAAATCATAGACGGATGTAATAGCCTTATTATAATTTGCTTCAGTACCGCCGATGTTTTGATCAATATACCACTTACCACCAGATTTATTGTAATACTGCAAATAAGCTTGAAAAACTCCTGTTCCTGCCCGATACCCACGATAAAAATAAGTTATATTTTTTATCGAATTGGGTTTGTAAGAAGACAAGTTGAATGAAAATTCGAGGTGAGCATAACGTTGTGACGTACTCCATGAACAACCACATAATCCACATTCTGTTTGATTCGTTGAGTGTTCGGAACAAAAAATATAACTTGGACTCTTACATTGACTACCCGTCCAAAAACAACCACAGGAGGTTTCACAATCACCTTTATTATAAAGATTAATACAGATAGGTGTTCCAGTACAGGATGGGTCCTCTGCAGTTGCAGAAGCATTAACCCTATTACCATCACTCACATTAACCTCGTAGTAATCCGTGTCTGTGAAGGGATTGAGACCGTATGAAGGATAGTAATTAGAATTGTTTTCAGCTTTATAGGCCAAGTTAGATATAATGTTAGGAAGCAAACTATCAGTAAAGTAAGTAACGAATGAAAGTGGTGTATTGGGTGGTGGATCTATAAGAGTATCAGGTTTTGATGACGTTTTATTGTACCTGAGATAACCGCGGATTTCACCACAACTTGCACCATAATTAGGTGGTACTAATTGACATGTTACTTTTGCAAGAACATCATAAGTTTTGTTTTGTTCTCTATCACAAGGGTTTGTTTCGTTACAAACAGATGGACTTGGTGTTATTAACTCGACTGGCAAATTGACAAAGGAAGCTCTAAAAGTATAATTCAAAGTTTTATTCCAGTAACCAGAAGTATCGTTGGCTTCAAACCTCCACGTAATATTGCAACCCACCGTAGAATTTATCAAATATGATTCTTTGCTCCAATCTTCTCTCTCTCCATACTTGTTGAATTTTGTTTCATTCATCTTTTTTAACTGGTTAGTGCAATTATCCAAGTAAAATATATAAGAATCTAAACCAGCGTTATCTGTCCACCTCGCTCTAAACTCTGTCATATAACCGGCTACTGTGTTGTTCGTTGCATTGTCAAAGTATTGAGGCGGGTTTTGATCTTCCTCTACTCTTATCTCGTGTTCATCTGGACTTGTGAGGTTTATTGTGAATGAAGGTAGTTCTCCAAGAGAGTTTGTTTTATTAGCAGCGATGAAATAAGAATCATTGTAAACAACGTAATATTTGTTAGATTTCAAACCAGTTATGTTGTATCTTGCTGTTGCTGTCTCAGAAGTAGAATCGTTCCATTGCATCAGGCTTTGATTCCAATTTATGAGTTTTCTTGTTATGTTTGCTGGAGCAGAAACATTTGTGTTTAACCATAATTCAATAGTCGTAGAATTGTCATAGTTAAAAACACTTACTTGATCATTGAATCTAATCGTCCTTGTCGTTGTAAAGTTAGTACTCTTAAAGTAATTATTTTTTGAATTGGTGAGATAAAAATCATAATCCGGTTGATAGTTATTAGCAATCGAACCCCCAGTAATATTGTTCGAATTTGAATCCACTATGTAAAATCCATAAAAATTGTTGTTCACAGTATTGTTCATGAACATGTTATAAGTAGAACCGCCCTGTAATTCGAAGCCTTGGAATGTGTTGTTTATTATAGTATTGTAACTGCAAGGCCAGAATCTGAGTCCATATCCATTATTACTACCTGTATTGTTTGCTATTATGTTGTAATTACTGTTTGATTTACAATCAAACGCATTATAAGTATTGCTGTTTATAAGATTGTTAGTGAATGTGTTGTTATTGCTATTCTCTGTGTTTATACCATAAGTATTGCTGTTTATAAGATTGTTAGTGAATGTGTTGTTAGAGGGTCCGTTATAAAGATAAACCCCATAGTAAAAACCAGTTATATCACAATTCTTTATCGTATTGTTCTTAGTATTGCTTCCGTTCAAGTAAGCTCCGTAAGTGCTAGATACGTCATTGCTATCTATGTTGTAGTTCAAACAATCGAGAGTAGAATTCTGAACTCCAGAAGAAAAGTTAATCGCATTCTTCCCTTCTATGTAGAGGTTGTTTACAACACAATAGTATTTGTTGCTTTGAGATATAGTGTAGGTATCTGATAGGGATGATATAACCTCATCACAATAGCTTGGAGATGATGGCATTATCTTGATGGTAGCATTCCTGGTACTGTTCTGCAATTTTCCCGGACCAGAAGAAGAATTGGAAAAGTTTGCATCTATCTTATAATACCCAGAAGAAGCGGTAACTCCAACAGTCCAGTTCAACTGACAGGACTGATCTTGACTCAAAGGATCACATGAGGCAGGGTTAACCATTTTTCCGCCGAGTGAGTATTCGTAGGACCAAGTATCACCGAGATAAAACGATGCCACACCAGTCAAATTGTATCCCCCAAACATGATGGTTAAATCTTCCATCGAATTGTAAGCCATCGCAGCAAATTGTCTTCTCGAAGGAATTTCGTCTCTAGGAACTGAATTGTACCATGTTTTATCTGTGTAGTTGAACAACCACGTATCGTTTAAGTATCTGTCATTACCTGCTAATTGAGTTGTGTATCCACCGAATAGAATCGTTAACTTACTTTCAGAGTCGTATGCCATCGAATGGTCGGTCCTTAGATAAAGAGGTGTGTTGCCACCTTTACTTAAAGCTTCTGTTATATTTCTCCATTTCCAACCAATTCCTTGAGTAAAGTTCAGCTCCCATGTGTCATTAAAACGTTGTGAAGTTCCGGCGTTTAAACCACCGAATAGAATCGTCTTTTTTTGGTCAGAATCATAGGTCATCTCTAATTCTTCTCTTGGTGTAGGAGAAGGTGATGGTGTGACAACATACCATTTCTTATCAGTATAATTAAATACCCAAGTGTCTCCTAGCATAACAGTCCCATCAGGAGTTCCGCCAAATATAACAGCCCTATCAGCGTTTGAGTCATAGGTCATGCCAAAGAAGTCTCTGTTTCTGGGGCGAAGAGGTAAAGCTTCAGATAAATCTTTCCAAGTGTTAGTATTGTAATCATATTCCCATGTGTCATTCAACCTAGTTGTGACATTGAACCCTCCGAACATGATGAACCTGTCGACTGATGAATAATACACCATTTTACATTTCTCCCTTTTTGGTGGAAAATTCCCAGGAACTAATGTTTTATTAGTGACATTATACCATCTCCATCCGTTAGATGCAGAATAATTCAATACCCATGTGTCATTAAAACGAGTATTAGTTGAGACGTTAAGACCACCAAATAGGACCATTACATTATGATTGGGATCGTATGCCATACACGCTTTACTTCTTTCCTGTGGCGATACAGGGGGGTTCAAGTTTGTCCAATTGTTCATTGCTTGTCCTCCACCACTGCTGCCACCGCCAACTATATAGAATGGCTCTGCACCAGAAGTTGTATTTATCAAAGCCATTCCTGATTGACTGATATTATACCTTGAAGAACCATAGATTGTTCCACATGACCCTACTTTACATTTAACAGTTGCATTTACTGGATAATCATTACCTTGTTGCCATGTACATGGGCTTGTTTCAGTGCAAGTGTTAGGATTGGGATTTAATAATGAAACTTCCAGATAAACTACATCGTTGTAAGCATAATCAACATCATCTCCGAATCTAAACTCTAATGTATGCTTTCCAATCGCTAGAACTTCACTGATTTCATAACCAGTTTCATTGCAGTAATAATCTTGGTAGAAAACTCTTTCGCCGTCGAAATCTGGGTTCAAAGTTATGTTCCCACATCTGAGCTCTAAGAATTCAATATCTCTATCAAAAACAGTTCCGTTTATCGCTGTTATCGTCAAGTTAGCTCTTCCAGTAGTGTTGAACACGACAGTCCAATTACCTGAAAGAGTCGGATAAGATTGAACGTTTATTATTGAAAGAGTTGCTTCGACGTCGAATGTTTGATCTGATAACTCAGGCACAACCCATTTTATTCTGTCAATCAAACCGTTGTTGTTAGAATCAACAAAAGAGACGTTGTATTGTTGAAATTCAGTTACATCAATCCTAGAATTGCCCCTAATTTGATACAACCTTATTGCGTATCCTTTTTTTGATAATTCTTCTGGTATTTCTGTTCTAGCGACGACATCCTCATAGTGGCCAACAAAACGAGATTTCACAATTATTCTTTTCTTGTACATCTCCCCTGAAATGAACTGTTCTATAGTTTCTTCTTTGTAAGGAGCGGGAGTCTCATACTCAACAAAATAGGAAACGATAGTATTTCCAGCAACATTCATTTTAAAAGATTTCCTATCCTTGAATAGTGTTTCGTTGTTGATGTTTTTTATAACGATTTCTTTTGCATCTTCTGGTATTCCCAAATTAACGTTGAAATCTACAATTTCCTTAGCGTATCGATTCTTTAAATCTATTTTACTAGTCCACTTGACTGGTTTATCTATCTCTGCCCTACTTTGTATTATTTCCATATAAGTTTCAACAGTCTCGAGTTCCCACAACAACTTCTGAGACATACTTTCAGAAATAATCATCAATTCATGCCTTCCACCCTGCATCCCCTCTAGTGTTAAATTGACTGTTCCAAATGTGTTTGGTTGGATCGCATTCATTTCATTGCTTACTTCCACTCCGTCAACTAGAGTTTTTAATTTTTCAATGGGTTGAGTCCCTGTATTTCTGATGATAAACCTGTCGTTATAAACACCAATAACTTCAAAGGTTTCCGCCATTGCTTTCTTAGTAATGCCCTCGGTGAAGTAGTATGTTGTTCCTATTAGAGTGATAGAAATAAGGAAGAAAGCGGCTGCTGCAGATGGGGAAATTCCCTTTCCACCGAAATTGAATGGTGATAATAATTTATTCATATACCCCATTCCTCTCGATTTTTCGGTAACCATTTTCTTTGGTTCTCTTGGTGAGGAATTCCCTCAAATAACACATCCTTGCCGCGGCTACTTCCTTCTGCACTACAAAACCAGAACCAATAAGCTCATGAATGTACTTGGTTACAGTATACCTATTCATCCCTATTATCTTGGCAGTTTCAGTCAGCATTAAGCCTTCAGGATGTTTTCTAAGAGTATTTATTATTAGTTTTTTTGCATCTTTTTTCGAATTCAAAATAATCACATGTGATTATTAATAATATTAATCATATGTGATTAAATATTTTAGTAATATCAAGAATTTTTATAAGAAATTATTAGAATAAAAGTAAAAAAAATTTAGAATAAGAATCTGAATCTATTTATCAAAATATTAAAGAATTTAGAGGGCACTACAAATACTATCTCTACATTCAAAATCTGGTTGCCCATCAATATTATTATCACAACAATCTACTGAAGTACCGCAAGGCTCATTGAGGTTTGAACATGCACATGCATAACCAGGATTTTCTGTCAAAGTTGTAGAATGTTCTTGATACCCTTCCCAACTATAGCAATCGTTTGTCTGTATTGTACATTTGGAAGGACCACCAGAGTAATAAGTGACACAATCGCTATCCTTTAAACAACATCCCCCAGCAGGCACTAGGCCACAACCCTCACCAGTACAAGGCGCGGTTCCTTCAGAAGGACAGATAACTGCACCAGTACAATGAGGCATCGCAGTGGTAACATGACAAATAGCTGCAGGCGTTTTTATTGCTACTGGATTGCCTTGATCATCTATCCATTTGCAGACATCGTTCGTACACCAGTCAGTACAGTAATTCTCAGCACAATCACATCCGCCTACACCAGGTCTTTCACCATCATCCCATTCCATACGCCACCTTCCATCCTTAAACACTTTTTCCATATAATTTCCATCCCCGTTTTTGTCCACGAATATCGGACACTCTGCAACAACCTTACCACAATTTCGTGCATAGGCAGCTAAGAAACTTAATTCCTTTGGAAGGATCACGCATTGAGCAGTTCCCGGAGAAACTGGTTTAAGAGTAAGAAGAATAGATAGTACTAAAAAAAACGATCCTATTGCTATACCACTGAACTTCATCCAGCCTTTTCTGTTCACGATAAATATTATAGGAAAAGAGATATTAAAAGCTTTATATAATTATTACCCAGTGAAATTCATTTGTCGAAACTATTAGAGTAGTTAAGGGTTGCTACAAATACTATCCATACACACATAATCTGGAGTGCCATCGTGATTGCTATCACAACAGTCTACTGAAGTACCACAAGGCTCGTTAAGGTTCGCACAATCGCATGCATAACCAGGATTCTCCGTCAGTGTTGAGGAATGTTCCAAGTATCCTTCCCAACTGTAACAATCATTCGTTTGTATCGTGCATTTTGAGGGACCACCAGAATAGTAAGTGGCACAATCGCTATCCTTTAAACAACATCCCCCAGCAGGCACTAGGCCACAACCCTCACCAGTACAAGGCGCGGTTCCTTCAGAAGGACAAACAACGGCACCGGTACAATGTGGTATCAAGGTGGTAACATGGCAAACGGCTGCGTTAACTTTTATTGGCACAGGATTGCCTTGATCATCTGTCCATTTGCAGACATCGTTCGTACACCAGTCAGTGCAATAATTCTCAGCACACCCACAACCAGCTAGACCAGGTCTTTCTTCCGAATCCCATTGAAGTCTCCATTTACCATCTATTAAAACCCATTCGTTATAATTTCCATCCCCGTTTTTGTCCACGAATATCGGACACTCTGCAACAACCTTACCACAATTTCGTGCATAGGCAGCTAAGAAACTTAATTCCTTTGGAAGGATCACGCATTGAGCAGTTCCCGGAGAAACTGGTTTAAGAGTAAGAAGAATAGATAGTACTAAAAAAAACGATCCTATTGCTATACCACTGAACTTCATCCAGCCTTTTCTGTTCACGATAAATATTATAGGAAAAGAGATATTAAAAGCATGTATAATTACTACTTGGTGGAGACTATAATATTTTCTGGCGGTAAGAAAGGGCCTGTGGAAGGGTTCAATAGATGAAGGAGACATCTAGGGGTAGCAAAACCAGAATTAAAACAGAATATGTCTATCCAGTGTTTTCTATTGTCTGCATTTTCATATGGTGATACGACATATTCGCAATTAAACACGAACATTGGGAACAATGAAGGTGGACGACTTAAAATCTCATTATATTTCTCTCCAGACACTTCAAGTTTAATTTCAGAAGGGCAGTACAGTTTTTTTGGATTCCAATCAAAAGATGAAACAATTACTGATGTTCCATTCCCAACGCAGATGTAATGAACAGATGTACCAACATATTTAGACCAATCTTCCTTGAAGTTTAAGTACCAGGGATCTTGTTCAGAATTTAAATCATAGATATCTGGTGGCGCAAAGACCATCAAATTCTTCTCTGAACATAATTCTGGGAATTCTTGGTCTATTTTGAACTCGGTGGGTTTGTAAGTGAAAAGTAATGGTACGATACAGTGATTTGGTATGGCGTAGAAAAAATAAGAGAGCAACAAGCCTATAACAGCGAGAAAATATTTTATTTTTTTGTTCTTAAAAAATTTCTTTCCAAAAATATAGAAACTAAGAGGCCAAAAAATAAACCATATCGGTTTGAATGCTGAAGGTACTACGAGTATGGAATAGAAGAAAAATGTAAAATTTGAAAACCATTTAGGAATGTAATCCCTGTAAATCGGTTTAATCCTAGTCGGGACAACGATACTTGGTTTCAAAAAATAAATAAGGACAAATATTAAAGTTGTGACAATGACTATGTAAAATACATTTTCAGCGCTAAACACTTTTGAGGGTATTCTCAACTTATTTGAAATCTTTTTTGATTTAGTTTTCATGTTTTTACAATTATTTTTTTATCGTAAGTTTAAGAACACCAAACACTATTGCCAATATCGTCACAGCAGCTACTACAGCAATTATGCTTATCTGAGTTACATCCATCTTGTAAGCCATACGACCTGTAACATCAGGGTTGTATCCTTCTATTTCGAACAAGAAGTAATCTCCTTCTCCTGCAATAAACTTCAATTCAATAATATCAAAGACTTTGGTATCTGTCCTTGTATCATCACTCTCAATTAATATAGAAGTAACATCTCCTAACCTAGAATGTTCAGCTGATATTAACTTTAATTCCTTTTTTCCATCTGAATTAACAGCATATAGCTTAACGTTGTCAATGTAAGAATGCTCTGGCAATGTCGTTTCTTTCAACGACAATAAGTAATAACCATCAATTAAAGCTGGTTTATTATTCAAGACTATATCATCAATTGTATCAATTCCTTTCTGAGAATGTAGGTTAGACTTTCTTACTTTTTCATAATCATTTCCATTATAGACAAAGAGCGTAGGACAGCCACCGCCAGTGAAATACTGACATCTTCCAGTTGAATTACAATAATAAGATCCGCCACCACAACAGGGGTTCCATGATATCGCTGTATTACATCGATTGCCGGTAGCGTTGCAATAAACCTTTAAAGTTTTTGTGACATTTTCACCAGACTCATAAATGCCATTACCGTTTTTATCTACTTTTAAATTGTAGTTGACTGAATTTCCTGAAGTATATGGAGGTGGGGCATCAATTTGACACATACAACCGGTCCCTGAAACAGTACACCAACATCTCAGGATTTCTTCATCATGACCTATAATTTGCGTTAATAAGTGAACATATGCTTTTTTTCCATCACAATTACTCAAACCACCAACAGTTGCATTAACTTTCTCGTTTGCCAAAGTTGAACTTCTTTTTAATGTGAATGAGACCGTTCCAGTACAAGGTAGTACAGTTGTGGTAGTAGTGGAAGGCGGAACTACATACAACCCTTTATGTGTTTCATTGTTACGAAACATTGACCAACCCATCGTTGATGAATTGTATTTCCCCTCAACATCCCATAAAAATATCTTTCCATCACCTGCCGCAGCAACAACTTCAACCTTACCATCTTTATCCACATCACCTACAGCTGCTCCAGATTGAGATACGGCTGAGAGATATTTGGGGAATGGACTCAACGGAACGCCTTGATAATTCCAAGCATAAATCATCTTTTTATAAGATGTAGTTATAATGTCGGCCTTATTATCGCTATTAATATCCCCAGTAACAGGTTGAACATAAACCTCACCTTCGACTGTTTGTGGCCAACCAGCCTTTGGTTCACCAGTTTCGCTCAAAACATGGATATAAGATTCACGGTATCTACCATCATGATCTCCAAATATGACTTCAAGTTTTTTGTCTGAATCAACATCACTTATGGCCATAGAAGAATAGTCCATTTGTCTGTCTGTAAATTCACGTTTCCATGCTATGGTTCCATCATGATGAAAGAATTCAGATCCTCCGCAGAAAGCCCCACTACATCCATAAGCATATCCAATACCTATTTCTAAATCACCATCACCATCTAAATCTGCTAAGACAGGGGATGAACCCTTGGCATCATAACTACCAATTAAAATGGGAAATCCGTTCTCTTTAGAACCATCAGATTTCCATGCATACAAGTAACCATTTTTATCTGTCCAGTTTCTGTAATGCACAACAATCTCCTTATCCCCATCTTTATCAATATCTCCAACAGCCGGAGAACCTCTAATATAAGTGTCAGATGTAGACAGGGGAATTTCCTGTGGCCAATTAGCGTAATTTGAACCATCATATTTCCAAACATAAACCTTATTGTTAGGGTCTGAACCAGCCATGATAATCTCTAAATACCCGTCCTTATTCAAATCTTCTAATACCGCTGAAGAAGATAAAGTACCATAGCCATTATTTGTATTACAATCTCGTGGCCATCCTGAGACTGGAACTCCGTTTGATTCCCATGCATAAACACAAGCGCTATTAGGATTGCCTTGATCTGCAAGAAACCATCCAGTAACGACTTCGGGTTTACCATCTTTATCAATATCTCCAACCGACACTCCCGGGAGTTGACCTCCAGGAAAAGTCCCACTTCCAGCCATTAGTTGCGGCCATCCTGAGACTGGGGTTCCATTGTGATGGTAGGCAAAAACTGATTGATTGCCCCTTACCAATATTTCCAAGTAACCATCCCCATCCAAATCTGCAATCGTGGGAGTGAACCCTCCTTCAGTCTCTCCTGTTGAGACAGGCCAACCTTGATGCAAATCATTATCCACTATTACTAGAATTTTATCTGAGCTTATATGTCCATCATTATAGTAAACAGTCAAGTTCAAGAAATATTTTCCGTATGATAACGAACTTGTGTACCAAACCCCCAAGTAGCTAGGTGGATCGACTTTGTAATTTCCACCATAAAGTAATCCTGAAGATAACCAGACAGTTGGGTTGGTTTCACTAGCGTATGCCAATGTATATCTTTGGAAGTTGGCTCCAGTAACTTTACCCTTTATATCTACACTTTTAGAAATGAAATCTTCGCTCTTCGGTGATGAAATGAAAATATTGTCCACACGTATCAATGCTGTGTTATAGGTAATTTTTCCGTTAATAAAACCTTCGGTCAGTCTTAAGAAGTATGTACCATCACTTACTAACGTAGTGTCCCAACTTTGAGATATAGTTGCTTGAAAAGTATCCGAACTCGTGATTCTAACCCAGTTTTGATTAGTCACTCTCCTGTATTCTATTGTATAATTCTTGAAATATTGATCAACCAGATTGCCTTTTATAAGTATAGTACCATTTACATCTCCTACTGTTTTTAAAGTTGGTGAATTGCATGTTGAACCCTGTGGTATTGTAGTTGATGTTGACGATGTGCTGGTTGAGGTGGATGTGGATGTGCTCGTTGAAGTGGATGTGCTAGTGGATGTTGTGCTTGTAGAAGTTGAAGTGGATGTTGAGGTTGAAGTCGTGCACCCAGTACAACTGCCAGAATTTGGTTGTTCATCACATGCTTGGACTGCACCACAAGCAATTTCGCATTGACCATCGCCCGTTATCGCACCAGTATCTCCATTACCACTGGTGTAAATCGCAGCAGTATCACCATAAATCTTCTCTTCAATCTTTCCATTACATTTCATACACTTTTTTTCACTGTTATCCCAATTTCCAGTAGTTCCCCAATCACACCACCAACCGCCCTTTATTTCACAACTTTGACCTTCCCAATCAGCTGAAGAAGGACATTTGTTTGTGTCTGCCCATCTAAACAAATAAGGATGACATGTGTCTTCACAAAATCCTAATATATTTTTTTGAAAACCATGTGAGCATTGACCAAGTGAACCAACCAAACAGGCTATGTTGTTATCAAAATAATTTCCAGAATATGTGCATGCATTGCAACAAAAAGTGTTAAGCATGCATGATGGTTCTTGACACCAACAATTACTGTCACCAGATTTACAACCAGTGCTACAGCTTTGAATGGGTTTGATCATAAACAAAAATGAAAAAAATATAATGAATAAAATGCCTATGTGGTTAAATTTCTTCATGAAACTTCTTTTAAAAATCAGTTTCATATCATCCTCTATAAAACTATTATTTCCTGTATTCTCAACACACATTTTTGAAATAATCATGGGCAACCGTAACAATTTGAATCAACCTCTAGTGCATGCATTGCATCCACCAAACCATAACCCTGAGTGTAAAGATCATAACCTAAATTAACAGAAGTATTCATCAACACAGACTTTATTTTACAAGGTCCCCAATCAGGATGAGCCTGTTTCATTAAAGCAACAGTCCCACTGACAAATGGGGTTGCCATGCTAGTTCCACTCAATAAAACGTGGTTATCATCTACACATTTTTGGTAATCAAGATTGGAATACCAAGGTTGATATATAGAAGTTCTCGCTGAACATACCAAAACACCAGGAGCAACCACATCAGGTTTGTTCAAACTGAATGTTTGTGGTACTCCTTCAACGGTTTTAGTCCAAACCACGGGCCCCCTTGAACTGCTCGGAGCTATCTGACCTGTTTTTGGATCTTCCTTGTAAACCGATCCTACAGTTATAGCTTCTTCACAAAACCCTGGATCATTTATAGTGTCACTGCCTGGCCCATTATTTCCTGCCGCAACTACTACTACAATTCCTTCACTAACAGCAATTTTAATTGCATCACAAATCATAGAATTATCCGGATTATCCCCAATACCTCCTAAACTCATACTTATTAAAGTAGGGTGGCGAGTTATCATATCATCTAGGGGTTTATTTTGCAGATTACCGTTCAAGTTACATTCACCTTTATTATCACATACTCTGTATGCAATCAATTTTGCATCGGGCGCGACACCTTTTAAAACCCCGTTTCCTGCTGCTATGGCAGCGACGTGAGTTCCATGTCCATATTCATCCATGGGATCAGTGTCAAAATTAATATAATCATAACCACCTATGACCTTGCAACTTGAACCAAAGCAGCCTCCTAAATCAGGATGGGTATAATTGATTCCAGAATCAAGTATGAGTATAGTTGTATCTTTACCTGTGATATATTGCCCTGTAGCGTTCTTTAACCCCCAGACCAAGTTAGCACTGGTTAAGGGGACTGAATTGCTAAGAGTCAACCTGTATATAGGTTCAACGTAAACCTTTTTCAATTTATTTCCTAAGTTTGAAGAAAGAGTGGATTTAAACTCTTTAACCTTGTCTCTAGGAACTGTAATAACACTCCAAGGAATTGTTTTATGTGAACCCTTGAAATTTCCTCCGACAGAAAGCGTAACTTCTTTAATTTTATTTATATTGTCGACATTTTCAGCTGATGAAGTTAAGTCACTAACTTTATTTGCTTCTTCCTTTAATCCAAAAGTAACAGGACTTTCATATTTTATCAATAGAGGAATTTCTTCTGCATTAGCATAATCGATTAAATCTTGATCAGAGAATTCTATGCCTGCATCTCGAAGGTTATTGCCTAATTCCTTATCGGGAAAATTAATTTCATACGTAGAGGGTTTATATGCGACTGTACTCTCCTCATCTAGCTTTCGATAGACAGATTCGACTGACAAAAAGCTGGATAAAACAAATATAATAAAAATGAACAAAAACCATTTCTTCATAACTATTATTTAGAATTATAAAATAATATAGATTTCTAATCTATTTGCTTTTTTTTGCAGCAAAATATTTGAAGGCAAAGAACACTACCGCTAATATTACTACAGCAGCCACTACAGCAATTATGCTTAGGTTGGTTACACCTACCTTATAAAACATCTGTCCCGTTATATCAGGGTTGTATCCTTCTATTTCAAATATAAAGTAATCTCCTTCTTCAGCAATGAATTTCAACTCAATACTGTCAAAGACTTTTGTATCAGTCCTCGTATCGTCGCTTTTAATTAAAGTAGAAGTAACGTCTCCTAACCTTGAATGCTCAGCTGATATTAACTTCAATTCTTTCTTTTCATCTGAATTAACGGCATACAATTTAACACTATCGATGTATGAATGCTCTGGTAACGTAGTTTCTTTTAATGAAAGTAGATACATACCATCTATAACAGTTGGTTTAGTTGCTAGAATGATATCATCAATGGTATCAATCCCTCTTTGAGAGTGTAAGTTAGATTTCCTTTCTTCCACGTATCCCTTTCCATCGTAGACGAAGAGGGTTGGGCAACCACCACCAAATGATTGTTGACATTTTCCTGAACTACATACATATGAAACCCCACCCGGCCAACAGCATGTGTTTGTTGAATAACTACACGATGCACCCGGATTCTTACAACTAACAGTTAAACTTGCAGTGGTTGTTAGATCATCTGCATTCATGAACCCGTTGTTGTTCACATCTACATAGGCTTTGAAATTGTAACTTTGTCCAGAGCTACTCGCATAAGGAGCAACGACATTACAATAACAACCTGTACCCGATACAGTACACGTGCAAGAAGTCCATCCAGGATTCATCCCAGGCTGTTCTACCCTGATTAATACTTTTTTTCCGTTACAGTTACTCAAACCAGAAACATTCGCATTAACCTGGTAATTTCCTGCCCAAGCAGGGTTCGGCAAAAAGTTAAGAATTATAGGCCCCGAACATGGACTACTTACTGAACATATATTATTTCTACACACAAGACCAGTATTAGGTCGACAATCAGTATCATTTCTACATGGTTGTCCAGCATCTGCATAATCACACTTGAAACCAGTAGTCAGGACTGGTTGATTTGTCTCGAAATTGTAATAACCATAACAACCACCCTCTGGTATCGTACACTTTGCTGGTCCACCGAGAGTATAAGTTACACAATCTGTGTCCTTTACACAACATGCACCAGCTCCTCCAGAATAACCACAAATATTTCCATCACAAGGTGCATCCGCAGAAGGACAGATAACTGCACCAACACAGTGAGGCATTAATGATGGTATGTTACAAACTGCTGCACAAATCTTTATTCGTACAGCCCAATCGCAAATATTATTCGTACACCAATCGGTACAATAATTCTCAGCACAATCACATCCAGCTACACCAGGTCCTTCCCCTTCATCAGTAGTATCGCCATCTAAATTTTTGTCCACTTTTATGGCACATCTTACTTTTGTAGTTCCGCAAGTAGGACAATAATTAGCCTTATCGACGTCGTTTAGCGGATGTATTGTACATATATCGGTTCCAGCAGAAACTGGTTTAAGGTTCGTAAGAATAAACATTACTAAAAAAATCAATCCAATTATACCACTGAACTTCATCCAGCCTTTTCTGTTCACGGTAAATATTATAGGAAATGAGATATTAAAAGCTTATATGATTACTACTCGGTGGAGACTATAAGATTCTCTAATGGCAAAAAACATGAACTATAAACTTTGGGATACTCTATCCAGAATTTCCTTCATGAAACTCTCTTTTTCTTCATTCCAAATACCATTCTGTTTTAACTCCCCGGCTATGTCTCTTAATTCAGAAAGATAGTTGCGTATTTTTTCTGGTTCTTTTACATAAGTTAATAAGTTCATTATCTGGAAGAATCTTAGTGAAAGCATGACATTCCTTAAAGATTTTGTCTCTTGTGCAGGCCCCAATTCATCCAAACGTTTATTTATGCTCGAGACGACAGAAGTATGACTTTCCACGATTGAGTTTAACTTAGAAATTTGAGATGTTAATTCTGAAACATCGACTTGACCCTTTGGGATTGTCATAGCTGTTTTTGTTTGTGGTTGAACCTTAATTTTTTTCAAGTCCTCTTCGATGTTTTTTCTGAATTCCTCCAAATCTTTTTTTTCAATAAACTTACTAAGTTTCACGCTTATTTCATCCAACATCTTTGCCATTTCAATCGTGAGTTCATCCAATTTTTTTATTTTTTCCCTCTCACCCTCTAACTCACTCACTTTTTCATTCAGTTCAGAAAATATGCTCTCAACTTTTGCAGCAGTTTTATCTGCATAATCTTTAACTTCCTTTATCTTCGATAATTTTCTGTCCATCTCGTATGAAATGTCAACCAAATTCTCAAAACTTTTTATTTTCTCTATCATTTCCCTGAACTTTTTATTTTCTTCACTCAGAGCTTTAACAATGCTATCCAGTTTCTCAAACCTTGCATCATTCTTTAAAATCTCGATTTTTATTCTTTCGAATTCATTCCTTATGGTCATGGGTTCTACAACCTGAACAATGTCTTCCACTTTATCAAAATTTGTTGAAATCTTATCGAACGCACGATCCCTTTCCATCATCATCGTTCTCAGCTCACCGATTTCTTCAGCTAGCTGAGTAACTCTTTCATTCATATCGTTCCTGAGTCTGTCTATGATGTCCAATTTACCGTCTAGTTTTTCTACTTTCAGAATGATGTCATGCATTTTCACTTCTCCTTCTTCTTTAGAAAAATCGACTCGTTCTAAATTTTGGCTTTTTTCTTCTTGAATTTCTCTCCTGGGTATTTCCTTGATTATTCCGAACTTCTTCTTCAAATTTTCTTCATGTTTCGCGTCTGCATCTTGTTCTTTTTCTTCTGGTATTCCACTCACCCTTCATTTAAATGTTTGGTTAATGAATCGATATATATTTTCGCCATCCTAAACCTTCCTTTCTTTAGCTTATCCTTGGCGAGTTTCAACTCTGTCTTGATGTCGAATACATCCTTTCCAGCTTTTTCCATTGCCTCTATCTTAGACTCTACGTCAGCTAGTATAGCGGTGTATTCTCTGTACGTATTCATTTCATCATCAGGGATTTTGTGGGGTGAATGTAAGGTTGGCCTGAAAGCAATGAACCACGGTCTACCTTCATTGTATTTTGGGTTCTGCATCATACCCACACCGACTTCTTGTCTCGTAACTTTTTTCGCGTATTCAAGACCATACTTCTTCTCAATCCTGACCAGATCTCCAAGAGACTTCGTGTGCAATTGTATTTCTGTGAGGACGTTACCCTTGATAGCTTCTTTGAAGTCTGATAAAACTTGTGATGCCATTATCAAACCTATTCCCCATTTTCTGAATTCTCTGCATGCCCTCTCTAGAGCAACATATCCTCCTTTACCACCGTATTTTTCGAGTAATCGATGGACTTCGTCGAAGACTATGACTAATCTAACTTTTGTAGATTCTTCCCACCCCTGGGTGAATATAGTATCTATTATATTTGTCACAGCCTCATCGTACTGTCCAGGTTTCAATTTGTTCAGTGTAAAGACAGTAACTTCTCCTGGGTTCATGTATTTCTTGAAATCTATTTTTACGTTAGGATCTGTGACTTCGTATATCATCCCAGTATAAGGCCTTGAATCACCGACATTCAAACCAAATTCTTTGTAATATCTAAGTAAGTTTTCATCTCTACATGGTCTGACGAAACCGGTCCATTGAGCTGTCGGGTCGAAAACAACAACTGGTATTTTTTGTTCTAATAATTCTTCGACAAAAACTGAGGCAGATACAGATTTACCAGAACCTGTTGCGCCTGCTACCAATATATGAGTCGTTAAATCATTCATGTTGTAGTAAGATTTATCATTAGTCTCAGCAATTTTCCCTAACCACAATGTTCCTACAGGAAGTTTACGCATGTCCGTTGGGAATATGTATCTGGCCTTTGATGCTTTCCATGTTTTGTATCTTTTTCGGCCATACCACACAGAGATTATGGATGTGGTGATACCAACAATCAAACTAACTTGGAAGATATGTGCAGAAGTCCAGAATGTTGTTACAACATTAAAATCATCTGTCGCTGAGACAGTCGTGCCATAGTAAGTCAATTCAACTTCGAACATGTAGTGACCAGGTTTTATATCGACTTCGGACATAGGAATGTTTTTAACGAACTGCTGGAATCTTTCGATTGTTTTACTTTCTTTTTCTTCATAAACCTCTTTATCCGTGTCGAATTCTTTTATCACGTACCTGAAATTCGTATCAACCTTACCAGGTCCATACTTGTTCACGATAGTACGGAATTTAGCAGTTTCATTCAACCCCACTAGTTTATTCAAAGCTTCAACATAGACTTCTAGAGAAATTGCTCCTTTCAATGATACAGTAATCAATACTGGGATGCTCTGTGTCTTTCCTCCTCCTGTAACGTATATAGTACCGGTATAAGTCCCTGATTCAGTGCTATCTGGTATTGTTACATATATTACATCTATTCGCTCAGCCTGAGATTGTATGTCAAATTTAGTTTTTTCTAATTGAACGAAATCGCTAACCTCTCCTACGATTGAGATAGATATGTTCATCTTATACTTTGCGTTGTTTGTCACCCAGAGTGCATAATTCTGCTTTTGACCCGGGTCTAATTGAACGCTTGTCAAATTAGTCCTAACGCTAAATGCGCCTTCCGGCGTCCCACAATCCTCAGGACAATTTTCTGAATTTTCCCCTGCTTCACATTCGCCGTTACCACATGTAGATGATGTGCTTCCACCGCCACCGCCACCACCGCCTCCGCCACCGCCAGGTATGGTAGTGCCGATGGTCGTCGAGCCACCACAGCAAATAACATCATATACACACGATTCATAGGGTGCGTCACACCTATTATCGTTTGGGTCACCAATATCCCCTATTATAAAACCAGAAAGAGTTGACATATTAGACGTAATTGTATGTGAACTCAAATCAGAAATTACATTAAGATTTGTCCAACCACCATTACTGGTACTATAATACCAACCATCAGTATCAGAACAATTAAACCTTATTCCTCCTCCTGGTAGGGTGAAATTACTACACTTGAAAATTCTAATTCTCGCTTCATCAAATGTAATACCAGGAACACCTTGATAATTCCCAAGAACATCCGAATAATTCATGGTAAGGTTTACAGAGCCATAATTCAATGTGCTCTCTATCATAAAAGCTTTCAGATAATTTCTAACTCCATCTATATCACCGATTGCAGTAGTGAATGTGCTGATATTCTTTACAGAATTTTCAGTATTCTGATTCATTCTTACTGAGATGAACTCAACTGTGTGATTGTACGCCTTAACTTCAATGTCATAAGTTCTGTTGTGAACAGTTTGATTGTAGTATGAATTCGAAGAACGTGTAGAAAAGTTATGAACTATATCATCGGTCCCGTTTCTGTATAAGATAAAATCTACAGAGACGTTCTGATTTTGTGCATCTTTTGTATAGCCGTAAAATAAAACAGGTAGATAAACCTCAAACCAACTTGTGTAAGAGTTTGTATTGTTCGAAGTATCGTTAGCATAAACTATGAAATCATAATCCCCTAAAGTTAAATTCAATGAAATATTCCATACGCCCCTTGTAATTGAAGTGGAAGTGTTGAACATAATGAATGTTTCAGACCAACTCGAGTTAGTTATGTTTATCCAAACCTTGTCTATTCCATAAATATCTGTTATATTGGCTTCTATCGTAACGTTGTTGTACAATTGAACAGAATTGGCATGAACCCAAACGAATTGAGGTGGATATGCGTCAGAACTGCCGATTATCGTTACATCCCATGCCACACTTTGATAGACAGAGGTATTATAAAACAGTGTTGAGTTATCAGTAATGTTGCACTTTATGTCATAAGAATCCTCGGGCACAGTTTCATTAGAAGTTATGTTCCACCTGTATTTGGCATGTCCTGTTGCATTCGTAGAATTTTCTCCAATCAGGTTTTCATCAAACCAAAATTTTACTGGGTAATATTGTGGTGTGACAGCACTCAGGTTATTTTCTACCTGACAAATCACATCAGTGTATGCTAATCCTTCTGGTGAGGCAAGTTGTGATCTGTTAATCGTGCTGCTAGAAGACGGAGTTATTATCGAAACATCAGACCATCCGTAGATGTAGATTGAAACGTTGTATTTCCCAGCATAGTAAAAATTGCCAGTAGCATTGACTATTACAGTGTGTTGACGCGGTATACAAGTAGCATTGAGATTCCAAGTAGTGTTTGGACCATCGGCTACAGGATTTGTATCAGGACATTGACCTAATCTTGAGAGATACCAAGCTATATTTGAAGGTTCAGTAGGAATGCCACAAGAATCGGACAGGGTTGAATTCAATACAACTGCTCCTCCCTCACGGACAATGCTATTGTTTAGAGGGTTAGTGATTGTTACGTTCAAAGTATCCTTTAAAGTTGTTGTAGTGTTACTTTCATTCTTTGCAATAATGTAATAACTAAAAGTGCTGTTCCATAGAGTTACGTTGATCGTATAGAAACCTAGATATTTTGTACAGTCCGTAGACCAGGTGTAATTGCAATATCCAGTTGTGTTGGTTGTTGAATTTCCTATTATCGTCCCATTGACACGCCAAGTACAATTGTATCCGGTTTGTGTTACTGTATTAACAAACTCATCGTATATTTTTGCTTCCAGGTTGATACTCTGTCCTCTAGTGAAATTCCTACCAACAACAGATTGTGTTAAGTTTATATTCAATTGACCGTATACTGTGACCGTGAAATTGGTCGAATTTCCATTTTGGTAATACGCATCTGAATAAACCCCAGCTTTCCACCACTGTGATCCTGGAGAATAAGAAGAACTTGGAGTGAATGTGTAGTTGCAATAACCAGATGAATTGGTTACATTACTGTGTCCAGAACCAAAGCTTACTCCGTTTGTAGTAATCCAAAAAATACAATTTACTCCGTCTTCAACAATCGTTGCATTGTTTGTATCATTGACACGAACTAAGAATAAAACACTAGAACCAGTCCTGTTTGCTGTTTCATTATCCCCGTTCACATAGATGATTGAAGTGTTGTGTTTCTGAACGTTTAGATTGGTATAGTTTTGAGTAAATTGCCATCCATGGAAAGTGAAACCAGTATCGTTGAAATCTCTGTATTCAAACTTGTATTTGCTGCTGCCAGACCAAGATTTATTAGAGTTTACGGTGAAAAGAATAGTCTCTGGTGTCACAGTATCTTGAGTTGTATTCTTCGAATCGATCATCACCCAAGCATCAAAGCCTTCTAGATAAACCCAAAGGTTGACAGTGACGTTATCTCCTTCATAATCGGATACGTTCACGGTAAAGTTAAATTCTGATCCCCATATTCCTGATGATGGGTTAACATTCGCATTAGTTAAATTACTCTCATGATTTGCAGACCCACTTATCTCGTATACGGTTAATGAGGCATTGGTTGATGGGGCGTAAGGTTGTTTCCATTTGAAATAGTCTTTAACATTATTTCCATCCGTATCTTTCATGCACACATAAAAGATGTCTGAACCACATAATTTTTGAGTAGTCGGACTTGTTGAATCACAGTTTGATTGTGTGGATGTAGGAGTTAAATCACACCAACTATCATTCCAAAAAACTCTCAGAGTTTCATTAGAACTTACTACAGTATTATTCAAACTTGTATTTGCTATAATGCCGTAAAAGACTGTAGTAGTTTCATTCCAAATCGTCACGTTCTTCCTCCAAAATGAACTTTCGATTACTGGAACTGTTTCATTCATATAAATTGGTATGGATGAAGCCATTTGACTGTCCCAAAGGAAAACTAAAGTTCCGCTGGAAATTGTGAAACGAGGGGTAACATCACAATAATTTTTGCTGTTGATGGTGATGTTGGATGTATAATGATCCCCATCATAATCACAGATCGTTGCTGAATCGTTAATCCTTATATAATCCACTTGGACTGTGTTTGCCAAGTTCCCATAAGAGATGTTCTTGACTGCATAGCCTATCGATTCATTGACCCGAGTATCGTTGGTTCTAGACCAAACGTTAGAAAAAGTTTGATATGAAATTGCATGTGACGCATTGTAGTCATAAGTTATGTTTATATTAGAGATATTCAAATCCCCTGCTGCATCTGAATGAAAAACTAATGGTACATCACAACTTACAGAACTGCACACATTATTAAGATAATTTTGTATTGCTGGTGTAATGCTGGAGTTTTCCCCGTTTACACTTATTCTTAATTTTCCTGAATAACTCCAATCAGTTGTGCTGTCATTACCAATATCTAAGTAAGCATTTGTGGGATAATTATCGAAATTCAAAATATAGACATGCGCATCCAAAGATACTGCTGCTGTTTCATTCAAAGAATCAGTAGTAATTTCTCCTATAGCTACATCTTGGACTTTATTGCCTGTGGTATAACTCCAGATGAATTGACCCGTAGAATTTAGAGCATAAATTTTATAATCATTTGATCCGATCACTATTTCGTTGCGATCACTAGAGGTTATGTCGCCAACACTTAAACCATAAATCGTATCACCGATATAATACGTCCATTTTAAGTTACCCGTAGAATCTATTACGTAGACTGTTTTATTTCCTCCAGCAGCTATTTCGTTGCCGCTATCGGAAGTTATGTCGCCGGTTGATACCCCGTAAACGATACCCCCTATCGTGTAATTCCATACTTGACTGCCAGTAGAATTTAGTAAATAAGTTCTGTTGTTATCTCCTACAATTACTTCATTATTACCATCTAGATTTACGTCGCCTATTGCAATGCTGTAAACCGTTGCAGGAGTGGGATACTCCCACAAATAATTGCCATTAGAATTCAAGATGTATAGTTTGTCAGACCCTACAGCTATTTCGTTGCCACTATCAGAAGTTATGTTACCTACAGCAACAGCGTTTATCGGATTACCTGTAGAATAACTCCCAATTTGATTACCAGTAGAATTCAAGATGTATACGTAAGTATCTTGTGAGCCAACTATGATTTCATCGCCTATATAAGATGTATTCACATCGCCAACGGCTAAGCCGTTAATCCTGTCAGATGCTCCTGTAAAACTCCATATTTGACTGAGTGAGGAATTAAGCAGAATTACTTTTGCATCAGCAGTTCCTATCACAATATCATTTTTTGATCCTTGTGTCACATTACCGACAGCTACACTGTAATAAGCTATACCTGTTCCATATGTTTGTGTTGGTGTAAGTTGCCCAGTTAAAGTTATGTTCGAAAATAAAATCGTGGCATTTCTCGGTATCTTGATGTATTGAGTAAAATTTTGACTCGTGTTAAATACAATATCTTTTATCGTGCTGCTATCATTGAATGCGTTCTCATAATATCCGAATATCGGATTGTTCAAATCTAAGTTGAATGTCAATTGAGTGGCAGAGAAGACATTTTGAACATTTAGCAATAAGAATACGAAAAACACTGACAGTAAAAATCCTTTTATGTTTTTAGTAAGAATCTTCATGCTCGATCTCTTCGAAATTTTTATTGAATTTTTCTAGAAGACTTCTTAGGTAATGTAAAGTGGCTGAACCAACTCTTCTTCTATATATGATGCCAGAACCCTTCAACTCAAAAACATACTTGATTACTGTATGTCTGCTAACACCAATCCAGTCTGATAAACTCTGAATTGTAATACCCTCTGGATGAGTCTCGAGAATTCTAATTATTTCTTCTTTTACGTTCTTTCCGTTGATAATAACCACTAATGATAATTACTAGTGATAATAGTTATGGTAAAAATTGAATTTAAAACTTTAGGTATTGGACAAACCACGAAAAGTAAATGTGAACATCATTTATTAGCGAACAGGAGTTATGATAAGATATGAATTGGGAGATAAATAAAGACAACAGATGGTCAGAGAACCACATCTCGAACATATTGAACGATAAGGAAATGTTAAAAGAACAGAGAGAAGCATTGGAAGAATACAACAAGTTCAAGACCAACCAGGAAATAACACTAGGATCAAGAAAGACTTATCTCGATATATTGAGGTATTTTGGCCTGTTCGTTAAGAAGCCTTTCAAGGATGTTGTGAGAAAGGACATAGATGATTATTTTTATTCTATTAAAAAGTTGAAGAACCAGACAAGGCATACAAGGAGAGTTATCATAAAGAACTTCTTTCAATGGCTCTACGGCATGAACCACAACCACTATCCCGATGTCGTGGAATGGATGGACACGACATTGAAGGAAGACCCGAAGGATTTCAAGGGAAAGGAAGACTTGCTTACGCCAGAAGAGATTGAAAGGTTGTTGAACGCATGTAACGATTTGCGAGACAGGGCATTGATAATGATGATACTCGAATGGGGTTTCCGTGCATCATCCATAAAGAACATCAGCATGAAAGATGTAAAGGAAAATGACGGATACCTGGAAGTGTTTGTTCGTGGAAAGGGAAGGATGTCAGGCTGGTTCACTCTGTTCGATTCCACTCCCGATCTGAAGGCATGGTTGAAGTGCCATGAATACAAGGACAGTCCTGATGCCCCTTTGTTTTATGGTTTCTTGGGTGGTTATTACGGTGATAGGTTGGGTACACCAGCCATTTGTACTATGATCAAGAGGATAGGCAAGAAGGCAAAGATAGAGAAGAACGTCTTCACCCATTTATTGAGGCATCAGGCATTGACAAGAAAAGGAGAAAATTACACGGATCAGGAACTAAAGATAATAGCGTTGTGGAAATCCAATACCATGACCAAGAGGTATATTCACAAGGACTATAAGGATATCGATCAGAAAGAGAGGAGGCTGAGGGGATTATTACCAAACGAGATAAGCGAAGACGAGACACTGAAACGTTGCCAAACCACTTTAGACATGAAGACAATAATGCAGAAAGAAAAGGAACGAGAAGGGTTTTTCAAAAGATTCGATGAACTTATGCCAATGATTAAGAGGTTGGTAGAAGAGAGAAAGAAACATTAAATTACACTTGCGATGAAACTTTAACAAGCCCTGTTAATAATGATTTAGGAACACGTAACATCCATCCATGAATAGTTTGCAACATAAAATAAAAGTGTTGAAATTTTTCCTTATTTTTAAAATCCTTTGCAAAAACAGGCCCTAACATTGCAGAAACAAATAATAAATTAAATTCGTTCATATCAGCATCTATTTTTTGTAATTCCCGTTTCAATTTCATAGTTTCTTTCAATTCATTTAATTCTTCTACTATTGTTTTATGGTTATTATGTATGTAATCTCTTAATTCGTTGACTTCCTTATCAGTTATTCTTGGTCGAGCTTTCAATCCATTTAATGTGGTCTGCATCAAATCAGGGAATAAGTAAAATGTTGCATGATAGACTTTTTCCATCAAGTTGGAGTTTGGAATCTTCCTCTCTTTACTAGTGACAAAATCCTTTTCTTCTAAATCCCTCAACCTAAAATTTACAGTAGGTTCTGTGACTTCTATTCCTCTATCTTCCAACCTTTTCCATATTTGTCTTATGTTGGCTTCTCCTAATTCAATGAGTGTGTCTATGATTTCCTTATCGATTTTATCGCCCTTATATGCCATTCTTCGCCCTCCCACATCTATATTCTTATACGTATAAAATTATTTAAATACTAACATACTAAACTTCTAATACGCATAAGAAGTTTTATGTGATAAGAATGAACATGACTGAAAGAATCAAACTGTTGGATGAAATCGGGAAAATAATCAAAAAGGAAGTGGGGACTTCCAATGATAAATACGAAAAGTAACGCTAATAAACGAGACTTAAACAACTACGACTTTTACGACAAGGTAATGGAAAGGCTTAGAAACTTGGACAAAACACATGGGAAGAGGATTATCCCCTTTCCCGTAATTTTTTATGACTTGGGGATGTTCTATCACATGACAAGGGGTGAAACGAAGATTATCATTCAAGACTTGCGAGAACAAGGGTGTATCAGCTTTCACCCGTTCAACGGAATAAAAGTTTTGAATAATGGAGATGAGAGGATTGATAAAAATGGAAATTCCAAAACTTAAGAAAATCTTTGCCCTTATTCCTGAAGAATTGTTTGACGAGCTTTCTCAGAGAAACTTATTTAATTCTAACTTTGATGCCTGGGTTACAGAGGCCATAATAGAAAAATTGAAACGACAGGAGGCGAGATGAGATGAGATTCGACAAAATAGTTGAGTCTCGAAAGATATGCTGGTGCAACGCATGTCTGAAATTCCATGAGATAGGTGAAAGGCATGACTGAAAAATTAATCTTGGAGATGGATCTAGAGCATGGGATTTTGACACTCGAAGGAATCAGGGAACTGTTGAAGCTGAAGAAAGAAGGGATCGACATAGACATGATTGATTGGAGACCGAAGGTCCAAAACTATCTCTTCATCAAGTCACAACGAATCGAGCAACTGACTGAAGAACTAGAAAGAAACCGTGAACAATTCTTAGAGGCTATGGAAATCAGGAGGTTGTTGGAAGATGGGAGAAATGCCTGAAGTTGAACGAGAAGTAAAGGGATTTGAAGATCAAGAAAAGAAACTAAGAGACATTAAACTCCAAACAATTTTGAGTAAGGAGAAGCCCAAGTTCAAGTCTCTTGGCATGGGAATAAACAATGATGTGTTCTATTTTGGAACTAAAATTTATGATGAGGAAGGTAAACCATTCGATGCTATAGTAACGAGTGACCATAAAATTTACATCAACTGGAAGCACGATAATGAAATCAAGAATAAGTTTGGTTTGAATTATAGGTTTGAGTTTTTTGATTCTGTTCTCGACAGAACTTGGAGCAATAAGAGTATCAAAGAATGGCTATACGGTAAAGTAAGAAAGGTAACACTCAAGGAAATGTATCTAAGAATTTTGAAGAAAAACAAATTCTATATGGTTTATCCTGACGAGAGATGGCATAAGTTCGTGGCTCTCGATATACTTTCTACATATTTTACTGAAGTCTTTGAGGCCAAAGGCAGAACATTACCCAAGGGGGAGAAGGGTAGTGGTAAAACGAAACAGAGCCAGTTATATCAACTCCTGGCATTCAATCCAATGATGAGTGCTGATTGGACAAAATCATCAATCTTTAGGGCTGTAGAAAGTACGAAGGGGACGGTCATAGTTGACAACTTTGATGAAGTTCCCGATGAAGTCAAAAGAGACATTATGATTGTTTACCGTGTTTACAAGAAAGGAGTTAAGAGTGTTAGGACAGAAGGGGATAGGATAAAAAGGCCAGTCGGTTTCGATTTATACACATCAGTGATCCTTAACAACATTCTAGGTTTGGATGATGTTTCAGAGGATAGAAGTAACATAATACCCCTGCTGAGAAGTAAGGATAGGAAAATAATCAACAAACATTTAAAACCAGATAACCCAGAATGGAATGAAATCAGAGACGACTCGTTCTTATGTACATTACAGAATTGGAAGGCTATTCAAGAAACTTATGAGAAGTTGAAAGAGAACAAACTCATAGGCAGGGAATTAGAAATAGTTGAACCCATACTAACTCTGGCTAAAACAATCGACAAAAAACTCTTCAAAGAATTGTTAGAATTTGAGCTCGAAAAGATTGAACAGAAAAAAGTCAAGGAGTTGGGTGAAGACTGGCTGTATAATTCATTAAAATCAATCCTGGAAAAGTTGAAGAACGATGGGTCTCTAGAGAACTGGGTATTTGTCAAGGATGTTGTGGATGAAGTTGCACCCTTGTTGTTCGATGTGGATAAACAAAATTACCTTAGAAAGAAACATTCTTTGAGTATCTATCTCGGCAAGATTTTCAAAGCAACCCCATTATTCAAAGGAAGGCAAGTTCAAGGACATTCGCAATATCTTTTCAAGAGAGATGATGTCATCAAATTCTGCGATCTGAAAGACTTTGATGATTTAGTTAAAACCTATTCGACATATTCGACACTATCCACCTACTCTACTAACTCTACTAACCCTACTAACCCTACTAACCCTACTAACTCTACTAACCCTACTAACCCTACTAACCAACAGGTCGGGTGTGTAGGGTGTGTAGGGTCGGAAGGAAGGAATGGTACTTCCGATTCTGGCGATGAGGGAGCTGATAAAGATGGTGACGATTAACGATTTTGTTTCAAAGCCAAAGGCCGATTATAAACCCAAATACGATGAAAAAGGCTTAAGAATCGAGAGTGAAGAAGAGGTTGAAAACTGGAATAAAATTTAGAAAAGGTGAATTGAATGAAAAAAGAATTAAAAGGCTTTTCAAACTGCACGGTTGATTTAGGGACTACTTGTCTCAAGTGTAAGCATCGCTACGGTCTCATAGTCGATGTTGACAAAGAAGGCAGAGTATTGAAAAAACAGCACGAGTTTGTGATTTTAGATTATGCTGAATACGAAAAAGAGGACGAATAAGGCTTTGGGGTAGATATTTGGTGAGAAGTTTTATGAAGGATGAGAAAACGAAGATAAAAGATAATGATGATTCAGAGAAATCTAATGATAACTCTCAGATTGAAAAAACTATTAAAAAATATCCATTCTCTAGGCATAGAAAAAGAAGATCGTATGAAAAGATAGAGCATGAGATACTGGTAGCGATTTCTCTCAACAAATTGGTAACGACTTCAAAAATAGCACAACTTACTGGCCTGGATACAATACACGCAAAGAAGCATTTGGAGATGATGGAAATCAAAGGCCTGATTTCTCGGTTCAAGAAAGGTTGTTTTGAATCCTGGAGTTATTGGTCTCTACCAACACAGAAAGAAAAAGAGGTTGAATGATATGGTTGATATATTCATCTACACAACCATACTCTTCTTCGTCATTTTTTACTATATCCGATTTGTGACATGGCAACTGAAAATTATGCGAGAAATACCATTTCTCTCACAAGTATCTTTCAATAATAGGACAGAATTTAAGACAAATTCCGAAAGGGTTGAGTTGAAACACAGAACAATCTGCGATCTGATAAAATCTTCTAGTGGTGGCATGAGTGTCGAGGATGTTATATTCAATCTGAAACCGAACATGATGAAAAGTTCTTCTGAGCAATCAGAATACCGACAATACTACAAGGCAATAGACCGCATCGTGCTGAAGCTGAAGAACAACAAACTGTTGATAACACGATCAGGCACAAAAATATATTTACCCAGTGAAACGTTGCATCAACTCTATGACAGCCTAAACCCCAAATTCACTCGGTTTTTGATGTATGTCTTTTCGTTGGATGAGATTGTCACAGCCATTTTAGACAAAATCCATAGCAAAAATAGACTACCTTCTGATGTATAGATACTGTTATGTATGAATGGCTCACTGCAAACAAGGAAATGATTGTCTTGATAATCATAGTCCTGATTGTATGGTTTGCCATGAAAGACGACAAGAAAAGGAGGTCTAAATCATGAAATTCAATAAAGGAGGTGCTGGAATAGGGTTGATAATTATCGTGGCTCTGGGTCTGATTGCCAGTCAATTCTTTCAAAAACCCCAACCTTTTGCGACTGGCGTTGCGTGTAATGTCCATTCGGACTGTGTGAGTGTTTCAGGATGTGAACAAGGTTGTTATTGTTATCCTTATGGTGGTGGTTGGTGCTACCAACTAAAACCCAACGGGGACTATTGTTCTGAATCGGCTCAATGTCAGAGTGGTTCATGTGTGAACAGTGTTTGTTCTGGTTCTGGAACTACTACAACCGTAAAGACAACGACCACGACAACATCATCATGTGTTTACGGCCAGACAAAATGCGAAGGCACAAAAGGTTATATATGCACTTCGGCATGGACACTGTGGAAGGATTGCTCTTCTGAAAACAAGGACTGTGTTGTGACGGATGATAGTTCAGTGATACCTGGAACTGATGCGGTGCGATGCGATTATCCTTTGACAACAATCCCGACCACGACCACGCCATCGGGCCAATGCACGAGAAAGACATGGTCTGGAAATGACGGGCCACAATATTTTATGGGTGATCAAAACTGTTGTGTTCAACAAGAGATGTGTACTCCTTCTGATTCTAAAATATGCCAAGCGTGTGGAAAAGGGATTATAATCTATCGGTGTAACGAGTGCGATAAGAATATAGTCGATAATTGCATGAGTGGGGTCTGGTATCCAGCAACAGACTGTGCTGAAACGACTTGCGATCCAATCAATGCACAATGCCGATGGGAAGATGCCAACCCAGACTGGAAGGATTATCCGACTGAACAATGGCCGACTGAACAATACATTGAAACGTTGCCAGAATCGGAATGGCCTTCAACCCCGACGACAGAATGTTTCGACAAAGCAGAAACGTATTGCGAGGAGATTCATGGTTTTGGGTGGAAATGCGATTCTTCAGATTGGAAATGCAAACCTGAGTGGTGGGCCAAGCCCCTGTGGTTTGGACTTCCGACTTACGTGTTCATTATAGCTGGTCTTGGCATAGCCTATCTTTTGTTTTTCAGGAAACCGCAACAACCGATATATGTAGTTTCAAAATAGAGGAGGTGAAAAGTAAATGGTGTTTGTTCGAAGTTACAAGCGTAAGGGTAGAACTGTCAATTCATACAACAGAAGTAGTGGGGGCAAACCTACAGTGCAGGAATACAGGCCAGTTATCCGAGCCAGTTATGACGAAGACGAAGAAGAATAAATCATGTTTTTTTTTAAACAAAGTTTATCTCTTTCAGTGGTGAGGTCAGGAGATGAAGGCTCAGTGTGATTTCAGCATCCGAAACATCACCTCCCAATGCCCGATCCCGAAACAATGCTCAAACCATATATCACCACCAAGAAAAAAGGGGTAGCCCAATCAAAGGCTACCCCATCATGATCATGTGATTGAATGATTAAAAAAAAAATACTTATCATATCAGTCTTTTTACTTAGTCTTGTTTCTTTGGTAAATGCACAAATAACAACAAGAGGGGCGAGTTGGGAAGAAACTTGTAGTGGCAACACTTGTACTAAAACTCTTTATTCTGGAATAAGATATGCTCAAAACTCAACAGGAGATTGGGTAAACCCATCAGAAGTTTTATACATCACAAAAAATCAAGATGACTTGACTTTTCACTACAATGGTATTAAAGGTTATTATAACGTGACTTTTGAGGCTGGTGTTATCTACAATGGGAATTACTATGACATGGCGACAGTAAAACAGAACTATCCACAACTTAATTTCAATTTTCCATCAGAGAAACATGATACATACCACAAGTATGCCGTGAACATTTCAAACATCACTGGCAACTTAAATCCTAATCTGATAGAGAACATCACTCTTACATACAAAGACCACTATGGATTCACTCTGGGCGATTTGAAACAAGGCGATAGATGGTTTTTTGTCAAGGATACTTTAGCATTATATTTTGAGGACTTGTTGGAGAAACACACGCTGTCAATAAACAAGACAGAAAGAAGGATTTACATTTCTAACATAAGCCAGAACATCATTGATGGAAGCTTGTATCTAGATCCAATCGTCACATTGCAATCTGCGACCAGTGGCAATATCAAAGATTCATACGTTGCACAGGACAGTGCCAATTCCAATTATGGAACAGCTCAGATGATGTATGTCATTAACGAATCACTTGCAAACACTGCGAGGAGTTACATAACGTTCAATACATCCACACTTCGGTTTAATGTCAACATAACATTGGTGGCTGGGAATCTGACAGTTTTTCAGGACAGTGGTGACGTTCTCAATTCCTATGTTCAAGTCTATCATGTTTACAATGATTGGGTCAATGCATCAAACAGTAGTGGTAATTTTTTGAACGAGACTCAGTTGACATGGAACAACCAACCATGCGGAATAGCCTTTGATAATTCAACTTACTGCAACATGACGTTTGAAGACAATGTGACCGTGAACGATGACCAATATTCAACTTTTAATGTGATAAATGCTGTCAGAAAAGACATCAATATCCGTGACAACATCTCTTTTGTCTTTAGGTCAAATGAAATTTATGGTGCTAATAATGCATTTTTTAGGACAAAAGAAACTGGTTGGGGTTTAGAGTATATGCCAGTGTTGACTATAATATACTACTGGAACTATCCTACTTATTCCTTGAACCAGACCAATTCAACCTTGGCAGGAACTTCGGTAAAGCACAGTCTGAACTGGACGGGCGAAAATTATATGCCATCTGGTTACATTTTTAGTTTCGATAATTGCACTGGGATTTTGGCAAATGATACGTGGGTATCATTCGGAGAAGAAGTTCCAACAAATATATGGTCTAACGTAACAAAATTCGTTAATTCTACAGTTGGTTGTGCTATAAGATGGCAAGTCTTTGCCAACAATAGCATAGACAACTGGAATGCATCACAAATCTATTCATACAGAGCAAGTGATTTACCAAAATGGTCAGACAATCAAACCAGCATCCCGACATATTACTCAACACAGAATAGTCGGTTTAATATGACATGGACTGGTACGGATGAAATATCCGTCGTCTTGATTGAAACCAATTATTCAGGTTCTGCGACCAACTACACTATGTCCAATTCGACTTACGGCGGTTCAGTCTATAGTTTTTCAACGATTCTACAAGCAGGATCATTCTACTGGAAGTCTTATGCCAACGACACTTATGATGGTTGGAACACATCAGACACTTGGGAATTTACCATAGGCAAGAACCAGACCAACCCGTGCCACATCAACATCACTCACGGGGAAAACTACATAGACCAAGACGTGACTGATATAGTTGGTGGAGAATCCATAGTTGTACAAGGATTCCTTAATTATGACTCTTCGGGGTTGAGCATGGGAACGGTTGTCCTGTATTACGATTCCGTTGTCATATCAAGCCCAACAGCCCATGTACCCACTTATGGCACTCATATGTATCTGGTCAACACTTCTGGCAATGAGAACTACACTTCCAACGCAACGGGAATAGAAGTCTCTATAACTGTCGCAACCACAGGCGGTGGCGGTGGAGGAGGGACGACAATGGTAGTCTACCATCAGTTAGGACAATCCTGTTCCAACGCAACCGAAGAGGAAAAATGTGCCGAGGGCCTTTCATGTCAAGACAGCGTATGCATCTCTTTACTGGCATCATTCTGTGGCAACGGTGTCTGTGATAGTGGAGAATCGTTTTTATCATGCGAAGAGGATTGCCCGACATCGGGACAGCCTGTCGTTGCACAAGGTTTATTTTATTTCATCGCATGTTCATTGCTTTACGTCTTGGTAATTAGACCGAATGTCAAAGCCAAGAAAAAAGAGGAAAAGAAGAAGAAGGAGATTGACAGAATGCTCGGAATGGGTTGATGTGAATGGATGAAAATATAATTTATGTTGCGTTGGCTCTCGGTGGTCTGGCACTATTCTTGCTCGATAAACTGAAGAAAGAGCTGACCCAATCGTTGCAAAGTATGGCAACCAGAGTCGATAATATCGAGAAAAACCAGCCGAATGCTTACGATGATACGGCATTGAAAGACTCCATGAGTTTGGATAAAACGGTCATGCAAAATTTGTCACAACGAATGAATATTCTTGCTCACAACATGAATGTCCTGAAGGGAAACTTTGAAGCGAAACCGATAATAAAGCCCATCGTGAATGAGAGGAGATTGCCACCACCAAGACCGAAACTTGTCATAGACCCAGAATTGAAGAATGAGATTTTGGAGAGATACGGCACTGGAAACTATTCTATACGCAAACTGGCAACGGCGATGGGCATAAAAAAGCATATAGTGGAACGATGCATCGAAGGGATAGACCAAAAGAAAATGCGTGAAACAAAGGAGTCATACATAGGGTAATGTCGTTATGAGTTAGTTTGTGAAAAATTATGCGATGATTTTCATCAAGACGGTCAAACTCGATAGAAGAAAATAGGGACATAACGAATAACATCACAATAACAAAACCCTAAAGGATTTGATGTTAATGGTGTTAAAAGGCATGAAAGGACAAGTGGCAAACAAACAAACTTTTTTATTTATTTTTATTAAGAAGGGTTGCTGGTTGAAATGGTAATAGTCAGACAGATGATAAGATGGGTTCAGCTCTGCAAAGACGGAAGACGAAGAGAAGTTTCTCATGCCAAGATTCTTTTCATCGGAGGGATTCCAGCATTGACATACGATGATTTTGAAGGATGGTTCAAGGCCAAGTTCAATCCACAGCATGGCACTAGGTGGTCTATCATACGCATGGGGAAGAGATCAAGAAAACCGCACAGAGTGGCCTTGTTCAATGTCTGGCGTGGAAATCTGATCGGTGATTGCTCTCGCTTGAAAAGAACCCTGACATGGAAGCAGAAGGGTGTTAATGGTTAATGGTTATTTCTTCTTATCACTCGTATCCAATAGCCTATTCACTAGATCATCATTATACCTGACCCAACTGGATGAAACTCATATAATGAAAAGGTGTTTTTAACATTATTTTCATTATTCTTAGGTTGAAATGGGTTTTTGAAAAACAATGAGAAAGGATAAGAAATAGTTACACTACAACAATCCTTTGATTCTCATTTGAAGGTTGAAGTATGTTCTCCAATAAATACTTTCAGCCATTTTTCATGATTGCAAACCATTAAGAAATGGACTCTTTTAACCGAAAGGGTGAAGGTGTTTCTGAAATCGAGAAAGTATATAGTGGAGAATATAGGCTGATGCTTTTTTCATACTAATTTTTATAAGTTTGTTCTTCAATATAAGAATTAAACTTTAGGTTTGTTCTTCAGTTGAGTTTTCACTCGAATTCTTTAGTCTCTCTCTGACTCTATCGAGCGCTTTTTCCCTCTCAAATTCCATCTTTTTTTTGCGGAAAATAACAAAAACAATTATCGAGACTACTATTATAATTATTGAAGCGACCCAAACCCCAAAACCTATAATGATTAAATTTCTTGATTTAGTTATCTGTTCGCAGATTTTTTCATAATTCTTTTCACTCAAATAATTTTTTGCTAAGTTCAATTGTTTTTGAGAATTAAAACCTGGGGGAGTAATTGATTTTAAATTTTGCACTGTACTAATCTCTGACTTAACTGTGGTATCAACTTTTAAAGCAACTTGCTCATAGACTGGCATAGAGTATTCGAACCAGTTTATCACATTTGAGTAATTCGCTTCGTTATACTCCCTCATACCATTCTCGTAAGCAACTTCAGCATCATTGTAAGAAGCCTGTATCAATGGTATCTCTATACAATACTTGACGAGTAAAGAGTTTTCAGCTACTGTCTTCACTTTGTTCAATTCTGTTAACAACAAGTCAGCTATCTCTTTTGGGTTTTGGCCCATTATCAAAGTTAAGTTTTTAGCTTCACTCTCAAATCCATTTTTAGCTTTAACACTCAACCTGTAAATTCCTGTTTCAGTTTTGATCGGGACGTTTATAGTAACCAAGTATTCCTGTGTTTCTCCTGGTGGGATATCACTCATCAAAGGCATGATGTTTGTCCAGTTCAAAGGAATTCCTTCTATCAATATTTTCACTAAGTCCACAGTTTCAGTTCTAGTGTTGTTGACGAATGCCATGAAGCTCGTCTTGTTACCTGTTATCACAGTCAATAAATTCTTAGACATTCTGGTAGTCAAAGTGTATTTAGGGTATTCCAAAGTCTCACTATAAACTACGTCAATTTCCCAAAAGAGAAAAAATAAGGATGCAAAAAATAACAAGAAGAAAATTTTGTAGTTCACATAATCACTGAATCATGATGTCATTTTTTCTTTTTTAAAGATCTGGTTTCGATTTCTCTTTTTATGTCTAAAAGAAGGTTCTTTATGTTAACCCTCTCAAGTTTTTTTTCCAAATTCCCACTCTTAGATTTTTTATTTTTCATAACTAAAGTTGTAGAAAACACAGAAATTGCGACGACCATGACAAGTAAGTATATGTTTATATCGGGAAGAACGAACATTCCGGTCGGTAAACTGGGAAGTTTAAACCATGATGTGGGTTCAATAGCAGTTTCATTTTTTTCATTCGTTAAAACGCTCAATATAAACTCACTCTCATATGAACCGCCATCATACTTAACTTGGAGTTTACCTGTATAGCTAGTTTTATCCGCATCCTTTGGGATAACAAAATCTATGAATACCTTTTCTTCACTGCCAACCTTCAACTCTGAAATCTCTGTTTTTGACAGAGTACCATATTCTTCAGGAACACCTGTCAAGGATAACTTCAAACCAGAAAAATCTGTTTGTCCTTTGTTAATTATATCGATTGGGATTGAGCCATTAGTTCCTTGCGATACCTTCATGCTCTCAGACAACAGAATCAAAAGTTGTTTGCTCCTCGATAATTTTATTTTCTTTGTTTCGTTAACACTGGCAAAAGGTGGTTTGTCAGCTTTGACGAATATACTGAAATCTCCTTCCTGTTCTGGACCTTGAAACTCTAGAACAAATACACCACTGTTATCAGACTTAGCAGAAGCTGCTATTCCAGTGTTAGGAATGTTCACATTGATTTGTGCATCAGTGATCGGGTTTTTTTCCTCATCTTCAATCGTGCCAGTTAATTTTATGACATCTTTCAAGTAATACTCGTCTTTGTCTGAACTGAAACTCAAATAAAGATTCTTTTTGTACCCAATAACGAATGCTGACAATTGTGTTGTGTTTATTTTCACTGTGTTTCTGATTGTATCTATGTTCGCCTGGACGTTGTTCCAGTTTGAATTGCAAGTTCTTCTTCCAAAGTTCCAGTTCTCACATTTATATATACTAACCCTAGATTCATCGGTTATTTTAGTGTCGTCGTATTTCATCTCTAAATATGCGCTAGAATAAGTCAGTTGTACCTCGTAAACGAAGATGGTGCCAACACCTATTCCAGGTATGCTTATACTGGCTGATGGGTGGTCAAATTTTATCGGATCGCTGAATTGACTTATCATCACTTCGTCCAAAACGAGTTTAGCGTTTGGAAACGTCATTTCGACTTCATAAATTCCTGGAAGTAAATAACCTGTATAAGAACCACTGCCATCAGTTGCATAAGTAACATCAGTTGTATTGCTCTTAAACCTCAATTGTACATAAACTGGTTTATTTTCACTGTCGATTATGCTACCAGAAATCGGTAAGGCATAGTTGATAGTTGTAGAAATATCTTTTATGAAACCAGAATAAGTAAATCTTATATCTAACTTGTAAGCACCTGGTTGTAAATCTGGCACAGATATTTTTACGTATGAGAATGCACCATTCTGAGAAATATCTAGTACGTTGACGTCTTTAGAATTAATCCATATTCTCAAATACTCATTCTTGAAATCAAACGTGTTACCCTCATACAGGGCTTTAAAAGTAAAAGTTATATTGTCTTTATACATAACCCAAGTTTTATCTATACTTATCAATTCGAATTCAAGTGGTGTACTTACTTGAACGATTTTACTATCAGTAGCTATCTTACTGCTGTATGTCGCTTTAAGCATGAGCGTATAAGATGAAGAAGTAAAATCGGATAGAGATAATTTTTGTGTAGTAATTACCCATTCATCGCCTGTTGAGTAAGTTGCGTCAGCATCTATCGGAACGTTTTTATCGTTTAGATATAATTGAAAGCTCACACCACTGTTTATTATTTGATTAGAATCACTTTTTTTGATAACTTTGGCATGTAATACGATTTTGTTACCTAAGTAAACAGTGCTAGGATAATTGGTTATATTCATCACTAAAGTATTCGCTTGAAAAGATGTTTGAGAAGAGTTCAAAATAACATCAGAACAATAGACCTGATAATTTCCTAACATGGGTGGGTTGTAAGAGATTTGATAGAAAGTATCATTTTTTGTAAGTGATTTAATCCATGACGATGTGTCTTTCATTATATAAGCCCATAGAGGGTTTGTAGTAGAATTATCTTGATACCAACAAGAGATGGTTGTTCCGTCTCCCAACCAAACATCTGCTGGTTGAACGTTTATTTCTAAGTTTGCTGCATTAACAAAAACTACGAGTAAAAGAAAAGTTACCAATAAAGATACTTGAAAATTTTTCATTTTTTAAACCTTCCCAAAAACCCTTTGAGAGATTCAAATCTTGATGTTTTGTACTGTAACCCGGCTAAATGAGTAGCTATTTTTTTGAAGGCTATGGAAGAAGGCGAATAAGGATTCAATAGTAATCCTGGTATTCCTCTGAAAATTCCTTTTTTTATTGTCCTATCCTCAGGAATAATACCGATAACTGGTAAGTTGCAAGTCGTTTCAATTTCATTAATACTCACTTGATCGCGTTCTCTTTTTTTGTACATGTTAACAATAACACCCAGAGGTTTGGTCTCGTTTTCGTTACAAAAAGATATGATTTTCATCAAATCAGTAACAGCGGGTATTTCGGGGGTGGTGACCAATAAAACCTCTGGGCATGTTTTCAAAACTGAAAGAGCATTATTTTCGAAACCGGGTGGTGCGTCTACTAATATTATGTTATCATTCAAGAAAGGATCGTCTAGAACTTTCTTCAACCTTGATATTTTTGCATCAGTAAAAGTGAGTGAGGCTGGAATAATCCTTAAACCAGAAGAATGAATGTACAAAGCTTCATAAATGTTTTCCTTTTCTGTAAGTACATCATTAAGTGTAACAGGAAAATAATACATTCCTAACTGTAGACCAAGGCAAGACATTTTTATGTCAGCGTCAACTGCTATTACGTTCTTGTTTAAACTCATTAGTGCAGCGGAGATGTTTATTACAGTCGTTGTCTTCCCCACGCCACCCTTGCCGGAAACTACTCCGATTATTCTAGTCATTCTTCCGCCTCCCCGAAGTCATGTATACGTGCGACCTTCCGACCTTGAAGAAGTTCAATTTGCCTTGATTTTTCAGAGCCTCTAAATATCCTGTTATCACATCTCTTCTAACTTTTAATTGTTTGGCAACCTGAGAAGTGGACATTAGGTTTTCTTTGAGAAGTTCTAGGATTCTCCTTTCGAAATCGTTACTCGTGATTGATGTAGTTCTGTTAGACATCAGCTTCTACCGAAAGTATTCATTATTAATTATAATCTTTGTTTAACATTATATTTAAATATTATTATTTATCAGAATGGTTATAATGTAATTGCAATTTGGTAATTATTTAGTTACCATATTGTATCCTCTAGAAAGTTTCTATGAAAATTCAATTAATTCAGAAACGTCAAATAAAAGCTTATTCAGCTCCAACCCAAAATTTTATCTAAGAAAGGTACTTTTGTTCCTTCGGAAATCACATCTACCTCGCCCGTATAATTCCCTATTTCAGTTGATGGTAATGTTTGCAAAGAAACAGTAACCTGTAATTCATCGCCCTTGTGTAATACAAAATCATTTTGACTGAAACTTATCATTGGACAGATGTTACCATAACAAACGAGTTTTACATGATAGGGTTGATCTTTGTAGTTAGCTAAATTTATGAACCTTCTCCCCCCATAATCTGGATGCAGGATGCCAAAATTCACATTCCAAGGATCTGCTGTAAAGCCAATAAGAATTGATTTATTTTGCTCTGTTTTGATGATTTCTACATTACATGGGTACTTTATGGTTTCATGAATGAATAACGGATTTTCCGATTTCTCGAAACTCATGTTAGTGACTAACCCTGTCTTTGGCACAGGTCTATTATAAAAAAGAAATATTAAGGCTAATGCAACAGGGATAATTATTCCGATGAAAATTTTATTCATACCTCTGCCTCTTTAAGAACAAGTAGATTATTGCTATAATTATTACTATAACAACTAAAACCCACCATGGAAATGCGTAAGCTTTTTCAATAACTTTCGCAGTAGGGGGAGCGGATGGACATTCGTACACTTCTACAGTCGATTTTTTTGAAACGGAGCCCGTTACGTAATCTACTCTAGATGATGCGTCATAACTTCCCAAAGCCAGATCTTCAACGTTCCAGACAGTTTTTAAGCGTTTCATTTCCCCTGGTCTTATGTAATCAGTTGACGTATATAGAGTATCAATCGTTCTGTTTCTTCTATCAAAAATTTCTACCTTGCCTGCATTCGGGAAAAACGTTACTGTGCCAGTGTTTCGGAAGAAAATTTCTAAAACCAGATTTTTACCAGAACAATCACTGGAGACCACATCAAATATCTTTCCACCCCTAACTGCCACACCTGGAACCTTAAATATGTACGTGAACGGAATAACAGCTTCTATAGTGAACATGCCACCATAGCCAGGTGGAGCTCTGGGGTCAAAATTTATTTTGCCGGTATGATACCCAGGTTCAGCATTTTTAGGCACATGAATTATGAATGTAATTTCTCTCGCACCTGTTATTGTGCTTCCAGCTTTTGTTGTTAATTTTTCATCGGCACGTTTCAACTCCACGGGATTGCTGTTAAATTCTACCCAAGAACTGACATCCTCTTCAGAATAATTTAATATGAAGTCTTTGTATTCATCATGATTGAATATATTGATGTTTCCTTTTACTGATGCCAATGAGACCAAAAAAACATCTTCAGAACTAGTGATTAAATTAAAATTTACTATTTTGTATGCGCCTGGTTCAATTTCTCCCACGTACAATGCGGGTGGTGAAACACCAACAGTTAATTGTGCTCTTGAGAATGGAATGAAAAATACAAACAAAAATAATGTTAATAGAACTAACTCTGCTTTAATCATAAATACTTTATAGATGAAGAAAGTTAAAATCTTACTGTAAAATTAAACGGTAAGCTTAAGAATTAAGCATTTATTGTTTTTTATAGATATTAGTATTATCTTAAAAAGGTTGGGATAATTAATGAACGATAAAAGACCACTCAGGGTTAAGAGTTTGAAGATTATAGACCACGTAGGCATACTTTACGGTACATTCGATGGTAGTACTATATGGGAAATCGATAAAGTTGCTTTTGGTATATTGAAAATGTGTGACGGGAATAAGACTTTGGATGAGATTGCTCAGATATTAGCAACAAGGACTAACTTAAACGTTGAGGAACTCAAAGAAACACTAAAAGAAATTTTTGATGAAATGGAAAAATTAAAGTTTATAGAATATGTCTGATTACTTCAATTCCTTTTCTAATTTGTCAATAATTTCTTCTTCTTTGACTAGTCTTGCGAACCTTTCCTTCAAATAACATAATTTTGCTATGCCAACCTTTCTCTGGTATATCACACCTTCTCCCATGAGTTCATGAATGTATTTCGTGGCTGTAAGTCTGCTCATAGAGGATAGAACTGAAATCCCTTGTAATGTTAAACCTTCCGGATGTTTTTTCAATATATCTACTATAGTTTTTTTCGGTTCTCTTTTGGGCTTCAAAGTTATCCCTAATTATATTTATTGTTAATCATTAATATATAAAATTATTGGTAATCGTAAGATTTAAATACTGTTGCTAACAAATATTTTATTGGGCCTAAGATGAAACTTAATACAAGATTAATAGTAACAGTTTTGTTTGGTACAATAATTCTTTCTTTGATATTAAACTTATTGACTTCAAAATCAGCTTCAGCAGCTACTACAACGGGTAGTGTAACAATCGCTGTAAACATCTCGATATCGGCATCAATAACTGTGACACCGGCTGAATGTGTTTGGAACCAAGTTCCATCAGGTGGTGCTGAGCAGACTCCTTGTCAACTGACTGTAAAAAATACTGGCTCAGTCAACCTCACAGACGTGTACGCATCAGTTAATTCATTTGCAGTAGAAGGTGCCAGACCATATGGATCTTCTGCATCGGCATATGCATCAGGATCTTTTCTTACATTAAGAAACTCTACAGGTGATAGGGGATACAGGTTTGTGAACAGGCTGGATTGGAATGAAACAGGACCAGAAGTACCATCAGGTTTTTACGCTGCAGGCGCAGTATCATGGGGTTACTTTAGGAACCATACTAAAGAATATCTATGGAGCTTAACGTTTAGTAGTACTAATTGTACTAACACTACTGGAGCTAATGTCACGATTAAATCATGCACTGATAGCCTATGCGCTAATAGAAACATGAATTCAAGTAATGTAGTAGTGGCTTCGGTTTTGTCTAACAACCTCGAGTGGTCAGTATGGAATTTCAGCACAGGTCCACTAGCTAATTACTGTGTAGGTGTTTACAAAGATTGCAAAAAAATTATGGTATATCAGTGGGATATTAATGGTAGTTTACCAACCTGTGGTAATAAAGAATATGCCTATCAGACAACAGATGTAGACAGGTTTACACCAGATGAAAGTTTTACATTGAACTTGACTGTCTGGGTACCCAGAGGTATCCCATCAGGAGATACAACAAACAGTACATTAACGATAACGGCAGAATATTAAACGAGACTTTTAAATTTTTATAAACGTCTTTTAATCATCCAATAGACTACTATTATTACTATAGCAGATGCGAACAGCAATAGAATATTATTTCCTTCTGCTACGGCTGAAACCATGCCAGTTATTTTTTTAATGACGTCACTGATTAAACCTGAAGTTTTTTCAACCCCTTCTTCAACCTTCTCAAAAAACCCGACTGAAACAACATGAACTTCCAGGAGAAATGTTTTTTCGATGACTGTAGATACGCCTCCTTGAGGCTGACCTGCTGTAACGACTACTGATAATACATAATCACCATACTTAATTTTTTCCGAGACTTTCGCTAAAATTTTAACAGGGGTCATCAACTTCAGGCCTTGTGGGGTGTTAACGTATTCTCTTTCCCCCCCGCTATAATCACCAGTCGATGAATTTAACAAAAACTCATCGGGCTTTATGATAACTGACATGTTCTCGGGAGATTCTTTTACTCTGAGTTTGATTAGGGAAGGTGAATCTTCTATACTCCAAAAGAATATAGTAAACTCAGCAGTTTCTCCTCGTCTCACATTGGACTCAGTGTTTTTCTGCAAAACGCCTAAGTTGATCGACTGGACAGCGATTGGGAGAAGAATAAAAAACATAATAAAGGCTAGAGTCGAGTTTATAAAAAATTTCTTTCCATCCCGAATTTTTTCAATCATTTTAATCAACCTAGCAGACAGAACCTCCAGTTTGTTGAGTCGTGTTCATGCATACTGTAATAGTTCCGTTGTATCTTCCCGTGGTTATTGCTGGAACAGCCAACCAGTAATACGTTGTTATGTTTTTAACGGTCGGGGTAAGGCTAGAGTTTAACAAAACATAATCATAAGTCATCTGATAGGAATTGCCATATTCGTCAGTCGTATTACTCCAAGTTAAGTTGCCAACTAATATCTTGTTTGGCGATGGGAGGCTTGTGTTCTGAATGTCAGTTCCCTTTATCCAGACTCTGAGTGTGCATGTCCCTGTGTTTGAGATGTTATATATATTGTTAGAATTTCCTGGAGCTGGGTTGCTGCTTCCTGTTGTGCTCGGGTTTACAGTAAAATTAATAGTACTCCATCCCAGAGTTATATCCTCTATGCATGCGATTATTCTTATCGTTGCGTTGTCCGTATGATTTTGTGAAACGGTGGTGGAAGAAGAATTGAATAGAACGCCGATTTTATATTCACTTATTGGAATTCCTGTTGCATTGACAGTCCAGCTGAGTTGACAGGATTGATCTTTGGATAGAGAACCACAAGTTCCTCCAAAATCCCACCACATTGCTTCTTCATAAACATAACTACTCGACGTGTCCACTGCTAGAGTAAACCAATCAGTCCCATTCCAACAATACCATGCATTCCCTATAGTTCCTACTCGCACATCACTATATACCCTAAATTGCAATGGGTTTTCATTCCAACAATTGGTAGGTACAGATATATTTAATGTAGTAGTATTACCCATCTTTATTTGCCATAAACTTGAACTTTTAGCGTTTGTCGGCTTAGTATAATTTACATATAAATAATCAATATTATCTATTGCCGCAGTTCCAGCAGTACTCCAATTTCCATCAATTGAATTATTTAAATTATTGTTTCCATTTGTTGTAATTTCATAAACTCCAGTGTTTAATCCACCACAAGAGGTTGAGACGTTTGCACTTTCCTGATAACACCACCCAGTGCGAGTTATATAGAAAGGCGTTGCTCCTTCTACTATGCTAATATTAGTGTCAGGATTGGTTGCAGAGGCATTGTATCGAACAACACCATAAACATTACCACAATCAGACCTCTTGCAATTGATGGTTGCGTTGACGTTAAAAGTAGAATTTTGATTTACACTCATTATTCCTATTGGTGGATAGGTCAAGTTGACTTCCAAATCACCGCCCATAATCTGGACTGTCGCGTTGTTCGTGTGGTTCTTGGTGACAGAAGAATATGAAGAGTTGAAGAGAACGCCAATCTTATATGCAGAGTCTATCGTTCCTGTTGTATTCACAGTCCAGTTCAACTGACAGGATTGGTCTTTGTTTAGAGAGCCGCAGGATAATGGATTCCTTGTAATCTTTGCATACATCAAATCGTCTGTCGCATCATTGTAATAACTCATGTGCACGTAAGGCGAGAAAGATGTCGAATCGCACAACCTTCCTTTCTTTATCGCTATGGCTCTTCCGTTTGTCCATGCAGCAGTTTCATCGCCACCAATACCCTGACAGTTCCAGGTGGAGAAATCGTTCGTGTAACAGTATCTCAAAGCCTTGTTTGTATTATCATAATGAGAGATGTGGACTTTGTCGTTGCTGTCGATGGCTATGGAGGAAAAAGAACCGACATCGCCGCCTGTTTCTATGTCTCTACATGTCCATGTGCCTGCGGTGTTGTTGCAGTAACGTAAGTCAAGACCTGTAAAATTGTAATGCGATATGTGGACCTTGTCGTTGCTGTCTATGGCGATGGAGGAATAATAACCGACTATGCCGCCAGTTTCTATGTCTCTACATGTCCATGTGCCTGCGGTGTTGTTGCAGTAGCGTAAGTCATCACCTGTAGAATCAAGATGGGAGATGTGGACCTTGTCGTTGCTGTCTATGGCTATGGAGGAAAAAGAACCGACATCGCCGCCTGTTTCTATGTCTCTACATGTCCATGTGCCTGCGGTGTTGTTGCAGTAACGGAGGTCATTATGTGTTTCGTCTATATATTCACCGTGGGAGATGTGGACTTTGTCGTTGCTGTCTATGGCTATGGAGGAATACCAACCAACAGAGCCACCTGTTTCTATGTCTCTACAAGTCCATGTGCCTAATGTGTTGTTGCAGTAACGGAGGTCGTAGTCTGTAAGATTTTGATGAGAGATGTGGACTTTGTCGTTGCTGTCTATGGCTATGGAGGAATACCAACCAACAGAGCCACCTGTTTCTACATCTGTACAAGTCCATGTGCCTAATGTGTTGTTGCAGTAGCGTAAGTCACCAAATGTAACATTCTGATGAGAGATGTGGACTTTGTCGTTGCTGTCGATGGCTATGGAGGAATATTGACCGACAACACTGTATGTCTCAACCGCCGTAGTTTCAATCCCAATCGGTGTTGCATCTACAATATAAAACGGTTGGTCTCCTTCTGTCGTATTGATAGCAGTGTCAGGATTTGTAGAAGAAGCGTTGTATCGAACAAGACCATAAACATTACCACAATAATTACTTTCACATTTGACAGTAGAATTAATGAAATATAAAGAATATTGAGACCATCGAGCTGGGTTGGCATTGGTGTAAAGTCCTGGATCAGGGTTGGTCAGGTTAACGTTCAAATCACCGCCCGATATTTTGACTGTAGCGTTGTTCGTGTGGTTCTTGGTGACAGAAGAATATGAAGAGTTGAAGAGAACGCCAATCTTATATGCAGAGTCTATCGTTCCTGTTACGTTAACAGTCCAGCTGAGTTGACAGGATTGGTCTTTAGATAGAGGACCACATGTGTTAAAACTTACTTCGCTTCCCCATGTATCATGAGAAGGCTCCGGATAGACGTACTTTCTGACGGCGAACCATGTGAAGTTCCAGTAGGTGTTCCCCGAGTTTCCTCCCGCCGCCGCCATACCGCCAACTCTTCTAGAATCGTTAAGGATGTTTGCAGCATCAGTTGTATAGCCTTCCGATACGCTGTCAAGAAAGAAGTCCACACGGTTGCTCGTCCACCTTATGTCTGAGGTATGCGTGCTCCCCCAGGTATAGTCGTTCGAGATGCTAACTTCATACAACGAGGAGTTTCTAGAGTATATATACCTAGAGTCATCTGTCAGGTACAGGTACCACGTTTTAATGGATGGCGGGAATGGGGTAGCATCATTTATATCCAAGTCCCAAGACACAGTCGCGTTTACAAAACCGAACCTACCTGCGCTGTTCATAGTATTGACGTGATTGATGTAGGCGTTCGTCATAGCCGCGTAGCCGGGACCGAAAGAAGACAGCGACCTGAACCCGCCATAGTACCATTCTCCCACAGCGTTTGCCTGCAACTTCATCTGGCCGCCAGTCTCGCTTAGAAGTATAAAGGAGTTCGTCTGGGTCTCCCAAAGACTGGTGTTGATGCTTGCGTCATCAAAGTCGTCGAAAAGAGGGAACGTGCCTTTACCACTGCTCAAATTAGTAGCAGAGTTGTTTCCATAATAGATGTAAATTGTCTGGTTGGTTGACGTCAGATTTCCATCTATCCTGACCCAGAATGTAGCATTGACACCATTAGTGACATTCTCTATCCAATAGTCTAGAAGCGATCCAGTTGAATTTGTAAACCTAACATCTCCGAAATCGCTCTTAGTTTTATTGATGTAAACAGTATTTCCACTATCTGTTCCAGTAGCATTTACTACTATAATTTGAACTGTATAATTCACATCTGCACCAGTAGAATTAGTAATTAAATGGCTTTTTCTATAAATCCATTCAGAAAGCCAATTATTTGCATTCAAAATATAAAATGGTGTTGATCCTTCTATCGTATTGATAGCAGTATCAGGATTAGCTGAAGATGCATTATATCTTACAGTTCCATAAACATTACCACAATAATTACTTTCACATTTGACAGTAGAATTAATGAAATATAAAGAATATTGAGACCATCGAGCTGGGTTGGCATTGGTGTAAAGTCCTGGATCAGGGTTGGTCAGGTTAACGTTCAAATCACCGCCCGATATTTTGACTGTAGCGTTGTTCGTGTGGTTCTTGGTGACAGAAGAATAAGAAGAGTTGAACAAAACGCCGATTTTATACGGAGAGTCTATCGTTCCTGTTGTATTGACAGTCCAGTTGAGTTGACAGGACTGGTCTTTGACTAGAGAGCCGCAGGATAAGGGGCTCCTTGTAATAATTGTATACGCTAGGGGGGAAACGTAATAACTAATGTGAACAGATGGGGAGGAGGAAGTCGAATCGCACAACCTTCCTTTCTTTATCGCTATGGCTCTTCCGTTTGTCCATGGGATATTCGAACTGCTACTAATATCCTGACAGTTCCAGGTGGAGAAGTCGTTGGTGTAACAGTATCTCATAAACATACTTGTAAGATTGAAATGTGAGATGTGTACCTTGTCGTTGCTGTCTATGGCGATGGAGGAGTACCTACCGACATCGCCGCCTGTTTCTACATCTGTACAAGTCCATGTTCCAGCGGTGTTGTTGCAGTAACGGAGGTCGCTGTCGTCATATTTCCAATGAGAGATGTGGATTTTGTCATTGCTGTCTATGGCGATGGAGGAAAAGTAACCGACTTGGCCGCCTGTTTCTACGTCAGTGCAGGTCCATGTTCCTGCAGTGTTGTTGCAGTAACGGAGGTCAAGACCTGTACCATTTTGATGGGATATGTGGACTTTGTCGTTGCTGTCTATGGCGATGGAGGAATACCAACCGACAGAGCTGCCTGTTTCCACGTCAGTGCAGGTCCATGTTCCTGCAGTGTTGTTGCAGTAACGGAGGTCAAGACTTGTACCATTGTAATGTGAGATGTGTACCTTGTCGTTGCTGTCTATGGCGATGGAGGAATACCAACCGACAGAGCTGCCTGTTTCCACGTCAGTGCAGGTCCATGTTCCTGCAGTGTTGTTGCAGTAACGGAGGTCAAGACCTGTACCATTTTGATGGGATATGTGGACTTTGTCGTTGCTGTCTATTGCTATGGAGGAATAAGAACCGACATCGCCGCCTGTTTCTACGTTGGTGCAGGTCCAAGTGCCTGCGGTGTTGTTGCAGTACATTAGATTTAGATTTATACCAGAATCGTGAAGGCTTATATGAACTTTACCGTTGCCATCCAAGGCTATTGAAGAATAGTAACCAGGATCAGCCCCTGTTTGAATTTTTGTTTGTGTTGCTGTAGGTGTTCCATCTGATGCAGTGATATAGAAAGGCGTTGCTCCTTCTACTATGCTAATATTAGTGTCAGGATTGGTTGCAGAAACATTGTACCTGACAGTTCCGTAGACATTACCGCAATCCCCATTCTTACAAGTAATATTTGCGGTAATCGAGTACGAAGAATATTGAGACCATCGAGCTGGGTTGGCATTGGTGTAAAGTCCTGGATCAGGGTTGGTCAAGTTAACTTCCAAATCACCGCCCGATATTCGGACTGTGGCGTTGTTCGTGTGGTTCTTGGTGACAGAAGAATATGAAGAATTAAAAAGAACGCCGATTTTATACGGAGAGTCTATCGTTCCTGTTGCGTTAACAGTCCAGTTGAGTTGACAGGATTGGTCTTTGTTTAGAGAGCCGCAACTTAAACTACCCCTTTGATTGATATAAGTGTCATAGAAATTCAGAGTCGGAGCTTCACCTGATTTAGAACAGTTCAAGAACTCACTAATAATCACTGTACCATCGGAGTTTATAAGACCTGAAGACGTGTTCAAAGAAGTGGCATTTGTACTAACAGCAGTTGAGGTATTTAGCCATTTATACCAATTGTTACCAGTGAAGTTGTAGATTTGGACGCCACAATAAGAACCATCCCCATCGCCAACATCACATCGTTGTGTTACAAAAAGCGTTGCCGAGCTTGGATAGATAGAATAAGTGTAGTTTACCCTTGCTGTGCCTATTGCAGTACAATACATTTGAACGTATGTGTTAGTGTTGTTGTAGCCATCATCATAACCAATACTGTTATCTCCAGAAGGAATATAGCCAATTACTCCAAAACCAGTCGTGCCAGAAGCGTAACTGATAGGTCTAATATTTGAAGTGATGTAGAAAGGTGTTGCCCCTATCGTCGTATTTATATCATTGTTAGGGTTGGTGGAGGAGGAGTTATAGTTGACAGTTCCATAGACGTTGCCACAATTACCGTTCTTGCATATGATGTTTGCGGTAATATTGTATAAAGAATATTGAGACCATCGAGCTGGGTTGGCATTGGTGTAAAGGCCTGGGTCTGGAGTTGTTAGGTTAACCGCTAACAAACCCGCCGTGACAGTGAAAGTCGTCGAATTACTCGCACTGTAACTAGCATTGTCCATACCAGTAACATTGACTTTATACGTTCCCGATACATCTGTCGAATTCAAAGTATAATTCCATTCGAAGGTGTAACCATTAGTTATTGTTCCATATTGACTCATGTTCCTTTGGTAGACGTTGAATAGGTTGTTGGGGTTGGATATATTCAAAGTGGCATTTCTTACTGGATGACTTGCAGTACTGTCAGTCACGTTCGCTCTAACAATGACTTGATTGTCTATCAGGAAAACACTCACTTCCACGTTAGATGTATTGTAAGTTTTAGGTATGAAAACGAAAGGAGTGGCAGCGATTATCTTAATTTCTGGAAGAAGATTGGATAGATAGAGGATAGATATAATCAACAAGATGTATGGAACTATCTCACGGCTTAAACCTTTGTTCATTTCATCCACTTTATACTAAACCCTGATTTTAGGAGGTTCAACAGTAATCGGAATTCTATCCCCATCCCCTCTATAAATATTTTTATTATATCTTTTACTAATATATTGAACATAATATTAAAATCAACTAACCGAAAGATTGAAAAGTTTTAACACTCCAACATCATCTTTAAAGTTCCATATTTGTTCTCGTTGTAAAAACCACCATATAAGGAATAGGCGTAGCCTCTATAAGGTATTTTTATCTCAATTTGCTCTGTTCTGCCAGATTCCATTCTCAACTCTTCATCAAAAATAGCAATCCATCCAGAGTGAACAACCATTATTCTTGCAGTGGCATTGTATTCTTTGACTCTAAAATCACAGATAAATTGGCAATATTCTTCTGTAGTTCTTTTCTTTATACAATCAGCGTGAACATCCATACTGCTACTCGGAGAGAATGGCAACGAAAATAAAATTATGATTACACAAAAAAAAGAGAAAATTATTAAAAATCTTACAGATTTATTTGATTTCAAAAATTTTGAAATTTTTCTCATTGTAAACCAGCTCATAATTCTTTGACCCTGAAAAGAGTTCAAACTTTAAACCAACGTCACTAGGTCCAATAAAGACATGGGTTACACCGTATTCCTTTAGATTTTCTAATGCTTCAGAATCGTTAGGGTTTATGCTAATCCTTCTGTATATGTCGACTCTGTGTCTATAATCAGACTTATCATAATTTGCCCAACAATAATCCGTGAAGTAAAAAACTTTTCTTGAAGTCAACGGGAATATTCTTTCTCCGTAAGATGCGCTTGCACCAAAGCAGCCAGAACCGCCACCATCTACCAAAAAAACAGAATTTTCAGAAGTGTTTTTTTTAATAAAATTCATTGCATCATAGTATTCCGACCAAACGACCCACGGCAAAATCTCTGGTTCTGTTTTTTCAACAGGAGTCAGTATATTCAAGAAGTAGATCGTCGACGGGGATGGTACAAAATAGAATACCGGCAGGATTGCGATGTTTAAGATTGGGTTTGTAAAAAATGAGGAAAACCCAAATGCATAGATAATCCATAGGTTGGTTACCACTCTCTGAAAGTTGGCATTAGTAAAAAGCATGTAGCTTTGTATTGAAAGATAAGAGAAAAAATAAACAAAGACGGCTGATTTGGTTTTGATTAATCGATTAATCTGGATTAGAAACACGACAAATGCTATGATGAATATTGACGAAGGTATTATTGAGGGTGAAATAAAAAATAAGTTCCATATTTTTTCATCAAATGAAAATCTTTCCCTTTCATACGAAACCATTAAAGTATCTATCATATTATCTTTGTTGAAGGCAAGAAAAAAATAACTACCAAAAAGATAAAAGAAAGGTAAGAGGAGGATTAGAGAAATAACTAAAGCTTTGAAATAATTACAAATAATATTCCTACTTTTTCTAAAGGGTTGTTTTTCATTTACAAACTCATAAGTAAACAGAGAAAGCAATAAAACTACTATAGGGAAGATTAAATAGAAATGAAAAGATAAAAGACCGAATATACTCAAAGTTAGTATTAGAAATCTTTCCTTTTTCTCAAAGAACAATTCGAATGAAATTAAACATAGCATAAGAAAGAAAGTAGTACTAAATGCATATGAAAAATTTCCAAATATTGCATAGTTCAATACGACATCTAGAACGAACGAATAAAAAAAGAAAGCAGTAATTGCTTTTTTTCTGGTTAAGATTTTACTTGTCAATAGATAGAAGATTAATGTTGACATCGTACTAAACAAGAACGTTGAGATGGTAATAAAATCTATAGAATTAATTCCAATTAATTCACCTATTGTCATCAGGACCACAGAGCCGGGAAAATAAAAATATCCAGTTGGCATATCATAGGGTTGGAGGTTTGTGACAATGTTTTTCTTCAATAAAAAAATATGAGAGATTGTTGCGAACCTGCCTACATCAGCGCCCAGTGTGGTTCCGACTCTCAAAAATACAATAACTTTTATCAAAACGGAAAGAATTAAATAAATTAAAAAAATTATGGATAATCTGTCTAACTTTAATGTTGGTTTTTTTATCTCAACATCTTTTATTTTAATCAAAAGGGGGAACACTAATAATGAAAAAAGTATTATTGGAAAATAACTGTTTAATTCTATTTTTAAAAGAATATTAAGAAAAAGAGTCAAAACAACTATCAAAGAGACACTTATTATAAAAGAGTATATGAGTTTCTCAAGAGTATCTAATTTTTTATAAAAAATCAATGTAAATAAGTAACCTGGAAAGAAAAATATAAATAATAAACCAACCAGTCTTAACAAAATTAAACCCAAGACGTTCCCGACAGAAAAAATAAATAAAAGAGCGATTAAAATTATTGAAAATATTTTGTTTTTCATTGAATATATTATTCTGAGTAAAAATATTAGAGTTAGAGATAACAATAACTTCTAACGTCATAACAGTTAGAATGATAAAAACTTGAATTTATTTTTCCCTAATGTAAATTGAGGTGAAAAAGATTCACGTATCACTTGTTATCCCAGTCTATAATGAAGCAACTATACTTGAGAGAAATGTAAAAAAAGCGATAAAATCAATCGAAAAAATAACTAATGAGTATGAAATAATAATAGCAGAAGATGGTTCAGATGATGGCAGTGATTTAATAGCTAGTCGGCTAGCAAAACCTAATAAAAAAATAATTCATCTTCATTCCGATAAAAGGTTAGGAAAGGGTCTTGCTTTGAGTAAAGCATTCAAGACATCTAGAGGCCAAATTCTTGCATTTTTAGATGCAGACCTATCAGCCGACTTAAGTTATTTAAAAGAAATGACAAAAAAAATAGAATTGGGATATGATTTTGTTATCGGTTCTAGATACATTAAGGGTTCTAAAACGAAAAGAAAATTTATAAGGAATTCATCAAGCCTCTTGTACAATTGGCTGTGCAGAAATATTTTTTCTTTAGACATACATGACTTTCAATGCGGCTTCAAAGCATTTAAGAGAGATTCATTGTTAAAAATAATCGATTGTGCAGAAAGCAAAGATTGGTTTTGGGATACTGAAATATTAATCAAAGGTTCAAAAAAAGGCTATAAAATCGTTGAAATTCCTATAGAATGGGCAGATAGAGAGGAATCGAAAATAAAGTTATACCGAATGGAATTGTTATGCTATTAAATATTCTAAAAATGAAACTTTAGCGAATGTAAATCAAATTAAAAAGGTTTAAGAAAATTCTATTTTATAGACAACAATTTTGTCGTCTTCAAAAGTTTTTTTTAACTCCTTGATGTTTTGCAGAAATCCACTAATACTTTCAACTTCGTCCTTGCCTAAATATTGCAGATAGCAATGTCCTGAAGATGCTTCAAAATAATTTAAATTACGAAAGTCCATTTGAGACCGGACTAAGTTCATCCCCTCTTCCATTTCTTTCCAGCTGTATTCATAAGAATCTGGGCATCTTTTATGCAAGATAATATATTCTACATCATATTCTTTCAAAAAATCGTATGCTTCATTATAATTGGTTTGATTTGAGAAATAGGTCAAGTTTAAATTATAAACTTCTTTTATGAATGGCGTTCCTCTTAAAAATTCAGGTGAATCAGGAAACCAAGGGAATCCAAACATTTTCATTCCGTGAATTGTCTGCAAGTACCCATAGGTCGATGGTATAAAACCACCTCTTATCAACGGTATGTCCAAGACTGTTCCGTTACCAGAGAACTTTGTTTTTTTATAAAATTCTGAAAGATTCGCAGATGCCGTTATGTAAGGTATTGATATGAATTCAAAAAGTATTAACCCTGTTACAAATATTAATAACAACCATTTCTTTTTAGTCGTTTCTGCCACATCTTTAAGAGCAAGTGAGAACAAAACAACCAAAGACATAAATGTAATTATCGAAAATTGTGCTTTATCCCTAAGACTTGAAAAAAGTGGGATATATTTGAATAAGTCAAACACTATCGTTGGGTAATTTATTCCATATAATCTTATATATTCCCCTATGGATAAAAGAAAAAACAATACTGCGATTAAAACCCAGAATGAACATTTTTTCAGATTTTTATTCGCATACCAAAAAGAAAAGGCAAAAATAGTAAACCCCACAAATACCGTTGTATCCACAAAATAGAAATCTTTGACACTTAATACGAGATAATCAGCATAAAATTCTTTTCCAAAGAAAGTATGCAGAAAACTTGGTAGAAAATAATGGAATGGAGTTGTAGCTGTGTATGATGCTGGAACCTCTCTGCTAAATTTTGTTAAATTAATTATGAATGGGGATGCTAATAAAATAAAACTTATAAAAAGTAGACCAATTTTTTTAATTTCATTTAACTTTAAATTATTAATATTAAATATCAAAAAGATAAGTGTGAAAACACCCATACTGAAAACATAGTAAAAACTATTCAAGAAAATAACAAAAAGTAATATACCGGCAAATATTGCATTCCTCAATTTATCTTCTTTAAATGTCTTCATTAGGAAAAGAACATATATTGGTATCCATCCGTAGCTCATCAAATTCAAATGCCCAAGCCCACGAGCAAAATGGAACGGACAGAATGCGAATGCTATTCCTGAAATAAGTGCTATTTTTTTGTCCCCTGTCAAATAATCTATCAACAAGAACATACATAAGCCGGCTATGACGAATGTGGAGATGAAGAAGATGTTATAAATAGTAATCAAATTGAGAAAATTTTGTAATGGTACTGACATCAATGAATAAAATGTTTCTAGTTCACGGAACAATAAGTTCATACCCGTTGGGTAACCAACATAACTGCAATTGTATAAATTGAGGTTCGGGTTAAGTGTTGCCTTTCGTGTCCACCAGAAAATCCAGAGATATATCCAAGCGTCCCTTCCATCGCCTGCCAATCGAGTTGTAAAACTTAATATTACTGGATATGTCAGAATCAACGATAAAATTAAGTAGAAAATTAAAACTAAAATATATAACCCCTTCATATGCGTTTCCTCATCTTGAAGATTGAATCAATCAACCAATTACAGTCAGTTTTTTCTATAATAAAATACTTCTCCAGTAATTTCGTCCATTCTTTTTCGTTAAGGTCGGTTTTGTGGCTGTCTATCCACATCCTTCCTATTGATCTCTTCCATATGCTCCAGAAAATTCGCCATAGTAAACTGTTGTTCGGTGTAGAAAAAATAAAAATACCATCATCTTTCAAGACTCTATAAATATTCTGTAATGCTAATTCTATATTATCCGTATGTTCTAATATTTCCATTGCCACCACGATGTCAAAACTCTCCTCTGGGAATGGAATGTCCAATACATCCCCTTTTTTGAATTCAGACCCAGAAGAACAGTCTTTTATGTCCATCCCAACACCGTATCCGATAAACTTTATAAAACTCCCGTTTTCCATACTGTCACATGGTCTTCCACAACCCACATCCAACAACTTGCCCTTTTTGTTTATCAAATTCTGAACTTTTCTATATCTGTCGCAATGATGTGTTTCCCTTATCTTGTTTGTTATTTTTTTAATAACATTGATTTCCATAATACCCACTCTTTATCAAACAACCTATATCCTTGAGTTTTTAATTTAATCTTGTGTTCTCCAGTTATGTTTATTGGAAATGTCTTAATCTCACAAGAATTGCTTCTGATAAAAATTTCACCTATCAAGGAATCATCAATATATACACTCCCCTTCGTTCCGTCCCCAGCAGCAAAGTCAGCACAAGCTTCGACTTCTAGTGTTTTTTTATTTTTTTCAAATTTGATAGTTCTTTCAGCATAAGAACCATATATATCTGTTGATATAGTCTCATTAACAATATTGCCACCTTTCCATTCATGGATTTCTGAAACACCTAAATAATTATCATTCTTAATCCATGGCCATAATACTAAATCATAAGAAACTAAATCAGTTTCATGCTCATAGGTCCAGTCTGCCCTTACTGCTAGAGAAGCGACGTTTAATACAGATAGAATAACAAGAATTAGGAATATTAATTTTGCCAAAATATTTTTTGTTTTTTGAATGTAATAAAAAGAAAAGAAAGTTAGAAAAAAAATCGGTATGGTATAATATCTTACGTATCTAGGAGCCCACCCGCCCTGCCACCTTAGATGCAAAAATGCGTAACAAAGAATAATCAAGACTATTATGGACAATAAAAAATTTCTTTCTTTTTCTTTTTTGTATGCAAAAATTCCCAATATTGAAAATATTAAATAGGGGGAATTAAATACGACTCCTCTTGACCCAAACAAAGAGCCAAAAATACCATAAGTAGCTAAAAATATGGCATTACCTTTTTGTTCTCCAAAAGCATAAATATAAGCAAAACTTCTGAGAGGCTTCCAGAAAGAAGTTTGATTGTGATATCCAAATACACTATAATCCAATGCATTTATGTAGTTGGAAAAAATTCTAAAAATAGGTATGTCCTGAATTGTGATTACGTTCTTTATCCCAGGGGGAGCAGTTCTTTGAGTAATTCCAGAGTAGAGAAAGGTAAGTGGGATTAATATCAAACTAACGATAATTATTGGAATTATTAGGTTTTTTTTCGATCGAATAAATTCATACTTTATGAATAGATAAGATAGAACTACTAAGAATAACACAAGCAAATATTCATACCACAAAAAGGCTATGAAAAAAGAAAAGATTATCATAGAGAATATCTCAATCTTAAATGATCGCATTTTTTGATTTTTTAGAAGAATGTAAATAAGCGAAACAAACATCAAATTCATTATCGAATGGTCTATGAAAAGATACCTAGTATATATTAAAACAGATGTAGCGATTCCAGCTATAATTGTACTGATAGATGAGTAAAATGAGTTGAGACCTAGATACCTTTGAATCAGATAAAAAAAGGAAAGTGTAACAGATGAGAAAAGCACAGTTAAAATAATCATCGATTTAAAGAGCTGAAGATTCGATGAAATAGCGATAGGGTATAAAATACCAGCATATACGTAGTTCGGATAGAAATTAAAAACGGGAAAATAAGAGTCATTTTTTTCAACGAAGTCGAAATAATCTTCGGCCTTTATTTCACCAATCAAATAATTTTTTGGAAAAAAAATAGATTTGCCTTCTAATATATTTTTAACTATGTAAAAATTGGCAGGTGATTTGCCATCATACCATGCCAAGTTATAATTATCGAATATTAGATTGTGGAAACCGTTAACATAATCAAAAACAGGTAAAAAAATAGAGGTTAATATGAAAATGGACGCAATTAGTAATGATAAGAATAAATCATTCTTAAAAAACGATTTTATCATAATAATCACTTATTATTATTAAAAATAATTAAATTAAATATTACAAAATAATCGGATTTTGATTCATAATTATGACAAGTCTAAAAAATTTTAGATGGATAGAAAATAAAAAATTATTTTTAATTTTATTCGTAGTGATTTTTGTTCTTAAGTTTCCTATTATGAATACCCCTCATCACTGGGATAGCATTTCAAGAGATTTACCAATTTCAATGTGGATAAAAAATAATAATTTAAACCCATTTCCTAGGATAGAAAATTATAATGGCCACCCTGTTCTATTCTATGAAATTCTTGCTCTATCATTTCTTTTTTTTGGGGAATCATTACTCGTATCTCACCTAGTTGTGCTAATTTTCTCATTTTTATCAGTATATTTTACTTATTTGTTGGGGGAATATCTTTATGGGCAAAAAGTTGGTATAATTGCCGCGTTACTTTTATTATTTTCTCCACTATTCTTTGCTCAAAGTGGAATAGTACAGATTGAAATCGTATTTACTGCATTATCCATTATAACAATTTATTTTGCAATAAAAAGTGAATTGGTTTGGTATATCATATCTGGAAACCTTCTTGTTCTAACTAAAGAACCAGCCATATTAATCATTATTTCTATTCTAATTTACAAATTTATGAAAAATTCCAAAAAACTATTAATTTACAGTATCCCTTTGTTCATTTTCGCATTATGGATGATAACAAATAAATTTGTATTTGGTTGGTTTCTTTATCCCCAATCTGTTAGCTACTTTAATTTTTCTACATCTTTGTTGTTGACGTTTTTTGAAAGGTTTAAAGAAATTTTTGTTTGGGACTATAAATGGATATTAACGCTTATCATATCTATATCGATTTTAAAATTTTATGTTTCGGGTAAAAAGATAAAAATTAAATCTTTATTAAAAACTGAAAACTTTGTTTTTCTTTTAATTGTTTTATTTATAAATATACTGAATTCCTTAATTGGAAAATTTTTTTTAATAAGATATATACTGGTATTGTATCCAATTTTTTTTATTGCTGGCTCTAATGCTCTAAATTATGTATTGAAAAAAAATACAATAATAATTTTTGTTACATTGTTTTTAATTGGTTTGTTTATAAATCGTTGGGAGGGCAACAGAACCAATAGTTGCGGTTGCGAATTAGAAAGTAATTTAGAATATTTAGACCTTATTGAAACTCACAAAAATTCTACTTTATACATTGAAACCAATTTTCCTAATTCAACAGTACTAACCACTTGGCCACAAAGCAGAGAATTGACTTTGCCTTTTTTAGGTTACATCAAATCTCCAGTTTATGTTAAGACTGTGAGTGAAGAATTGATAACTTGTACCAGAATTTCTTATTTTAATGGATCTTTAAATGGTGTGAACTTAATTTGCTATTCACCTCAGGCCCATCAACCAGAAAAATTACTTGAAATAATTAAAAATCTAAACCTAACTTTAATTAAGAGATTTGAAAAGAATGGAAAATATACTGAAATTTATGCATTAAATGGATTATTATTGATTTGAATGCTAAAATGTAGTGCAAACGATAAAAGGATAAATAATCAAAATAGTAATTAGGACAATATGAGAACTTTAACCTCTTTAAAAGAAGATACACTCGAAAAAGAAAAATTGACTTCTAAATTTGGAATCGATTTCATAATTAAGAATAATCAAGTCTATCTAGTTAAAAAAAATGATTCATTAAAATACTATTTCCTTTTGGAAAATGATTCAGAATATTTTTTCAAATCACTCTTAGGTTGCAAAAAAACAAAATATAGTAGTAAATCCTGGTCTTTCATTCCAGTTAAAGGAGACTGGGAATACATAAAGAAAAAAAATACGATAATAGTTTTACCTATCACAAAAATGTGCAATTCCGATTGTAAGATATGTTTTATGAAAGATAGACTCCCATACGATGAGATGAGTATAGATGATATAAAAGATGTACTCGCTAAGATAGGTAAAAATAAAAAAATTCTATTGTTTGGTGGGGAACCAACTTTAAGAGATGATATATTCAAGATAATAAGACTAATTAAAAAATCCAGAAATATTCCAACTATATGTACAAATGGATTAAAACTTGCAGATAGAAGTTTCGTAAAAAAATTGAAGGAAAGTGGTATCAAAAGAATTCTTCTTTCATTTGATGGCTTCAGAGAAGAAATTTATGAAAATTTAAGAGGGAATAGTGGACACTTATACCTAAAGTTAAGAGCTCTGAAGAATTTGAAAGATTTTAAAATAAAAGTCTATTTGTCCTCAACAATTGCCTATGGTGTAAACGAAAATGAAATTTCAAATTTGCTAAAATTTGCAATTAGAAACAATGATTTTATTATAGGTATAAACATCTATCCTGCAACGCCGTATGGGAAGTTTGACATAAGTATCAAAAAATACTTAACACCCTCTGATATAGTGAGCATGCTTGAGAAGGCTAGCTCCGGTTTAATAACTAAGGAGTATGTTCTAGAATTTAAAAGACTTAGAATGAACTTGAATAGAGTCCTGAGTAAGTTTAAGATATTTTTCCCTTGTTATAGTTATTATCATTCGCATACTTTATTAAAAGTTGAGAACAATCAGCTCAAACATTTCATTTCGTTAAATGATTTAAAAGGGGTTAATGAATTCATACAAAACAGAAAGTATCTTAACCTTTTAGTATACTTTATTAAAAATCCAAGATTAGTTAAAAATTCTTTAAGTTTTGTTTTAAGGAAATTCAACAGCGAATCGCTAGGAAAAAATGTATTCATAGTTCAACTTGGAAATGTCATTACACCATTAAATTACTTACCAGTAGAATACGATTGTATAGAAATTGAAAAATTATCAAATAACTCTCGAGATGAAAACTATTCCCATTTAAATGGAGAACTAAGATTGGAACCATTTAGAACTCTCACGACTGGACCTGGCTGATTATTTATGCCATCAATATTTTTTTAGCAACTGTAGAGAATATGTTTTTAGAGAAAATTTTAATAAATATATCCTGAAAACACCTAATTATTAGATAACGGACGTGAAAAATAACGAAGAAAAAAACTTGAATGTTAGAAGGATTTTTTAAATCTTCTACTGATAAAACTTTCATCATGTCCATACAAAGATTACATTTATCATAATATTTTTCTTTTAGGAATTTTCTTTTATTTTTCAATTCTAAATTTTTAATAGAAAGAAATAAATTCAAAAAACCTAGTATTGAGGTGATATTCTTTAAAACGACCTCTTTATTTTTTAATTCTCGTTTAAAATTTTTATTATCATATTTGAAACTCAAATCCCTTAATGATGGCCAACAACATCCGACTGTCATATTATTATCAAAGTTCATAAACAGCAGTCCTTTTTCTGAAAAAATAGTCTTAGAACAGAATGTTCCGTCAAAGACAAGGTTTTCTTTCTTTTCAAAACGGAATTCTTTCAATGACTTTGCACGACCGATATATTCTACTCTTGCTCTTATGATTTCTATAAATTTATTTTTTAAAAAAATCCAATTTTTTTCATGGAGAAATATACCGAAAATTTTCGATAATTTAGAAAAAAAAGTAGTTTTATATTTACCATGCAAATCCAGTGCAAGTTTCTTTAAATAGTATGTATTTTTATTTTTTGTCAATCTCCTATCAACAACTTGAATCATCGTGTTTAACCCATATTTTGAAGCTGCTTTAATTGCATTCAAATAGTTTTTGTATGGAATGTAAGCTAAGTGCTCTTGATCAAAACTCAAAACAAAGCTATCCATTCCAGCCTGTTTTAATCTTAATGTTAATTTCATCGCTTCTTTTGTTGTTGTAGCATAAGAGGTGTTGGTGACTATAGAAGACTTCATATTTTTTGATTTGGCAAATTTTATTATTTTTAATATATCCCCAATTCTAGTAGTAGGTTCACCACCACCAGTTATTATGATTTTTTTACATCCTAAAACTAATGAGGCCTCAATAAGCTTGATAGCATCGTGAACTGTAATATGTTTTTCAAAATTTTTATTTGAAATAGCATTTGAAGAACAAAAAAGACATTTTGCATTACAATAATTTGTCGGCGCAATCCCAAGTTCCCCAAAATTCATGTTAAGATTAATGTACTTAGAGAATAAATCTTTAAACTTCAATGCTCACCTAATAAGAAGAGAAAGACAACAAAATATACCAACTATAATTCCGAAAACCTTATATTTTTTTCTCAGACTTTCATCAACCCCTTTTTTCATTATTTTAAATATAAAAAATATTGTAAAAAAAGCTATACTGAACACAAAAAATAAGTTTACGGTTTCCAAATAGAACAACCAAGTTGTTATTAGAATTGCCGTAATTAAAAAAAAGTAAAATAATTTTTTAACTCTGTTTTTACCTAAAAAAACAGTTGTAGTAATTATTTTATTTATTTTATCTTTCTTCATATGCACAACTTCATGAATAAATTGAGCAATCATTCCTAGTGAAAATAACAACAGGAAAAAAAGTATTCCAGATAAATCAATAGTAGGAACATAAAAATATCCTAGAAGAAATAGTAAAGAGAAACCTATACCATTACAAATAGACGAAATAAAAGGTTTAGCTTTGAATCTAAATGGTTCTGACGAATAAGTTGTCACAACAAACAAAAAGAGTGATGAAACAATTATTTGAATCACATTAAAGAAAATTAAAACAAGCAAAACATAAAATAAAGGAAATAAAAAGAATCTAATTTTCATTTTTTTATCATAAAAATCATTTAAAGAATAAGCATAAGCAAGCAAAAACCCTGCAAGAGATAAGTTAAAAAAAATGGCTATGCCTAACGAGTGTTTTAATATAAATCCTAAAATCACAAAACCCAAATAATGATACCAATTTTGTATTCTGTAAATTTTAGATATTTTTTTAATTGAATTTACTAAGTCCATACTGAATATAAACAAATTTTATTTTTTATAGTACTAACCTGCACAAACTTCAGCAGATTGTAATTGTACATAAGGAACGCCACAACAAGGATATGGTCTAATTCTTGCTATCACTGAATTCCCGATGGTATAATTTTGTATTATAAATTCTTCACGGCCAAAAGTAAAATTAAATATCGGACTCAACATAGTGACGTTGATCGTTAAATTCGACCATCTTTGTATCGGAAATCTGATACAATAGGATGCACCACTGACGCTAGGGTAATAAACATCGAATTCTGTTTCGGCGTTGAAATTCTCATCATCGAAAAGAGATGAAAGTTTAATTCTGCCCTTTCTGAATTTTTCATTTTCTATTATTGGGACACTTTGGCCATAAATTTTTAAAGTATAATTATCCAAAACCCCAGTTTGGTTATTAAGCAAAAGATAGTTTGTCGCATATGTAACACTTGAATTTCTTTCTTGTAATTGGATTTCACTCTGAGCAAAAGAAATTATAGAATCTAGGAGATTGGTTTTGTTCTCAGGACAACGTAAAGTGCTGAAAGAGTTTGGTTTTGGTAATTCAAAACATTCAAACTTCCAAGCCATTATAGAAAATTCATTCCATGATGAAATAGTTTCGTTAACTGTATAAAACCAGTCTTTAAAATGAATTACATTGTTAGGTTTCATTTCTATAGTTATGTCCCAATCTTGGGCATAAAATTGAACAGCATTATCGTTAGAGTCCCCAATAAATTCACGAAGTTTATTGCTCAAACCTTGATAAATTTCAGTAGAATCTGTAAAATTCTGCTTCTTCGCATTACTCAATTTGAATTGTGTATCTACCATGTCATTTTGACTTAAAGCGCCCGTTAGTAGCAAAAGATCTACTGGAGAATTAAACCCATTCAGTTTTTTTACAGACACATTATAATTCATAGAATAATTGAGTCCATTCTTCCAATAACTATCATTCCACTCCAACTCAATCCAACTTTCAGTTGTATTATCAAAAACAGCAAATTTTCTAGAGACAAGATCATTTTGATTGTAAGCTAAATTCAAAGACTCATTCAACCAATATTCGCTGTAGCCAGACCAAGATTCCCAGAAAGAAGTTGTATTAATCCTAAAAGTGTCATTCTGGTAGGTTTTATTAATGTTAATATCATGAGTCTTAATCTTGATGTAAGAATCACTTATATCCTTATTTCCTACGTTCTCGAGTGTGATAATTCCTCTAACTTCAGGATAATCCACTCCCAGATAATATTCAGATTTCACATTCACTTCATAACCCGCATAACTGAGCAAAGCAGTTCCCGTTAAGTTAGTGTAAGTTGTGAAATTGGTCGAGTTATACCATACCCAATCCAAGGAATTCCCACAGAACTCATTCCATTTGTTGCCGAAGTATAGACCTAAACAAACATCGTTCTTAGCCCAGTAATTTTGTATATCATTTACTCTTTGCTCTGCGTTTGAAGCGTTAAAGTAATAGCCATTCAGTGTATTGTTTATCGAATAATAATCTATCTCTGTATCATAACGAGTGATTGTGGTAGGGTCTATGTAAACAGGATAGACTCTTTCTGAAGAATTAAGCCAATAGAATGGCGTCAAAACAGTAACTCTTAAGTTTCCCGCATTCGTCATCGAAATAGTTTTATTCAACGTAATCTCTGAACCGTTTGAATCCCATGCGTAAAGCCTTGGTATAATATAAACTGTGTTATTATTTTGGTCTGTGAAATATACTTCATCCGAAGTAGTATTCTCAGCATCTTTATACAACCCGAATTGTTTGAAACTGACAGGGTTTAGTTTACCGATAGAAATACCCAGGGATTTGCTATCTACATCTTCCTGATAATATGCTTTTATGTCAGTGTGGTATTGTAAATCTACACCATAATATTTAGTTCTATAACAAGCATCAAACCTGGTTTGCAACCAGTTTTTATCCCATATAACAAGTTCTTCTTTCAACTGCTCATTCTCATAGATGAAACTCAAATTAGCAAAATCTGGCGACTGTTGATATTGCTTATATTGATTAGGATAAGTTACTTTACTTTGGCTTACTTCGGCTGTTGATGCTTGTTTAGCAGCAACTCTAGGCAACGCTGCTGTCTCACAGTCAATCGACCAAGTAATATATGGTATTACCTGTGAGGGTGTGAACATGAGTATATAATCATTTTTTACCATTGCTACAGGTCTCAGTCCAGGTGTAAGTTGAGAAGATGTTTGCTTAAAATATGCATTGTAAAATCCCTTATCAACACCATAACTAAAATCGTTAGCTCCCAATGAAACGGACATGCTCACTACTGTGGTATTTATTGGTGTATATTTCCCTAAAGTTGCGTTATAAATGTTAACCGGTTTTTGATAATTCACTGTCATCGCACTTCCATCAGGATAAAATATCGTGACCGTTGTTCCAGTGCAGTTCACGTTGTTTGCAGTGCAATTATATACATTGACATATTGGGTTTCTGTTTTAGTTGGATCAGAAACGATTATATCCCATGCGTTGCTTTTTTGATTCTGCATCTCTGAGAAGAAATAATATTTTGTTGGTGGTAATGTCCTCTGAGGACTTTTTATCATGTACCATTTAGATACAGAACTTTGAACGTTGGGAATATTCCATCTTATCGTGTTGTAAGTTGAGTTGAAAATACTTATCGTTCCTTGATTCGAGTCTGTGACAGTCCATTCAGATGGATAATAATCTATCAAATAAGTGTTTTGTATCGGACTAGAAATTGTAGCAGTGATAGTCATTTTCACATCGGTTAAAGGAGGCGCTTTATGCTGACCACATTTTTGACAATCAAGAGTTCTGTCAAATGTAACGATGAAAGATGGAATCGTGGATGTAGCAGTCGATATGGTAGTTGATGTAGTCGACTTTTTAGAAGCTGTCGTGTTAGTAGTAGTTGTCGTCACAGTCGTTGTTATACTTGTCGTGACAGTCGTTGTAGTTGTGAGAACATTCTCACCAGTTATCGCAAATAAAGAAAGACTTCTAGAAACAGCTTCGTAGTAAACATATCCTCCTTCTTCACTCTTTTTCTCTGTTAAAAGTTTCACCCAAACATTATTTTGATATCTGTGTAAAGAAACGGTTGAATCGATTATGTTTTTTCCAGTAATCCAGGATTTCTCTACTTTGAAAATGATGTTCACTTTCTTTATATCAGTATCATCTATGTTCGTCTTGTCTATTTTTATGTACTGATAAATAATTCCAGGTGCTTCAGATGCATAATCTGGTTTTCTGTCTAGTCTCGATACATCAATCTCAACGTCTTTCACTTGATTGTTTGCATCGATTTGTAGTTTGTCTAAACTCACAGATGTGTCATTGATGTCTATCTCGTTCATACCTGGTTTAAAATCTAACGGAATTGTAGTTGCCGTAGTCTCTGTTACAGTTTTAGTTGTTTCATGTTTTGGAGCAGATAGGAAACCTGTTATAGATTTTATCGGGAATAGGTAAAGTGATAGGAACACTAGGATAACTGCTACGATAGTTAATTTGTAATTCTTCATCAAAAATTTCGATATCGGGTTATCAATAATCACGAGTATGGTTAGTATTGAAATCAGGACTAAGAATACAATCAATAGGTTTCTCCTAGCCAATGACTCAGATACTTCAGTTTCTGATTGAGATTTTATCTCTGGAACGAGTAAAATTGATGAAAAAGTGAATATTATGATTAGAATTAAACTTAAACTCATCGTTGATTTCTTTCCGATTAGCACTTTCATGATTACCACTCTTCTTCTAAACCCCCAGGATATTTTTCTCTCAAATAGAGTAAAGTCGCAGAACCAACTCTTCTTCTATATATAATACCAGAACCCTTCAGCTCGAATATGTATTTTGTGACAGTTTGCCTATGCACACCGATTATCTCGGATAGAGAACGTATTGTCAAACCTTCTGGATGGCTTCTTAGGATATTTAAAGCCGTTCTCTTTATTTGTTCACTATTATCGTTCATAAATATATTTCACAACAATCGTTTAACAATAATATTAAATGGTATTGAGTGGTATATAAAAATTGTTCAAAAAAAAATATTTTTTAATACAAAATCCAATTAATATTCATGAAAAAAAGTTTAATTTTGTGCCTCTTAGTCTTAGTACTTATTCCAATTACCCGTGCACTAGATTGTTACCCTACAATTTCTTGGAGAATGGATTCTCAATTTTACATCGGCGAAACGAGTAAACTCATAGCGACAATAACAAACCCCTGCGATGAAAATATCCGAGCAGTGACTGAAATCAATACACAAGAAACTTATGGGTATATAAAAGTCTATACGGTTCCTTCAGAACTTGAAAACCCTACGCCAAAACCCCATGATATAAACACTGGCAGTCCGATGGTCAGCGTTGAATTGGATAAGGCTGGGGAGGATGAAGCCAAACAAAAGGTAGTCTTTTACATTCAGCCAGATGAGTTAACTCCACTCGGGACTTACACTATCTATGAAAATTTCTACGTTGAAGGCGAACTTAGGGATACAAAGGAGGTCACAATAACAGTAAAAAAGCCACTTCAAATTACTTACCAACTACCAAGCTCAATGAAGTTCGGAACTCCATTCAGTGCCAGTATTACTATAAATAACATAGGAACGGAATCCCTAAAGACTTTAAAAATTTGTGTTTCTTCTCCTGAAAACATCGTTTCGTTCTCTGAGTCATGCAAGACGTGGACAAACATACCATCCAAATACACGGATAAGTTCAGTTTTACGGTTAACAGTATAATACCAGGAGATTATCAGAATGCTATTAAAGTAGATATATATTACACGCCTTATACGAGTTTAAACGTTTATGATTCGTACAACCAACCTTCGCTTAAGATCACTACTACTCAATCTGCCACTCCATCTTTATCTTTTCCTCAGTTATCTTATACCCCCATAAGAAAAAATGAAAACTTGACTCTACAGATAACTAATAGAGGGAATGGTAGTGCCTATAGATGCATCGCGACTTTAACATATCCAGATGATTGTCCGTTGGAAGCAAGTTCCCTGATAAGTTCTTCTAAGAGTGATGAAGGCAACATTTACGAAATAGATTGTGGTAGTGAAATCCCTATTAAAAGTGGTTCAAGCATAATACTGACTTTTAAACCCGATGAAATAAAACCATCTTGTTTCATAAAAGGCATGATATCGTATAGAGATAGTACGGGAAAAATACTTCAAACAGGCATAAGTAACCTTTACTTACAAGCGATGACGACGACCATAAAACCATTTATACCTCCTAATCATGAAAAAAACATCTTATACATTATCTTGATAGCAATCGTTGCAATAATAGCCGTTGTGCTTGTCTTCTTGAAGTATAAAAAACCTTTGATTTGGCAAAAATTGGTTGGATCTGTTAAAACCCTTTTTTCAAGAATTAGTCTAATCTTTAAAAAACCTAAATTGAATAAGGTTGATGAAAAATAGAATTATAAATAAAAAAGAATCATACTGAAATCAATTTTATTTTTACTTGTTGTGTATCGTTCCCGAATCTGTGTGCGACAAGCCTGATTCTGTATCTGTATAAGTTATTGTAACTACTACAGTTGGATCTGCAGCTGTGTTAGGAACACCTGTTATATCTATATTTGCACCAGAACTACAAGGTGTACCTACTGGACAATCTGTTGTTGATGCTCCTGCTGGAGTTGAATCTGCACTACCTATTTCAATAGTTCTCGGTCCATTTCTAACTCTAATAGTACCTGCGGTTTGAGAATAGTCTACGAACGCAAAGTAACCGAAGCATGGACTGCAAGCAACTCCTCCTGACAGCCTGAATACACCCATACTGTACAAGGCAGCAACAACTACGATGACAATCAATATAGCCCAACCGTATGTCATCAAGTACTCCATTGCCGTTTGTCCTTTCATAATTATCCTCCTAATATTCTTTAGTTTTTCTTGCCTTTAAATATTTTCTATTTAAACGGTAATGCCGAACATTCTCTCTACCACCATCCTTGTCAGGAAAAATATGCTCAAACTCAATGCTAACAGGACTGGGATGTATTTCAAGCCAGCCTTCTCTGAACCCTCTTGTATGAGTCCGACCAGCATGCCCCCGAATAATGCTGTAACGCCTAGAGAGATAGAAACATAAATCATGAGGAACTCGGGTGTTAATTTTATCTCTTGAAAAGTCATAAATTTCATACCGCTCGGAAGATTTGACGAAACAGTTGCCTTACCTCCTATCTCTTGCATTGTTTTGACAAGAAAAGATGATATCCCATAGAGTAATGGAGCCCCAATACCGGCAGCAAAGAATATGAATATCGCATACATCATGACAATCGCTTGAACTTCCTTTTTAAGTATCTTTGTTTGTCTTATATCGTTCGCCAACCCATCGAGTAATGAAGGTAAATTACCACCACGAATAATCCCTTCAGTGAGCAAATCTACGCAATACTTTAATGTCTTAGAATTGATTCTTTTCGTTATAGCTTGAACTGCTGATTCTATCGGCTCACCAGATACAGTCAACTTGGCCGAAGTCCTTATCTCTTTCTCTAAAGGACCGAATTCAGGCCTTGCAGACAACAGCAAAGCCTTGTCAGGCGTCAGTCCAGATCTGATGTTAGAGGATATCAACCTCAAGGCGTCGGGCAAAACTTCATCCGCAAATTTTGCTCTCTTATCTGCGACCATCATAGGTAAAACATGCATGAAGATTTCAAAAACTATAGACGCGAATAAACCTATTACTATGGATATTTGTAGATTAACCAAATCGAGCAGTAAAACTATTAATAAAGTGAATACCCCTATAGCTAAACCGTAGAACATGCTGAACCCCGAATATTTCGATGGAGGTATAGTAAAATCCGCACACCTCATTTGATCTTCTATCCATTTTCTATAACCCTCTGGCATTGCCCTGTATACAAACTCGTATATTCTCATTACAACTCAACCGCCGGTCTTCTACTTTTGACCATTCCGATAAAAGTAAACTGGAAGAACGCCAGCGTTACCAGTATCATATAAAACATTGTTTCTGATACGGCTAGACCAGCAAAAGAAGAAAACACTATCATGAAAGTTATCCCTAAACTCGGTATTATCACAGCTAGCATCATGTACATCATCGCCAACGGGTTTAATTGAGAACCGTATCTCCTTATAGCAACCTTTTGTTCATCCGAAAGGTTTTGGACTATACTCTCCATAGTATTCCCTAAATCCGCTCCTGTCTTTATCGAGCTAGTTATCTGCCAGATAATCCTCCTAAAGTCTAAAGATGGGTTCTTGAGTGCTAACTCTTCAAGAGCAACAGTTTGTTCGATACCAGTAGATATTTTTTTAGTACATTCTTTCAATTCCCTTGAAACCATACCATAATTTCCATTCGATACTGAAACCAAAGCATCAAAAAGTGGAACACCAGATTTTACTTGAATCAATAGATGCCTCAACGCAAAAAGAAGTTTTTTTTCTAAATCTTTCGTTTTTCTAGCTATGATAAGGTTTGGATAAAGTACTACGTAAAAAAAACTCAAAAAACCAATCGCAAAAGATACTGGTAGAATTATAAGGTTGAAAGTTTCGGGTAATTTCGCAAAAATAGACATCGGGACAAGTAAGCATAACATCAAAAAAGTCCAAAAGACCAATGCGAAGAATGCTATAGACATGTACTCTCTTGGATTAAAATCTAACTGGGCTTGGTTCAATCTAACACTTAAATCGGGAGAAAGTTTTGCTAAAGGCCCTCCAAACGCGTAGAACCGTTTAGCAACTCTTCTCGTTAAAGATAATGGGAATGGTACGAAAGGTATATTTTTCATTCAATTAACCTTCTAACAGATATTTAGGAATCAATACCTCTGGTTTTTCATTATTTTCAACAATCTTTAAAACGTTTTTTGGGTCTCTATAGTATTCTGCAACCAATTTACCAACACCATTTACGGTATTAATATTGCCTTTAACCATCCAATCTAGAATCTTTACTTTATTTTTGAGGTCATTTTCAATTTCTTTTTCACTCATTCCTGTGTGCATTTCCAACTTTTTTATGAGCCTGTAACTCTCTTGATATTTTTCGATATCGTCTTTACGTGCATCCCATCTGTAAAGAATCCTTGGCATTAAACCGGTTTCCATCGCATGACCGGTTTTAGATACGAGTTCTGCAACTTGATAGATTCTCCTTATTCCAGTTCTTCTGTCCCTAAACATTGCGACGATTAAATCTAAAGCTTCCAAGAGTGTTTCAGGTACATTTATAGGAGGATTAACTAACCTTTTGTAACTCTGTTCTACAGTATCTGCGTGTAAAGTAGCATAAACACTGTGACCGGTGTGCATGGCTTCGAAAAGTACTTCTGCCTGTCTTTGACGTCTTATCTCACCGACGATTATTCTGTCAGGTCTCATCCTCAAACTGTTTACCAGTAAGTCTAACATCGATACTTCACCCTTACCTTCAGGGTTTGGTTCTCTCGTTGTCATCGGTACCCAATGTAAAAATTGGGGCAGGTTGAGTTCTCTAGTATCTTCTATCGTTATGACTCTTTGGTTGGGTTGAATAAAAGGTAAGATTGCACCGAGAAAACTAGTCTTTCCAGAAGCAGTACCACCTGATATTATCATCGACATTTCATATTGAACTGCAAGCCAGAAAAGTGCGGTGACTTCAAGTGAGGTTGTTTTACTCTCAATAAATTCTGTTATAGTCCAAGGCTTCCTTCTGAACATCCTGATAGTCAGAGTATTTCCAATGGTTGATATAGGAAATAGAGTTGCGTTAACTCTGTCCCCAGATATTAAATGTGCATCGAGTAAAGGGTTCAAAGTTGTTATTTGTCTTCCTACTTTTCTAGCAATACCGGCAGCATAATTCTGTATTTGAGCTTCTGTAAGAATGATGACATTAGTCTTCAACCATCCATACTTTTTGTGATAAACCCAAGCCGGTTCTTTAGAACTGTTTATTACAATCTCTTCTAAATTTCCGTCAGAAAGAAGCATCTCTAATTGGCCTAGACCCAGCATCTCATGAATCATCATACCTGCAAGGAATTGTCTCCTCTCTAGGGGCACCTTTATTAACTGTTTCTCCATCAATTCTAGACATTTAGCATATAATCTTTGTTTTAAATCCTCCAAAGTTTTTGGATCCAGTAACTCAGTAATTTTAATGGGCATTTCAGAAATGACTGTATCCTTTATTTCATCCATAAGAATAAGTGTTCCTTTCTCCAATTTTGGCATTTTTAAGAAGTATATAGGGACGAATTCTTCTGGCGCACGACCTATTTCTACGTCCATCGTCACTCTATCTGCTGTTAATGAATATTTTTCGAAAACATTTTCAATCATTTTTTCTTCCTCAGTTTAGTTGATCCCAATGGCGGGTATTCTATCTCAACCATACCACGTTCTTCTAGAATTCTGGCCCATTCTTCTATTTGGTCTGGAGGTATGCCGAGTTCTTTTGAGAGACTTTCAACGGTTACTGAACCTCTATTTTCAACGATGTTTATTAATTTGTCTATGTTAGTTTCTATCACGCCCCCACTGGTCTGCATGGATTTTACAAAGAATTCGTCGGTCATCCCCCTGATTATATCCTCTCTCGTTATTATCCCAACTAGATTGTTTTTATCATCAACAACTGGTAACCTTTCAACATCACGTTTATACATCAAATCGCTAGCGTCAGTGATTTTTTCATTCTGATTGATTACAATTGGGTTTTTCGTCATAATATCATTTACTTTTAATTTCTCTAATTGGGATAGTTCCACAACATCCCTTTCTGGATTGATTATCCCTCTTTCGTTCATGATTTTTATAATATCTGATTGGCTCACTATTCCAACAATTTTATCTTTCAAAACAACGGGTAACCCAGTAATTTTGTATTCGGATAATATTGACAATACTTTTCTCAAATCATCTTCAGGTTGCACAATCTTGACTCCAACTGACATAATATCTTTCACAGTAGTATCTATTTTGATAGTGCCCATCTCTACCGCTTCTTTTACCACATTATGAACCTCTTCCAAAAATTTTTCTGGTTTTTCGATGTCTTTCTTCGGTTTCAGTAATCCCGTAAATTCAAGCGTTTTTTTTGTGTCACTCGCCTCAGACGGGATTTTCTCTATTTTTTTTATTCTTTTCTCTAATTCTTCGATTCTCTTTGTCCTATCATTTCCCGTTTTTTTGATTTTCAAGAATTCCATTGGAAGACCATAGGTATTTTTCAGCCTGGCTTTAATAATAATATCTTGAAAGGACAATATAAAAATTAGGATTCAATGAAATCTCAAGTTGCAGTCGAGTTTTTGATAATAGTTTCGGTAGCATTTATGATACTCATACCTCTAAGCGTTTACTTAAACCAATCTCTCATTGGATATAAAGATACCAATAAAATATCGAAGGCGTGGAATACTGTCAAAAAATTGGGTGAGAGTGCCGATTGGGTTTACTCACAAGGTCCACCGGCAAAACTGTCAATAGAAATTTACATCCCGGAAGACTTGGAAGAAGTATCCCTAGAAAACAACACCATCCTATTCAGGGTTAGAACTTCAGCTGGTATATCTGATGCCTTCTATGAAGCTGTCCCTTCATTAAGTGGGACTTTACCCTCTGATAGCGGGTATTATTTTGTCTCTTTGACAGCATTTTCGAATCAAGTCGAAATAGAAGTGGTTTAATGAGAGGCCAAATCAGCGTGGAATTCATGACTCTTGTATCTATACTCATAGTAATTTTTACAGTCTTTTTGTGGAGTGCTAATTCTTGGGATTATAAAATTATAGGTATAAAAACAAACGCCGAAGCAAAAAAATTATCTGATATTATAGCTTTTGAAATAAACTCTGCTGCTAGAGCTGGGGATGGGTACAAGAGAAGTTTCTATTTAGATGAACATCCCTACGGCATTTCAGATTACGATATTTCTGTCGAAGGGTATTCAGTATTCATCGATTGGGATGACAAATCTATCAGCTCGAACATAATAACAAAAAATATTACTGGAAATGTCATTAAAGGATGGAATTTGATCGAGAATAAAGATGGTATGGTGTATGTCAATTAAAGCACAAGCATTATCTTTTGATTTTTTAATAGCATCATCAATTTTTTTGCTAGCAGTAGGAGTAATATATATCTACTGGGTTTACTCAAACATTCAGATTGAAGAGACTCAAAGAATAACTGATATGATCGATAGAACTTATCTTGCTTCTCAGTTCTGGTTCAGAGAAGGCACTCCACCTTTTTGGGATTCAACGAATATAATCGATTTGGGTCTGCAAAATAATCACAGGTTCAACCGAACTAAAATGAATATCATGGACACGAATTTAGGGTATGAAGAGACGAAAAGTTTAATCGGCCTTGGCGGCTATGAATATTCTTTCACAATCTATAATTCAACGAATGATACGGTTTTCAATTTTGGCCAAATTCCTAATAATCCTGAAAATTTAGTCAAGATAAAAAGAGTTGGTATATTAGATGGTTCACTCGTTAATTTAGAAATCATGGTGTGGGGATGAAAAAAGGAATCATATTCACAATGGATGTTTTACTTGGATTAAGTATTATGATAATGATTGTCTTGACTATGGGTATAACGCAATTCGAGTCTGTCTTACCCGAAAAAAGATATGAAAAACTTGGCTACGTAACCAATGATATAATAGATACATTGTCCTATTTGGAAGTAAGAGACGTACAGAACCAACCGACTGTAAGTAAATTGATGAAGGAAAAAATTTTAACAGAAAAGGATTTGGATAAATCAATTCTTGATTTAATCGCGAGCTTTTGGTATACGGGCAACAAAACTATAGCTGAAAATATATCGAGAGATGTTTTGGAAGGGGTAACAAATTACGTTTGTGTTAACTTGACTATCGACAATGATGCTATATATTCTTCTTGCAATGGATCAGCAGAAGAAATGTCAGTGGCAACTAAAATAGAATCCGGGTATGAACCTGGGAAACCCGCTTACGGTTATATAGCAAGGTCATTTCTCACTGGTATCAGAGGTAAGAGGGATTCTTCTTATGCCTATTTTGGAGGATATGTTGGAGATGGTAACATAACTAGAATCATCAATTTACCGTCTTTTAACAATATTCTTGAGGCATACATGGAACTTGATGCAGGTAATAGATTCAATCTTTCTATCAATGGTAATCCCGTCGGTTCTTATATCAATGGATCTGCAGGCGGAGGTTATATGACTGCGGATAAATGGGTTGTTTGCAATGGAACTTTCAATCCTTCTTATTGTCTTTTTTTCAATGAGGGTGATAATACAATAAATATTAACTTCACTGGGAATAGGTCTTTCATCGGTGGTGGTTATTTCAGAGTCACTTATAACAGTACACAGATGTCACTGGATGAAGGCAATACAACAAGATATTATTTCCCAGGGATTCGTGGGCTGATAAACTTATACGATTCTTTCTATGCACCGGGTAATTTAAACTCGATAAATATTCATTTGCGTTACTGGAGCAATTATACTGTTTACCTTACAATAGGCAATACGCAAGTATACAGCAATGGTTCTACTGAAGTCATTAACGTTAACCTTGATAACACAACTTTGTCGAGCATGTTAGATTTCAATTCATTGAGCAAAAAAACTGTTCCAATAAGAATGGGTACTGGAGAATATGTTTTTGGTGGTTCCGGTGGGCTGGGAAATGCAGATGTGATTTTAATAACTGATGTTTCTGGTTCGATGGATAATCAATTAAATAGTAGTAGTAATGGTGTTGACAGGAATTGTAATGACCCAAATTTATATAATCAAACAACCCGAAGAGTTAGCCTCGCTAAATGTTTAGACAAAGATTTTGTTGATATTATATTGAATACGAGTGGTAATAGAGTTGGTTTAGTTTCTTACAGGGACGGTCTGAACAATTACCATAATTTGTCCACGAATAAAACAACTTTGACTGCTCAAATAAATGGTTATGGTGCCAATGGTGGGACATGCATTTGTTGTGGTATAAACCAAGCTTATAACATATTGAATACTCAAGGTAATCCATCAAGAAAAAAATTTGTCATTGTCATGAGTGATGGAATTCCGAGTAATGCTTGTCGACCCTCATCCGCAAATTGTCGTGGAAATTTAACGACTTCGTGGGCTCAAGGTAGTTGTTATGGATGGGAAGAGTGTTGTAATTGCCCTTATCTTCCGGAGGCAACCCCACCAGCCCAATGCTTTGGGTTTCCTTTTGAGTGTAGGAGATGCTGTGGATGCGATTGCGAATTGCAGAACGCGAATTATTCTTCTTGCAGGGTTCATAACGATTTGAATGCAATAGCGCACTCAGTCGGTTTTGGTTATGTTATTAATTGCCCGCTAGGAAATGCAACCTTACGAAATATCGCCAAATGTGGGAATGGGACTTATTATGGGAGCGACAACGCTACCGAATTAAAAAATATTTACCGCAGTATAGCAGAGAGCATAGTTAGTATAAGTTATGTCGCCCAATTGATAGAGATTTCGGGTAATGTTTCATTGAACAACACACTTTTTACAGATTCTTACATAGAATTGAATTATACACCCACAGGTCCTTCAACTTTCCCCGAATATGGAGAAGTGACGATGACACGCGAGACTGAAAGATTGAGTAACCAGACCGGTATTACTGTAGATATTCCGTACAAAGAGGGTTGGTTCAATGTTTCTCCAGAGGTAAAAGTTATCGATGCTAAAATTACATCTTACTCTTCCGAGTATTGGACAGATAGATTGAATGTGTCCAATTCATCTGGTATTTGGAATGAAGTGTTTTGGTTGGCATATTTCGGTAATAACTACAGAATTTTAGGTGATCCATACATAGTTCAAATTCCTGTCGATCTAATCAGCGCAGGTAATAATTCTGTTAGAATTGGTACGGGCATAGGACCTAATAATGAAACTGGTGGTTCTCCCGATGACAGAGTAATCTATACCATGAGATTTAAAGGATCTGTGGGTTATGGCATTGCGTTTAACAGTTCTGAATTAGCAAATCAAGACGCGGTTCAGAGATTAATAGATAAAACCAGGAATTATGTTGATGTTACCATGGATGATATAGATACAAGAACCGAAACTATTAGCGGTATAAGATGGTTGTGGGGGCCAAGCTTGTTGAAGGTGATTGTATGGGAAAAATGATTAGCATATCCAAAAAAGCTCTTTTAATATCTCTCGTGTTTATGATTGTTTCAGTTTATGCGCAAGAAGAAAACATATCAGAACTGCCTGAAGGCATACCCGTAGAAAAACTTGGTATTTCTATAGAAGATTTGCTCAAAGATCCACTTCGTGATGTACCGATATTGAATGAGGATGCTGAAGAAGTTGCTCAGAGTGGAATTGGCTCAGATCAAAAACCTCTGGAATCAAAACTTCAAGTTTATACTGAAAAAAATGAAACTGGTGAAGGAGAAACTTACTTAGTGTGGAACTTAACCTTTGGTGAACCAGATTATAAAGAAGTCTTGGTAGATGCAACTAATAGAGAAATAATATCCATAAAATCTGTAACTAAGATGCGTGGTTTAAATAATATTTATTTGATCTCGAGTATGACAATTGTGATTTTAGTAATTTTAATAGTAGTCTTTCTGATTAGAAGAACGAAAGTTAAAAATGCTAGCTATAAGTCATGGGAAGAATTAAAAATCAAATAATCAAAATTATTTCTCCTCAAAAATTCTAATGATATTTGAGAAAATGAAAGGAGTAATGTTCAGTCTCATCATGGTATTTCTAACTGTTACGCTAATAACACTAATAACTTTACAAACGAGTTTAGTCTCACATCGAAGAGAGCAGTTGGCTATAGAGACAAGAATCAATAGCATGAATAACTTGTACGAAAGCATTGTTAGAGACGTTAAAAAATCGTTGAATATAATATCGAGAAGAGCTATGTCTGTGGCATTCAGTAATGTTTCTATGAGAGGTTATGGACTAAACGAAGCTAACGAAACTCTGGTTGAGTTGATTTTGAGTGGGACTCTAGAAGGTTCTCCTATGAAGTTGATGGAGAATGCGACTTTTCCAGAATGGGTCGATAGGATAGAGAATGTTAGTTTATTAAAGGGGTTTAACACTACTATAGACGTCAAGAATTTAGTGATTAAACCATACGATAGTTTTAACTTAGAGATTGATGTTGACATGTACGTCAATATCACGGATTTGCAAGGAGTTGCCACTTTGAACAGATACACCTCCGCTATATCAATCGTTGATATTGAAGATTTGGCGGATCCCATATATCCATTATATACTGGTGGTTTAGGGGCAAACACTATAAAGAAAAGTCCTTTTGAAGGAAATTATACGCAATTACTGCTTAGTGGGGATGGGAACAATGGATGGATATATGGCGAGTCTGTGAATGTCACTTGGACTGATGCTGTTGGAGTGTCGGACAAAGCTGAAAAAATATTAGTCGCAGACCACGCTGAATTAATCGCTTCATCGACTTTGAATCAGTTTATGGGTATAGTCTCAGATTTCGGGACAAGCCAGACTACTAAACCGTATGTAAACAACACTGTTGATGCGACAAAGAAAATATCGAGTGGTATGAACATCCTTGTTGATGGCAACAGTAACAAAGTTTGGTTCATCGATAATTTAATAGAAGATACAGAGAATTCTTACTATCATTCTAGTGAAAATGGCACTAGCTATTTGGACAGGTTGGAAGGAAGGTTGTATATCGACTCTAAATATTCAAGTCAAACCGATAAAACCATAGGATTAGAGAGTTTTGTTAACAAAAATTATCTTTGGTCTGCTGGTATAACAGTAATTGAAGATAAGACTAACGTAGATTATATCTATTTTTCTGTTAATTCACCTGCAGTAAGCAAAGTAAAGGGATTGGACGAAAATTTCAGAATAGACGATGAAGATAACCATCAAGAAACTTACAATGTTACTGAATTGTTAACAAGTTAACTGAATGTAAACTTTATTTCTTTTTTAAGACAAGTTATTTCTATGAAAAAGATTCCATTCTCTTTAAGTAGGTCAAGAAGATCTTTCGTATACAACTATATATTGGGTGTAGGATTGTTATTGTACATTTTATTATCAGGAGCTTTGTCAATTTTAAATCCCATATTGACAATTTTTTTCATCAGTTTAGTATTAATTTTCTTCCTTGAACCAGAGGGTACCATAAGTTACAGATCTTATTTTATAAAAAAAGATAACATCACTGAAATAAGCGGATTTTTATCAAAAAAGAAGATAACCATTCCATATTCGTCCATAGATAACATTTTAGTCAATAAGGGAGTTGTAGGAAGGTTGCTAGGTTTTGGTGATGTTATTATCAGCGCTCATTCTAGCGAAAATAGGGTAAAGATGGTGGGGGTAAAGCATCCTGAGAAACTTCTAAGTGCGATTGAAAGCGTAATAAAAGAAAAGGTTTAAAGACTTTAGATAAATAATTTTCTGTTGAGAACATGAACAAAGGGGTTTACAGTGAAGTGTATGGATGCAGTGCTAACGTTGCTGATCAAGAAATAGCATTAGGATTACTTAAAAAAAATGGGTTTAAACTTGTGAATGATACAAGTCGATCTGACTTGAACATCATCTTTACATGTACAGTTAAAACACCGACTTTAAACAGAATGATTTACAGAATCAGAGAATTAACAAAATTGAATAAACCATTAATCGTAGCGGGTTGTATGCCCAAAACAGAAAAGGAAGTTATAGAGAAAATAAACCCTAATACAAGTATGATTGGCCCTAACTCAATAGAAAAAATTGTTGATACGGCGCATGCCACCATGAGAGGAAAAAAAGTTACATTTCTAGAAGATTTAAAAAAACCAAAAGTTTGTTTGCCGAGAGTTAGAAAAAACCCAATCATAGATATAATTACTGTCTCAACAGGGTGCCTCAATCGTTGTTCGTTCTGCTCAGTTAATTTTGCTCGAGGAAAGTTGTTCAGTTTTCCGGAGGATATGATATTAGAAGAAGTAAAACAAGCAATTAACGATGGTTGTAAAGAACTTTACATCACAAGCCAGGACAACTCATGTTATGGTCGTGATATAGGGACGAATTTAGCAAACCTCTTAGATAAAATTTGTAAAACTGATGGAAAATTTTTAATCAGGGTTGGGATGATGAACCCTTTACATTTGAAAGACATTTTAAATGATTTGATATGTGTATATCAAAACGAGAAGATTTTCAAATTCCTTCATTTACCTGTTCAATCCGGTTCAAACAATATTCTGAAAATGATGAACCGTGGTTACACAGTAAGGGATTTCAAAAATATTACTAAAGATTTTGTAAAAAACGTTCCATCATTAACTTTATCGACAGATGTGATTGTAGGCTTTCCTGGAGAAACAGACAAAGATTTTCAAATGACAGTTGAATTGATTAAAAAAGTAAAACCAGACATAGTGAATATTTCGAAATTTGGCGCAAGACCTAAAACAAAAGCAGCCGAGATGGGACAATTACCAGTAAATGTGATAAATCAAAGAAGTAAAGAACTTATGGGTATTGTTAAAAAAATTCAATTAGAAAAAAACAAAAAGTGGATCGGTTGGGAAGGAGAAGTTCTCATCGATGAAACAAAAAACAAAAACGTTATTGGACGTAATTTTGCTTACAGACCTATAATATTAAAAGAAGGTAAATTAGGAGAATTTAGAAACGTCAGAATTGAAACTGTTTCTTCGACATCCCTATTTTCTGAATCATAAGTCTATACTCATAAGATCATCAGGAATTATTACTTCACCTTTAAATTTTTCTTTAACTTTATTTATCATTTCATTTTCTCTTCCGTTACACACAGGATAAAGATGGGTTAAGAATAATTTTTTTACGTTTGATTTTTTAGCAATCTCTGCCAATTTTGAAGGTTCCGTATGTAGTCCTCTCAAAGTTTTTTCGTCAGGATATGAACATTCGTGTATGAGTACATCTGCATTTTTAGACAATTTTATTATATTTTTGTCAGGAGCAGCGTCACCAGAATAGACTAGTGATTTATCATGAGCATCGATTCTGTATGCAACACCATCGAAATGTTTTATCGGAACACAAGTCACAGACCACTTGTTAGTTTTTTTGACTACTCCATTCATTGTTTCATTTAATCTCAAAATTCCAAAACATTTCAAATCTTTACTAATATAACTAAAGGCTGATACTTTCTCAAAAACATCCTTGTTGAATTTTTCTAATCCTGTAGGACCATAAACATTTAATTCTTCTCTATTAGATAGAGCTTTGGCCATTACTAATGCTACATAATCCAATACGTGATCAACATGAAAATGTGTAATGAATACGTGTTTTAACTGAAAGATGTCATGTTCAAGTTGCACGAGCCTGTTTATTGTACCAGGTCCGCAATCGAAGAGCAATTTTTCATTTTCTATATCAACTAACAATCCTGGAGAAGCCCTTTTTTTGTTAGGCAATATAACTCCAGTTCCTAAGAAAGTTATTCTCATGTTAAACATCTAATTTCCTAAACTTTAATATTTCATTCATAAATTAAATTCTATGGATTGGCTTTTATTTGCATTCATACCTCCAATGTTTTGGGCTATTTGTAATGTGATAGATAAGTTTCTTTTAGAAAAATACATAAAAGATCCCATCTCGTATCAAATTTTGATTTCTTTTTTTGATGCAGTAAGTTTGATAATTATATTGTTTTTATCTCCAATATCAGGCAACGCTTATGTTTTTCTTCTGGGAATAATGATTGGTATACTCGGTCTTGTTGCAACGACTTTATACAATAAATCCATGCTTGATGAAGAAGCTTCAAGAGTAGTCCCGCTAGTCTATTTAGATTCAATATTCGTTGTAATCCTAGCATACATTTTTCTAGGAGAAGTTTTTAATTTACAAAAATACTTAGGGATAATTTTAGTCATAGCAGGTGGGATATTAATCTCGCTTAAAAAAATAGTCAGAAAATGGCATTTCTCTCCTACAATTAAATTTATATTAATAGCAGGGTTTTTGTGGGCAATCTCCAGTGTCATATCAAAATATACATTGAATTTTACCGATTATTTTTCGTTGACGGCATTTCAGATGTTAGGTTATATTGTTTTTGGACCCTTGTTTTTATTTTCTAATAGAGCTAGAATGAATTTTTTGAGTTGTATTAAAAGATTTGATAGAAAAGTTTTTTTGTTGATGATAATCGTCACTTTGATATATTTAGTAGGAGTATTGTCGTTCTATTTTGCAGTTTCCATCAGTAGCATAAGTTTAGTTTATGCAATCGCTTCGACACAACCGTTCTTCATATTCGCTTATATGTTAATCATAACAAAAATCGCGCCTAGTATAGTTAAAGAGGAGATAGATAAATCAACAGTTTTATTAAAAATTATAGCAATTTGCCTTATATTTTTAGGAACGTTTTTTATAGGAAGTTAATTTGTCCAATTTGATAGTGATGTCTGATGAATACCACTAACTTCTATGAATGGTGTAGCTTTTTTCAGAATGACACCAAAACGCTTCAATGCAAAAAAATTCTTAATAGGTCTATTTTCTATGATTTTTTGAGCAGTCTTTAGGCCGATACCAGGAATTTTAATCAATTCTTCATATCTTGCGTCGTTAATATCGACCAGTAAACCTTGATTTTTTGCAATCAAAAATTTTGGGTCTTGATTCAAGTCTAACCTATAATCTTCGTCAAAAACAAAATTTTTCGCTTCAAAACCATAATCTCTTAAAAGAAAGGAGGATTGATATAATCTATACTCCCTCCATGGATTCTCTGGTTTTTTGTTTTCTAGCGGTGTGTTTTTAACGGGTTCGAACCTTGAATAATATACTCTCTGAGCGTTCAACTTATGATATAACCAATCACTAATTTCTATTATTTCTTTATCAGTCTCATCTGATGTTCCTACTATCATTTGAGAGTCCAAACCAGCTTTACATTTTCCATCTTTCTGTAATTTTTCAACCTCTCTAGCAGTCCATTCTAATCTTTTTCTGACATCCTGAACAAAACTCAGATACAATTTCATGTCCTCGTAATGTGTCTTGTTTGGTAATTCTATGTTTATGCCTATTCTATCCGAGATTTCAGCAGCTTTTTTTATTAAATCTCTAGAAACTCCTGGCATGAGTTTAAAATGAATATAATCAGTGAAACCCATTCTTCTTAGAATTTGTATCGATTGTATTTCTTTTTCTACTGTAAAATCTGGATCTTTTTCGACAGACGAAGAAATAAAAACTCCTTCTATTTTTTTCAATCTCCATAGTTCATAGGCAACTTTAGCGAACTCCAAAGGTTCCCATTTTTCTCTTAAAGTTTTTCTTTCACATCTAAAAGCACAAAACTTACAATCGTTACTACAATTGTTGGAAAGAAGAGTCTTGAATAGAGGTACTTTTCTATTACCAGCACATGCTCTAAAAATCGGAACAGTGTGTTTATCGTAACTACATGATATCGTTAAATTAAACAATTTTTGTCTCTTGAACATCGATGATACTTTTATGAAATCAATATAAGCATTCTTTGCGAGGGTAAAGTTGTGATGAACATACAGAATAATTACTTATTTTTAAAAATAACCAGAACAGATTTATTATAAATTCAAACCAAAAAATTTAACGGCATTTTCTGTTGTAATTTTGTCTACATTCTCTATTGTTAATTTTTTAATCTCAGCAATTCTGCTAGCTACACCTATAACTGCTGTAGGATCATTTCTTTTACCTTCAGGGCCAAACCAAGGCGAATCAGTTTCTAACATAATTTTTTCTATAGGAGTATCTCTCGTTAATTTTTTATGATTTTTTGAACGTTGAACTATTGGTCCAATTGATATTGACCATCCGTTATCTATAACTCTTTTAAGAAGATGACGATCCCCGAACAGATGCATTAGAACATTTTTCGCATTTTCTTGTTCTAAAATTTTAACTGCATCATCTGTAGCATCTCTTGAATGAACGATTATAGGTTTGTTTAGTTCCTTAGCCAATGAAATAAATTCTATGAAAAGTTCTTTCTGTTTTTGCTTCCATGCATCCTCTTTTACATGCGCATAGTCCAAACCAGTTTCGCCGATGCCAATAATCTTATTTTTATTCTTTTTCAGTAAATCAAAAAATTCGTCTTTTCCCTTTGAGGTAATTTCTTTTATATATATGGGATGAATACTGAATGCAGCAAAAACAAAATTCTTATGTTTTTCTAGTATCTGCATGGTTAAATCAAAATCTTTATGATGAGCACAACAAGTTATTATAGCACTCAATTGTTGTTTACACTTTTCAATAACTTGATCTCTATCATTTTGATAGTCTTGTTGTTCCATATGACAATGGGCATCAATCATACAAAATCCTTTCACTTTTGATTGTTAAATCTTCGTTCAGTTGAATTTTATTTTGAAAATTAAAGAGCCATCAATAATATTGATTATTGATTCTAAATCAGAAAAATCTTTTAATACATAATCAGGGTTGTATTTTTTTAATTCTTCTATAGAGTATTTTCCAGTTGCTACGGCTATAATTTTAACTCCAAGCTGTTTTCCGCATTCCACATCAAATCGCGTATCGCCTATGACAAAAATATCTTCTTTATTTAAATTGGTTTTAAATTTAGATTTTGCCTTTTTAATCGCATTTTCGAGTAATTTACTTCTAATTTCAGAAATTTCTCCAAACGATCCGAAAGAAAAATATTTATTCAAATCGAACTTACCGATTTTAGTTCTTGCTATCTTTTTAAGATTGCCTGTCAATAAACCTAAGATGTAGCCTTTCTTTTTGAGTATCGAGAGTAATTTTTCAACATTATCATTAGGTTGTATTTCTTTATCTAAATCAACATTCTTCTTGTAAAAATCTATCATAATTTTATAAATTTCTTTGAGTCTGGGTATAACTTTATCTTTCGGTATACCATGTTTTTCTGAAAGTTCGAGTATTATTCTCATATCAGTCTTACCTTCATGATCGATTTCGTTTGGGTTTACATCTATTTTGAAAATCTTTCTAAATGCTTCTATGAAAGAATTAAAATGAATTTTACTTTTACCTTTCAAGAGTGTTCCATCGATATCAAACAGAATCAGTTTTTGTTTCATGTTTTTATAATTCACCATTCCCTTTAAATCACTTATATAATTTTCTCTATAATAATGATGATTTCTAAAAGTTCATATTAAAAAAATTATGTTTCAATTTTTCTATCGTCATATGGATTTTCATTTCTCAGTTTTAGTTCACGAAAATTCGTTTATAAATAAAATATGAATTCTTATTGGGGGTGTTTGGAATGTTATGTAAATATTGTAATGGGTATGTGAGCTATCACTTTCCGCATGGACTGACTTTGACAGAGATATGTTTAAAATGTGGCAATGTTCAGAATTGCAATAGGGTTTTCAAGAATTTGTTTTGATTTTATTTTTTGAGATTTTTTATATAATCAAATATTTCTTTTGAATAATCCTCTTTGCATACTTCTTCAGCATATTCAGTAAATTTGGATAATTCTTCTGAATTGATTTTTTTGTAAAATTTTGCTTGAATGAAAGTATCGAGCCTGTCAGCTTCTTTTACTGTTTTTGACTCTTTGGTTTTTTCCGCGTTTAATTCATCAATCAAATCAATTATCTCATCTCTCAATTCCTCTGGGATAATTTTTTTCATTTTTGGTATCGCCTTCTCTTCAAGTTCACGTTTTATCTTATGTTTCTCATCAACATAGGCAATGTCCCCAGTTATTCCCTCGATCAAGTCATGGACCAAAGTCATTTTTATCGTCTTTTCAACATCGAGTTTCTTTTTCTTCGCGAGTAACCAAGCTATGAACATAGCGCCGAAAGAATGAGAAGCTATAGTCTCCCCTTCCTTGACATTTAGCATTTTCCAGCCAGTTCTTACTGTTAATTTCAGTTTTGAAATATATTCAAAAAAATCAATTAAGTCTTTCATTTTATTTCACGACAAATTACATATCTTTGTTAAAATTTTATGGAATTTGAATTAATTTATTTATAGTTCCAAGATAATTTTATCTCGATGGCAATACGAGATAATCCTGTTTCAATTGGGAAATGCCCCAAATGTGGTTCTAGAGACATCAAAATAGAATACAAAAAAATAGACTCCAGTAATTCATCTGTCATCAGAAGGAAATGGGTTAAGTGTAGTATTTGTGGTTATGAAGGATAGTATTTACTTTTTCTCTTCAATTAACTGGGCATTTACGACTCCGTCTTGAGATGGTCTTGAAGTAACTTTTGCTTCTCCTATTTCAGTTTTAATTATCGCACCCTTAGTTATGATACCACGTCTTACTGACTGAGGATCAGCATCATTCCTCAAAACATGTAGTATCTTTATTTTCATCATTTTTTTTGTCTTCGGGTTGATGATATTTGCAAACTCAGCGAAAGCAAGTCTAATTTTTTTTATCCCACTTCTTTTTCTATCTATCCATTTCCTTTCTTTACCAATTTTCGTGTGTAAAGGTAAAGATCCTCTTTGGAATCTACGTTTTTTTCTATACTGATGTATGGTACCACCAGTTACCTTCTTGCCTGTGTCAATATTCCATTTTGCCATACAAATCATTCTTAAGATAATAAATTTAAACATATCTTTTTAAATATTGATACCAACAATACAAAATAAGTGAAAAAATGCCAGATAGACCTATAGATGCATTGGATCATGCAAAGGGGAAGAAAGTTCTTGTTAAACTGAAGAATGGTGAAGAAATAACGGGTTTGTTAGTCGCTCTAGACCTACACTTAAACCTTTGGCTCGAGGATGTGGAGATACAAGGAGAAAATAAAAGAAAATTGAACACAGTTTTAATTCGTGGGGATACAATACTCTACGCCTCTCCAGTATAATTCGGTGATTGAATGTCCAAAGGAACACCATCTTTTGGTAAACATCAGAAACGAACCCATGTTTTGTGTAGGAGATGTGGGAGAAGAAGCTTTCATATAAGAAAAAGAAAATGTTCTGCCTGTGGTTATGGTTCTACTTCTAAATTAAGGGGTTATAAGTGGCAGAATAGGGATATTAGAAGAAATAGAAAGAGGTAGTTTGTATTAAACGAGAGTTTTAAATTTTTAATTTATCTTCTTCTCATATTTATTGTAAAGATTATTGGGCCCGTAGCTCAGCATGGACAGAGCAGCTGGCTTTTAACCAGTTGGTCCCGCGTTCAAATCGCGGCGGGCCCATCCGTGATTCTATGTGGAAACATCCAGCTTTAACTGTCGATGTGATAATTGAAAAAGACGATAAAATAGTCATCATTAGAAGGAAAAATGAGCCTAAAGGCTTGGCACTACCAGGTGGTTTTGTTAACGAAGGGGAACTTCTAGAGGAGAGAGCAATAATAGAGGCCAAGGAAGAGACATCCCTGAATGTTGATTTAAAAGAATTATTGGGCGTTTATTCTGACCCCAAAAGAGATTCTAGACTTCATACTATTACACCTGTATTCATAGGTAAACCTATAGGAGGGCGTGTAAAAGGTGGTGACGATGCTGCAGATGCCTTCTGGATGAGTATTGATGAAATAAAATCTCATGATTTTGCTTTCGACCATAAAAAAATTTTGCTAGATTATTTGAAATGGAGAAAAAAAAGAGGGACTTATTGGTCTACTAAGTAGATTTATATGTTACTGAAAATTTATAATAAATTGTTAAATCATTTCGGACCTCAGTATTGGTGGCCTGCAGATACAAAGTTTGAAGTTATTGTTGGTGCCATCTTAACTCAACAAACATCGTGGAAAAATGTTGAAAAATCAATAAAAAATTTAAAAGAAAATGATTTACTTGAACCAAAAAAATTATTCAATTTACCAGTAAAAATGTTAGAAAGCCTAATAAAGCCTTGTGGGTTTTTTAAAGTAAAATCAAAAAGACTCAGGAGTTTCTTAGAATTCTTTATTGAAAATTATGATGGTAACTTGGACAAAATGTTTGAATTGAATTTGAATGATTTGAGGGAAACTCTGCTATCTGTATATGGTATTGGCCCCGAAACATGTGATTCAATAATTTTGTATGCAGGTGATAAACCAGTTTTTGTTGTGGATGCATACACGATAAGATTATGCGAAAGATATCCGATAATAAAATCAGAAAAATATGAAGAAGTTAGAGAATTTTTCGAGAAAAACCTGCCAAAGGGTGTAAATTTATTCAAAGAATTTCATGCATTAATAGTAGAGCTTGGAAAAAATTATTGTAAGACCAAACCTTTATGTGAAAAATGTCCGTTAAATGAAGGTTGCAAACATTCTAAGTGATTAAATGGAAAATCTGAACATTCTACATTCAAAAATTGAAAAAATACTTCAAGATTACAAAAAAAAAGCACCAATAATAGAGAAAAGTAAATTTGCAGGTACGGCCAGAGAGAGTAAAAAATATTTTGATGGTAAAGAAAGGGAAGACCTCATTATGTTATTTGGCACAAGGGGTTGCAGGTGGTACCTAGAATCTGGTGGGTGTTTTATGTGTTCTTTTAATGTCGGTGAATCGTTTAGGGAATATTCTTCTAAAGACATAATCAATCAAGTAAAGCAAATAGTCAAAGATCATGACCTTAAAAAAATGGAAGGAGTTTTTATCTGTCCTTACTCATCTTTTGATACTTTGGAGATGCCAAAAGAAGCGAGAGAGTTCATCTATAATCTATTGAACCAATACAAAAATATTTTGTATGTAGCATTCCAATCTAGAGCTGAGTTTGTCGTAGATTCTATTCTTAAAGAAATTAAAGAAAAATTAGCAGATAAGAAGTTATATGTGTTCATAGGATTAGAGAGTTCTAATGATTTTATAACTAGATATTGCATTCATAAGGGGTATGGTTTTAAGGAAGTTAAAGAAAGAGTACAACTTCTTAAGAAATATGGGGTTCACCCGGGCGTTTTCCTGCTTCTTAAACCGCCATTTTTGGCAGAAAAAGAGGCTATTAATGATGCAATTAAATCAATAAAGGATTGTTTCAGAATAGGAGTAGAGGATATTTATCTAATGTGTAATAGAATTGGAGGGTATTCTATAACAGATTCCTTATACAAGATGAAAAAATACAGAGCGCCATGGTTATGGAGCATTATTGAAGTTCTTAAAAATTTTGATGGGGAAGAATTAAAAAAAATTAAAATATCTGGTTTTAGAGTTTCAATTATAACACTTGATGATCCACATAATTGTAAAATTTGTAATGAAGGGGTAATGAATGCTATAGAAAAATTTAATAGAACTAAAAGCATTTCTGCTTTTGATAAATTAGACTGCGAATGCAAAAAAGAATGGGAAGAAGAGTTGAAAAGGAGATATTTACCATTAAAGACAAGAATTATAGAGGATTATAAAGAATTAATATCATTTATGGAGAATTGAGAAAGTGAAAAATTCCGTTTGAAGAAGGTTGTAATTATGCGATTGGTGTTAACAACATGCTCAGTAAATGAATCCAAGAGACTTATAGACGAAGTGCTAAAGTCGAAATTGGCTGGTTGTGCAAGTAAAACAGAAGTTGAGAGTAAATTTTGGTGGAAAGGAAAAATCAGTGAAGAGAAAGAATCTTTGATAATATTCAAAACAAGAGAAGAATTAGCAGAGAAATTGTTCAAAAAGATAAAGGAAATACACCCGTACGAAGTTCCAGAAATTATTGAAATAAAAGTCGAAAAAATTGACGATAAATACTTGAAATGGTTGAAAGACGTTACAAAGGGCCCATAGCTCAGCATGGTTTAGAGCAGGTGGCTCTTAACCACAAGGTCGAGGGTTCAAATCCCTCTGGGCTCATCCAAAAATTCTTGGACTAGAGTCATTTGCATGAAAAATTCAGTTTCTCCAGCCCAAGCATATTTGGTGTATTTTTAGAAAATTAATCTGTAGAAAATAAATTTAAAAATATTAATAAAAACTATAAGGTTGATAGGGTGGCAGAACTAGATAAGATGTTTTTTGAAGCCTTTAATTTTTTAGATAAGCTCATGAAAACAACTTTTCAGCTATTTAAAAAACCACGAGTAGTGTTGATTATACCAGCAAGGAATGAAGAAAAAAATATTGCAAAAGTTATCAAAGCTGGAAAAAAATCAGAATATGTAACAGATATACTAGTTGTGGATAGTTTTTCTGTTGATAACACAGCGAATGTTGCAAAAGAGTCTGGAGTAAGTGTAATAAGACAATATCACAAAAAAGGGGGTAAGGGAGGGGCAATTTATACTGGAATAAAAGAAGCGAATGGTGAAATATTTGTTGTTATGGATGCGGATATAGAAAATATTTCACAAAAAATTATCGATAAACTCATTAAACCAATAATCAAAGAAAATTTAGATTATGTTATAGGGAATTTTAAGTTGGAAAGAGGTAGAGTGACTAGGTTTACAGCATTGCCTCTCTTAAAGTTGTTTTTTCCTGAAGTAAAATTTAAGCAACCACTTTCTGGACTGTTCGCAGCTAGATCTAGTATACTAAAAAAATTGGAAATAAAAGAAGGGTGGGGTGTTGAGATATCGCTAACTTTGGATATGGTGATGAATGGTTATAAGTCAAAGGAAGTTTATTTGGGTGAGATAAAACATGCAGAAAATCCTCTTAAATTGAAAACTCAACAAGCCCAAGAAATTGCAAAAACTTTAATTCAGAAAGCTCACGAATATAAGAGAATTAAAATTAAAATGGACGCTTTAAAGTTAATAGAATCGAAGCATACTAAGTAAAAACATATCTGATTTTGTCTGGGTTTTGTATCTTCAATATTTGAGTTTCATATCTCTCTGGATTCATTTCATTCAATTTATTAAGAGAGAAACACGAAAAAATATTATGGACAAATTAGATAAGGAATTGGTTCAAGTTCTGGAAGAACCCATTAAGATACTTAAGAGAGATAAAATTTTAGTTTCTAACCTCAAAAAAGAGAATGAAAAATTAAAAAGGGAAGTTGAAATCCTTCTGAGAAATAATAAGACTTTAGTTGAATTGATTGAAGTCCTCGAAGAAAAAATTAGAAAATTCATTACGACTAACAAAGAGAAATATATTTATGATTTTGAAAGAGGATGGGTAGAAAAAGATTCATTAGAAAGGGGAAAAATAGAAATTGACAAGAAAGATATGAATTTAGAGAAAGTCAACCTTCAATTGGAAGAAATTTTAAAGTTGATGAAACTTCACAAAGAAAGAAATTTAAGGGAGGAATAAGAAATTAATAAATGAGTTTAGGGAATTAAAATGATGAAAAAAGGTAAAAAGGCAACAAGTAGAGAAATCAACGTGGGTTTAGATGATGTGGTCAAAACCCTGAGATCAGACATGATCAAGGCTTTGGATATAAAGGAAGCCAGTAGGAAACTTGAAGAAACTGTCAGAAAACTCAAGGATAAGGAAGAGAGTTTAAAGGAAGTTTTAGCTCGTTTAACAACAGCAAGAGATACTTTATACAAAGAGTTGGAAGTACAAAAAAAGAAAGAACAAGATTTACAGTCAAGAATAGAAGACCTCAAGGATGATAGAGTTGCTTTAGAATCGGATAAGTTGACTCTCATGGACGAAATCAAAAACCTCAAGAAAGAAAGGGACCAGATGCAGTTGTCATTAGAGAAGACGAACGATATGCTGACAGAACTGAGGACCCATATAGCGGAATTTGACGAAGAAATCAAAAGATAGTTTTTCCACAAAGCCACTTTGTAAATCTTCTGTAGATAATCAAAAGTATAAAAAACATTTAGTACAAATATCAGAACTAAGGTGATTTTATGAAAGTAGTAGTTTCAGGTGTTAAAGGGGTTGGGAAATCCACAGCTATTAAATTTGTTCTAGAAAAAAGACCTGATATTAAAGTGATTACTGTAGGCAATTATTTCGAAATGGCATATCAGAAATTCGGCTTGAAAAGGGATGAAGGCGATAAATCTGTAACAAAAGAACTGCACAAAAAAATACAGACTGAAACTTTTAACATGATTGAAAAAGAAATCAAAAAACACAAATATGTGATAATTGATACTAATCTTTTCTTCACTAAGACTGAAGGTTATTTTCCAGGTTTACCTGAATTCGTTCTGAAAAAAATCAACCCAGATGTCATTGTAGTGATGGAATACAAACCAGAATTTATACTTCCCAGGAGGGAAAAGGACATCAAAACTATTGGTAGACAGAGGTCTGCAAGTCTGACTCTAGAAGGTATTGAAATGGAGCAAGAGACTCAAAGGCACTATGCTTTCGTGTGTTCTGGATTAACGGGTTGTACCGTGATGATATTAAGAAGGTATGAACCAGAAAAATATGAATTCGAACACAACAAAAAAAATGCTGAAGAAATCCTGAAATTGTTTGACTAGTAACTTATAAATCTTGAATCTTAATTTTTTATGTAGCTGGAGTGGCTTAGTAGCTAAAGCGCCGGACTCATACTCATAAGAGGAATGAGTTTTGACCTAAATATGATAAGAAATCCGGAGACCGTGGGTGCAAATCCCACCTCCAGCAACTGCATTCTAATAGAAAATGTTTATAACTGAAAAATCCTATATATATTTAAATTAAGCCTTTCCTAGCGTGTTTGGACGCAGGATATGGTGATTTGTTGGCCCATGAAGTCAAGTATGTAACGCAGACAATAGAAAAAATCATGTCCTTATGGTCAAAGGATGGAAAAAGGAATTTTACAGTTAAAGTACCGAAATCACACAGAATAAAGGAATTTGAACTCTTATTGAAGCAGATGCTCATACACTATCAAGTCCCAGTCAGAACTACTATTCAGGAAGTACCCATAGAGATAAAATGCACTTGTGGCTATTCTGGTGAGGCAAGAACATCGGATCCAGAAGACGTAATTAAGGTATTATGTCCAAATTGTAGTAAGAACAAAGCAAAGGTAATTTCTGGTAAAGATATTGAAGTATTCTAAGTTCTTTTCTAAAAACGTCAAATTTTATGTTATTTTAGCATTTTTAACCGTACTTATAAAACTGACCTAAATAGTGCTTAAAAGCCATAAAAGAGTAAAGCTTTTTATAGAAGCTCATACGTTATAATATTAGAAATTTAGCCCTAGAATGGGCTTAAAGCTGTTTAAAATAGGGGGTGAAAAAAAGAATGTTAATCGTCAAGAGCGCAGTAAGAGAGCTAATGAAAGGTAAGGCAAACGTTGGTGAAGATTTCTTGAAGAAACTAGACGCAGATGTTTCTGCAGTAGTAAAGAGAGCTGCGGAGAGAGCTGCTCAAAACGGAAGAAAGACACTAAAAGCAAGAGATTGCTAAATCATAGTAAAATCCTTTTTTTTGTTTTTTTATTTTTAATAATTCATTTTTCCTGAAAAATTGATGATAAAGTATTTATTATATCATTACTGATATATCAGTACTGATATAATGGAAATGAAAAAATTAGTCCCAAGAGGGTTCCTCAGATCTCATATTCTTAGGTTATTGAAATCTGGGCCTAAGCATGGTTATGAAATCATAAAATTAATAGAACGAAAAACTAGTTGGTCCCCCAGTCCGGGTGCAGTCTATCCTACTCTTCATGAGTTGATGAAAAGTGGCTTTGTTACGAAATCTACGAGTAAAAACAAGAGAAGAATTCATTACAGATTAACGAAGAAAGGAAAGTTATTAACAGAAAAACTTGAAAAAAGCATGAATGATATGAAAGATAAATTCAGCAGTTTCATCGGTGTGATGAGTCAAATATTGGAAGTAAACGAGACTGAACTCAGAAACATTGTAAAAAAGCATGAACAAAAAGGAGGTTTTTTTCTCTTGCCTAAAGAGATCAGAGAATTGATATTCAAATCAGAAAATTCATTAATTAAGGTTGCTAGGGATAAGTCAAAACATAAAGAGTTAAAAAAAATACTTTCTGAATCCTATATTAAACTAAAAAAACTTGTGGGTGAATGATTTGCTAGATTTAGCGATAAAAAACATATTCAGACAAAAAACAAGAACTACACTCACAATAGTAGGAATCCTTATAGGTATTTCTGCAGTAGTTGCCTTGGGATCTATATCTGAGGGTATGAAAAGCATGATGAATGAAGAAATGCAGTTTTTAGGTGGGACTATAGTTGTTTCTAGTCAAGGATCATCCGGTTTAATGACAGGTGGTATAGGCTCGGAGATAACAAAATATGATTTAGCAAATTTTGAGAGTTTTTCTGGTGTTAAACAAGTTATTCCTTATGTTATGAGGATAGGAGAAATACAAATAGGTCAAGGACATCCTGTACAGATTATTGGAATTAGGACTGAAGACGTAGATTATTTTAAAAGCAGGGGTACCGATCTAGATTCTGGTAGGATATTAGAGACTGGTGATACTTATCAAGCATTAATTGGTTATAAATATGCGGAAGATAACGATTTGGAAATTGGAGATAGTATAGAAGTCAAAAAAAATTCTTTTGAAGTGGTAGGTATAATTGAAAAAACAGATGCAGGAATGGATAATTCAATTATACTTCCTTTGGAAACGATGATGGATACCTACAATACGGAAAATTATCAGTCAGTTTTTATAATTCCTGAAGATCTCTCAAAGATTCAAGATTTGGCCGATGATTTGACGAGTAGTTTTGATGATTTCGATTTCACAACATCTAATGACATCGTAAAACAAATGTCCCGTATTGTTGATATGATAAGTATTTTTACTATAGGCATAAGTTCAATAGCCGCGATTGTCGGTGGACTGGGCGTGATGAATACAATGATAATGTCTGTACTCGAGAGAAAAAGAGAAATAGGGATAATGAAGGCTATTGGGGCTACGAATAAATTTGTTTTAACTCAAATATTAGTGGAATCTGTTATGATTAGTTTGATTGGTGGTATTTTGGGTTTGTTAATAGGGGGTGTTGGAAGTTATTCTCTAAGATTTATTTCTAGCGGGTTGACAAGCGCAAGGGTAACCATAAACTTAGCAATCGGTAGTTTATCATTCGCTGTATTCTTGGGTTTGTTTGGTGGTCTTTATCCAGCTTGGTCCGCTTCAAAATTAAATCCTATAGAGGCGATAAGGTATGAGTGAAATCATAGAATTGAAAAATATAGAAAAAATTTACAATCAGGGGAAATCGAACGAGCTGAAAGTTCTGTTGGATATAAATTTGAAAATCGAGAGGGGGGAAATGGTAGCAATTTTTGGACCATCAGGTTCTGGTAAATCTACTTTATTGCATATTATGGGTTGTTTGGATAAACCAACTAGAGGTAAAGTTTACATCGAAGGTAAGGATACATCCAAATTATTTGATGATAGTTTAGCAAGAATAAGGAGAGAAAAAATAGGTTTTGTATTTCAACAGTTTAACTTGATCAATGTTTTTACTGCCTTAGAGAATGTGGAGATGCCGATGAGGATTGCTGGTTGGAGTAAAAGTAAGACAAGAGAAAGAGCAGTAGAATTACTTAAATCGGTCGGTCTAGGAGAGAGGTTGAATCATTTTCCAAACCAGTTGTCTGGGGGTGAGATGCAAAGAGTAGCTATAGCAAGAGCTTTAGCAAATAAACCATCGATAATCTTGGCTGATGAACCGACTGGCAATTTAGATACAAAGACAGGAGCTGGGATAATTGAATTGATTAAGGATTTGAATAAAAAAGATTTTACGTTCGTCATAATTACACATGATCCCAGAATAGCTGAATCCGCTGGGAAAAAAATAAACATAAAAGATGGAAAGATTTCGAGGTGATAAAATGAAAAAATTGTTTTTTATCGGGCTAGTTTTGTTTTTGTTGCCTGTATGTTATGCATTAGAAACAGTTAGATTAGACGTGGAGACTGTTTTTACAGATCCGTACCCAGTAGAACCGGGACAGAGTCTTACATTATCCTTGCAGATATCGAACGAAGGTAGTGTAGAAATAAAGAATGCTAAAGTCCAACTAGATGCTAAAACTCCATTCGTTTTGCTTGAGAGTTCAGAAAAACAAATAGACTTAATTGAAATAGGTAAATCAAGGATAATTGAGTACAAATTGTCCGTTGATAGTTCGGCTGTGTCTGCAGTATACGAAATACCAGTCCGTATAACATATGGCACATACACATTAAACAAAAATATACAAGTACGTGTTCAAGGTACACCGAAATTTAAATTATTGAGCATGGATAGCGATGCTATAAAACCCGGAGATCAGGCAGGCTTTTCCGTCAAAATCCAAAATATCGGAACGGGGAAGGCAAGGAGAACGACCGCAACTTTCAGTTCAACATCTGCCTACATAAAACCAATTTTCTTGGGAGGCAATGTTTACATTGGGGACTTTAATGCAGGGGAAACGAAAGAGATAGAATTCAATGTTCTATCAAGCTACGATGCTGAGTATGGAGTTTATACAGGAACAGTCAACATATCTTTCGAAGATGAATCAGGAAATACGATGGCAGAGAAGTTCGATGTCGGAATGTTGATAAGCGGTGAACCAAAGTTACAGATTGTTAAAATTCAAATAGATCAAAAGACCAGAGAACTATCCGTTGAAATGTCTAATATAGGAACAGCTGAGACAAGAGCTATTAATGCCAAACTTACAGTTGATGATAAGATTGTCGATACGGATTATGTTACGAGTGTGAACATAGATAAGAGAACTACATTCAAATTCATTATACCAAGTAGTACGAGTGGAAAACTTGAACTGTCTTATGAAGGTCCAGACAACAAAGAATATAGTCAGACTGAAGAACTTGCATGGCAAGTACCTTTTGTATTTCCTACATGGATCGTGGTTGTCGTAGTATTAGTTATGGGTTATGTTGTTGTCAAGAAAAAGTTGTGGAAAAAAATATTTTAGTTGGTTTTAGTGGATGTAATAAAAGTAAGGAACTTGAAAAAAGTATTCAATAAAGAGATTAAAGCAGTGGACGGAATAAGTTTTGAAGTAAAACAAGGTGAAATTTTCGGATTCCTAGGTCCGAATGGTGCTGGTAAGACAACGACTCTCAACATACTTTGTGCTTTGATAAAACCCACAGAAGGAGAAGCGAGAGTATGCAAATATGATGTAGTAACACAGCCCGAGGAAGTAAGAAAATGCATCGGTATAGTTTTTCAAGATATGAGCCTGGATGATAGACTGACAGCGAAAGAAAACCTGGAGTTGCATGCAAGACTGTACGGAGTTCCAAAGTCAGAGAGAAAAAAAAGAATAGATGAAGTTTTAAAATTGACCGAATTAAAGGACAGAGAAAATTCGATGGTAAAAACTTTTTCTGGTGGAATGAGAAGAAGGTTAGAGTTAGCAAGAGGTCTGATACATCACCCAAGGGTATTGTTTTTAGATGAACCCACTCTTGGCTTGGATCCTCAAACCAGAAAACACATTTGGGACTATGTACTAAAATTGAAGAAAGAAAAGGAGATAACAATAATGTTAACGACCCATTACATGGAGGAGGCAGATGAACTCTGTGATAGGATAGCAATAGTAGACCATGGTAAGATAATCGCTTTGGACACTTCCAAGAATCTGAAAGATAGTCTTGGTGGGGATACGATCATCTTAGACCTCGATGATAAAGATACAGAAAAGGCCAAGAAAATTTTTAGGGGTTCTAAGGTCTTTGATGGACAATTATTCTTATCAGTAAAGAATGCCGGAAAGGAAATCAAAAAAATATTGGAGATTGCTAAAAAGAATAAAATTGATGTTATAGAAGCCAACATTCGTAAACCGACTCTGAATGATGTTTTCTTGATTTTAACAGGTAGAAAAATCAGAGAAGAAACTGTCAGCTTAAAGGAAAAATTGAAAACAAGAATGATGGGTCATTGATATGAATCACGAACTGGAAGCTGCATACACGGTCTGGTTAAGAGAAATGATAAGATATGTCAGGGCAAAAGAAAGAATTATAAGCTCTATAGCCCAGCCCATATTCTGGTTGTTGATATTCGGCAGTAGTATGAGAACATTCATACCTGTTGCTGGGCTGAATTATCAAACCTTCATAGCACCGGGTATTGTTGTGATGGCAATCATGTTCACTTCGATGTTCTCTGGAATTTCTGTTATCTGGGATAGAGAATTGGGCTTCATGAAAGAAATGCTAGTCGCACCAGTCTCAAGATTATCGATAGTCGCAGGTAAATGCTTTGGAGGTGCGACTACTGCAGTAATACAAGGTATTTTAGTATTGTTGGTATCACTTGCTCTAGGAGCTAGAGTTGAGTTAGTTACATTCTTGATTTTGATACCAATCATGATGCTGATTGCTCTAGGTATAGTTGGTATTGGCGTAGCAATAGCTTCCGTACTTGAAAGTATGGAGGGGTTTGGAGTGATAATGAATTTTGTAATCATGCCAATGTTTTTCTTATCCGGTGCGTTGTTTCCGATTAACAACCTGCCCAATTGGCTGAGAATAATAACATACGTGGATCCTGTTACTTATGATGTTGAATTAACGAGATACATGATGACTGGTTTTTCGAGTATAAACGTTATTTTTAGTTTTGTCGCTATGTTGGGTTTTACAGCTTTAACGTTACTTATTGGAGCTTATTTATTCAATAAGAGAAGTTAAAACGTTTTGAAAAGGCTTAAATCTTTTAGTTGTTTTCTTTTATTCTATGAGTGAAGAAACAATAGCTGGATACAAGGGATTTAAAGAAACAATTCAAAATAAAAAAAAATTTTTTGTAGAAGGTTTAGAACCTGATATTTCAAGTTTTGTCAGTCAGTTGATAACTAAATACACAGAATTACAAGAAAGTCTACCTGAAAATTTAAGCATCGTCTTACCGGATAGGGACTATGAGAAGTTAATATGTTTATATAAGACAGGTGTAGAAATTAACGATAAAAAAAATAAGACTACTGAAAAAATTACTATTCCTGAATATTTCGATAGAATGATGTCTAGATGCAATGAACTCGCTGAAACGGGCAGAGATCTAAGTACTGATCTCAAGATTGAGTTTCTTAACTGGGCATGGAGCAAACTGTTGGAATCTGAGAGTTATTTAAAAAGAGAAGAAATGAAAGAACGTGTGTTAAATACGTTAGCTGTTTATTGTGAATCACAAGTGTCATTGACTCTAGAAGAAGTTACCAATTTGTGCAATGAGATGTACGAAAGAAACGATAAAACGAAGGATGTTTCTGATACCTTGGATGGTTTAGAATCCTTAGGAAAAGTTAAATCTGACGTAGCTGAATCACAAAGAAGGTACAAACCTGCAAAAGGTAAAGACAAAACAATTTGAATTTATTATTTTTTAATCTTCCATTTAATTCCTTCTGGTGTATCCTCAAGAATAACTCCCATATCCTTCAACTTAGCCCTGATAGCATCAGCAGTTTTCCAGTCTTTATTTTTTCTTGCTTCTTCTCTCTCATCAACTAAATTTTTTATTTCCTCTGATAATTCTTCTTTCTTTATTTCCTTCTGTAATATTTCAAAGATACCACCAAGCTCTTTGAACGTACTCAAAATATTTTCCTTTATAATTGAATTAAGTTCTTTCCTACGACTTATGAATGTGTTGACCTCATTCGACATCTTGAACAAGACTTTCAAAGCTTCCAACGTGTTGAAATCGTCATCCATCGCATCGATAAATTTCTGTTTATAACCAAGAAACCTCATGTCAAATTGTTTTTCTTGTGGTGTGATACTTTTATTGTTTTTCATAGAATGAACATTCTCTAAAGTCGTATAAAGTCGACCCAAGCTTTTTTTAGATTGTTCCAAGTTTTTTTCAGTGAAATCTATGGGACTTCTATAATGAGTGAAAGCGAAGAATAACCTTAAAGTTTCAGCATCAAATTTTTCCAACGCATCTTTAATGAACACAAAATTACCTAAAGATTTTGCCATCTTTTCTCCGTTGACCCTCAAGAAACCCGTGTGAGTCCAGTATTTTACCATAGGTTTTTTCCCAGAAACAGATTCCATTTGAGCAATCTCAGATTCATGATGCGGAAACACTAAGTCAAGACCGCCACCATGGATGTCGTACTGTTGTCCTAAGTATTTTTCAGCTATAGCTGTATCTTCAATGTGCCAACCTGGCCTCCCTTTTCCCCATGGACTATCCCAACTTAGTTCACCAGGTTTTTGAAACTTCCATAGTGCAAAGTCTTGCGGATTCTTCTTAGTTGGATCTGGCTCAATCCTATGTTTTTCCAATTGCTCTGTGTCCTGATGTGATAATTTACCATAATCTTCAAATTTTTTTATATCGTAATAAACTCCATTCTTCGTCACATAAGCAAACCCTTTGTCAATGAGACGTTGTATTTGACTGATGATCTCTTTTATGTGTTCAGATGCTGGTGCAAAAACGTTGACAGTACTCAATGCATTCAATGCCTTCATATCTTCATAGAAAGATTGTTCAAAATTTCTCGCTAATGTAGTCGGTTCTACGTTTCTTTCTTTTGAACGATTGATTATTTTATCATCGACATCAGTTATGTTCATCAGGAAAAATAGGTTGAACTTCCTGTAACGAAGATATCTGGTGATTATATCGTAAGCAATATATGTTCTCGCATGACCGAGATGAGAATGATCGTAAACAGTGGGGCCACAGACAAACATTTTAACCTTCTTTTTGTTTATTGGTTCAAAAGTTTCTTTTTTCTTTGTTAATGTGTTGAATATTTTTATTGCCATATTATCAACAAAAGCCGACGAAGGGAGTTGAACCCTTTTAAACCGGTATCAACACATCATCTGATCAGCATACCAGTTCTGCAGCCGGTCACATGGCCGTTCTGTCACGTCGGCATAACATTTCAAATTATGTTATTCAATATTTAAAAAACATCATTACTCAAGTATTTTTCACCCCAAGGAGAACATTTTTCTTCTTAAATCCGATAAAATTAAGATTTCCTTAACTAAGCTTTGTTCTTTCAGTATCGCTAAATTATATCTTAAAGTTCTATCGGGTAGTTTAGTTATTTCAAGAAGTTGTTGGCGAGTTTTAGGGCTAGAAGAAAGCGCTGATTTAATCAGCTTTGATACAAACTAATTCCCCGGTCATTCCAACCCACTTTTGATAATTTGTTTTACTCGGCTTAGATATTTAAGTTTAATGAAAGCGGCAATATTTTTTAAATAGTAGTGGTTTTAACTAAAATGTGAAAGGAATGAATGAAAAACAGTTCGTTAAACAGTTTGAAAAAAGAGTAAAAGATACGATAGAAAATTATAAGCTAATCAATAAAAGAGATAGAGTAATGGTTGCTTGTTCTGGCGGTAAGGATTCTACGACTATGTTGTATCTATTGAAAAAATTTGGTTATAGAATAGAGGCTATTTTCATAGATTTACACCTCGGTAATTACTCCAAAAAAAATTTAAAAAATGTAAAGTTGTTTTGTAAAAAAAATAACGTTAAGTTACATAAATTTTCTTTCAGGGGAGAGTTTGGTTGCTCTGTTTGTTACATGAAATCCGTGTTGAAATCAAAAAACATAGTCATGAACTCTTGTAATATATGTGGTGTCTTGAGGAGATGGTTGTTGAACAAAAAGGCTAGGGAATTGAAAGCGACGAAATTAGTCACTGGACATAACCTCGACGATGAAGTTGAGACTATTTTCATGAATTTCTTCAGTGGGAACATAAACCTCAGTTTAAGATTGGGACCGATAACAGGTGTGATAGAGGATGAAAAATTTGTACCTAGAGTAAAACCCTTGTACTTTTGCACTAATGAAGAAGTGGCCAAGTATTCTAAGTTGATGCAGTTTCCAGTCTTGTACGAGAAATGTCCTTGTAGTGTAGATGCATACAGAGGGAATTATAGGAGGTTCATCAACGAAATAGAAGAAAAACATCCAGGGACGAAATTAAAGATAGTTACAAATTTCTTAAGAATAATACCTGAATTGAGAGAATTTTATAAAACTGATAAAAAGATTAAGCATTGTAAAGTTTGTGGGGAACCTTCTGGTGGTGATGTGTGCAATGTTTGTGCTCTGTTTAAAAAATTAACGAAGTGAATGTTATGAAAGCTCTAGGTTTATTATCAGGTGGGTTGGATAGTATATTGGCAGTGAAGTTAGTTCAAAATCAAGGAATAGATGTTGTTGCTGTAAATTTCACTTCTCCTTTTTGGAGCTCGGACAAAAACATGAACTGGGTCAAAGAAATCGCTGAAAAATTGAAAGTTCCACTCATCAATGTCAAACTGAAAGATGATTATCTAAAAATCATAAGAAAACCCAAATACGGACATGGAAAAAACATGAACCCTTGTATTGATTGCAAAATTTTAATGCTTAAAAGAGCAAAAAAAATTGCTAAAGAAATAGGGGCTTCATTCATATTCACCGGGGAGGTTCTGGATGAAAGACCTATGTCTCAACACAAAAAAACTCTAGAAATAATAGAAAAAGAATCATGTCTGGGAGGAAAATTATTGAGACCATTATCAGCAAAATTGTTAACTGAAACTGAAGGCGAAAAAAAAGATTGGGTTAACAGAAAGAAATTATTGGAAATAAGAGGTAGGCAAAGAAAAAAGCAAACACAACTAGCTAAAGAATTTGGTATAGATAAATATCCCAGTCCTAGCGGCGGATGTTTGTTGACATACAAAGAATTCTCAAAAAAACTAAAGGATCTACTCGAACATAAAAAAATAGTCAAGATGGAGGATATAGAACTACTCAAAATAGGAAGACATTTCAGGTTGGGTAAGAACAAAATAATCGTTGGTAGAAATGAAACTGAAAACAAACAGTTATTGAACATGAAAAAAGTCAATGACTACATTTTTGAAGTTGCTGAATACAATGGTCCTATAACAATATTGCAAGGACCTAAGACGAAAGAGGTGACATTAAAAACTGCGGCATTAACTGTTCGTTATTCTGACTCGAACGAAAAGGCTTTAGTCAAGTTCGGTAAAGAATTGAATAAATCAATGGTTGTTGAACCGATCAATGAAGAAGAAATTGAAAGGATGAGGATAGTTTAGTAGAGTTGTAATCAGATTTTTAACTTTAACATGATTATTTATAGGTATGGTTTTTAGAACACCAGAAGTAAGAATGGGAAACAAAGATTTTCAGTTTTATTACGACAGATTTATGGAGCTCTTACTGGAGCGCGATGATACGGATGTTTACATTAGGTCTGTAGGGAGTAATTGCCTGGCTGCTCTAAAGATGCTGTGTAATGCGGCCCAAAAGCTTGAAAATCCTAAATTCGGTTCGATAAAAGTAGGATATGGGAGAATAAACTTGGGGGAAAAAAAATTCGAAGATCAAAACAGAAAAGTTTTCATGGAAATCCCATGTAAAATCGTTGCAAACGAGACGCCGGGTTATACTCATGTTAGGAACCTGAATCGAAGTCCTTGGGAAGGGGATATACAAGAAGTAGATAAAATGTGGAGAGATTATCTCATGAGCCTGTATTTCGATAAATTAGCAGAGAATGGTCAAATCAGTATTTTTGGATACGGTTTTCTGGGCATAGACGCTATCAAGATTCTAAACATCCTACAGAAAAGGATGATTGGCCTAAATGTAAATTATCAAAATGCAGAAGTTGGTTATTCACTTTCTGAAAATGACCCCGGTTATGCTTTGAAAATAGATATTACTGCGAAGGAAGGGGAAGAAGTACAACAAAGACCGATATGAATATAATCCACGTGCATAATAAAATAATTTAAATATTCGACGATTGAAGTAAGAATTATGTTAACGGTTGATTCTAAAAATGTTGGTGTAATACTCATCTTGTTTTCGATAGTGTTATTTGTTGTCTTGTACTTCGTAACTAACCTTATCATAAATTTGCGTCTAGAATTGCATGAGACCTGTCCATTGCCACCAGAGTCTTGCCCGTACAAGGGTAGTGTCCCGACTGAAGTGCTGGCTGCCTACGTCATCGATGCTGCTATAGGTATCTTTGGTGTATCCTTGATAATAACATCTTATCGTTCGGAGAAAGTCGGCGTGAAAGAGAAGACAAAGATCAAGGAGAATATAAAGTCATTCCAGACTGATGAGAGAAAAGTGTATGATCTGATAGTCAATGCTGATGGTTTTATGTTCCAGAATGATTTAATCGAGAAGACGGGTTACTCTAAGGTTAAGATAAGTAGAATATTAGACAAGTTAGAACTCAAAGGTGTTGTCGAGAGAAGAAGAAGAGGAATGGCTAATATAGTTGTTTTGAAGGAAGTTTGAAGTTTTTAAATAACCAAATCAGATAGATTTTTGTTCTTTGTAGATAACATTTAATCATGATAAGACCGATACTCCAACTAGGCAACCCAACACTTAGAAAAAAATCACTTCCCGTCAATATACAGAATGAAGACATAAAGAACATTATAACCGATTTGACAGATACCTTTCATGAAGCTCAGAGAAAGTTCAAATACGGTAGTGGTATCGCAGCTCCTCAGATAAACGTGCTGAAGAGGATAATCTTCATTGACATGTCAGGTTTCAAGTCAGAGTTGATAAACCCGAGGATACTAAAGACATCTAATAAGACATTTGAAGTATGGGACAGTTGTTTCAGTTTCAATGTATCATTCTTCGTTCTAGTCGACAGGTATTACTCTATCGAAGTGGAATATTTTGACCAAAAAGGGGAAAGACACACGATAAAAGCTGAGGATAAATTGTCTGAACTATTGCAACATGAGATAGATCATCTTGACGGTATACTCGCGATAGACAGGATGGATGACAAAAAAATAATGATGAGTTCAGAATTATCATCAAATGATTTCTGAAATCATATCTTTTCTAAACTGCAAGACCGAATTTTCAAGCTCTTTAATTTCTCCTTGAGTTAAATTTTCATGCTTACAATATCTGGCTGACAGCATAGTCAGTTCATAACGACCGCCAAGAACATCATGATATCTTTCCATCTCTTCTAAAAATTTTTCATATTTGAACGGTAGACTTGAATAACCAAAATCTATTCTTTTCCAACGTGGATGATGTTTCCCAGTTATGTCTAATTCCTCCTGATTCCAAGATCCATGAAGTAAAATATTTTTGTAATTTGCATCAGAAGATTCTATCTTATCTGCATCTACAACAAAACCGAACGAATTGAACAACCCACAAAACTCATTCCATTCTTCCATACCAACAAGAACTTGTCCACGATCAGCATACATTATCAGACTTGGAAACCCTTCATTACCTTCGACAAATTCATAATAATATCCTGCTTTTTCTCTATCATTGAAAGACCCCAATGGGCGTGGTATATGATTATGCGAATATTCTTTCTGTCCTTTAAAGTATTCATCCAGAATTCTTAATATTACATTTATACAAAAAGTTTCATGCCCTTGGTAATTATAAACAGGGCTACCCAAGTTTATTCTTTTTGCAACGGTTATTGGTTTTTCAGAACTTAGAATACCACCTAACCCTTTTATTTGTGTTAGTTCCCCCTTTAGTACGTAGGCTTCCCCACCACGTCCTATTTCTGGCCAAAGTGATTCATCCATGATTTTTAATGCTGAGTTAATTTATTTAAATGCGATTTATTGTAACACGAGATTGACCATTTTGGTGGAATATTCGCGATAGGTAGGATGAAGGACAGATAAATAATGATAAGCTCTAAATTAAAACAAAAAGAATAAGATAACGATTAAATTTTAAAATCGGGGGGTTCAAAACCTTCAACCACGTACAAGACTGCTCTCATAACATCTTCTACAAGAGGTGTACAAACCTTTCCATCAGCATTCAAATCGGGTTTAATTTTTTTTCTTTCAGATTCTAGGTATCTCTTAAGTTCAATACAAACTAAAGAACCGTATTTTTCAAAAAGAACATCATGAAATTTCTGTAATGCGCCACTAGCTATAGAATTAGTTTGCTCTGGACTTGTCCTTCCATATTTTTTGCTTATTGCCATCTCAGCAACGGTAACCGCTCCACACTTGCCAACCTTTCCGCCACCTAAAGCTGTTACACATTGGGGGTTTACGGGTTCTTTATAATAATCTCCGAACATAGTTATGCAAACAGATTCAGCACAGTTCCACCCTTCTTCGTTGAAATAGTGTAGAGCTTTATTAATTATTGATTCTCTTTCTTCGGCACTTTTTAACATAGAAATAAAAATAAACATTTAACAAATTTAAATCATTGTTGATAAACGATAGATCGAGAACAGAATTAAAAACATTCTAATCATTTTATAAATTTTACTGCTATTTTCTTATAAAAAGATGGTGAAAATGCATGACAATTACTGATCTTATAATTAACGATCTTAAATACGAAGCTGTTATTTTTAAGCTTGAAGAAAGCGGTTATGTAAAAACATTCTATAAGGAAGCACTTACCACAGAAATGTCAACAGGAGTAGGTATAATTGTTTTATTGCAAAGTTATGATGGGTGTGATAGGACTCCAGATATAAACTATTCTACTCTTAATCAAATTCTCAAGAATAAACCATCAGACTTGTTAGTCGCAGATCTTGAAAGAGGCCGATTCCAATTCATGGTTTTAAAAAGCATGCATGAGAAAGAAAAACAAAATGATGAATCTTAACCTTATAACATTCGTTGTAGTTGTTGTGACTAATAATATTTATTAAAAGTTCGAAAACCAACATGTTAATATGAAAACGATATATACAGCAATAATATTGGTTTTAGTGATAATAGCAGGGATAGGAATTTATGGGACATTAAATGGGGGGAAATCTGAACTAGAACAAGCCTGTATAAATTCAGGTGGAACAGTTGGAACATCATCGTGTTGTAAATCGGTAAATAATTTCCCAAATACTTGTTTGATTGGTGCTTGTGGTTGCTCTCTAGAAAACAGTCATGAAGTGAAAGTCTGCGATTGTCCAGAAGACAAGTGCTTTGACGGTAGCACATGTACTTAATTTTTTTAATTTCTTTTTCTTTAAAAATATTTCTGATGAAACTAGTTTCATCCTAACCCATATAAGCTGTTCTTTTCATGTTAAGTTAGGTGATAACCATGGAATGTTACGGAATAGAAAATTTATATGGAATGATGGGTTTCAATGGCCTAGGAATTTTGTATGGAAGCATAGTGCTAGTAGTATTGGTGTTACTGCTAGTCCTGTTGATTAAAGAACTAGGTAGATAATATGGAAAGCATTGAAGGAGAAATATCATGTCCAGTTTGTAAAATGGGTGTACTGAGTGATGCAGATGCTTTGAAGCATTGCAAAACATGTGGAATGAACATAAAATACGATTCAATTCTTGTAAAGAGATATAACAAGAAATTTTATTTTTGTAGTGAATATTGTAAAGGCATTTTTCTGAGGTTCGGTTTCAAGAGTTTTCGATTACATAGCATCTGCAGGTTGATTTAATGTCAGAAAATACTGAACAAGAGCCCAAAGAAACGAATTATTTAGAAATTAATATAAGTGAAAGACAATTTAAGACACTCAAATATACTGGGTTACTTTTCCTTTTCATTGGATTATATTTCATCCTGAGCAATCTACCTCTATTTTCAAGCCCTGTCGTAAACCCGAATGCAGGGTTATTGTTGATTTTTATAACTGGCTTACTCACCAGTGTGCATTGTGTGGGGATGTGCAGTGGTTTCGTCATTGCATACACCACTAAGAATCCAGAAAATTTAACCAATTCGAGATTGACCCGTGTAAAACAACATTTTTTATACAACATAAGTAGATTGGGATCATACACTTTTTTTGGAATCCTTGCCGGGTTGATCGGTTCTGTTTTTTTATTAACTAACCAATTCCGCGGTTATTTGTCGATCTTCGCAGGAATATTTATGGTCTTATATGGTTTAAGTACTTTCATTCCATGGTTAAGAAGGTTCACAACGATTAGAACGCCAAGTCTAACTAAGTACACAAAGAATCGTGGACCTGTGCTTTTTGGTTTAATGAACGGACTCATGCCATGTGGTCCTTTACAAGCGATGTTGATTTACGCAGCTGCAACTGGTAGTGCAATTCAAGGTGGGATAGCTATGTTGACATTTGGTATAGGAACTATACCTTTGATGTTTGGCTTTGGTAATGCATTATCGTTTTTAACCCGTAACTTTGTCGGGAAAATCATGAAAATATCAGCAGTAGTCGTCATGGCCCTGGGTCTGGTGACTTTGAGTCGTGGTTTTGCTTTGTCAGGCTATGCATTACCAAGCCTCGATTCATTAAGTTCGACTAAAGACCTAACTACAGGCATTGTATCAGCTAGCAATGTACAAGAAATAAATATGACTGTTGACCAGTATGGATGGAATCCTGATGCTTTCGTCTTAAAGGAAGATATGCCAGTAAAGTGGAACATACACGTGAAAAAACTAACTTCTTGTTTGAGTGGAATTCGTGTACCAAAATATGGTATCAGCAGGGATTTCACGGAAGAGGGGGAAACTATGATCGTAGAATTCATCCCGAAAGAAGAAGGAACAATTACATTCACTTGCTCAATGGGAATGGTGTCAGGTAAATTTATTGTAAAGAGTGATGTTGATTTAGCTAATGCAACTCAAGTTCGGCAAGAATTGAATCAAGTATCACAAACACATAATTGCGGTGGAAGTTGCGGTGGTTCAACTTGTGGTTCTACAAATGACGGTACTTGTGGTTGTCATGGCAGTTGAATGGAAAAAAAATAGGATTGAAAATAAAGGGCATGCATTGCATCAGTTGTGAGAAAAGAATAAGAGAAACTGTTTTAGAATTAAAAGGCGTTAAGAGTGCTAAAGTAAATTACACGAAAGAAAAAGCTACGATAGAATTTGACCCAGTAGAGACCAATGTCACGAATATATTGAAGATTATAAAAGATATGGGATATGAACCAGGATTGAGTCAAGAGAAAGAATCGAAAGGATTTTTCAAGAGATTATTTGTTTAATATATAATACATGTTGATAATATGAAAAAAAAATCTACTTTGATTGTAAGCGGAATGCATTGTGCTAGCTGTGCCCTTAACATAGAGAAGGCGATGAAAAAAACAGAAGGTGTTAAAGATGCAGTCGTTAATTTTTCAACAGAAGAAGCTACAGTAGAATATGATCCGAAATTGGTCGGGATAAAAGAAATAAAAAAGATCGTGAGTGATTTAGGGTACAAAGCTCTAGAATCGGATGAATTGAATGAACATGATAAAGAAATTAGAAAATTAAAATATCTTTCCTTAATCGGTCTCATCCTAGCTATACCAGTAGTTGCAATCAGCATGTTCTTGGAGATCCCAAACGAGAATTACATACTTTTAATCCTGACTACACCTATCCAATTCGGCATTGGTTATCATTTCTATAAGGGTTCGTGGAATTCCTTGAAGAACAAATACTTCAACATGGATTTTTTAGTTGTTTTAGGGACTAGTGCCGCATACTTCTACAGCATTTTTGCAACATTTTCCGGTGACATGACATTCTATGAAGCCTCTGCGACGGTTATAACAACTATTACTATTGGCAGGCTGATGGAGCAAATTTCTAGGGGTAAAACGACAGGTGCTATCAAGAAGTTGATGAAGTTACAGGCAAAAACGGCAAGGATTATAAGAGAAGGAAAGGAAATTGAGATTCCTATAGAACACGTCAAGAAAGGTGATATAGTAATAGTCAGACCAGGAGAAAGAATACCGGTTGATGGTATGGTTATAGGTGGTTATTCATCGGTCGACGAATCGATGATCACTGGGGAAAGCATACCGATTGAAAAGAAAAAAGGCGATGAAATAATCGGCGCAACTTTGAACAAGAATGGGATGTTGAAGATAGAAGCAACAAAAATCGGGGCAGAAACGGCTTTATCTCAAATAATAAAAATGGTTAAAGAAGCGCAACAATCTAAAGCACCCATCCAGAAGATTGCAGATGTCGTAGTTTCTTATTTCGTTCCAGCGGTCATGTTAATAGCAGCAGTATCATTCTTAATCTGGTATTTCTTTTTGAATCAAACATTTTTCTTTGCGTTATCGATCATGGCGAGCGTTTTAGTCGTTGCATGTCCTTGTGCTATGGGTATAGCCACGCCAACGGCTGTTATGGTTGGTTTAGGAAAAGGAGCGGAGAATGGAATTCTCATAAAGAACGGAGAATACTTAGAAAAAGTCCATAAACTGGATACTATCGTGTTCGATAAAACCGGGACTTTGACAAAGGGGGAACCGGAGGTTACAGATATCGTGCCGTTTGAAGGTTTTGACGATAAAAAATTGATTAAATTTGCTGCTGTGGCTGAAAAACATTCCGAACATGCTTTGGGTGATGCCATCGTGAAGAAAGCCGAACAGATGAAAATAAACTTGCCAGATTCAAAATCCTTCAGAACTATACCAGGATATGGAGTCGTTTCTGTATACGAAGGTGATAGAATATTGGTTGGAAATAGAAAATTAATGAAAAATAACAAGATAATTGTAGAGCAATTTGAAAATAGGATTAAAGCCCTAGAGGAAGGGGGAAAGACAGTAGTTATAGTTGCGATCAATAAGAGAATTACAGGTTTAATCGGTATTGCTGATATATTAAAAGAATACTCTAAAGAGGCTGTAAAAGAACTAAAAGAGATGGGTTTATCGGTAATCATGATTACGGGTGATAATGAAAGGACTGCAAAGGCTGTTGCTAGGCAAGTCGGTATAGATGAAATAATGGCGGAAGTCTTGCCAAAGGATAAGGCAAAAAAGATCGAAGAATTACAAGATCGAGGCAAATTCGTGGGTATGGTCGGGGACGGGATAAACGACGCACCTGCACTGGCTAAATCGAACATTGGAATAGCAATAGGAAGCGGAACTGACGTGGCCATCGAAACCGGTGATATAGTCCTAATAAAGGAGGATTTAAGGTATGTAGTCACGGCAATAAAACTGAGTAAAAAGACGTTGAACAAGATAAAACAGAATCTGTTCTGGGCGTTCTTTTATAACACGGCAATGATACCTATAGCTGCGGGTATTTTATACCCGAATTTTAATATCTTATTACCCCCTTGGGCGGCAGGTTTATCCATGGTTTTAAGCGATATTTCTGTGATAGGAAATTCTCTTTTATTGAAAAAATTCAATCCAAAGGTTAAAAAAGACCTAAATTACAGTTAGGTATTTAAGTTTATTGCTTCACAATTTTACTGATAATGGAGTTGACTCAATGGCTGAAAAAGAAGAAAAGAAAAAAGAGGGAGTCAAGATTAAGGTGCCAAGATTAAACTTTTGGCCTGTAGTTAGTGGTATTCTAGTGATAGCCTTGATAGCAACATTTTTATGGGGAGGAAAGATAACAGGTAGAATCACGCAAACGAACCCCATTATGAGTGCTAATGAGGCATCTAACAAAACCATAGATTACATAAACAATTATCTATTACAAGGACAGGCAACAGCTACACTGATAAGTGTTAAGGAAGATAATGGCTTGTACAACTTGAAGTTCAGTATTGCTGGTAGGAATTATGATTCTTACACAACGATGGATGGAAAACTATTGTTTCCATCAGTGGTAGACATGACAAAGACACCAGAAACTACTACAACAGAACCAGAAAATTTTGAGCCCAAAAAGACTGATAAACCAGTTGCTCAACTATTCGTCATGAGTTTCTGTCCATATGGTATACAGGCAGAGCAAGCAATGAAACCAGTTGTTGATTTATTGGGTAGTAAAGCAAGTATCGAACCACACTTTATTGTCAGTATTAGTGGCGATACAATTAACTCATTGCACGGTGAATACGAAGCGAATGAAGACATGAGACAAGCATGCATATGGAAGAACTATGGTCAAGCGGCATTCTGGACTTATGTTGACTACTTGAACAACAACTGTAACAAAGGCAACTTGGATACTTGCTGGAAAGATGCAGCAAAGAAAGCTAACGTTGATACAACTAAGATAGAGACTTGTGTAAAGACAGAAGGTCTTACATTGATGAAAGCAGAGGAAGCTTTGTCAAATTCAAATGGTGTGAGTGGATCACCAACGTTGATAATCAATGGTGCCAGATACAATGGTGCAAGAACTGCAGACGGATACAAACAAGCTATTTGTGGTGCTTTCACAACACAACCAAGTGAATGTTCAAAGACTTTAAGTACAACTGGTGCAAGTACTTCAAGCGGTGGATGTGCTTAACCCTCTTTTTAATTTTTAGAGTGAAAAAATGAACAGAAGGAAAATGTTTTTGATAATAGTAGGAATAGTTATAATTACTGCAATTACTGGCTGGTCTTTAACTGGTTTTTTCATTAAACCTAGCAATTACGATAATTTTGCCAAGTGTCTTAAACAGAAAGGAGCAACTATGTACGGGGCTGAATGGTGCGGACACTGCAAGGAACAAAAAGAGGCATTTGGAGAATCATTTAAATACGTGAATTATATTGAATGTCCAAACAACCAAGCTCTTTGTGAACAGATGGGGATAGAAGGATACCCAACTTGGATCATAAATGGAATACATTATGCTGGTACGCAAAGTCTAGAAACTCTGAGTTCATTAACTGATTGTAATTTAAAGTAATTTATCTATTCCCTCGCACCTGCAACAAAACCTAATCTACTAACGATTCCATCGCTTCCAATCAGACTACTCTCTAATACGGATGGACCAGACCAAGAACAAGATTTTTGATAGCAGGAATTTCTAACATTACAACCGTAAAAAATATTAACTTTCAGATTGCCTGTTGGGGTTCTGCCTATTTTTACTTTATATTTTGATACCAACCTGGAAACTTCCGACGGTAGAGATTCAGGTATTCTCATATAACTCTGACACACGCCCTCTTTTTTAATCTGTAATTGTTTGAATAATTGTTCTAGAATTTGATTAACGGTTGTGTATCTTGGAATATCTTCAAATCTTTCTGAACTTTTATAAGGACGAATTTTTATGAGTGCTTTAGACATACTACAATCAGGTTGGTAACAATTTCCACCCATATTACAAAAATGAAAAGTTTCTAAATCGTTATCACTGAACACTAATTTTCCGACTACAGTTGTTCTGAAAATCGGCGACCTATCGACAGAATACAAATCTCTTACATAATTTTGGCAAATGCCGTCTTCAATTATCTGTGAATTTTCCAATAGACCTACAAGGATTGCGTCCATTACCATGACTACATTTAATTATTGCATTTTATTTGTTAAAAAGCATTATTATATCATTTAAAATCGTAACAAAGAATTAAAAATAAAAAAAGTTACACAAATTCGTAACTGACGCCAACTGATGCACTGATTTGTATTTGTCCTGGTGATATTTCTGTTGGTGCTGCTGCTACACCTGCCGCTAGATTTTCTTTCATCGCATAATAAGGTGTTACCCAGACTGAACTTTCACTTGCACGATTGACTTTAGTTATACTTATTCCTAAACCACTTGCTATGGCATCAGCCTTTTCCTTCGCATTCTTTCCGGCTTCTGTTAGAGCTTGAATTCTCATTTGTTTTTCAACTGTATCAGAAAGACCGAAAACAACGTTATCGACCCTATTTGCACCGTTTGAAACAGCAATATCTATTATCTCTCCCGCTTTGTTTATGTCAGTCAATTTTATCTTGAGAATGTGTATCGTTCTGTAACCCTTATTCACATATTCTCTCTTAATATCGTCCCATTCTCTTATTTGCTGCAGACTGTACTGTGTTGTTTGGATGGATTTAGATGTTATCCCCTTTAAGGATAAACCATTCCTGATGTTTTGCATTATCGCCGCATTTTGTTGTTGAGAGTCAGAAGCTTTATCTGCATCAGTCTGTGCACCCACGTAGATATCTACTTTGTCTGGATCTACATAATTAGTGTAAGTCCCTGTAACATCGATAAGGTTCGTTACTTCTCCGCTTTCAGAAGCTGCTCCAAGAATCTTGAAATCCTTTGGGTAAGTTACTTTTTCAATCGTTCTAGTCTTGTTAAAGGAAATGCCTAAGCCCAGTAAGGATACAACTAGTATCGCTATCAACAATATTTTTATTATTGCCATAATCACCATTTAGAAATTTATCAGTTTAAATATGATATAGTTTTTATAGGGTAAAGATCAAATTTAATCTGAATGGTAAAGATGAATATAATCAACAAAAAAATTCTTAAAAAGATTTACAAACCGAGACTTAAATGGAGTCGTAAAGGAGATTTTGGACATCTGTTAGTAATCGGTGGGAGTAAGAAATATTCTGGTTCTCCTGCTTTCAATGCTTTAGCCGCTTATCGTTCAGGTGTTGATTTAGTTACTGTTGCTGCTCCGAGAAGGGCTGCAGATATAATCGCCTCCTTCTCACCAGATTTAATTACATATCCTCTTGAAGGAGATTACTTGAGTAAAAGTCATTTGAAGGAAATATTCTTACTAAGACAAAATGTTGATGCTGTTGCGATTGGTGGTGGTTTGGAAAGGAATATAGAAACTTTAGAAACTGTAATAGAAATTCTTGGAGATTTAACAATACCATGCGCCATAGATGCTGATGCTATACATGCAGTTATCAAAAACAAACAAATTTTAAGAAACAACTTTGTAATCACTCCACATTCGAATGAATTCTTTGTTTTAACTGGTATCAAGCCTGAATCCGATGTGAAAAAAAGAATTTTGGTTGTAAAAGAAGCTGCTTCAAAATTGGGTTGTATTATTGCTCTGAAAGGTTATGTTGATGTTGTTTCAGATGGCAAGAAGGTGGCAATAAACAAGACAGGGAACCCTTATCTTACTGTTGGTGGAACTGGTGATACTCTGACTGGTATTTGTGGGGCATTATTAGCTAGACATGTCAACCCATTCGAAGCTGCATGTGCTGCTTGCTATATTAATGGTTTAGCAGGGGACTTTGCTGCTAAGAAATTAGGAGAGGGATTAATGGCATCTGATTTGATAGATGAAATTCCTAATGTGATAAAGTTAAAATAAGATAATTTACAAAATATTGTCGTGATTATATGATAGTTAAGGTATATAGCACGCCAAGTTGCCCTTATTGTGATATGCTAAAGGATTTTTTGAAGAAAAACAACGTGAAATTTGAAGATATAGATGTTTCAAGGGACATCAAAGCGACTCAAGAAATGGTAGAGAAGTCTGGGCAAATGGGCGTTCCTGTAACAGAAATAAATGGGAAGATGATAGTTGGGTTTAATGTAACTGCTTTAAAAGAGGCTTTGAAACTAAAATAGGCGAGAATATGGTTGTTTATGACGTGATAATAATAGGCGCAGGTCCTGCCGGCTTGACCGCAGGCCTATACACTTCAAGAAGGAATATGACGACTTTAATAATCAGCAAAGGTTTGAGTGATCAAGTTACAGAAACTCCTCACATAGAAAATTATCCGGGTCTCAGAAAAATTAAAGGGTTTAAGTTAATTCAAATTTTTGAAAAACAAGTTAGGAATTTTGGAGTTGAAATAATATTTGAAGAAGTTGTAAAAATCATACAAAAAGAAAATGAATTCATAATTGAAACACCAAAAGAAAAATATCAATGTAAAACTTTAATTTTGGCTTTTGGAAAAGTCCCTAAAACTTTAAACGTTCCTGAGGAAAGAGAATTGACTGGAAGGGGTATTTCATATTGCGTAACATGTGACGGCCCTCTTTTCAAAAAAAAGAATGTTTGTGTTATAGGTGGGGGTAACGCTGCTTTAGATGCTGCTCTTTATTTGAGTGGTATAGCTCAGAAAGTTTATTTAATTCATAGAAGAGACGAATTTCGTGGTTTTGAATCTTTAGCAGAAGAAATTAAAAATAAGAAAAAAATTGAGATGGTTCTAAATCATACAGTAGTAGAATTCAAGGGCGAAAAACTTTTGAAATCTGTGATAATCGAAGATGTTAAAACGAAAGAGAGGAAAGAATTACAGGTTGATGGTGCATTCGTCGAAATAGGTTCTGAAGCGAAGACTGATTTTTTAAAAGAATTAGTAAAGCTTGATGATAGTAATTATATCATAATTAACGCAAACTGCGAAACTTCCCGTCCGGGTGTTTTCGCTGCCGGTGATGTAACTAACACACTTTTCAAACAGATTGTTGTCGCAGCAGGCGAAGGAGCAAAGGCTGGACTGAGTGCCTACAATTACTTACATGGTTTAGATTCTGAAATTGTTATTGATTGGGCTAAAAAAAAATGATGGTGGTTTTGTGGAATTACAACATTTTGCAGATGAATGGGGACCTGAAAAAGTTATCGAAACTTATGATTCAAAAATTGGAATGAAGGGTATTCTCGTAATTGATAATACTGCCCTAGGACCAGGAAAGGGTGGTATTAGAATGGCTCCTTGGGTTGATGTTTTTGAAGTCTTTAAACTTGCTAGGACAATGACATGGAAATGTGCACTTGCAGAATTACCATTTGGTGGAGCTAAGTCTGGTATAATTGCAGATCCAAGTAAGATTTCTAAAGAAAAAAAATTGGAAATCGTTCGTGCATTCTCACGTTCTTTGAAACCTGTTTGCCCAAGTATGTACGTCGCAGCTCCTGATATGGCTACCGGAGAAGTTGAAATGGAAGCGTTTGCAAAAGAAAATGGGTCTATGCAAGCATGCACAGGTAAACCGAAAGAGATGGGCGGCATACCCCATGAACTCGGATCGACAGGTTTTGGCGTATACAATTCTGCACTAGTAGCCGCCGAACACATTGGCTTAAAAATAAACGGAGCTAGTGTTGCAGTACAAGGTTTTGGTAATGTGGGTTCATTCGTATCAAAATTTATTACAGAAAAGGGGGCTAAGTTAGTTTGTGTATCAGATTCTGATGGATGCATCTACAATGAAGATGGCTTAGATTTTGAAAAATTAAATCAAATTAAGAATGAAACCGGAAGTGTAAAAAATTATAAACCAGGGAAAATTTTGAATAATGAAAGATTGTTTGAATTAAAATTGGATATTTTAATCCCAGCGGCAATCCCAGATGTTATCACAAATAAGAACGTGGATAAAGTTAAATCTAAAATCATCGTTGAAGGTGCTAACATACCGATTGCTCCAGAAGTTGAAAGAATAGTTTATAAAAAAAATATACTAGTAGTTCCAGATTTTGTTGCAAATGCAGGTGGAGTGATATCATCTTATGTGGAGTATATCGGTGGGAATGAAAAGGACATGTTCAAAATAGTGGAAGATAAGATAAGGAGAAACACAAAAATAGTTTTAGACCGAGCGGAAGAAAAGAAAATGTCACCGAGAGAAGCAGCGATGGAAATTGCCAAAGAAAGGATAAAGAATGCGATGAAATAAAAATGATCATATGAAAGTTGCTGTTGTTAGCTTCAAGAAAAGAGTTGTAGAGAAACAATTGCCAAAATACGGCTTAAAACTTAATAAAAAAAATCCTGATGTTGTAATTTCTTTTGGTGGGGACGGAACAGCACTATACGCAGAAAGAATCTACCCTGGAAAACCTAGAATTATGATTAAAAGCAACGATGTTTGTAAAAAATGTAAGGAACATGACTTCACAAAAGTATTAACTGCACTAAGAGATAAAAAATTCAAAATCGTAGAGGAAATTAAAGTCAAAGGAATTGTCAATAAAGATTCTAAGAAAAAGTTAATCGGGTTGAATGAAATCGGTATCCATCATAGAATTCAAACAAAAGCTATAAGATTAAGAGTGAAAGTCAATGGTAAAATAATCGAAAATGAAGTCATAGGAGATGGTATTTTAGTAGCGACCCCATATGGTAGCACCGCTTATTTTTATTCAATGACTAGAAAAAAATTCTCAAGGGGGTTAGGCATAGCATTTAACAATCCACATAATAGAACGAAGAACTTAATCGTGAAGGATAATTCTATAATAACAGTTGAGGTTCTCAGAGGCGACGGTTTAATGACGGCAGATAACAATGAGAGGATAATTGCAATTAAAACTGGGAATATCATAACTATAAGAAAATCTAGAGAAAAAGCAAGAATAATTGAGTTGAAGGGTAAGAGAAGATTAACTGTATAAGATTTATTATATTAAAAATCATTTTATTGGTATGAAACTCCCCATAATCATCGTCAACTTCAAGTGTTATGAACAATCAACCGGAAAAAAAGCTGTACAATTAGCAAAAATATGCGAATCTGTTGGAAAAAAATACAGGGTTAACATAGCCGTTGTTCCTCAGTTAACTGATATTTCTTTAATATCAAAAGAAGTTAAGATACCAATATTATCTCAACATATAGATCCTATTGAACCGGGTGCGTTCACTGGACACACTTCACCTTTTTCAGTAAAAGATGCTGGTGCTATTGGAACTTTGATAAATCATTCAGAAAGAAAATTAAATTTAGATGAAATTGAGAAACGTGTTAATTCCGCAAAAAAATATCGACTTGAAACAGTTTGTTGTTCTGCGAATGTTGATGAGAGCAAAGAGATTGCTAAATTTAACCCTGACTTGATTGCATACGAACCACCAGAACTCATCGGCACTGGCATACCCGTATCTAAAACAAAACCTGAAGTGGTAACTCAAACAGTCGATGAAATAAAAAAAATTAATGCAAGTATAAAGGTACTTTGTGGTGCTGGAATAACAAACGGGGAAGATGTTAAGAAGGCTCTGGAACTGGGAACTTATGGTGTATTACTTGCTTCTGGTGTTGTAAAGGCTCAAGATCCTAAAGCAATCCTAGAAGATATGGCAAAGGTACTAGTTTAGGTTTAAGATATTTTACACAGGTAATTCTGTTTTTCTTCTCTTTAAGCCTGATCTTAATTTATGCATGATCCTGGACAATTTGCCCTTGGGAGTATAAGTTTCACCTATAAGTTTGTTACCAAGCTTAATTAATTCTTTACTCGCCTTTGCTTTTGGTTTTAAAATAACCACAGGTGTTTTTGAAGCCAAGCTTCTATTCACATTCTTATCAAACGGTATAGAAGCTATAATCGGTAATCTCGTCAGTTGCTCTATTTCAGTTGGTGTCATTTCATATTTCTTCTTATTTACCATGTTTAATACAATACCTATCGGTTTAATCCCTAGTTCATTCACGACTTCCTGGCATCTTATGATATCCATAACGCATGGGACGTATGGGGTTGTGACAAAAAGTACTTCATCACTTGCTTTCAATGCAGCTAATGCTTCTCTTCCTAACCCTGGACTGGCATCTAAGAAAATGAAATCGTTCTTGCTGAAAATTTTTCTCAAGTTATCCTTTAATTGTGTGATATCTATTCCTTCTAAATCACTCAAGGAAAGAGATGCTGGAATAACTTTCATTCCGGTGAAATGTTCGTAAATGGATTCCTCTATACCTGATTCCCCTCTTAAAACTTTGTTCAAAGTTGAAGGACAATAATACATACCCAAGTAGAGACCTATATGAGAAGTGGTGATGTTGCAATCCACTACAGTCACGTTCTTTTTGAGATGATGAGCTAAGACTGTACCAAGGTTTAATGCCAAAGTTGTCTTTCCAACCCCACCTTTACCGGAAACTATACCGATAACCCTAGTCAAATGCTGCCACCATTTATTGATTATTATTTTAGGTTAATAAATTATTCTTGCTTGACTTATTTTAATAATATCTTTATTTGTGTATCTTTTTTTCCGTTTTCCTAAGGAATTGATTAACTAAAGAAAATATAAAGTAATAAATAAAACCTAACATATTCAGAAATATAATACCAAACATCAACGCAAAATAGTCAGTTTTACCCATTGCGGCTTTTCTGGCATAGAAGTCTAAAGTAAACAATAATAAAAGCATATCTATGAAAACTGTGCATATTAAAATCAATAAAATTGTTTTCAATCTATCACTCATTTAATTATAAAATTTATAATAAGAAAGTTATTAATTAATTTTTTTGTTGGGTTTCTGTTTTTTCTTCAGTCTTAGCTTTTGGTTTAACAATACCTCCTAGAAGACCACTTGTTTCTTTCTTTTTCAGGAAAGGCATGCCTGTCCTTGGATTTTCCATGACTTCAAAACCTTTAGGCAAATCACTCAACGCTTCAACAGGATCCTTAGAAAAATAGTACAACCTATTCTTTCCCCTTAATTTCATGTGAAGCCAGAATTCATTTCCTTTTTTTGATTTGTATATGTAAGGACCAAATAATCCCATAATTTATATATGGATTTACTGAATTTAAGTTTCTGTTTCACTCAGTGCCCTTAAAAGTTTTGGCCTTTTTTCTTTTCCTTTTATTTTTTTCAAGAACAATAGTGAAAGCAGAAGTATCAATCCAATAAACAAGATGATTATAATTATCATAATCGGGCTAAAAGCCGGTAACTGTACTTTTATGCCAGCGACGGCAAGCTGATAGACTGCATCTTCTAGATATTTTTTAACTTCTGCTAATTTATTCTTCGCATCCTCGTATTTTCCTTGTTGATAATATCCCTTTGCTATCTCCAAGCCTATCTTTGCTTTATCTAAAGTATCTTGGGGAATTTTAACGTCTATGCCCTTTAAAACAGCAGAATCGATTTCGCTTTGAATCTCTGAAATTATATATTCATAGTTTAGAATCGTTTCATAAATTCCCTCTTCTATTGATGGTAATAACGAAATTATTTGTAATTTGATGCTTCTTTCTTCTTTGGTTTCATCACTCGTAGCCACAAAATCAAATGGATATTCGCCAACGGGGGTCGTTTCTGGAACATCGACAGAAATCAAAAAAATAGCAGATTCTTTTGGTAATAATTTGAAAACCTGCTTAGGGTTTATTTCAATTTCTACAAGGCTTGTTGTTGATATATAGAATTTAATATTATTTAACGAGACGTTCCCAATGTTTTTAACTAAAATGCTGAATAATTTAGATTCTCCTTGTGTTATATTTACTTTTTCTGGATATTCCAAACCAATCTTTGGTATCCCAACTTCTTCGGCAACAACAGGAGCTGGAGTTGGGACTGGTCTAGCTGGAACAGATGGTGTTATTATGTTCACTGGCGGGGGGGTATATGGATAAACAACCATAAAAGATCCCCATCTCTCTACTGTTCTGCTATCATAAGGCACTTTTACTTTTATGTAGTAAAGACCAAGGTATGGCGGGAGGAAGGAGACAGTATAAGTTCTCCTCATGCTTGATTTTAACACAGTTTGTGAATCGTAGTAATAAGCCATTTCCTGAAGTCTACTTTGATTATTCCAATAAACTCTAATTTCTATTTTTTCCGTTAAAGTAGTACCTCCGACGTTTGTGAATTCTGTGGTTATATTCTGAATCTGCGTAAAGTTGATGAACTCTTCATAGAATAAAGCTGTAATTTCACCTTTGAGTGTCTCCTTCACTCCTACTGTGACATTTGCCATCGGGATAAAACCAGTAAATCCCTTGGGTGAAAATTTGTAGTAAATGATGAAGGACGCCAATAAAAGGGTTAAAATTACGGACAAAAGAATTGTTCTCATAATATTTAATTGGATTTTTATCAATAAATTCTATCGTTCGTAAATAACCCAAGATACGAGTAGAACAAGTATTACAACTATTAACCAAAAAATAATTCTTGTAAAACTTGGTGATACTCTTTCCGTTTTTGTTATTGGAACAGTGAAATTTTTTGTTTCGCTGACGGACTCGTTAATTGATCCTATAACTATTCTTGTTTCTTCAGGAGCTTGCCCTAATACGTTGACTCTAAAATTAAAGTTTTTTTCTTGAAAGAAAGAAACTCCTCTATCAATCTTACCTGCAATCATATTCAACGTTATCTCGTAAACTCCAGGATCTATGTTCTCTGGAGGTATGGCAAATACCTTCACTGGCAAAGCATTGACGTAGGTATCTTGTAGTCTTATGACCTCTGAACTCGTGATGTTATCATCTAAGACAAATTTTTTTGGTTCTACTATAATAATCCAGTCTTTTGGTGTGATTTTTTCTTCAAGTCCTATTTCTGTAGGCTCTGAGCCCCAAAAAAGTATGCCAAACTCTGCGATTTGTCCAGGTTCCATCTCCAAATAATTCTTTTTCTGTAAAGTACCTAATGCTTTTACGTCTGGAATAAAGATTATCAAAATAATAACAAACAAAATTTTTTTCAACATGTCGAAGAATAGTTCCCGCATATATACACACTCCCAATGTAGTAACCAGCGTCAACTGGTGGTACAGAAAGCCAATAATAAGTCGTTAGGTTTTGATTTTGAGGTAAACTTTTGTTTAAAGAAGCATAGGAATGGGTCATACTGTATGAGGTTGTATAACTGTTCGTGGTATTGCTCCAACTTAAATTTCCTACTGCTATAGTAGAGCTGTAAGTAACGTTTTGTAAGTCAACTCCCTTAATCCAGAGGTTTAAAGGACAATTTCCTTTATTAGTTATGTTGTAAAAGTTTTGATTGTTGTAGGTTGCATTGTTATAGTTTGTGTTCGGACTGAGTGAACCAAAATCTATTGAAGCCCAAGCTAACCCTATATCTTCTGTACATGGCATTATATAAATTGTCGCATTTCTTGTGTTATTCTGTTGAATTTCCGGGAAAGAAGAATTAGATAGTATCCCGATTTTCCAAATTGTGTCTGTATAACCAGTAGCGTTTATTACCCAAGTAAGATTGCAGAATTCGTTTGCGTATAAAGGATTCGTAGTACAAGGTTTCATTGCTAAAGCAGGACTTTCTTGAACATAGAATGGTCTATCTCCTTGTGTTGTGTTTATTTCTGTATCCGGGTTAACAGAAGAGGCATTATATCTTGCAATTCCGTATATGTTTCCGCATGGACCATCTCTACAGATAATTGTAGCATTTATTAAAAGGGTGTTATTTTGAGTAATATAAGTTGTTTTGGTCGGATCTGGTTCGATTAACTGAACTTCTAGATATCCTGAAAGATAACCAAGATAGTATTGAACGTAATCTTCTTTCAAAGTTCCTTGGATTGAATGGTTAGTATTGTTTATTCTTATTCTTACTGCATTGTCCGAAGAAACATAATTTGCTAAGTTTTCAGTCTTATTACACCAAAGCATAGTAACTTCATTTGCTGCTAGATTAGCGGTTTGACAATCAGTTTGGTTCCATTTTCCTGCATTCCAATTGAAGATTTGCAAACTGTAAGTAGCTGCAACCGTAGAAGTGAAATTTATATTCGTATTTATGAATGTTAACGTTCCTGAAGATACCTGTGAGGAGTTGTGCCAAACATCTACTCTGTATTGGTCACCATCTTGTGATTCAGAAACATCGTATGTTAAACCTTCTCCTAAAACATTCAAATCATTAATATTGCCAGAAGGCGCTTCACCGTAGGCAACGTAAGGAGCACCAGACTGATTGTATTGAACTGTGGGGTCGAGAAAGTTGCTTGTGTTCGAAGTGCTTTCATCAATTATGCATATAATTACAATAAAAAAAGAAACTATAGCTAATAGCAATCCAATTTTTGCCAAGGCTTTTTTACCCAAACATGGAAATAACATAAGAATATTTTTTATTATTTTATTTAAACCCATTTTCCCGTTAATAATTAGAAAATATAGAAATAAGTTTTAAAAATAAATAAGTCTTAAAAATAAAAAAGGCTTGAAAGCAATTAGCTTACTAGGTTTATGATCCTGCTTCTATTGTCAACCAACTCGAAGCGAGCCATCCACCGGGAACTCCTTCTGGAATCCATGCATCAAAATCTAACTGGAACTCGTCTCCTGGGCGCAAAACACCTGTTCTCAATGATTGCTCATCGTTACTAAGGTCACATAAATCAAATGGAGTGTTTCCTGAATTCCTTCTGTCATATCTGTATATGAGTATTTTCTGACAAGTCCTGTGAACTGCAACACAATGTCCTCTAAGTGGGCCAGTCGATGTAAAGTTTAATATCCCCCAGTCGTTTGCAGTCTGAGTTACAACTCCTCCTGAAATTGGGTTTCTTGTATCAGCTTGACCTATATCGGCTTCTGTCTCTATCATAAATTTTGAGTTGGTGCTGTTACAGCCAGCAGTTGTATTTATCTCGCTGCCGTTAACAACGTAAAATAGGTAGTTACCTCCATCTGTAGCATTCCTGTAATAACCCCAAGTTATTGGTGAATCTGTGTTATTGGGTACTGAATAAGCGGGACCTTGTACTCCTGGTCTTACGTGAGTAATGTTCCATTCGAGTCTATCTACATGGTAATAATCATAGTTTGCTCCTGGATCAGCAGGTGTATCGTTTTTTTTGACGACTATGACACCACCTGAAGAATAATAGGTCGGATCGCCTGTATTAATCGGATAAGTTGCCTCAGTAGTTAGAGTATCTGCGTATGCGTAAACTTTATTTATACTGTTAGAACCCGTATTTTTGACTAACAAAGTCTTTACTTCTCCTACAGTTCCGGGAGTTATAGTAGCACTCCAAGTAAGATTTCTTGGTAATACGCTTATTTCTGTCATGGCTAAAACGTTTACAGTTACGTTGGTTTGGTTTGTAGTATTTGCTGCTAAGACTAATGGTATTTTGGCATTAAAAGCTATCAAAACAGCTAAAATTGCCGCTAAAGCTATTCCAATTAACAATCCTTGTTTATCTCTCATCGTTCTCTTATATATTAATGTTTAATTCCATATTTAAACTTTATCGATAAACATTTATGATAAATTTATCGTATTTTAATTAGACGACTATAACAATATTGAGGAGAAGTTTATTGAGCCAAGCGACGTGCCAACTTGACGGTTTTCCCAAAAAAGAGATATTTTAATAACCCAATATAATATCAATGCCAACAGTTTTAGAAATAACGAGTTTCACCTTGTTAATAATTTGTGTAAGTCTTTTAAGTTTGGTTATATACTTACTCTGGCTAGTAAAAAGAAAATTATCAAAAGAGGGTATGTTTTATGAGATATTTACATTGTTATTGTATTGTAACGTTTCCATTGAAGCATATGCACTCATGTTCAGTATTTTTTCATTATTTGCTGTAAATTTGTCGAAGAACACTTTATTCTCAATGATACTATATATACCATGGATATTCTTCGCTTTTTTCATATTTAAGGTGGCAAGAAAGATCTGGAAAAGTATAGAAGAATATGGCTTAACGTAGGCATTTCAATCTTAGCTATTGTTGAATTTTTATGGAATGAAAAAATAAAAGTTTCTAAGGTAAAGTATAATAATGAAAAAAATAAAGTTTCTCGTTTTTTTATTTATTTTTTTAACGTTTACAGCCCCAAAGGCACTTTCTGAAAAGGAATATTCAGTCGGAGTATCCCCCCCATTGATAGATCTTAGTGAAATCTACCCTGGGTCATCTAAACCAGTAAGTTTTTTTATCTTAACAGTTTCTGATGAAACACTACTCGTTTATCTTGAACCGAGAGAGGCATTGATGGATTTTTTCGAAAACCCAAATTACAAGGATGATATAAACAGTTATTCCGAAGAACCCACGGCAGGTTGGATACAAACTTTTTCTAACCCAGTGGAATTGAAACCTGAGGGTGAAATACCAACTTTAAGTGGGACGATAAGAGGATGGAGAGAAGTAAATTTCCTGCTTAACGTACCAGAAAATGCTGAACCCGGCTATCATTTGGTTAGAATTTTTCCGAAGCCAGCTTTGCCTACGGGAGCAGCTGGCCAAGTGGGAGTTCAAATATCTGCAGTAACACCTATTACGTTATTTTTTAGAGTTAATGGCAATGCCATCAGGCAGGGAAAAATTTTGGACATAACTACAGGCAGATACATAGGGGATAACTTAGAACTTTTGATTCATTTCATGAACACAGGAACGGTCACAGTTTCTGCTAAGACAAACAGTATAAAGGTTTATGATGAAAATGGGAATTTAAAAGCAAGCTTAGCTTCAGAGACAAAAAAAGTCAAGCCAGGAGAAAAACAAATCCTAACAGCTTTGTTGTCGTTGAATGGTATAAAAGAAGGGGAATATCTTGTTTCCTCTAATGTTAATTTCATAACAGGCGATACACAAAAAAATTCTACGATAAGAATTTATCCGGAATCTATGCCAGTACCTACTGCTGAAGTTGTAACCAAGCCATTTGAGACCCCTATCTGGGTTTTAATATTAATAGCTTTACTGATAATCTTTATAATCTATAGGCGAATGCATGAGGAGGATTAAAAAAATAATTTTTATCTTATTTTTTGTTTTAGTCCCAATAATTGTAGTTTGGGGTTATTCCCCTGAACCTAAGCAATTTGTCATAAACCAAACGTTTGATACGTATTCCAACCCATTTTTTAATTATGAGATAACAAAATATCCTTCTAATGTTGAGATAATTTCTGAATCTAAAGGGCAAAAACTAACAATAGGTTTTGTAACGGATCCTTGGAATCTCAACTTTGGGATACTATATCCGGGAAGTTATGAAAAGAGACATTTGTCGATCTCAAACAATGAAAATAACAAAGTAAGAGTCAATTTCAAAGTTTACGGAACCGTAAAACCGTTGATAAGTTTTAATAAAAATGATTTTATTTTGTTGCCGAAAGAAACGGTTTATATAGATATTTTTCTTAATACTACAGATAAAACAATACCTGGAAATTACACAGGAGAAATAGATGTCAAAGTTAAAAAATTAAGGGCTGAATCTCTAAATTGGATTTTATAGGTGAAAATATGAAAAAAACTCTTGTTCTAATTTTTCTTCTATTTTTTATTCCTATTGCTTCAGCTGGAGTCATAAAAATCGGAGTTAAAACGGAGTTAAAGGGGGAAATAAGTGCATTTTTTTATAATGCATCAAACGGCGTTTTAAAAATGAACCCAGAGTTTTACAATTCAGGGAGCGTGCCATACAAAGCTAGAGCTAGACTCAGTATTGTGAACTCAACTGATGTTATATTTACTGGTTGGAGCAAAGAAGAAACATTAATGCCAGGTGAGAGAAAAAGTTTTGAGATTTATTGGTATACTCCGAGTACGGGAAACATAGTTGCTAAGCTCAGATTTTACTATGGGAAAGAAACGATTGAACGTGAAGTGAAGTCCAAAGTCGTAAATACTCAAACATCAGAAGACGTTTTTCTTATAAAAAACTTTAGAACTTACGATGATTCTATAAAGTTCCAAATCAGAAGTACTGAACCATTAAAAAATGTGATAGTTATACCAAATAATTACATGATGGGTTGGTTGTTTGAACAAAATAAAATTGAAAATTTGGATGAAAATAAAAACACCGAAGTTGTCATACCGTATGAATCGAGTGTATGGTTTTCACATAATGTAACTATTGACGTCGTCACAGAAGATGGAAAATTTTATTCTACCCTCACATTCAACCTTCAGAAAGAAAGGGGTTTTGAAAAGTACGCTCATTACATAGCAGACAGGTTTAACTTGCTTTTCAACCTCTGATTTTTCATATGGAAATCACATGGCTCTTTTTTATCTTATATGGATAACATATGTGTATAACATATGGAAAAATAAATAATGTATAAAAACAAATATTAAGTGTGGAAGAAACTAATTTAGAGAGTAAAATCATAGATTTATTGAGTAAAAACCTCCTGTCAATCTCACAAGTCGCTAAGACCCTTGATATAAGGAAAGATATAGCTTCCGGCTATTTAGAAACACTTAAACAGCAAGGAAAACTTGAACTGTTTGTCGTTGGAAAATCAAACGTTTACACTGTACCTAGAAAATCTAATACGAAGATTGAAAAGCCGATAAGAAAAATTGGGATAGTTTCTGGGAAGGGTGGAGTAGGAAAAACGGTTGTTACGATAAATCTAACATCAGCTTTAATGGAATTTGGTAAGAACGTAATAGCAGTTGACGCCGACATAAAGATGTCTTGTCTTGGTCTACAACTAGGAATGTATTATTTTCCGATTACTTTGAACGACGTTCTAAAAAATGACGCGAATGTTTTAAATGCAATATACATTCATTCCTCAGGAATTAGGATAATACCTGCCTCTATTTCTGTAGACTCAGTTGATCTTTCTGACATTAATACAACTTTATCTTCTCCTCATTTCGAAAATTCCTTTTTGTTAATAGACTCTTCACCAGGATTGGAGACTAACACTATACAAGTATTGAAGGCTTGTGATGAAGTTATTCTCGTCACTTTGCCGGAAATTCCCTCTATAACTGATGTAATTAAAATGAAAGATGCATGTGAAGATATCGGAACAAAACCTATAGGTATCATTGTTAATAGATATAGAAAACATGAAACAGGTCAAATAAACCCAAAGGAAATAGAAAACGCTTGCGAACTTCCTGTCTTAGGGGTTATACCGGAGGATAAAAATATAAGAAAAAGTATCCATAAAGAAATGCCCGTTGTATTCTTCAACCCTTATTCATCCTCATCCATAGCTTTCAGAAAAATAGCTGCAAAAATACTCGGTTTCGATTACACCCCGCCTCCACTTTTCCACGTAAAGAAATTATTTTGGGGCTTGAAAAGATGAAAAAAATTTTATTTTTAGTTCTAATTTTAATATTTTTTATTTGTATTCAGAAAGTTTCAGCAGAGCCTATTCTGACAAACGTATCTTTACAACCAGAAAATGTTTGGTTCGGCGAAGATGTCTCAATTTCTCTAAATTGTTATGATTCTGTTAACACTATAACCAAAGTTTATGGAAAGATGATCAGCCCTATATTGAGTGAGAATCTCATATTTAATTTTGAAGGTAATGATCGTTACACATTGAAATTAACAAGTCTTTATTTTGATCCTAGTAAACCCCCAAAATACACCTTTTCCATATACTGCGAAAATAATAATAATCAGACTAGCAACACTTTAGTAAACTTCAACGTTTCTCAACTTGTGGTCACTGTATCATCCGTAACAAATCCTGCTTATATTGGGGATATCGCCAAATTGGTTATTTCAATCGAAAAAGACGGTTCGTCGTTGTATACTGAAGGCATAAACTTTAACTTAAAATTGGGAGGACAAAGCTGGTCTAAAACTTCTTTTTACGACCCGGGAACTGATAGCTGGATGATAAAGTTTAACGTTCCAAGCGTTTTAGGAACGTATGATGTAGATTTAGAAATAAACGCTAATTTAGAAAAATATAATCCCAAAAAAATAACACTTAAATCTTCAATGGAAGTCAAGGATACGGTTGAATTTAAAATATTGTCTATAGATAAAACTGAGGTTCGCCCAAAAGATGTCATCACTGTTTCCATTTCTGCTTCTGAGAGGGGCAACAATATAATATTAAGTAAAAATTATCTAACCTTCCAGATAGGTTCTAAAGTTATAGATTCAGATAAGGTAAGTATAACTTCAGCTGGGAATTATTTCAACACGAAAATAGAGATGCCTGATTTATCCCCTGGTTCATATGATTTAAAAATCATATTGAATTACGCAAACAATTCCATAACACAAAAAAAGAGTGTTGATTATGTTGTGCCGATTTCTGGAAAATTTGTTGATTTAAGTAACAATGGGGTAAATGTTGAAATAAAATTTTTAATTGATGATGTGGAAAAGAAGAGTTTGACGACTGACAGTTCTGGTTCTTACACAGGTTACATAGTACCTGGAACTTATACGATACAATTAAAATTTCCTCAGTCGACTCTTTATCTTTATAACATAAAAATTAGCGATTTTAACGACCCTGTAAAATATTACTTTCTTGAGACAGATGTGACGGGGATAAAAAGTGTCGGTTTGTTTATTTATGAGGTTGCCTTATCGCATTCTAAAGCTAAGGTTGTGATAAATTACGACGAAAAAAAGATACCTACAGAAAAAAACCTTGCTGTTTATAAATGCAGTGAATGGAACTCGGAGAGTAAAACATGTAATACAGATTGGGAAGAGCAATCTGCAACAATAGACACAATCAGGAATACAGTTACCATTGAAACAAGCAGTTTGTCTGCTTATACTGTTGGAATAAAAAAATCCTTATACCTGGATTTTAGTTCCGAAAAAAAGATTTTCAGTATAAAAGAATTGATAAAACTAAGAGGAGTAGCCAGAGATGAGAGTGGGGGGTTTGTCCAAGATGTTTTATTGAATGTTGATGACAATGGATTTAACATTAATGCGTCTGCCTACTCTGGCAGTAACGGGGTTTTTGTTCTGGAATTTTTTGCCCCAGAAGAAGAAGGTTCTTACACTCTTTCAGTTGAAGCTGAAAAGATTCCTTACTTGAGTTATAGCAAGAACTGGGACTTTCAGGTAATAAAGAACAGAGAAATATCACTCGTTACACCAGACACGATTAGAGCGAAAAAAGGTGAAAGCCAAACTTTACAATTTTCTGTTGTCAACATAGGACAGGCAGATATTTCAGATTTATCTCTTTCATTAACAGGTTTGCCCGAAAATTATTTTAGTTTACAAAACAAAATCAACGAGTTAAAAATTGGGCAAGAAGTCAAAATTCCCGTTAATTTCAAAATACCACAAGATGCGAGTGAATCAACTCTAAGCATAACATTCAAAGTAAATTCAAGTGGAGTTTCGAAAGAAGAAATAATAGGGTTTACGATATTTAGTGAAAATGTTACTGCACCAAGCACAAACCAAAAAACTTTTCCTACATTCAGGTTTCCGACTGCTCAGATTGCCTTGCCCGTATCATCTTCTGATATAAGTTATGCATTCATTTTTTGTGTCATGATTGTTTCAATCGCATATTTCTTGAAAAAGAGTAAAAATTGGAGAACAAAAGAAAGAAAGAATGTAAAAAATGTACTTTCGGACATAAAGGGAGAGATAAGAAGAAAAAAGACAGTTAATCTTACACAAAATTTTAATCAAACCGTAGAAAACATGGAAGAAAAAACTAGGAATAAAAATAATGGTAAGTAAATTATCTTAACTTCTTTTCTATCTTTTTCAACTTCTCTTCTACACTCTTTTTCATTTCTTTGTAAGCGACATTACTGATAATACCTTCTTCCTTTTCCTTATCAAGAACTTCTAGCATCCTCAATAATTTTTCCTTTTCTTTAGCGAAATCCTCTTTAGGTTTCTCTTTTGTCCTTTCGACAAGTTTCCCTATAGGAATTATGTATGGCCTTAAAGACGGCAACATTTTCATCCTTCTAAGGAAGAATACAGTAATCGTGATAGAAATTACTAAAACTAAAATTATTAAAATTGACCATGAAGGGAGGGGTAGAAGTCCTTTAATTTTTAGGAGTTCTAATTTGCTCAATAAATCTCTCGCTTTACTGAGTAAATTCTTTGCATTTGCTATATTTTCCAGGGCATCCTCGGTCTTGCCATTCTTTAAATTATTCTCCGTGAGATTTATTTGAGTTTTTATTTCATCGACATACAACAACACGCCTGAAACATCCTTTCCTTCTCTCTCAGCGACTTTTACATCCACCATTAGCTCTTGTAAATCCTCTTTAATTTTGTTTAATTCATCTTCTAAAAGTTCTTCCAAAGATTGGAATATTGTTATAACGGCGGGTTTTTGATTCGACACGACACCAGACATTGCAATTAAAGTTATCCTATGTTCCCCTAATTGTGCGTTTTGAGGAATGTTGAAATTGATTAAAAATACAGCGGATTCATCGGACTTTAAATTTTTATAACTCTCTGGAGTTATGTTGAACCATATTGTCGGTATGCCAATGATGAAGAAACTTACATTGTTTAAATCCACCTTTCCCGTATTCCTTATAGTTACACTTTCTATCATCGTCATTCCTCTAACCAAGCTTATGTTAGTTCCATATTTTTCTATTAAGATGTCTGCAGAGATTTTTTCGGTCGGTGTCGGTTTCGGCTCAACAGCCGCTCCCGTGGGAACGGAGGGATAATAAGGATAAGTTATGGTTGTTGCAGGGACTGTTGTTGTAGTTATGTTTATTTGTTGAGATAATACAACAAAAGTTGAATTCGCGACGAGTGGGGCTTGGATGTTATCATATATCATCCTCAGATTTAGAATATAAGTTCCTAAAGGTTGATTGGAATAAATGTATGCCTGTTTTGTAACAGTTTGATTGGTCAAAGCCGGCGTCAAAGCCCAACCAGATTCTTGATAGTATGTCGTATTTCCAGAAGACACCCACCACTCCAAATTAACATCCTGTGAAACTTCACCCTTATTTTCGATTGTTATCGCAAAATCCAAGTAATCACCTCGTTGCACTTCATTTTCTAACAAGTCGAGCCAAATGTCGTACGGTCCACCTCGAGCAACTCTGAATGCTTTGAGTTTGAGAGTGCTGAGTTCATTCTGACTCGCGTTTAAAACTGCGAGAAACATGCCTGTAGGTGTAGTACCAGGCATAGCATAGCTATAAGTGTAAAACCCTGTAGTCTGCTTTGTCATTTGGGATAGGGAAGCAGTAAAATACAGATTGCCAGCGGGGTCATTCACAGTCAAATTTATTGAAGTAGGGTCAACAGGCCTTCCTTCCCCATTGTAAACTAAGATACCAAACTTCATTACGTTATCTGGATACCAGACAATCGCCGTTTCTATGTCAGCAAATAAACCTGTAACTGTAACTGTCCTCGATAAAACCTGGAAACTAGCATTTGTTGAGATTTGCAATATTTTATTCGTGGTATTATCAAAATAGGTCGAATTTGAAATCAGAGTGTAAGTTCCCAACGGAGTATCTGAAAATAGAGAGAAGCTGGGCAATGGCGATATTATACCGTCCTGATTTGAAGTATGTACAGATAGATGAGTTACGTTTTGGTATGAATCTTTAATCGTAAATGTTGTGTTAACATTCGAAACTCCTGTACCACTTAAATCCCTGACAATGTAGTAAATTGAACCAGTGTCACCTTGATAGTACACACTCGTGAGTGTTGAAACTGAAACACTGAGTTTTTTATAAATCAGAAACGTTGCATTTTTCATTCCAGTGTTTCCTATATTGTCTTCTGTATAAACTGTTATATTATAATTTCCAGTTTGAGTTGTATTTCCCGACGAATAGAGGAAATACCAAGTGGTCAGGTTTCCACTTTCAGAAGTTTTGTTTAGGTTGAATTGACCTATAGTAGAATTAGGCTTTGTTATGTTAATTTTAGCCCATGATATTCCCGTCGAAGATCTGTCAGTGATGTTAACATAAATTTCTACATTGTTCTGTTGTTCAGTCTCATTCGGAACGATACTTATGTTTATAATCGGTTCGATGTAAGGGAGCAAACTTATTCTCAAAGTGCTGTTATCGGGGTTTGCATCTGTTTCAACAGCATCGATTATAAATGTTGAATTGTGCACTTGAGATGGCGCAGTAGTAACATTGTAAGTCACAGAAAAGACATGAGAATTCTGAGCGTTGATAGTGAAATTGGTTTCATTGACCTGTGTATAATTTCCTTGCTCAGGTGAAATTGTAAAATTAATGTAGATGTTTCCCCTGTTCGATACGTTAACCTCGCAAACCAAGCCTTCGGCGGGGTTTTGTGACCTCTGACAATAATCTGGCTGCATGCCCCAAGTTCTATTCGGAGAAATTGTTACTTCTAGAGTTAAATTTTTATAATTGTCATTTCCAGCAGAAACATTTACTATCCCATTATAAGTTCCAGCTGCATAACTTAAAGGAACAGTGACATTAACCATGACTGATTGATTCGAGTTAACTGCTAAACTAGAAATGCTGGAAGGGATGAATTCAACAGTGAAGTTTTGACAAACTATTCCAGAGTAACAATTAAAATTAATGTTTTGTAGTGCATCATTACCAATAGACAGGACAGTAAAATTACCTAAAGTTCTTTCCGTGCCGTCAGGGATAGTCCCCGAAACATTTATCTCAGTCACATTTATCGATGGGTTTGAAGTTACTGTCACGTTTATTGAAGTTCTATTTGTTCCGAGAGAATTATCGGGTTGCGTCCAGTTTGATGAGACGTTAATTAAAAAACTGCCAGGAACAGTGGCTTTGGGAATTGTTACGTTAAACTCTTTGGTGCAAGTGCTATTTTTGGTCAGGTTACCGCAAATCTCTAAACTTGGGTTCGAAGTCCAACCAGAAGGAAGAATTAAACTAATGTTGATGAACCTTGCACTTCCATTCCCTACATTAGTAGAATTGGCTTTAAACGAGAAAGTTTCATTACTTTGTTGTGTTATGTTGCGAGAAATATAGTTTGTTATATTGGTAGTTGTGCTAACATTGGTCTTTGCAGGAACTATCGTTTCTAGAGTAAAAGTATCAAACCCGTTGTTTTGTGTTGATACATTTATCGTTCCGTTGTAAGTTCCTGGAGTATAACCTAAAGGAACGGTGACGTTTATCGAAACACCCTGTCTTAATCTAACTGCCAAGCTTGTAATATCTTCAGGTATAAACCCAACGATAAAATTGTTACATACGTCTCCTGAAATACAAGAAAATGTGATGTCCTGTAATGCATCATTTCCGATTGAAGAAACAGTGAAATTGCCCACTATAGTCCAGATTCCATCTCCCGTTTCACCAGAAACTTTAGTTTCCTCGACATTTATTCTTGGGTTAGATTGGACGGTAACATTTACCTGAGTTCTATTCGAGGATATTGTGTTATCAGGATTTTTCCAAATTGCAGTTACGTTAATATAATAGTTTCCTGGTGTGGTGCCATTGGGAACTATTAAATTAAAATTTTTCGTACAGTAGTTATTCCTTTCTATATCTCCACATTCTTCTAAGGTTGTATTTGCGTCCCATCCGCTAAGCAATTCTAGGGTTATATTGGTAGAATAGGCAGTCCCATTTGCTAAATTCGTGGCATTTGCAGTTATCGTGAAACTATCATTGTAATATAGAGTCACATTGGATACGACTGGGTTTGAAGGTTCGGCCGCTATGTCAACGTAAGTTTGTGCTGGTTCTGTCGTAAAAGTATCAGTGTTGTTACCAAAATTCCCGTCTTTTGTTGCGTTACACACTAGAGTAGAATTTCCTTCTGTGCCAGGGGCAGTAAAATTAACCGAATAAGTCCCGTTGTTATGATCAGTTTTATTAGTTACTTCACTAGAATCATAGCTGCAATTTATTGTTGCTCCAGAGATCCACGAATCTTGTCTATAATTCTTCACGTATATATTTGCAAACACGATTGAGTTGACCATTGGTTTTTTATTCAAGATGATGACAGTAACATCCAAAACATCTGTGACGTTGAATGTAATAGTTGTCGAGTTTAGGTATTCCGTGTTGTTTGAGTAGGCTGTTAAATTGACAGTCCAAATCCCGATCGTTGCGTCATTAGATATGTTAAAAATACCTGTGAAGACTTTATCTTGTGTTTCATCCAGGACTATTGTCTGATCATCACTCGGAGAAGGAGTGCCCATATCGAAGGTGGCATTCATATGTCTTGTTAAATTATAAGCATCTCCAGAAAAGACATTGCCTGTTACCAGAACAGTTTCATTCCTATTATATATTGTAGCATTCGTGCTTGGTGTTATTTCTACGTACCATGTCTCCGGTAAATAATCCGTAATGGATATGGGGTTAGCGAGCATATTTTTAAGATCTTCAACAGCGTTTACGTACCATGTCTCGTTAAAGTAAAAAGCAGCCGTATGCGTTATTGAACCTCCAGCTGTTATGTTGGTCGAATTGAGTTGAATCCCGATTCTACCGAATGAGGAGTCATCAGTTAGCCAGAAATTCGCTGTCCCTGTCTGATTAACGTTTATAATACCGACGATACCGCTTGAAGTAGGGGCACTAGACGCCCAGCCCCAAGTGTTGTCAGACGGGTTCGTTTGGTTTTCTTGGTCAGTGCCTATACCGAATTTATATCCTCCAGACCATGCTCTGGATGCATCGAATGCCAATGCCCCAGCTTCAGTTGAGTTCCTCGTGATGTTTGAACTATCAATGTTAGTGAAGTTTTGTATAACCTTAATCCATGGGCTGTTCTTATAAAAGATGTATCTCTTAACGACGATGCCTTTTCCAGTAACGCTATCGGGATCATTCCAAAAACTCTCGTCACCCGTTTGTTCGACGATAATCCTTATTGGTCCTATCGAAAGGAAATTGGCTTTATTGCGTAGGTCGAACATGAAATTGTTTGTTCCGTTTGAATACTGCAAATACTCAAGAGTCTTGTCGTTTTCTACCAAATCCAACCCTGCATAAAGGCCAGTACCAGATTCAGCATAATAGAAACCAGAAGTGTTTTCACCTTTTGTAGTGTCAAAAATTAATTTATAATACGTGTTGTTTACGCTAAACTCGCCGTTACCTGTTAAAGTGCTATTATCATAAACTAAATCTGTACCATAATTTGCGTTAGATTTAGCGCCATTTTCCGCAGTATCATAGTATATTTCAAAGTATCTTACAGTATTTGGTTGTGTAGTTCCGTTTAGGAGGAAAACTAATGTTCCTATTGCGTTGTTCGCAGAACTATAAGCGATATCTTTATCAAACTGGCTCGGAACTTCATATAAAATATCCCCAGAAGAACTGTATTCAATGACTCTGATGGAGTTTTCATCAAACGTTCCAGAAGGGATTAAATCTGTGAAATTTATCTGTTTTTCTACGGGCCAATCTGTCCTAGTGTATTGAGTCGAATTTATTTCCAGTTTAAACCTGTAGTTCCAAGAAACATTCCACCATTTAAACTCGCCTTCTGATTGTCTAAAACCGATGAAAAGACCTGTTATCCTTAAAAAATCCAGTTTATATAGGGCAAAGAAAGTTATTGATAGAGAAAGCAAAACAATAAGATAAACCAGATTTTTCTCCATAATCTATTATTTGTAAGGCATATTATTTTTAGTTATAGACTTTAAAGTAGCATATTAAGACATTCGATGCTAAAAAACTAACAATTTCTTGTTTTTATATCAAATAGTAAAAAATTTTCCCTCAAAATAGTAATTAATTTATTTTATTCTTCTAAAAAGTAATAGATAATTTAAAATTCCTATATTTGATAACATGGGTGATAGAAAATTGAATAGAGTAATCCTATCCATTCCGGAATCTGGTATAAATAAAGTGGCAGATTTAGCTGATAAGATTCCTGGTTGTATAAGATTTGATATCGGTGAACCGAATTTTGATATGCCTATACATCTGAAACAGGCAGCGATCAAAGCGATTGAAGAAGGTTTTACCCATTATACATCAAATTTTGGAATCCTTGAGTTGAGAAAAGCTATTGCGAAAAAAGAACGTCAAGAAAATCGTACAAATCTAAGTGAAGATAATGTCATAGTCACTCCTGGTGGCATTGGTGGACTATTCTGCATTTTAAAAACAATTCTTAACCCAGATGATGAAGTATTGATTCCTGATCCCAGTTGGGCTCCTTACAATCTCGTTATCAGAGTTTCACATGGAAGATCAGTATGGACAGAATTTGTAAAAGAGAACAACGTAGATATCGATATTTTAGAAGAAAATGTCACAAAAAAGACTAAGGCTATAATAGTGAATAGTCCTTCTAATCCAACAGGTAGGGTCCTGAGAAAGAATGAAACCGAAAAAATTGTTGGTTTTGCTGTTGAGCATGATTTATTTATCATCAGTGACGAAGTATACGAGAAGATAATTTTCGATGGTATATCCCATTACTCTTTTGGAAGAATCTCAGAGATTTTTGACCGACTATTCTTGATCAACTCCTTTTCTAAGACTTATGCGATGACGGGATTGAGAGTTGGATATGTGGTTGCTGAAGAAAAGTTCATTAAAGAAATGGGAAAGGTGAATCGAGCAATAACAGCATGTGTGAATTCTATCGCTCAAAAAGTTGCATTGACTGCACTTCAAGGATCCCAGGATTGTGTTGAGGAAATGAAAAAAGAATACGAAGAGAGAAGAGATCTAATAGTAAATGAATTAAAGAGTATGGGATTAGAATTCATGAAACCTATGGGTACTTTCTATATTTTTCCTGATGTAAATGAGAATTCTGAAAGATTTTCAGCCATGCTGCTAAAAAAACAGAATGTTGCCACAGTTCCAGGAATTGTATTCGGTCCTTCAGGAAAAAACGCCGTCAGAATCAGTTTTGGAAGCTGCACAAAAGAACAAATTATTGAAGGGGTTGAAGGAATAAAAAAACTTATTAAAACATAGAAATATACACAAAGGTTTAAATATTTCTTTAAAATATATAAACATATGGCAAGGTTACAGTCCATCGATATAAAGAATGAGAGTATACTGGTTACACTCAAAATCTCTGAACAAGAGTATGAATTCTTGAAATCAAAATCGAGGGAATTCTTGATCATACCAACCGACGAGGACACTCTGAATGAAACTTTGACAACAGGGAAATTGGGCAACAGCAACAGAATCATGCTTCCGAACAAGATTCTCAAGAAGTATGAAATAAAGAAGTTGTTAAAAAAGGCCTCTAGTAAAATCTTTAATTCCAACGGCGACAAACTGTTAGTGATAAAATTAGAAGAATCAAAGGTTGGAATACCAGTTTTCAAGGAGGATTAGGATGGAAAAAGTGACGACTGGGTTACCAAGGCTAGATCGTTTGTTAGACGGAGGTCTCCCTTCAAAGACTGTTATTTTAGTTTCTGGTGAGGCTGGAAGTGGAAAGACTCTTTTCGGTCTGAACTTCGTGATTGACGGTGCATCTAAGAATGAGAAGTGTTGTTACGTCTCGGCGTGTGACGATAAAGAAGAGTTGCTAAGGGCTTGTGACGAAATTGATGCGTTAAAGGATGTAAAAAAATACATTGGCAAAAACTTGATTTTTAAAGGTATTCCATTGGGGAATAGAATAGACTTAAATTATTTTACGAAAATATTTTTATCCTATCCGAAAGTTGATAGATTGATTATAGATAACGTGAATAAACTTCTAATACATGCCAAGAACAATAAGGAGTATAGAATAAAGTTGTCTGAATTAGTCAAATGCTTAAAAGACAGAGTTAATTGTGCGTTACTGATATGTGAAACAAAAAGAGATGAGATTGATACAGGAAATGGAGAAGCCTTCGAATGCGATGGGGTAATACACTTATCCTTCTTAGAACTAGAAGAAAAACCATTGAGAATCTTAGAGGTTCATAAATTACGTTACACTTCTTTTGAGCCAAAGATACCGCATGAACTGATAATAGATAGAAAAGGTCTGCGGTTGAGTGGCACTAAGATCATATAAAACCACTAGAACTCGACTATTTACTATTCTTTTCTAATAGTTTTCTTACTTTCTTCAACTCAGATTCAATGTTTTTCGTAATTATTATCAATCTTTTTAACAGAATTGTGTCATTTGGCATTTGAAAATCACTTCTATTTGTTACCTAAATAAGAAATATAAGCTTTAAATACCTTAGGGAGAAAATCAAAGCTTTTTGAATGTTTGTACTTATATTTTAAATACTTTACGTTTCAGTTAGTATTGAACCAAAAAAGTTTGGAAAAGGATATATAGAATCTGGCTTATAAACACTATTTCATGATTAAGAAATGGGAAGATGTCTTGAATTTACTCTCCAAAAAATACACGTATGATATGCTGAAAACACTTGAACGTGGGCCAAAACGATTTAAGGGGTTGTCTGATGCTTGCAAGAATGAAAAAATGAGAACTCAGAGATTAAAAGAGTTCGAGAATTTCAACCTGATCACAATTACCCCTGAACGAGTGGGAAGAAGGTCTGTTTCTATTTATGACTTGTCTGATATAGGAAGGAGGATATTGAAACTGACAGAATATATAAAAAAGTTTCAGGGAGGAAAAAAATAATTAAATCAAATTTCTTTCTTTCAAACTTCCTCTGATAGGTCTTTCATTTTTATTTTATGTTCCAATTTTTTGTTACTTAGTCCTTTTCTCATAGAACCACTAAAAATTATATAATGTATCATTTTTCTTATATTAATGGATGAATGATGCGATTATCCGAATCCTTACGTAGAAATATTATGGAAACTGTTGTTGGTGGAATTCTAAACAAGTTTAAAATAAAAAGTAGACGCAGTACTTTTTTCTTCGAAGATATTTTGGCAAATTACATTAAAGAGTGTGAAGATGCTGGTTATGGAGAAGAGATGAAAGAGATAGCTCAGAAATGGGCAATATTATGCACACAACAACTAACACCTACTGGTCTAAAAAAATTATCCCCCTCCATATACTTTAATGTGGTCGCAAAAAACGTCTGGACTAACATAGGGTTAATGGATTTTATTCACGCCACTAAAAATGGTAGCATTATTAAAATAGAGACAAAAAATGAATCTATAACAAGAATTATTGAAAAAAATAGCTTTCCAGTTGGTTTTTTTACTGGTATTTTAAACGTACTTTTCAAGTCTCAAATAGAGCATATTAGTAAGACACAAACAAAAGAGTCTTGTGAATATATTTTTAAAATTATGAACAAACCATTTGGTATTATTAGTGCTAAAGAAAAAAGAGTTTATGATAGTTTAAATTATTTACTGACAATTGAAGGATTTACATTAAAAGATGCTCTTAAAAAAAATATACTTGAATTAAAAAAAATGAATAAAATCTATTTTAGAGGAAAAATTATATTCCCAATAGAAAATACAGTTTTTCATATAATAGGTAATAAATCTATTTTACTTGAAAAAGTGCCGTTTATCTCACATAAATATTTCGATGAAATCATTAAGAAAGATACAACAAAAGAAAGAAAGCTTGCTTTACTTAAGACTCTTCTGCAAGTTATGGGTTGGGGAATTGTAGAAATATTAATCAAAAACAAGAAAGAAATAGTTGTTGAAATTAAAAATCTTCCGTATGGTTTACAAGTAGAAAAAAATGATTGGGAATTTTTAATAGGAACAATTTTGGGATATTTATGGCTTTTAGATAAGAATTTAGAAATTACAAATATTAAGGAGGCGTACAAAAAACTAATAATAACATATTCTACTCATCATAAGCATTGATAATCCCATTCCCCTCCAGTGCTCATGATTCGACTGGGACAACCCCCTCCACATTTTTGTAAATGACATTTAGAGCAATTTAGGAGAGATTCATTAAATTCTTTTATTTTTGATTTATGAATGTCTATAATATTTTCGTAATCCAAAACGTTATACATAATTTTGTTTCTTAATGTACAACAATAATACACCCATCCATTTGTAAAAATATGCATTAACATTCCTTTACTACTTGGGCAACCTATATGTGTTACATCTAATGGAGATTGATAATTTATAGGAAATAGTGGTTCATATGATAATATATGTTTAGCACCTAAATCTGCTGTGAATTCAGCAATTTTTTTGAGTAATTCTATATAACCTGTTGGTATTAAATCTGTATTATATAAAGCTGTACCTGATGGAGTCACATCCCATATCCTACACCTTTGTACACCTAATTCTTCTCGCGCGAACTTAATTATGTCGAACACTTCATTCTTATTTTGTCTAGTTATAACTGTTTGAGATACAGCAGTTATCCCTACGTCTATAGCATTTTTTAAAGCTTCGATTGATTTTTCGAAAGACCCTTTTTTCCCACGAATAGAATCATGTTTTTTCGGATTTAAACTATCGATATTAATCTGCACTTGTGACAAACCCACATCTTTTAGTTCTGAAGCAAGTTTTTTTGTAAGAAAATAACCATTTGTATTGATATGTACTATCATCCCTTGATCCGATGCTTGTTCAATAAAATCACGTATATGTGGGAACATTAAAGGTTCCCCACCAGAACACGTTATTTGTTTTATACCTGAATTTGCAAGAATTTTTATAAGCTTACTTGCATTTTCTTTGCTTAAATGTGTATAATTCTGATTATGGCCAGAACCAGCATAACACCATTTGCATTTAAAATTACAGAGATTTGTTAGTTCAACATGTGCCCATGTTACTTGTTTTCTACTTTCATGAGCCTTTATTTTTTCCAAAGATTTTGGTTTTTCCCATGAAAAAGTTACCAGGCACATAAGTCACACACCTCATATCATCAGTCGAAGAGTTAAAAAAATTAAAGAAAATCCTCCACAAGAATGGGCAAAAGAAGGGTTGTTTTTATAGAGTGAAAAGAACATAATTAAAGCGAATGGTAGTAACACGAGTAAATCGGAATATATTAAGATTAATATAAAAAATACGGTTAGTAGAAAATAAACAAGTTCTTTTGTTTTATTATATCCTAGAGATACGGGTAAAGTTCTAATGCCTTTGTTTTTATCCCCCTTATAATCTCTTAAATCCGAAATTATACTACCAATAAAAATAAAAAAAGAAATTAAGAGATAGTATTGAATGATCTCAATGGTTATATTACCAGCACCAAGTAGAAAAATTTGAGTTACACCAAAACCCGTATAAATATTTTTAAGTAAAAAGTATTTTTTAATTCTAAATAATGAATAAGTTATACCTATGATGATTTCCATTACAGTAAAAAAACTTGAATAGAAAGAAAGAGGCAATGCAAACAAGAGAGCAATTAAAAAACTAAATATTACAATTAAATAGCTTTTATTATTAAGAGAAAAAAAAATAACTCTTTTTCTGTTTATCAAATCTTCTTTTCTGTCAGTTATGTTGTTGTAAGCATACCCCCCCGCACAAACAAAGAAAGAGCTCAAAGCTACAAAAACTAAATTTAAAGACAATGGACTAAATAATAGATACCCAGTCATACCTATGAATGATGCAAAGACACACAATTCGAATCTAATAAACTCAAATAGCGAGTTGAAATTATTTCTAACATTAAAGTTATAGACCAAGTATTACCCCTCCTGTATAGAGATAAGGTGTTAGAAATTCAACCAGAATAAGCCGTGCTCGTAGTTTTCTAGTTATCTTTTTTTTATAAATCTTATAAAGATTGACACTCTTTGAGAATACATGTACTCCCCACACTAAAAGTAAGACGATTGAAAAAAAAGACATAGTAAGTAACAACGATGAAGCCAAAATAGCGAATCCTACGCAAATGAACGTGGCATTTTTCCACCCTCTTTTCAGAAAGAGGTTAGTTTCATCTTTAAGGTCTGTAGAGTCCTTTTGACAATATAAATATACATATTGAGAAAAACAAAAAAAGGTAAAAAAGAGGTCTGATAAAGAAAATCCTCTATGGAAGAATGTATTCAAAGTGATAGGCAATAAAAGAAGTGGAAACGCCACTATAACATATCCATAAAAATCATATAATTTTAAATGAATCTTAGGGTTTGAATAACAAAACAGTGTTGTAGAGTATAGCAAACCCAATAAAAATACGTTGAAATTTGTGAACCAGAGAAAAACTAAACCAAAAAAACACATAAAAAAGGAGAAATTTCTCATTTGTTCTCTGGTCAACAAACCAGTAGTTGTCCATTTATCTTTCCTATTGTTTTTAATATCTTGCTCATAATCTTCAAAATCGTTGTAACAATCACCATACACATGTATACACCAAAAACCAAGAGCAATTGGTAACAGGGATAAGGTAAGGTTACCAGTATATGCTCCGTATATTAGAATGAACCCCAAACTTACGCCAAAAGCAGTTCTTAACCGTTTATAAATTAACCATAAAACACGTGTGATTTTCATTTAATCATTCTTAGATTATTCATTCTCTGATAATTCTCGAAAATCTCAATCACATTTTCTTCAGAAAGTGACACTTTTCTGGATTCAGAGACAGACTTTATTTCACCTAGAATTTCTACAAGTTCTTCCTCTCGAATTTTTCCTAGCACGTATCTCAATATACCTCGACCCGTGTGTTTACCAAAAACAAACCTTCTTTTTTGTCCAATGAATTCTGGATCAAAGTTCTCATAAGTTCTAGGATGCTTAATCACACCATCTGCATGAATTCCAGATTCATGAGAAAAAGCATTCTTACCAATTAATGGCTTATGATACTGTAGCCTAACCCTAGAATATTTTTCCACTAACCTACAGATTTCAGTTATCTTATCGTATTTTACTTCGAGATCTATACCATGCAGAAACTTAAGACCAACACAGGTTTCTTCAATCGGGGTATTGCCTGCCCTCTCTCCAATTCCAGTAAACGTTCCAGAAAAAACATCAGCCCCTGCTCTCAGACCCTCCAGAGTATTGGCTGTTGCGATGGCAAAATCATTGTGCACATGCAAGCCTATTGAACATCTGCAATTTTTTTTCACCTCGCGGACAAACTTATATGTTTTAGAAGGAGTCAAACAACCTAAAGTATCGGCAATAAAAAAAGTATCGATTCTATCTGATAGTTGATTGATGAAAGTAATGAGATAATCCCGATTTGCACGTGTGGAATCCTCACCAGCAAAGTCAACCTTCAACCCATGATCTCTGGCATAATCTGTCATCGACAGAGCTCTTCGGAGATTCTCTTCTCTATCTATCTTGAGCTTATATCGTAGATGTAAATCAGAAAGAGGAGTAAAGATTGTGATTCTCTTAAGATCACAGGTCAAGGCGGTTTCAATGTCTTCTTTTTTTGACCTACAAGTAGCGGATATTTCACTCCTAATTCCCATGTTTGCGAGCGTTTTTACTGTATTTCTTTCCTGTTCAGAAACGACTGGCATCACATCGATAATATGAACACCAAACTCAGAAAATTTTAGAGCCAATTCTATCTTCTGTTCAGGAGTAAACACAACACCAGGCATCTGTTCACCGTCTCTCAGTGTCGTATCAAAGATTCTTATATCATGACTGAAGTTATGTTTCATGATTTTTGACCTTCTTAGATATATGTTTTTTAACTAATTTGCATCAATGTTTATATTTTGATAAATAATATTTATATATAATACTTGTACTTATATATTTTTTAATAAAAAGTATAATTAATCAAAAAAATATGGCGATTTTGTGCAACAGGGCTGGATATCATAAAATCATAAAGAGAGTATTTTAGTCAGTATCGAATTTAGATGAGGGGGTGGAAAAATGGTGAAGATAATACACGTCGATAACGAACTAGATAGCGTTAATTTGGTCAAGACAATCTTGGAAAAAGAAGGATTCGATGTTTTTACCGCACGCAATGGCAAAGAATGTTTAGATAAGATGAAAGAAGAGGATGCTGACTTGTTATTACTCGAGGTTATGATGTCCGATATGAGTGGATGGGATTTATATCAAAAAATCAGGGAAATGAACAAGAAACCTAAAGTCGCATTCCTTAGTGTGATAGATGTATCGAAGGAAAGAAGAGAAATTCTACTCAATAGTGGGATTTCAGACTACATAACTAAACCAGTCGATAATGACGACTTGATAAAAAGAGTTAAAAAGATTGTTGGCTCAAAATGATTATTTTTTCCAACAGCATATCAGAGTTTTTTCTACCTTATATCAATCCCATCTGATAATTTTGTTGATTAATCGATTAAAATACCTCTTTTTAAGGATAGAAAATCTCCCTACGAGAATGTCGATACCTATTAGTATTGCCCATGGTCATAGACTATAGTGTCGATAAGCTCCCTGGAAATACCATTTTTTTCTTTGAAAAAATAATGATTGATAAGCTGATCAATAAATTTGGTTTGGCCATAGATAATTAAACCCACTCCAAATATCACGACCAAATATTTCATTAAAATTTGAAGGTGTGTTAGATCTGATATACTTATTATAATGTTAAATCCTATGATGACCCAAGAAAGATGTTTCTCTGGTAAATCTCCTAACAATGAAAATGAAACCCCGAATATTGTAATGGATATTAATGGAGTTAAAGCAAGAAAATAGAGGGGTATTTGTGGTTTGCACTTTACTTCTGTAAAGGCACTAAAACTCGGAAAGTCTATTAAAGTAGTTTTTATTTCATCACACCCAAAATAAATACCAGTAAAAAAATGGCTCAGTTCGTGTAGAATCACAGTCGAAAATGTAATTAAGATATCGAATAAAACAATACGAACTAAACAAAGAAAAAATACCCTATAAAATTTCTTCGTAAAAAGGATTTTACTGTTTCTCATTTACTTCCCTGGATTTTTGTGTTGAGAACTGGAATTGGATAGCATCCATATTTAATATATCGTAAAACTATTATTTAAATTGTTGTAATTTTTTTTATTACAATATATTTTAACCCTGTAAACTATGTAGCTTGCATCCGAGATGATCAGAAAGAATAAAGTATTTATGGAAATTGTCAACGTGTATCTTTTTCAATCACTCTTTATTATTTGATTGTTGTTCAGCTTCCCCCTTGAGATAACAGAGCCTAACGATACCGACATTCCTTTGATAAATCTTACCCTCTCTTATTAATTCAAGGATATGTTTTGAAATTGCTAACTCATTTGTGTTCATTAACATTGCTATTTGTTGAAAGGTTAACCCTTCTGGGTGTTTCTTTAACACATCTACGACACTTTTTTTAGGATTTTTTTCGATCCCCATGATAATCACATTATTGACACAATATTTCTCAACCGAATTCGTCCTTTATTTTTTCAAATATTAACACAAACTTCTTCATTTTTTCTGTTAATTTTGGTCGGGTAATTCTTTTAGAATTAACTTCCTGTAAAGACTCTTTTGAACCTTCATCTATATCCCTGAGATAACAGAGTTTTGCCGCGCCAATGCGTCTTTGAGATATTTTACCCGCCCCCATCAACTCATAGATATACTTTGTAGTGGTGTGCCTGTGTAGACCTACATATTCGGCCAAGGAAGTAAAAGTAAGCCCTTCTGGGTGTTCTCTAAGAGTATCTGTAATAACTTTTTTGGCATTATCATACTTCAATTCTATAACCTCGAATTTTTCGTACAAATTTAAAAAAACAGAAGCAAAGAAATCCAGTGATTGATGGTATAATAGGAGTCGGATGCCTACGTGCTAATAGAAGTATGATTATGATGATGACGGTTATTACTACACCAGCGATTCCTATTATCATCCAATTTTCCACTGTAGGCATCTCTAATGGTTTGACGGGAATAGTTGTCATCGCGGTTGTGGGAATAGTTGTAGTGGCTACTGGGGCAGTTGTTGGAGTTGTTGTGACTACTGTAGTCATAACTGTCGTTAGGGTTGTCGCGAGAGCGGTAGTTACTGATGCACCAGCTCCTGGTCCTGCAATGGTGGTTGTAGCAGCGGTGGTTGTGGTAGTTATGGAAGTTGTTACGTTGCCAGGTAAAATGATATCTCCAGTTAAAGGACCTCCTGTATTTAACGGCGTTTCAGGTGTCTCTGATAAAGGAACAGCGTATACAACTTGAATGGTAAAGAATATAAAAATCAAGAGAAGGGTTTTAGAGTTCATGTCAACCCCCTAAACTCTGTACAAACCAACAGCATAACTCGTCGAATAAGATCCTGCTGTAGTTCCGACTGGTATCTTTACGTATATCGTTACGTTACCTTGAGTGCCTGCGATCCCTGAATCAACATCTTGTAATGGATAAACAGTCTCTGACTCATTGTAGGAATTTTTAACATTGTAAGTGTTTGTACTTCCTGTTGCATTGATATACTGCATGTAAACATTTCCATCTATTCCTATTACATCATTGCCAGTACAGCTAGAACCAGATCTGCACCAATCATTCATCCTGAACCTTGTGGCATTCCCTCCAGTTCCAGTCGAGATGTTGAAGGTGAATGACCATCCATTAGTGTAAGTGTTGTCGGCTATACCAGTTGTGTCTGAGGCTATGAGTGAAGCAGTTATTGTCAAAGTTGAGTCGACTCTGAAAGTTCTTGTAGTTGAATTAGTGTTACCAGCATTGTCAACAGTTATAACAGTTATGATATGAACAGAAGAATCATTCAATGTTGTGGAAGTGAACGTACAGTTACATGTCCTGCCGTTGTCGGTTGTTGTGCAGACAGATGAACTAAAACCGATGCTACCATTGATGCTATCTGAGACAGTGATTCTACTGGTGTTTATACCACTCGATCCAACAGAATCCTGAACTTGGAATGATACTGTTGGTGTTGTATCACTTATGGTTGTATTTTCTGGCAATGAGATAGTTATTGTTGGAATTGATGTGTCAACAGTGTAAGTTGGTAAGGTAATATATTCATTGTTCGTGTTACCGACCGAGTCGTTAACTGTGACAGTTACATAGAATTCAGTCCCATCACTCAATGTTGTTGGTGAAGTTAAATTACAATAGCCATTGGATTGAGCCACATCGTTTGTTGGGAATTGTACCGCTCCATTAATGTATCTTCTGAATATACAATATGATACATCAGAATCAACAGAGATATTGTAATATGGTCTTGTGTTATTCGTGAAAGTATCAGTAGTTGGCGTTACCAATCCTGAAACACCGGGTGCAGTTTTATCTATTGTTACCGTTCCAGATACATTCCAGTTGGATGATTCCCAACTAGCTCTGTCAACTGCCTTCACTCTCAACGTATAATTGTTACGATTAGTTAACCCAGTTATTGTGTAATACGTTGATGTTACATTCTCTTTTTTGTAAGCATAAGTGCCAGCAGAGTTTTCATCTATCTGTATCTCATAGTAATTGATGCCACTCGTCGCATCAGTTGAAGCGTCCCAATCCCAAGTGAATGCTCCATCCGTATCTGATGTAGCTGATGTCGGACTCATTCCTGTCACATCGCTTGGCCTCGTCGCATCTATCGTTGTTGATGTATCTGTATGATATGTTTCCTTATTACCAGCATTATCCTCTGCCCTTATACTGAAGTAGTATGTGGTTCCATCGCCTCCAACGAATGTGGCTGAGTTGTTAGTGAATGTTGCCCATGTAGTCCATGTCAATCCACTGTTAGTGCTGTATCTGATCGTGTAGTTTGCGACGTCTGTATCAGAACTGTTCCATTGAACAGTGAAGGAAGTTGAGGTTTGATAGGTTGATAATACTACGAGATTAGATGAAGGAGTTGTTACATCAATTACAACAGTCCAAGTCACACTAACTGATGCTGTATTGCCATTCCCAGAAGTATCATTACATCTAACATAGTAAGTCTTTGAACCAGCAGTCAACCCAGTTAAATCTACTGAGTGTGTTGTGGTTCCGGTAGTTGTAAAGCTAGTCATACCCGAATAAGCTTGGTCAGTCGTGCTGTATCTGCATGTCGCGTTTTCATCAGTTACTGCAATTAATTTTGTTGCTGAACCATAAGTAGTACTGGCGTTAGTTGGGCTAGTTATTACTACGGTTGGAGCAGTTGTATCTACTACAGCTGCCATCGTAATGTTGGCTTGTGTTGTTGCTCCAGCTGTGACTGTAGCTGTGGTTGAATTAGTCGTGTATCCAGATTTGGATGCTGTTACTGCGTAAGTTCCAGCAAGCACATTTGCTATTACATAATAACCATTTGAACCCGAGACTGTGGCCTCAACACCAGTTGCATTAATCGAAACAGTTGCACCTTCTATGGCAGCATTAGTTCCGTTAACTGAAATATAACCATCGGTTATTCCAGTAGTTGTGACATTGATAGTGAATGTAATAATTGCGGAAGATGTCATTACATTTCCAGAAGTATCGTTACATCTGATGAAGTATGTGTAATCGCCATTGCTCAATGTCAGAGCTTTCGTGTGATTGTATGAACCTGCTCCATCCATGCCTGTACCAGTCATGTTAGCATAGACTGTGTCTGTTGTCTCATATCGGCATGTAGAAGCTTCGTTTGTGTATGCCCATATAGTTACACCTGATGAGGACAGAGTTCCACTAGGCCCTGAGGCTGTGACAACAGGAGGAGTCGTATCAGCGACTGCTGAAATTGTTATAGTTGTAGTTCCACTACCAGCGTTACCAGCCTTGTCATTGACAGTGACATTAAACTCAGTTGAACCAGATGGTAGGCCTGACGGCATTGTCACATTACCTAAACAATATGAAGATGAAGAACTGTAGAACGAACCTACAGAAGTACCCCCTATCTTTACAGTACACAATGGGTTTGTGGCTATACCTGACCCACCATCACTTATTGTAGCATTAACAGCAACCTCATCGCCAATGGGATAAGAAGATCCAGAAGCTGGTGTATTGATGGTGACTGTCGGTGCTGTTATGTCGATAGTCGTACTCACGACTGATGAATCTCTTGTATTGTTGACCTTATCATACGTTCTGACCTTATAATAATAAGTCTGTCCAGCAGTCAACCCAGTATTAGTCCAACTAGTCGTACTAGAATCAGTAGTATTATTCAGAGATGTGTATGTTGATGCATCAGTTGATCTCAACACTTCATAGAAATTCAAACCACTCCCTGAATCAGAACCAGGATTACCTGTCCATGTTATCGTTACACTCGTACTACCTGTATAGGAATCTAATGTAGTTGGTTGAGCTGCTGTTGGTTGAGTGTTATCTATATCCACAACATAAGAAGTATTAGAACCTACATTCCCTTGAGAATCTGTTGCATTTATTTTCAGTGTGTTGTTACCATCTGATGGACCAGTCGGTATTGTAACAGTTCCATAGCACCATCCAGCTGACGTATTCGTTATGTTACCGGCAAGTGTCGTGCCTATGTAAACGGTGCAGTTGTAGATGGAGGCTAGTCTGTAATTATCTGAAACAGAGATGTTCAATGTTAATGAATCGCCTGCCTTCTTGAAAGTTCCGTTTGTATAACCGTATAGTAAGATTGTTGGAGCTATTGTGTCTTGGATTGTTAATATCCTTGTTGATGATGATGCAGAATAGTTCTCAGTCTGCGAATAGTTACCAGTATAGTTGTATGCTCCTACATTCAGCATAGTTGTCTCTGGGTTACTGGTAGGTGTTCCATTCTTTAACAAAGTTGCAGATAAACTAGTGACATTCATAGTGGCATTAATGAGTGTTGCGTTTGGATATTCTCTTGTAGCATCTGAAGTCCATGCACTACCATTGAGGTATAGAGTTATAGAAGTGTCTTGTCTGTTAATTATGAGATAATAAGTTACTCCAGTTTCGTTCGAGGTATAGTTTGCATTGCCCGTGATGTTGACCTTGTAAGCATAGCCATCTGTTTTGGCAGCAAGAGTTATCACTTCTGATTGTGGGCTTGTTCCAGAAGCCCTCTGTGATTCATCTCTATATAATGCGATCGTTCCAGAGTTAGAATAGACTGCTACACTTGTTGCATTGCTCTGTGTTCCGTAAGTGATGGTCTGATTCTGATTTAGTTGATTCTGCAAGTAAAGGTTAACAGGGTTTGTTGTATTCTGGCTAATAGTCAACGTATTAGATGTAGTGTTCGTTGTATAATTGCCAGTTGCTGTAGTATTACAGACATAAGCATAAGCAGATGCTCCTAGAGTTACCGCTACTCCATTCTCAGTAGAGTTAACATCAGTATCATTCCTGTAGAGACTAGGAGGTGTTTCTCCGTTCTGAGATGAAGCTGAGCATGTCACTGTTGTTGCAGTGGGATAAGTGCTTGCCCAAGCAGGTGAGACAGTTAAAGTCAGTTGAGGAGTTCCTTTGTTAACATACAGAGTTCTAGCAGTTGCTGCTCCTGATGTCCAGTTATTACCACCAGTTGTGTTATATCTGAACGTGTATGTAGCATTACCTAATCTCGTCGAGTCAGATACATCACTGCCCGAAGTGATTTCAGCATCGTTCCTGTATAGTTTATAAGTCATACCAGTTGCTCCTTGTATAGTGGATACATTGCCTCTCACAGTGGCTGTTGTTGGGTATGCAATTGACTTGTCCGAAGCAGCATCATCTATGAACAAGTCAAGATAAGAAGAGGGATCACCTTTATTGACGTAAGCATACCTGTTAACTATCGCTGTTGTAGTGTAGTTTGTCGATGATAACGTTGCCGTGTAATTATGAGTTCCGTTGCCAAGGAGGATTTGTTCTGTTGTAGAGGTTTCACTTGTAGTAGAAGCTACGATAGTCCCGTTCCTCCAAACAGTCAAATTATACGTGCTCTCTGTCGTTGAATCTTTCCAAGCAGTTGCGTTGATTGCTTGAGGATACGTGTAAGATTTAACGTCTTGTGTGCCATTCAAAGCAAGATAAATGCTGATAGATTTTTGAGTTATGGTCAGAGTTCTACTCGTTGTGTTTGAAGAGTAGTTTGCTCCTCCACTAGTATTGAAGACATAAGTATAAGTCGTAACTCCCAAACTTGATACATCTGAAACAGAATTTCCAGATGAGATATTAGTATTACCTCTCCATAGAGTGAAGGATAGATCTTGTCCTGTAACATCGGACCAACCAGTGACATTAGTATAGTTTTCATAGACAAAATTCTGGTCGGTCTCACTACTGTTGATAGCGATATGCAACGGTACACTGCCTGTGTTTACAGTTAACCAGTAGTTCTTGCTTGCAGCCGAATAATTGGCGTTTCCTACCGTATGATATGTGTAATTCCAAATGCCAACCGCTAACTGTACACTATCATTAACACCATTAGACGTTCCTTTGGATGTATAGTTCCTGTACATAGTGAATGTTATTGTCTGACCGCCGAATACAGTTGAGGAATACCAACCAGTTGCATTCGTTGTGGTTGGATAATTGACTGCTTTGTTCGATTCCGCATCATCGATGGTCAAGTTCATAAAACTTGAAGTGGATGTGTTTGCGCTAACAGTCAACGTATTAGAAGTTGTGTTCGTTGTATAATTGCCAGTTGCTGTAGTATTACAGACATAGCTGTAAGCAGCTGCTCCGAGTGTTATCGCTATTCCATTTTCTGTTGAATTTACATCTGTATTGTTCCTGTATAAGTTCGGAGCAGCTTCATTGTTCTGGGATGAAGCAGTACAAGTGATAGTGGTTGCAACGGGATAAGTATTACCAGTCCAAGCAGGTGAAACAGTCAAAGTCATTTGAGGAGTTCCTTTAATAACATAAACATTTCTGTCAACGATAGAAGTATCAGAATAGTTTGTAGAAGTGAATGTCAGAGTATAATTATAAGTTGCATTGCCTAACAGAATGTTCTGTGCAACAGAACTTGCAGTAGTAGAAGTATCGACTATTGTTCCATTCCTCCAGAGTGTGATGTTGTATGTGCTCTCAGAATCAGTCGCATTCTTCCATCCTGTGGCGTTGACTGCCTGAGGATAAGTATAGGTTACATCACCATTCGTTGCGTTGAGTGTTAAGTTGAGTGAAACTGTACCCTTGTTTACTGTTAATATTATTTCCTTTTGGCCTACTGAGTAATTTGCTCCACCGCTCGTGTTGAACGTATAGTTGTATGCCGCTACTCCTAGTTTAACAGTTTCATTCGCTGTTGACGAAGCTGTTCCAATTAAAGTCCCATTTCTTAACAAAGTATAGGTTATATCAGTCTGACCAGATATTGATGATGAGCCATTGGTCATCGTGGTGTTGGGATAAGTTCTTGTCTGCGTTGAAGAGGAAGAACCGTCTATCGTCAATGACAGGGATGAAGTTGGATCTGCTTTGTTAACAGTATATAATACATTACTTCTCGTGAAAGCAGAGTAGTTTTCTGTTTCAGAATAGTTAGCAGTGAAGTTGTATACAGCTGCACTCAACAAAACAACATTTTCAATTTTATTTCCGGATTGTGACCCAACAGGAGTTCCATTTCTCAAAAGAGTGAATGTATTCTGAGCAGAGATGTTTATGACAGCAGTGGCATTTGCTTGAGCTGGGTAAGTCGTGGCCTTATCCGTGTTAGCATTAGCTGAACCATTCAGGTATATGTCGATGTTCACACCAGCCTTATTGATTGTGTAAATCCATTGGTCTGAAGAATTCCAGTTGTTGATACTACTGTTCGCATACCATTTGAAGACATAACTGTAAGCTCCTTTGAATCGTTCTTGCGTAAAGTTGATATAGAAGAGGGTTGGTGTGTCATTCGTCACCGCAGGCGCGGTAGCAGAAGAATAATTAGTTAATGTTCCTGAGAAGTTTGCTTCGAACAAAACTTTGTCGGGGGTATTATTCGACCATGTAACTTGGAATCCATAGTTTTGACTTGGCGTGTAGACCGACCCCGATGCTACTGATGTAGCATTAGAAGACCATTTTGATCTACCCCTATCTACGGTTGTTGTTAAAGGATTAGAAGCAGTACCATTACGACCTACATTCTCTGCATAATCATATGCCCTGAAATAGAATTGAACTGTTCCTCCGTCAGCTACACCAGAAATATCTATTGTGACATTACAGGTTGGGTTTGCACCAGAACAATAGCTCAGATCTACAGACTGTGTTTCTCCTTCTGGGAATAGATAGAAGAGAGTACCGTTTTTAACCTGTGAATAAGAATCTGAAACTTGGATTGAGAATGTTTCTGAAGAAGTGCCTTGAATGTAAGAATTGTTTGATGGAGTCGGGTTTGTTAGAACTGGAACTGAGTTATCGATTGTTACCCATCTAATTTCTGTTTGATTTGTGTTGCTCGCTGTATCATTGACCCAGACATAGTAATAATATGTTCCTTGGGATAATGCTTGAGATAAATTAATTTGTGTAGTGCCAGAAGAATATGACCCTGATTGATTGACACTTCCATTTAAGTAAAATAGATATTTGTCTGGATAACTTTCTGTAACAGAAACATTAACTACTAATGTTGTAGAAGTTTGATTTGTGTTGTTTGCTGGAGTAGAGCCTGCATAATCTATTTGTGGTTTTATAGAATCTTGAATCCATGCGTAGTATGTCCTACTCATAGACGTGTAGTTTGTATCGCCACTCCAGTAAGCAGTAACATTATAACTAGTGTTCCCGTTTGTTACCGATACAGAGGCCGTATTGGTTGTATTCTCTACTTTATTATTAGTGCTTGACTTATCATTGTCCCAGCCAGTTATATTGGTTGTCAGGTAAAATGTAACTGTATAATATGTACCACTTGTTGCAGTGAAATTGGCTATAGCTCCTCTCTCATAGGCTTTATCATTGCTTGTACCATTAATGTAAAGTGTTATCAGATTTGTCGTATTCTGGCTAACAGTCAACGTATTAGAAGTTGTGTTCGTTGTATAATTGCCAGTTGCTGTAGTATTACAGACATAGCTGTAAGCAGCTGCTCCGAGTGTTATCGCTATTCCATTTTCTGTTGAATTTACATCTGTATTGTTCCTGTATAAGTTCGGAGCAGCTTCATTGTTCTGGGATGAAGCAGTACAAGTGATAGTGGTTGCAACGGGATAAGTATTACCAGTCCAAGCAGGTGAAACAGTCAAAGTCATTTGAGGAGTTCCTTTAATAACATAAACATTTCTGTCAACGATAGAAGTATCAGAATAGTTTGTAGAAGTGAATGTCAGAGTATAATTATAAGTTGCATTGCCTAACAGAATGTTCTGTGCAACAGAACTTGCAGTAGTAGAAGTATCGACTATTGTTCCATTCCTCCAGAGTGTGATGTTGTATGTGCTCTCAGAATCAGTCGCATTCTTCCATCCTGTGGCGTTGACTGCCTGAGGATAAGTATAGGTTACATCACCATTCGTTGCGTTGAGTGTTAAGTTGAGTGAAACTGTACCCTTGTTTACTGTTAATATTATTTCCTTTTGGCCTACTGAGTAATTTGCTCCACCGCTCGTGTTGAACGTATAGTTGTATGCTGCCGCTCCTAGTTTAACAGTTTCATTCGCTGTTGGGGAAGCTGTTCCTATTAAAGTTCCATTTCTTAACAGAGTGTAGTTTAAGTCAGAATGACCTGTTATTGATGATGAGCCATTGGTCATCGTGGTGTTGGGATAAGTTCTAGTTTGGCTTGAAGATGAGGAACCATCCATCGTCAATGAGAGCGAAGAAGTTGGATCTGCTTTGTTGATGAACAAGTAATAATTCAAACCAGTAGAGTTATCAGTATAGTTCTGGTTGCCAGTTGCATTGACTTTGTAAGCATAACCATTTGTATTGGTAGCTAGTGTTATCACTTCCGATTGTGGACCTGTTCCAGAAGCCTTCTGTGACTCATCTCTATATAAGTAAACAGTTCCAACAGTTGTTGTTCCAGTTGCATTCGATTGCGTCCCGTAAGTTATCGTCATGTTCTGATTTGTATACTCACCAGTAGTATTTCTTAAGTAAAGCATTACAGGGTTTGATGCATTGGAGATTTGGAAGTTCAATGAACTGGTTGAATTCCAATAGTTTGATGTATCATTAGCATACCATCTATAGGTGTAAGAACCTGCAGCTAGGTCTGTCACGTTCTTCCAGTAAGTGCTACCTGATGAGGATAGGTTGCCCCATTTAACAGAAGATATGTTAGCTCCATTCCATTCAAATATGATATCATCTATGGCAGTATCATCAGCCCAGTTTATCTGGAAGCCGTAATTCGCTCCTGATAAATATGCTATTCCAGAGGTTTTTGATGTTGTGTTAGAAGACCATGTCGGAGAAGTTATGTCATTAACAGTAGCAATATGAATCTCAGAAGAAGCTGTATAGTTCTCATCCGCCTCAAAGTAACCAGTGATGTTGTATACGCCCTTTGTTGAAAGGGTCGTGTAATTGTATAGAGGTGTTGCACCAGAAGCAATTGTCCAACCAGTTATATTTGTATCCAACTTGACAGTCTTGCCCGTTATATTAACTGTTACTGTGAAGTTTGCTACTTGAGTCATGTTGTAAGTGGAGTAATCTCCATCTGTTCCGTTCAACAAGAGATTGGTTGATGTGGGTGCTTTATTGATGATCAAATAATAAGTTACTCCAGTTGTATTTGAAGAGTAGTTTGCGTTACCTGTGATGTTGACTTTGTAAGCATAACCATTTGTATTGGCAGCTAGTGTTATCAATTGATTGTTTTCTGTATCTGTTCTATTGACTTCGTTCCTGAATAACGAGATCGCTCCTGAGTTAGAATAGATTGCAAGACCAGTTGCATTCGCTTGTGTTCCGTAAGTGATAGTCTGATTTTGATTTAGTTGGTTTTGCAAGTAAAGATTAACTGGGTTTGTTGAATTTGGGCTGACAGTCAACGTAGCAGTAACACCACTAGCATTAGCAGTCCAGTTTGCTCCTGATGTTGCATTGAACCTATACTGGTATGCTGCTGCACCGAGTGTGACAACATCCTCGTAAGGACTAGTTGAAGTTATGTTGGTATTGTTCCTGTACAGAGTGTAAGTGACACCAGAGTCACCGACATTGCTTTCAGTTCCAGTAGCATTGGTCTGTGTTGGGTAAGTTACTGAAGTAGATGAGAGTGATATTGACAAGTCGAGTGTCCCTGGGTTGACTGTTAAAATTATTTCTTTTTGGCCTGCTGTATAGTTTGCTCCACCGCTCGTGTTGAATGTATAGTTGTATGCTGCCACTCCCAATTGAATAGTTTCATTCGTTGTTGGGGAAGCTGTTCCTATTAAAGTTCCATTTCTTAACAAAGTATAGGTTATATCAGTCTGACCAGATATTGATGATGAGCCATTGGTCATCGTGGTGTTGGGATAAGTTCTAGTTTGTGAGGTAGAAGTGGAACCATCTATGGTTAATGTTAAGCTGGATGTTGGATCGGCTTTAGAGAAGGTATAGGCAGTAACTGGGAAAGAAGAATTCATGTTTGGTACACTATCATTAGCATACCATTTGTAACCATAACCAACACTTGCATTCGCAAATTGTTCTTGTGTGAAGTTAATGTAATAGGTTGATCCTGATGTGGTTATACATGGTGCTGAACCACATGTTGTGTAGTTAGTTAACGTTCCAGTAAAGTTAGATTCGAAAATAACTTTATCAACACTTGCTCCAGAGGTTGTCCAGTCTATCTGGAATCCATAGTTCCTTGAAGGGGTATATGCTGAACCACTTGGATAATTAGTTGCAGCATTAGAATACTTTAGCGCAGTTTTGTCAACAGTAGTCGTAAGAGGTTTAGCGTCAGTACCATTACGGCCTAAGTTACCCGCCTGATCATAAACTTTAAAATTATACTGAATTGTATTTCCTTCGCTTACTCCAGAGGCATCTATTGTAGCAGAACAAGTTGGGTTAGTGCCAGAACAAGTGCCTAGATCTACAGACTGCCATTCTTCATCTAAACCACTTCTTAGATAACGGAGAGTACCGTTTGTAACATTTACCTCTGAAACTTGGATTGAGAATGTTTGTGAAGAAGTACCATATATATAAGAATTGTTTGCTGGGGTTGGATTTGTGAGAACTGGAGATGTTGCATCAACTTTAACAGTATAATTTATTGTAGCAGTATCTCCCAAACTAGTATTACCATAACATTCTACATTCCATATATAAACGCCATCTGCACCCACAGTATTGTTTATTACAGAATCTGATCCGTTAACTAACTTTGTGCTATTTGTTGCATTGACCACCCAGGCACCAGTGAAATTACCAAATAGAGTACAATTATCCATTGACACAGAAGAATTGAAAATAACTGTATAAGTAAAATTAGTATTTCTCGTATTTGACCAACCATTATTTTCAGGTCTAACAAGAGTAACTGTTATGAGATCAGTAGCTTGATAACTTGAGAAACTTGATACGTTAAAAGTAAGATTTTGTCCATCCCAAACAACGGCAGAACAAATGCTTGGAGGACATATTTGTGAATTACTTCCGTCATAACCCATTCTAACAATTTCAGGTTTACTTGTTATACCATACTGTGAAACATTGTAAATTGTAAGTCTTGCTGATAAATTGAGATTTGGCTTGTTCGGACACGCGGCTCCACAGAATTCAGAATCGTTTAATCCTATTTTACCACCTGTCATCACAGATTTCATGGCAAACTGCATTACTGCCTGAGCTTCTTGTTGAGTGCCAAAACTAACATTTTGATTGAAAACGAGTTTACCTTTCCCAGGAACTTCTATAGTAAAGTCTTTAATTGCAGAAAAATTTCCGCTCTCAGCAATTGCAGTCATATTTGTAGTTGCACCGCCAAAAGTTGGTGCACAAACAAGCCAATTTGTTCCATTCCATGTTCCAGGACCATATTGATCCATATTTGCGCACAAGGTAGTATTTTGCGTACATCCAACAGCTTGTGTAGGTGTAAGAACTGGAGAACTATTTGTTATATTATATCCTGGGACAGAAGGAAATGCTGCTCCTTGTCCATCTGGTGGACAACCAAATGTTGACATGTTGACTAACATAACCGTTGCAACTATTCCATCATTATAAGAAGTATCGTTCGCACCAGTTGCATTTAGAGTGATATTTTTTGGTATCATTTGTATACTGCCAGTTATAGCAGTAAAATTAACTGTACTATTAAATTCAAAAATAGCCCAATTCCCGTCTGTTGCGTTCTGCTTGAATACACCAGCTACATTCCCGCTTCCACCTATGACAGAAAAATTAGCAGTTGCTGTCATGCTTGCGTTGCATACACTTGGGGAGGCACAAGTAAAATTGGCCACAATGTAAATGTCATTGCCATTTGTAAAAAACATATCTCCTCTTGTTATATTAATCCAGGCAGGACACGGATTGCCATCACAGCCATATCCCAGATTACCATTGCCAACAGAAGCGAATATAGGGATAATGAAATTAACAAAGAAAACCCCGAGTAAAATTAATGAAAATAAAACAAAACTCCATTTCCCGAATTTCATCAGGCTCTTTCTATTCAGAATAAATTTCATTTAGTTAATTCCTCATTAAACTCCTTGAAGAAATTTTACATTTTTATATTTAAATATTGTAGTAATATTTTTTATTACGATTTAAAAACAAATATTTAAAAGTGTAACATCATATATTACACTATGTGATTTTTATGAATGAGCCAGAAGAAAGTCTAAAATTCCAGGGATTCACGAAAATAGAAGTAAAAGTTTATTTGAAATTGCTAGAACTGAATCAATCGAGAGTAGGTGATCTGGCAAAAATAACCGAAATTACCAGAACACAATTATACCCTCTTCTGGAAAATATGGTAGAAAAAGGATACATAAAACAAATAGGAACCAAACCTGTGACATATGAAGCTCTCGATTCAAAAACATTAATTAAACTCCTGAGAGAACAACGGAAAAAACAGCTTGATGATTTAACAGAATTAGAACCAAAATTAGATGGGATAAAGCCGATTCAGAAAATCCCTGGAATTCCATACAAGGTTTATTTGATTAATGGAAAAAACAACATATTCAGGAAGTTGATAGGATTGTGGGAAGGGGTTGAAAAAGAAGTGATCAGAACCAGTGTTTTCGAGAGAGAATTGATGGATGAGTCCAAAAGATTGGCCGAGATAAACAAAGAGAAGGCTAAGAAAGGTATTAAAACTATAGTCTACTTATCAATCAAAGCAGAAAACCTGTATAAGATCACAGAACTCGAAAGAGTGTTCAAGTATGTGACTTTCGGAGGTTTGATAAAAGAACAACCATATATCACGATCATCTTCGACAGAAAGTATGTTGTAATAATCTTCTATAATTTTCACAAGAAAGAATATGATAGTGCGTTTTACTTTGAAAACCCTGATCTAGCCAAAGCTTTTGTTACTAAAAGCATAGCGCCGATAGAAAGCTATCCGTTGACGGGGGAAGTAAGACTCACTACGATAGGGGGTGAAAGAGCATTGTTTATTCCACCAGTCTTAGATTCTATCTCTAAAGAAGAACAGTACAAACTCGGTTATGGCGTAGGTTGGTATGGGATAAAACCGCTCAAGAACCTCAACCATTCCATGAATAGTTTGATGTTGATGCTCAAGATGCAGATAATGATGAGTGGTTGGGGTAGGGCAAAAATCATCTATACAGGAAAAAAAGAAGTAGTTGTCAGTATTGAAAACTCAGTAGTGACTCCTGCATTCATGAAAGGAGATATCGAAGGTTTTCTATCAGTAATGGGGGATTTTACTATTAAAGAAAGAATAGTCAGTCGAAAAGAGAAACATTATGAATTTACGATAAAATCGAAATGATTAGTAGTAAAATAAGCTTTGTTAAAGACTGATATAAAAATTAAATACAAGGATTACTAATAGATTCTTAAGGTGAAAATATTGTCGAAAACTAACATGGAATTAGAAACAACAGGAGGAATGCCACCCGAAGTTGCTGATGAAAGCATAGAGATAAAAGAGATTTTTTTAAAATTCAAAAGTCAGGTCGAAGAATTAAAAGCAAAAAGAGTTGAATTGGAAAAATACTTGCAGGATGCTATTAATGAAATAAAAACCGTGCAAGATGAACAACTCAAGCTAAGAGATAGCATCTCAAACTTGGTAAAGAAGGAAGTAGATTTAAATCAAAAAAGAATAGAATTGGAAAAACAGCTTACATACGTAAAGGACAAATACTCTAAGTTGATCAAGATTAATTCTGAGCTCATAGATCTCTGGAAATAGTGAACCTAACGATACGAGTATTAATGCTGAATGTAGACAAATCTTGATAAAATGTTTTGAGAATCAAAAAATCTAACTAGAAGGTTTTATTTTTTCTCAACTTCTGCACTTTCTTCCTTAAAAAATTTTTCTTTAATTTCAGTTGCCTCAGATTTTCTTTTTTCCTCTAATTCCAATAAATCTTCAGTTAATTTCACTAGATTTTCTATTTTTTTCCATTCTTTATTCAATTCGTTATCAATGATTTTTACTTTACTTATGTTCTTAGATTTAACGTTTTGATATTCTTCCTTAGTTATATTCCCTCTTTCTAATTGTTCTTTTATTGAATCGAGCAAGAGAATTATATCTTCTTTTTCTCTCCTCAAATTCGCCATTCTATCTGGCAATTTAACTTTAACTAACGGTAGGACTTTGTTTATCTCCTCTAATTGTTTCTTTATAATCATATCGTCTTCTTTAAACGTTTCCAAATCTTTTTTGTTGACATAACCCTCGAACTTTACGTTTAAAGCATCTATCGACTTGATAATATCCTTTAGACTCTCTTCAACATCCTCCTGCTTCGTTTTGTACAGTACGAAATCTTCGAGATTTTTATTTAGATCTATGAATATTTTTTCTGTTTTTGCACCCAATCTTTCTATGTACTTAACAGCTTCGTTTATGTCTGTCAGTTTTTCTTGAATGTTCTTGTTTAGTTGTATTAAGTTTTCTATTCCGCCTATGCCTTTCAGCATTTCATATACTTTATTAACTTTCTCTGCAAGATCCTCTGATTTTCTTTCCAGTTTTTCTTGGTTTATCTGTTGTTTCTCTATAGTTTCATTGAGTCCTCTAAATTTTTTAACGATCTCTTGAGGCTTCACCTCACCGATTTCATCCTCTATTTTTTCCATCTTTAGTGTGCTCTCTTTCAAACTTGCATCTGCCTGAAAAACCATGGACCTGAGTTCTCCAATACTTTCAGAAATAGTTCTTATGGTTTCGTCTGTTGTTCGATTCGCTTCTCTTGTCGCATCAATCATTACTCTTAATTTTTCTATTTCAATATCCTTTCCAGTTCCTGCTTGGTCTTCAGAAGTTTCTTCTTCTACTGGAGTCTTGGTTTCTGTCGTTCCTGATGCTTCTGCTACTTGTCGCGCTAATTTTTCTATTACTTCTGGGGTCATCTCCCCTATTTCCCCTACTTCTAGCTCCTCCTCTTTCTTCGATTTTTCTTCTTTCTTCTCAGTTTCTTCAGGTTTTGCTTCTTGAGTTTTTTCTTTTTTTCCTAATATCTTCCCGAAAATGCCAATCTTTGGTTTTTCTTCTTTTTTAACCTCGGGTTCCTCTTCTTCAGTCTTCCTCGATTCTTCTACCGTTTCAGGTTTTTCTTCTTTAATTTCTTCGGAGGTTTCTCCTTTAGAATCCTTTTCTTTTTTGCCTGAAAAAAGTTTTTTTAGAAAACCTAGTTTTTTTGGTGTTTCTTCAGGTAAATTTTCCTTATTAGTTTCTTCTTCTATTGTTCCAGGTTTCTCCTCTTCTGGAGTTTCTTCTTTCACTTCCTCGATTTCAGTTTTTTGGGGTTGTTTAACGCTTTTTTTAGTCTCTGGTTCACCTGTTTTTTTTATTCCTAGTTCTTTGTTCAACTCTTCCAACCTCTTTGAATATTTCTCCTTGAGTTCAGAGTAACTTTCCTCTGATATGTTCGCCTTCCTGTATTCGGTCTCTAAATGAGACATCATGTCCTCCAACCCATTCTTCTCTTTAGTCAATTCCTCCAATTTGAGTTTCTTAGCTTCTTTAGTTTTTTTGATTACTTACCACCCATTTTTGCAACTCTCTTCTCAATAGACTCTAGGTATGTCTCTGCCATCTTGAAAGCGGCAGTCCTCACCTTATCCTTCGCGATGTTTAACTCTATCTCGACATCGTAAGTATCTACTTTCTTAGCTTTCAATTCTCCCAACGTTTTCTCTATATCCTCTATTTTCTTATTTAGTCTTACATACTGATTAATTTCATCGTCTGTCAATGCGAATGGTGAATGTAACAATGGTCTGAAGCTCACAAACCATGGCTTACCATAGTTGTACTCAGGGTTCTGGAACAATCCTGTACCTATAGTGAGTTTAGTAACTTTCGATGCATAGTCCATACCATACTTTGATTTGACCCTACCCAAATCTCCTTCGTACTTGGTCCTGAGTTGAATCTCGTTAGCTATATTCGCTCTTATCGCTCCCTTGAAGTCTAACAAGACTTGGGATATTAAGAATACTCCAATACCCCACTTCCTGAATTCTCTGCATGCTCTTTCTATAGCAATATATCCTCCTTTACCTCCATACTTCGGAAGTAATCTGTGAACTTCGTCGTATACTAGTAAAAATTTAATTTCTTTGGATTCTGACGGTCGCATGTCAAAGATAGATTGGACGCTTCTTCTAACGAAATTATCCAGTTTTTCAGGTGGCAGCCTGTTCATAACGAAAACAGTCATTTCTCCTGGGTTCATATACTTCTTTATATCAATCTGCATGTCCGGATCTTCTACAAGAATAACATTCGTCTTGAAACCTCTTGCGTCTGTTGGTTTAACGCCGAATTTCGGATACAGATCTAACATCGCCTGTAGCCTGCATGGTTTCATGAACCCTGTCCACTGGGCAGTAGGATCGAATACTATGATAGGAACTTTTCTCTTCAACAATTCCTCTGAACAAACCATCGCTGATACACTTTTACCAGAACCGGAACCTCCTGCTGCAATCGAGTGCATTATCAATTGAGGGATGTCGATGTAAGCTCTAACATCAGTTTCTGCAATCCTTCCTACTTCTATTGAACTAGGACCGACTTGAGGTAATTTCTTGAATTCAACTGGAGCTATGTATCTCGCTTTTGCTACCTTAGCGGCTCTGTGTGCAGCAAGCCATCTTGTTGTTATTATAATTGCTGGAATTCCTCCTAGGAGTACTACATACGTTATCCAACTCATGAATACGGTCCTTAATAAGAACAACGGTAAGGGGAGGACTGTCACATCGAAATTATCAGAGGCTGTAGCATACTTTGATCCGTGCCAATAACTTGCATTTGCCTCGATTATGTACCTACCCTCTTTTACATCTCTCGGAATTTCTACCGATTTTCTAAAGGTCAATACATTTTCTACTGCCAAAGTTTCTTTAATGGTTGTAATTATTTCATTCTGGTCGTTAATCGGTCTCACGTTGAAAGTGACAGTTATATCTTCTACTTTAGCTGTTTCGCCCATGTTGATAAGTGATGCTTCGAATGTCAGGTTTGTTCCTGGGTTCAAACCTTTCGACAAGACTTTAACTTTTACGTCCAGTAAAGGCTCTTGGACTGTTTGAATTTTTATCGTAATCGGCGTCCTGTGTACGATTTCGTTAGCGGTCACGACTAGGTCACCTGTGTATAATCCAGGTACAAGAGCAACATGAGCATAAGCCTTTATCGTAGTTACTTCTGTTGATTTTCCATCCACAGTAAAAACAGGTTTTTGAATCGTTAGGAGTTGGAATGCAGGTCCCTCTACTACAACGGTAACTGAAACAGGGTCTTCCAGGTTGTTCGTCACGTCTATAGAGAAAAGTTTTTCTTCACCAGGAACTAGAGTAGTTTCCAACAACGTTGACTTGATTTCCACTGGCACAAAAGTTACTTCTGGACCAGTTGTAATTCTTGGTGCTGTAGTTGTTGTTGCAAGACCAGCGCCTCCTCCTGTTCCACCGCCACCACCGCCTCCTCCCGGTACTGTAGTAGCAGTTGGTGGGGGAGGTATTGAAGGACAATCTATTGGACAAATACTCGTGCTCTCTCCCGTGTCAGTTTCACATTCCCCATTGCCGCAAATAAACTCGGCCAATATATAAACTCCACTAGAACTGGATACATTCACACTAGCTGTAAACGTCGTTAGGTTAACAGAATAATCACTATTATCACCAGCAAGATTTGTCAATCTTGTCCAAAGAGTGTTTTGAGATGATGAGATTTTTCTTGTCCAATTTGTACCGTACTTGTATATTCCTAGATTATTTGGGTTATAGATCGGGACATTACAACCTCCACCCACACAATCAGAAAAGTTAAGGGTGAGCACAAAAGTAGATGGGGATAAAATAGTATCTAAATAAATTCCTTTTACTGCTGTGCTGGTCGTCCTTAGTGTTGGGACGTTACCAAATATAATAGGGTTAAAGTAGTTTGTACTTAGGTTCATGTTATATAATTTTACTTTGTGACTGAACGCTGGCTCTCTGATACCTATTTCTAAATCATAACTTTTTGCATCTATTGTTTCATTATAATACCCTTCTGCACTTATGTTTGACCTGAAAGGTGATGGTGGTATGACGACATTTGTACCTACATCATACAGTATGAAGTTAACATCTATCGGTGGTTCAGACATGAGTTCGTAGTTTTTAGCATAACCACTGAAAATTATCGTTGGGTATATCTCAAACGACGAAGATGAGTAACCACAATTTCCTGAAAGGTCACAAGCAGTAACGTTGAATGTGTAGTTTCCCAAATTATAGGTTTTCGTAAAGTTTAATTCATACCTGTAGAGATCTCCATCTTTTGAAACAAATATCAAGGAAATGTTTTCTATCGTACCGTTCGGGTAGGTCATATTTCCGGTTATATTCTTTATTCCTCCGGTCTCGGTAACGTTTACTCTTATAGTTGTCGTAGAATTAGCAGGTACTCTAGGATTGATGCTGATTGTTATTTGGGGTGCTTGTGTATCACTGTAGACTATTGAATCATACTCTATTGAACTCTTCACAAGGTATGTTGTTCCATTATAAGTAGCTGTTGCATTCAAACTATAAACTCTTGCCAGAGTTAAATTTGGAGCAGTCAACGTAACCCACCACAATTTTTCTGTGCTATTGTAGGTAGTCAGAGTGACGTTGGCCACTCTAGAGAGCGTTGAATTGAACACAGATACGTTGAAAGTAACATTTCCTGTTATAACAGTATCATTTTTCGTTACGTTGGCCTTAATTATGATTGAATCGTTCGGATGCACCCCAGTCATTGGGTTTGATTGATTCGGGGAGATGATTCTTACTCTATAGACTAAAACGAACATGTTAACGGATGTTGCATCTATTTTTTGTGTTGAATTCTCCCTCAATGCTCCAGTTATGTTACTTATAATAAAACCTGTATAGTTCGTGTCAATTGTTATGTCAGGCGAGGAGTAATTTATATAAATTGTTTTTTGCCCTGAATAAGGTACCGTTATATTGTATTCGCTTAAGACCAAATAAGGTGCAGTTGATCCGTTCCTTACGATACTCAAATTAATCTCAGCGTTTCCGGTGTTGGTTATGTTTATACTCCCATAATATCCTGTTTCATTCTGTAGTACTTCTTTATAGATTTCCAATGGTTGGTGAGACCATGAAATGTTTACAGGAATTGTTATGAAAACCAGTATTTGAGCAGATTTGTTCTGGTACCATGTAACTTCTATCGTTCCGTTGTGTGTTCCTGCTTCATAGCTTGATAAAACTTCAAAACTAGCATTAATTTCTTTTATTTTCCCAATCGAAATTGAAGAGAAATATTCCGAACTAAACGAAACATTGAGATCTTGACATACTTTTCCACTCTTACATGTGATATTGACTTCAGTCGCATTCTCGTTTCCTATGGATTTCAAGTTAAACGTTACGTTGTCTTTGGTTCCTACTGGAATTATTTTTGTTAAGTTTTGTTCTAATATCTTAATCTTCGGGTTGGAAGTAACGTTAACTGTTATTAAAGATGAACTCGAGTTTACAGTGTTGTTGAGGTTCACCCAATCTGCAGTAAGATTAATGTAATAAATTCCTGCCATTGTTCCGTTTGGAACTATAACTCTTGTTGTGTTCGATCTTGATGTCCATTTAAGTATGGTTCCGAAATCAAAGAATGTTGGCTCAGCACTTACGTTAGTATAATTAACTGTTAGATTGGAATAGGATGCCCTTGAACCACCAGTATTATTCAGTGTTATATTGATGGTGGAGTTTTGGCCATCCTCTATCGTTATGTCATTCATAGTTATTGTTGTTGCATTCGGGATTATCGCTAATCGAGTAGTTGCCGAGCCTTCGACCATTGTAGTTGAAGTGCATCCAGAAAGCGACCTTGTATCATTGGCACATATTTTAATTTGATGATATCCTTCGAGCAAGCTATTGTAAGTTGTATTATATATAGAAGAATTAATGGATTGACTCATGAATTGTATATAAGTTGAACTATTCGGAGGGGTTACATCTATCCAAGCCATATCAACGGCAAAGTTGTCGGTTATCTTCGCGCTTACAGATACGTTCTCATACCCGATTTCAAAAGCTGTAGGAGTAATCAAAACATCTGTTATCGTTGGTGGTATATCCGTCACGTTCAATGTTATATTTGTAATTCTTTCAGTTGGGTTGGCGGAAGTGACGTTTCTTATAACTATATTCACAGTGTAAATTGCTTGGGTTGCACTCGCTGAAATAGAATAAGAAACAGTAACATTCCTTGTGGTCTGCTTTTCTAGATCGAACGCAGTTGTCGATGGTGAACCAGAAGGATATGCTGAAACAAAGATGGTTCCATTTCCCGATTTAAGAATCTCAAACGGTATCTTCATGTTTCCTATGTTTGTTACAGTTATGTTTCCTATAGTTCCACTAGTGTTCAAAGGTAGTAAAACCATTCCGAAAGTTTCCGGTGTTCTCGACCACGAAGTGTTCTGCGATATCGTTAGATTCAGCAATAATTCGTCATAACCAGCATTACTGGAGCTGGCTCTTATTTTTGTCCAGTAAACTCCAGGGGCTTGGCCTACTGGAACTGTTATACTAATGTCGGAAGTGAAATTCTCGCCTGCTGCCAACAACCCATATTCGTTCGGAACTATTTGATTATCTAAAGCACAAAGAGGACAGTCTGTCGCAATGTTTCCTCCTACTGATCCTATTGCGACATCTCTTATCTCATCGTTACCTGACGATGCCGTAGTCATATTCCCAACGTAAGTCGTTGCACCATGAGGAGTACTCTTGTTTATACCATCAGGCGTAACTTCAATCATCGGGTTCGAAGATACAGTTATACTCGTTTCATTTAATGTTTGCTGTGTTGTGTAATCTGGGTTTCTCCAAGTCGAAACAACGTAACTTCTTATTAATTGTGGCGAGGTTTTTGTTGGAACGGTTACTGTGAATATCCAGCTACAAGTTTGCCCAGAATAAAGTGTTCCACATTGTTTAGAAGTTTCATTGTATGACAGAGTGCCAGACGGATCTTCTGAGTGTGTTAGGTTTGCCGTATAAGCGGTTGCAGGTCCGAGGTTCGTGAAGTTTGATGATATCTCAAACGTATAGCTTTGAATCTGTGTTACACCAAAAGCCGTAATGGTTGAGGGCAATTGCTCTACTAAACCTGAAATTCTTCCCCATACACTGAAGTTTCCAACAACCGTACTATTTATGTTGTTCTCTGGTGCTGCATCCATTGCATAAACACTGACGTTATAAACTCCTTCTATTGGCGGGGTATAAGTCGCCATATAAGTAGCTCTATAGAATCCGAAACTAACTTCTGGAACAGTCATATTCTGCATGCTTAGTATAATCGTGCTTTGATTCGGCATCGTTATATTAGCCCAAACGGAATCTATTTGATAATTGTCAGTAATGGTTGCAGTTATATTCGTAGAATTAAGGTTTGCTTCTATACTTGTGTTTGGTAGAATAGAAGTGTTATAGATTTGCGGCGATCTAGTGTCTTTGACCCAAAGTGTTTCTGCGACAGAAGGTATGTTGGCAGTGTAGTACTGAGTCACATTCTCCCCTATAGTACAATTGAATGTTATGTTACCTTTTTGTTCTGGAATGAAACTGTAACTTACGTAACCAGATGTATTAGAGATATAACTTCCGTTGAATGTAAAGTCCGAAGAAGGTTCCCATTTATAAGATACGTTAACAACGTATTCTGATATTCCAGCCAGTGAATTGTGATCTTTTACTTGGCAAGTGGGAGTAAATGTATCAGGATAAGGCAATATCCCAGTCGGAGAAACCCAGATAACATCTGATAAACCTGTTATGTTTAATGTGGCATTTGCTCCTCCATTATCATAGTAAGTCTTACTCGCCATCGCCATGAATTTATGTTCTCCTGTTCGTTGCTCAGCGACTCCTTGTTGCGAAAGTGATGTGTCGATTCCTGTAGCTATTTGTGCAGTCTCGTTGTACCATCTTATAGTTGGGTTTAAAACAGCGAAACTTTCTCCATTTTCACTCGTACCGTTCGCTCTGAGGGTTATCGATGCGGATTTAGGACAAATTAAACCAGTCGTACCGCAATTACTGGTATCTGGAGGTGAAATTATAGTTATGTTGAGGATTCCTTTCACTGTTATTGTTGTCGTGTTTGTTTCTGAATTTTGATTTTGAGGTCTGGTCGCATTTATATATATTGTATATACTCCTGGAGTCGTTGTGTCACCAGGATTAAAGTTAATTAAATCACACCAACCGGATGAGTTAGTAGTACAATTTCCTAATGAGTCCGTCGAGTTGTAGAATGTTACAGTTGAATTGTCTGCATTTCCTATATTTGCATCATAGGTATGCACGCTAATGTTAGTTTGATATGGAATGAAGGAATTGTTCCTGTATATGCTAGTGTATTGCCTTGATATCTGATCGATTATCAGTGGTCTGCCCAAAGTTACCCAAGTCTCTTTTTGTGGAACAGATGCGTTGTAATAAAGTGTAGAATTGTTTACAATCTTACAAGTTAAGTTATACCAGCCTGCAAATTCAGTGCTAGTGGACCAATCAGTTGAAGCATATCCTTGAGAATCTGTCGTGTTTGTATCAAGGAATGCACCATTCTTATAGAATAAGACTGGATAGTTTCCAATTGATTGAGATGAATTGCCATCCATTACATGGCATCTAACAGTTACGGTAGAGCCTGACGGGTATGATGAAGTATTAGTTGGTGATATGGAATCTATATCGCTCCATCCATAGACATGAACTTGTGTATTATTGCTGTTGCCGTCATAGTATTGTCTCGTTGCATTCGAGTAGATTGTTTTCGTGCCGAGCGCATAACCTGTTGGAACATACCAAGTTGTGTTATAACCTGAAGCCAATAAAACCCAAGTAGCGTTGTACCAACTGATATTAGCATCGGATATTTGTTGACTGCAATCATTGCTGACACTCCCATTCAGGTTTGTTGTTCTTCCGTGGTTGAGTATTGTACCAGAGGTTGGGTATATTAATGAGACGTTTAATTGACCGTAGACTGTTAGGCTGACATTACTTGTATTCAAACTTTGATAGCATACGTCCGTTGTTCCTGCTTTCCAATAATTAACGCCAGCAGAAGAATTACAATCGGGGTTGTAATCAATACTGCAATTCCCGTAAGAGGATAGGCATGTAATGTTATAATCATAATCAACCCCGTTTCTAGTTATCCATACAGTCCCATTCGTATCATTCGTGTAAACCGTTCTGTCGCTGTCATAAATTACAAACCTTAAATAAGCTTGATTGTTTCCTATCCTTCTAACAGTTGAGTTGGAATTTCCGCCTATAGTGAGAGTGACGTTGTCAACATCAAGAGTAAAGTTTTTCACTTCAGTTTGGTAGTTGTATTGTGCTTCAGTCAAGTACGGATCAGATACGTTGAACTTATAATAGTTTAAGCCATTAGTTGCTGTTAAATAATCACTGCAAATAAAGCCAGAATAATTTTGACAATTTGATATTCCTGTACAGTCTTTGCTGAAGGTTACAAGCTTACCTACACCTGATATAATCTTTGAACTAACGAGTGTCCAAGTAGAGTTATCGAGACTCTTCCATAAGGTGACGTTGTCGGTTGTTCCGTCTGCGTCACTGAATGTTACAGCAAACTTGAAGTTCTCACCCCAGCCTCCGATGGAATGATCGACTGCTGGGCTTGAAAGAGATGGACTAATACCAAGGAAGAATGCACCACTTACAAAAGTGTAATTCGTTTCATAATATGTTTTACTAGCTGTTAGAGTTATATCGTAAGAGCCGGTGGTGTAACTGTTACTATCCCAAGTACAATTGTAATACCCGCCACTTTCAACTTTATTGGTGCAATATCTGTTGGGTGCGTTTGGAGTCTTCAATTTGAATTCAGTCGTAGCACCACCCATTAACCCGCAATCATCGGATATAGTGCTATTTATCGTCACTGGACTTCCCTGCAAGAAACCCTTATTGTTCAGGGGATGAAGTACGTTTGGCATAAGGTTTGACTTAATCGTTAACCAATACCCTGATGAATTCGTGTCCTTGTAACAGTTGTTACTCTTTACTCCTCCCTTCCATTTTTGAGTTCCGACTTCGTATTTTGTTGGAATGCATGTGGGATCAAAGTCGTACCATAAATAACCTGAAGCATTCCCTAGGGCCGAGCTTCCGCCGTCCCAACTAGTTGGGATAGAACTATAGTTGTTTGTGAACCACACCATACCGCCACTTGCACTTGCCACTACAGTGTTCGAATCATCATCTATAACCAAGAGACTCACATGAGTTGTGTAAGGTGGGTTGTCTGTACCGTTTCTGTAAACGATGGTGTTATTCCCTTCTCCGTATTCGAACCTTAAATCATCCTCTTCTATAGTCATGTTTTCTGGATACGTTTCTTTGCTGTAACTTCTGTTGTCCGTTGCGATGAATTTGTATTGCCATTGACCTTTGTGCGCACAGTCAAACAAATAGAGATCTGTTATATTAGCAGTCATGTATAAGGTTTCATTAATCGCTGACTCGACCCAAGTGCTTTTTGTTTCGTACCAATCTACTAGACCTGTTGGTTTGAGGTATAAAGTTACTGTTACGTTATCCAAATCTTCGTCAGTCACATTAACGCTGAAATTAAACGTTTCACCATAGCCACCAGTTGCGTTATGATAATCCTGCGAACTCACATTGGGTGAAGTCAATATGGGTCTTGTCTCGATGAAAAAGTTGCCGGTAATTGCTTGGGATACGTTGTTAAACCAAGGTTTTGAAACATTGACAACAATATCATACAGTCCTGCCTGCATATCAGAAGTATTCCTGTTACATCTGTATACTCCGGTGGCGTATTGAACAATTTCATTACAGGTGTAATTGATTCTTGATGAATTTTGGACTGCTTCCATAGTTATTGTAGTTACATTCACAAAGCTTGCACATTCATCCTTTACACGCATAATTCCATCTGGAGGATCTTCAACACCTATAGTCAAATTCTGTTCTGTTTTTAGAATCATGTTGTCGTCGGAGACATCTTGTTGATAGGCCTTTGGTGTATAATTGAAATCACCGTATACTTTTGTTGTATAGTTTATCGTTCCGTTTATTGCATAACAACTATCAGTCACATTGCCTTTCCATTTCTGTAGTCCAGGGCTGTAAGAACAATCCGGATTAAAGTAATAATGAGCGAAACCTGTTGAGTTGGTAGTGTTTGAATTCGATAAGAAATCATTTCCATCAGTAGTTACGTAGAATGTTATCGTCCCACCGTTTATTGCGACATTTCCTTTCGTGGTATCGTTTGCACCTAGAATGAATAAAGTCGTATCGCCAAGGCCCGTAGATTCGCCCGATCTGTTAACGTTACTATTATTCCCATAAACATAATAAATTACTACATCGTCGCTAGTTATCACAGGCGCAGAAACATTCGATGTGTTAAACGTATTTGTTCCGTCTTCTATCTGGAATTTAAACCAATTTAGAGTGGTATTTATATCGCTACAAGTGAAATTGTTGACACTTATATAACAGGTTCCTTTTCCGTTGTAAACTGTCGTACTTCCCCTGTACACCCAAGAGCCGGTGGTGTAAGTGAAAAGTTTGCAAGTTATGTTGTCGTATTGAGTATCATCCACGTCTATACCAAACGTGAAGTTCGTCCCCCATCCTGCTGAGCTTGGACTAACACTCGCATTTTCTGCTACTGACGGGGTGTTGTTCAAGTATACCCAATCAGCAAACAGAGTGGAATTTGAATAATAGTCAGGCTTGCTCGCATTTATTCTGAGGCCCCAATTACCACCCATATGGAAGCTTGTATTCCAAGTTGAGTTGTAATAACCATTGTTTTGGTCTGTTACAGGTTGAACACTCTCAAACTGTAAGTTTGGCGATCTTGCCTCGTGCTTGACATTTGAACCATTAACCAAATAAGAACATTCATCATAAATACTTGTGTTCAAGTTAACAATTTCTCCAACTAGAATGTTTGAATCTTCAACTGGGTTAGTTATGTTAACTTTCAATTGACCGGTTATGTTTGTGGTGAATATAGGCGAATCTGAATCCTTATAGCACGTATCACTTCTTGGCCCACCAAACCAATTTTGTAATCCAACGGAATAACTACAATTCGGATTAAATGTGTAATAAAGATAACTCAGAGAATCAGTTGTGTTGCTCGTGCCAGAATCATAATTTGTTCCATCTGTTGATATGAATATTTTCCCTTGAGCCGATGGGCCAACAAAAGCGCTTTTGTCTATATCCCTTATTCTTACACCGAGAGTTTTACTATCATTCCATTCCCTATCTATTTGTGTATCATCACCAACATGAGGATAAGTTGTCGTGTCGTCAGCTATTATTTCAAGCGTTCCAGAAGTTTCATTTTCATAAGCATAGATATCAGTGACATTGAATTTATACTGTCTTGTCCCGATGTTACTGCAAGTGAAGTTGTGCCCAGTAAATTCTACTGTATGTGCTGCCCCACTATCATAAGTTGAATTAAATAATTGCCAGTCGCCAGTAAGGTTGACCCAAAGGCTAACATTAAGATTGTCATTATCCTCATCTTGAACGTCTATTTTGAATGTCCATGTCTCCCCCCAACCAAAGTCAGAGAGTCCTCCACCTTTGCTCGAAGTACTGATTACAGGGTTCTGGATTTTTGGTACTGTGACAAGTCTGAATGAATTTTCCTTAGTATAAACATCAGAAGAGTTATGGTAATCTTTCGAAGCTTCCATCGTAACATTATACCAACCTGTTGACCATCCTGATGTTGATGAATTTGGAACGGTACAGTTATAATAACCATTTGCTTCGTCATATGCGATTGAATCTGGAGGACATGTAAAGTATGTGATGCCAGATCTCTCAACCTTGAAAATAGGACTTGCTCCTGTTACAAGAGTAGGACATTCATCACTGACATTACCCCTCAACAATATGTTGTCAACAGTCCTTACTCTCGTTATATTGTTAGGTAATTCTAGGGCTGTCGACAATTTAACAGTTGTGATGTTGAAATAGAAATCTGAGGAATTGACAGTTTTATACCAACTATAGCCAGATACACTTGAAGCTTTCCATTTTTGTGGTCCAATTGAATAGGTACAGTCTGGGTTTAAAGTTTTGTAGAAGTAACCGTAGGTTTCATTTTGAATTGTATCTAGATTTACGAATGTACTACCATTCTTTGTTACATAAAATACCGTAGCAACATATTCTGGTACAGGAACATTTCTATCCGCATCAAAAACTTTTACACCAAAAGTGACATTCGGGTTTTCATTTCCAGATAAACTAGATCTATTTGCAACAGAATTATTCCCAGTAACAAGTTCTATTCTTACATCATCTGCTTCAACTGTAAATGAGGCATTCGAAGTTTCATTTACGTCCCAAGTGGGGTCGTCAGCAGTTATGTTGAATTTGAAATCCCAATTGCCAATGCTACCTCCACTCGTGAATGATGCAGAAAGATTCACGGTGACATTTATACCTTGAACAGTAGTTGAATTTCTTGGTGTCGATTCCCAATTTCCTGGTGGTTTTCGTAACCAAAGTCTTACAGTCATCGTGTCGTTATCTTCATCAGTAGCATTTACACTGAAGTAAAATCTCTCTCCCCAACCACCTAATCCTGGTGTTACGCTAGTATTTGTTAATACTGGTCTTGTCTCTATGAAAAATACATTCGTGATCAAAGTGCTGTTGAAAATATAGTTTGTCTTGCTGGAGTTGAATGTGATGTTCCAATCTCTTGTCGCATAACTTGATGTGTTGAAAGTGCAGTTGTACGTTCCATTCAGTTCATTAAATATTGGTAGACATCCTGTTGATGTTGTTCCTTTTTTCGTCGTGAAATTAACAGTTACAGATTCATTCAGCACTTCGTTCGAGCAGTCACTGATAACATTGCCCCTTATTGTTATGTTCTCTTCACTTTTCAGGAACTTTTGAGAGTTCAATGGTTGGATTAAGTTGTTGAAGAGGGTTCCATTCACGATTATCGTGA